>ERZ773009.2091-NODE-2091-length-13071-cov-7.910341_pt1 | contig 13071 bp, 12 predicted proteins | sample MGYA00580663_ERZ773009 | MGnify/ENA primary metagenome ERZ773009 (study PRJEB29015, sample SAMEA2737969) | human oral metagenome | biome: human oral; feature: human-associated habitat; material: dental | place: China | collected 2026 ... | reverse complement strand
GACGACGTCCAGAACGTCTTCACCTCGGTGGACATCTCCGCCGAGGTCGCCGCCCAGCTCGAGCCCGACGAGTGAGGCCCGCCCGCCCGCTCCCACCTGCCGGTACCCGGCGTGGTCCCGCCTAGCCCCGCCTCCGGGCGCGCCCTCGTGGCCCAGCAGCGGGTCATGGGGGTGGATCCGGGGCTGACACGCTGCGGGCTGGGGTGCGTGGACATTGACCCGCGCCGACGGGTGCGCCTGGTCGAGGTCGGGGTGGTGCGCACCCCGCCCTCCCAGAGCCCTGAGCTGCGCCTGCTGACCATCGCCCGCGCCCTGGATGACTGGATCGCCCGCCTGGGCCCCACCTCGGTGTCCGTCGAGCGGGTCTTCGCCCAGGACAACCTGCGCTCGGTCATCTCCGTGGCCCAGGTCATGGGCGTGGCCATGGTCGCCGGGGCCAGGGCGGGCCTGGAGGTGGCGCAGCACACGCCCAGTGAGGCCAAGGCGGCGGTGACCGGCTCGGGCAGCGCGGACAAGTCACAGGTGGGGGCCATGGTGGCGCGCATCCTCGGCCTGAAGGCGCCCCCCTCCCCGGCCGACGCCGCCGACGCCCTGGCCCAGGCCATCTGCCACGGCTGGCGCGGAGGCGGGACGGGCGTGGACGGGGCCACCGAGATGGTCTCCGCCGGGGGCTCCGTGCGGGTCCGTGCCCGTACCCCCGCCCAGCGCCAGTGGGCCGCGGCCCAGGCCGCCGCCCGTCGGACCGGCGCCGTGGACCCCCGTCGATCCCGCCCCTGAGCCCGCGGGGAGCCTCAGGGGCTGGCCTCTTAATGCCGGCGCCCGGGGGCGGCGGGGTGGGGTGACAGCGGGCTTGCTGCTAGGCTGGCGAACAGCCGTTCGAACCGATCGGAGTGACAATGATCGCCTCCCTGCACGGGACCGTCCTGACCCTCAGCCTCACCGACGCCGTCGTGGAGTGCGCGGGCGTGGGCTACCGGGTCCTCGCCACCCCGGCCACGCTGGCCTCGCTACGGGTGGGGGAGGAGACCCGGCTGCACACCGAACTCATTGTGCGGGAGGACTCCCAGACCCTCTACGGCTTCTCCGAGGCCGACGAGCGTGACGCCTTCCGCGTGCTCCTGACCGCCAAGGGCGTGGGGGCCAAGCTGGCCCTGGCCATGCTCGCCGTCCACACCCCCGACGCCCTGCGCCGCGCCATCGCCGGCCAGGACGTGGCGGCCCTCACCCGGGTGCCGGGCCTGGGCCCCAAGGGCGCCCAGCGCGTCATTATCGACGTCGGCGACCGCCTCGGTCCGGCCACCGGCCCTGCCCCGGCCCGCAGCGAGGAGCCCGCGGCGCCCCCGCCTGCAGGGGCCAACGCCGACGTCGTGGCCGCCCTGGTCCAGCTGGGCTGGAACGAGGCCACCGCCACCCAGGCCGTGGCCGCCGTCGAGGCCGCCTACCAGGAGGAGCCGTCCGCCCAGGAGCCCTCTGTCCCCGAGCTGCTGCGCGCCTCACTGAGGTGGCTCGGCGGGGGACGCCGTGGCTGAGGACGCCCGCCTCGTGGGCGGGGCGGCGGACGCCACCGAGCGGGCCGCCGAGGCCGCGCTGCGTCCTAGGCGCCTGGAGGACTTCACCGGCCAGGAGGTCGTGCGCACCCAGCTCTCCGTGGTCCTGCGCGCGGCCCTGGCCCGGGGCGCCACGCCCGACCACGTCCTGCTCTCCGGGCCGCCCGGGCTGGGCAAGACCACCCTGGCCATGATTATCGCCGCCGAGGTCGGGGGCAGCCTGCGCCTGACCTCCGGGCCGGCGGTCCAGCACGCCGGGGACCTGGCCGCCATCCTGTCCTCCCTGGAGGAGGGCGACGTCCTCTTTATCGACGAGATCCACCGCCTGGCCCGCACCGCCGAGGAGATGCTCTACCTGGCCATGGAGGACTACCGGGTGGACGTGGTGGTGGGCAAGGGCCCCGGGGCCACCTCCATCCCCCTGGCGCTGCCGCCCTTCACCGTGGTGGGGGCCACCACCCGGGCCGGGCTGCTGCCCGCGCCCCTGCGGGACCGCTTCGGCTTCACCGGGCACCTGGACTACTACGACCCGGCGGAGCTGGCCCGTATCCTGGCCCGCAGCGCCGGGCTGCTGGGGGTGAGCCTGGACGCCGACGCGGCCGCCGAGCTCGCCAGCCGCTCGCGGGGCACGCCGCGCATTGCCAACCGCCTGCTGCGCCGGGTCCAGGACTGGGCCGAGGTCCACGGCACCCCCGGGCGCCTGGATCTTCAGGCCGCCCGCGGCGCCCTGGAGGTCTTCGAGGTGGACGCCCTGGGGCTGGACCGTCTCGACCGGCAGGTCCTTACCGCCCTGTGCTCACGGTTCGGCGGCGGACCTGTGGGTTTGACCACGCTGGCGGTCAGCGTGGGGGAGGAGCCGGAGACCGTGGAGACCGTGGCCGAGCCCTACCTGGTGCGTGAGGGCCTGGTGGTCCGTACCCCCCGGGGCCGGGCGGCGACCCCGGCTGCCTACGCCCACCTGGGGCTGGCGGTCCCGGCCGAGGGCGTGCTCTTCACCTGAGCCCGGGCCGGTACGGGCGGCGCGGTGGGTGACAGAGGTTTTTCCCGTGGGCCAGCACGATGGCTAGACTCTGGGGGGACTGTCCGACCCCGGCCCGCGACCACGATAGGAACCGTTTCAATGATGCTCATGACCCTTGCCATCATGATCCTCGCCATGTGGGGGATGTCCGTGCTCCTCAGGCGGCAGCAGCGCAAGGCGCAGGCGGAGCAGGAGCGTCGTACCGAGGAGGCCCTGGTACCGGGCAACTGGGTGCGCACCGTGGGCGGCTTCTACGGCACCGTGGTCGAGGTCGACGGCGACGTGGTCACCCTGGCCACCCCGCTGGGCGACGAGTCCCTGTGGAACAGGCGCTCTATCGCCGTCGCCGAGGAGCCGCCCTTCGCCGTCGCCGACTCCCAGGACGACCAGGTCCCGGACAGCGCGGAGCCTGACGCCGTCCCGGACGCCGCGGATGCCGCGGACGCTGCCGCCACTGCTGCCGGGCAGGCCGCCACGGACGCTGCGGAGGCCGCCACCGCCGAGCAGGAGAACCGCGACCGCTGACCCCTGCCCGAGGCCAGTACCCTCACTCCCTTAACCGCTACCGCCCGATGTCGACGAGGACCCGGGCCACTTCAGGAAAGAGACCTTGTGGCCACTCCACAGACCAAGCACCCAGGACGCAGGCTCCTGACGATATTCCTCCTACTCGCCCTGGGCTACGGCGCCCTCGTCGCCGGCTCCGTGACGGGCCGGGCCTCCCTGACCCCGGGACTGGCCCTGGACCTGGAGGGAGGGACCCAGATCATCCTGACGCCCACCACCTCCGACGGCTCGGAGATCACGGACCAGGACGTCGACCAGGCTATTGAGATCATCCGCCAGCGCGTGGACGCCTCCGGCGTGGCCGAGGCCCAGATCTCCCGCCAGGGCGGCCAGAACATCGTCGTCTCCCTGCCGGGGACCCCGAGCCAGGAGACCCTGGAGCTCGTACGCACCTCCGCGGTCCTGTACTTCCGTCCCGTCATCCGCATCCTGCGCGGCTCGGCCTCCGCCATCGCCCAGGCCCGCAACCAGGCCGCGGCCAAGGCGGCGGCCTCCGCCAGCCCCGAGGCGAGCGCGGAGCCCAGCACTGAGCCCAGCACTGAGCCGACCACCCCGGCACCTGACGCCGAGTCCACCGAGCCGGCCGAGCCCGCTGATGAGCCCACCACCCCGGCCGCCGAGCCGACCACCCCGGCACCCACCGCACCGGCCACCGTCACCCCCGAGCAGGTGGCCACCTCCCTGGCGGACGTCAACAAGGACGGCACGATCTCCTCCGACCCCCTGCCGTCCACCAGCGAGGACAACTCCTCGGACTCCTGGATCACCGAGCAGATGATCTACGACGCGGCCATGACGGACTGCACCGCCGAGCAGAACCTCACCGGCTCCACCCAGGACCCCGCCAAGGCCGTCATCTCCTGCGCCAAGGACGGGTCGGGCACGGTCTACCTCCTGGGCCCGGCCGACATCGCGGGCACGAACATCGCCAACGCCACCTCGGGCCTGGAGACCACGAGCCAGGGGAGCACCACCAACAAGTGGGTGGTCAGCCTGGAGTTCGACTCCGAGGGCACCAGCCAGTTCGCCGCCGTCTCCAAGCGGCTCCTGACCTACCGCGACGCCGCCGGCGCCAAGAGCTCCTCCGGCCAGGCCAACCCGCAGGTCCAGGTCAACCAGCAGAAGGCCCAGTTCGCCATCGTCCTGGACGGCCTGACCATTATGGCCTCCGGCTTCTCCCCGGACGTCAAGAGCCCCATTACCAACGGACGGGTGCAGATCTCCGGCAGCTTCACCCAGGCCCAGGCCCGTACCCTGGCCAACCAGCTCTCCTTCGGCTCCCTGCCGCTGAGCTTCACCGTCCAGTCCGAGCAGCAGATCTCGGCCACCCTGGGGACCGAGCAGCTGAGCAACGGCCTCATTGCCGGAATGGTCGGCTTCCTGCTCATTATCCTCTACCTGGCCTGGCAGTACCGGGGGCTGTCGGTCGTGGCGGTGGCCTCCCTGGTCATAGCCGCCGCCGCGACCTACCTGGTGATCGCGGCCCTGTCCTGGTCCATGGGCTACCGCCTGTCCCTGGCCGGGGTGGCCGGACTCATTATCTCCATCGGTATTACCGTGGACTCCTTCATTATCTACTTCGAGCGGGTCCGTGACGAGGTCCGCCACGGCCGTACCCTGGTGGCCGCCGTGGACGAGGGCTGGCGTCACGCCCGGCAGACCATCGTGGTCTCCGACGCCGTCAACCTGGTGGCCGCCGTGGTCCTCTACTTCCTGGCGGTCGGCGGGGTGCAGGGCTTCGCCTTCACCCTGGGGGTGACCACCATCGTGGACCTGGGGGTCATTGTCCTGTTCACCCATCCCATGATGGTGTGGATCCTGCGCTTCCGCTTCTTCGGCGAGGGCCACCGGCTCTCGGGCCTGGACCCCGAGCACCTGGGTGCCCGCAGCCTGGCCGCCTACGGCCGGGGGCGCCAGAGGGTCGTCGAGACCTCCATGGCCTCCCTGGCGCGTCGTAAGGCCTCCCGCGGCCGCGACGCCGCGCAGGACGACGCCGACCAGGAGGCCGGGGACGCCCCGGACCAGGACGTCACGAGCGGAAAGGACGGTGAGACGAGGTGAAGTCCCTCGCCGTGCTCGGTAACGAGCTCTACTCCGGAAAGGCCTCCATCCCCTTCGTGCCCAGGCGGCGCCTGTGGTACTGCGTCGCGGGGACGGCCATCGTGCTCTCCGTGCTGCTGGTGGGGCTGGTCGGCCTCAACCCGGGCATCGACTTCAAGGGCGGCTCGGAGGTGACCGTCACCGGCGTCGCCAACCCCACCGAGGGCCCGGCCAACGACGTCCTCAAGGAGCAGGGCCTGTCCGACGGCGCCTCGGTGACCACCATGGGCTCCTCCTCGGTGCGGGTGCAGACCGCCGAGCTGGACAAGACCCACCTGGAGACCCTCGGCGCCGAGCTGGGCAGGGCCTACGGCGTGGACGGCGCGGACGTCTCGGCCACGACCATCGGCCCGACCTGGTCCTCGGACGTCACCGCCAAGGCGCTGCGCGGCCTGGTCATCTTCTTCCTCCTGGTGGGCGCCCTCATCTGGGCCTACTTCAGGACCTGGAAGATGGCGGTGGCGGCCCTGGCGGCCCTGGTCCACGACATTATTATGACGGTGGGCATCTACGCCTTGAGTGGTTTCGAGGTCACCCCGGCCACCATTATCGGGGTGCTCACGATCCTGGGGTACTCCCTGTACGACACGGTCGTGGTCTTCGACAAGATCCGGGAGAACACCGCCAACTACGAGTCCCAGACCCGTTCGACCTACGCCGAGCTGGCCAATCTCGCCGTCAACCAGACCTTTATCCGCTCGGTCAACACCTCGGTGGTCGGCGTCCTGCCCGTGGCCAGCCTGCTCTTCGTGGGCGCCTTCATCCTGGGTGCCGGCACGCTGCGTGACATCGCCCTGACCCTGTTCATCGGCATGATCGCCGGGACGCTGTCCTCCATCTTCCTGGCCACGCCCATGCTCGTCGACCTGCGCAGCCGGGAGAAGGGGGTACGGGAGCAGGCCAGGCGCGTGGCCGAGGCCCGGCAGGGCCGCCTGGAGGAGGCCGGGGACGACAAGGAGGCGCGCGCCGCCGTCCTGGCCGCCCCCGCGGCGGCCCCCAGCACACCCGGACACCACCTCGGCCAGGGAGCCCAGCCCAGGAGAAGGAGGAGGCGCTCATGAGCCCGCAGTCCTCACCCAGTATCCCCGCGGGCCTGACCGAGCTGGTCCTGGACCACCTGCGGGAGATCCCGGACTTCCCCGAGCCCGGGGTCCTCTTCCGCGACATCACCCCGCTGCTGGCCGACGGCCGGGCCTTCGCCGCCCTCATTGACGGTCTCGCCGCCCACTACAGGGGGCGCGTGGACGCCGTGGCCGGGCTGGAGTCACGCGGCTTCGTCCTGGCCGCCCCCCTGGCCGTGAACCTGGGGATCGGCATGCTCACCGTGCGCAAGGGCGGCAAGCTCCCCGGCCCGGTCATCGGCATGGACTACGCCCTGGAGTACGGCACGGCGCGTATGGAGCTGCGCCCGGACTCGGTGGTGGGGGGCAGGCGTGTCCTGGTGATCGACGACGTCCTGGCCACCGGGGGCACCGCCGCGGCCTCGGTGGCCCTCATTGAGCAGGCCGGTGGGCGGGTGGAGTCCATCTGCATGCTCATGGAGCTCAGCGGCCTGGGCGGCCGGGACAGGCTCAGGGGGCGCGAGGTGGAGTCCGTCGTCATCTTCTGAGCCCACGCCCTGGGTACCGGGGACGGCGCCCGGCGCGGGCCCGTGGGGACGTGCCCGTGCACCCCCGGGTGCCACCGGCCCATGCACCCCCGCCCCGGGAGGTGGGCTGGCCACGGCGCCGGTACAATACAGGGATGACGGAGACGAAGACTCTTCCGGAGACCGGTGGCGACGCCGTCGTCCCCGGTTCGCGGGTTCGTAGCCGCCTGGCCTGGTTCGGCTCCCGAGGGCACTCCACACCGCCTGCTATCGAGCCGCTCCTGCGGGCGCTGCGGGCCAACCACCCCAAGGCCGACACCAGCCTCATTGTGCGCGCCTACGAGGTGGCCAGCAAGGCGCACACGGGGCAGTTCCGCAAGTCCGGGGAGCCCTACATCACCCACCCGGTCGCCGTGGCCACCATCTTGGCCGAGCTGGGCATGACCTCCCAGACCTTGGCGGCCGCCCTCCTGCACGACACCGTGGAGGACACCGACTACACCCTGGAGGACCTGCGGGCCGACTTCGGTGACGAGATCACCCTCCTGGTGGACGGGGTCACCAAGCTCGACAAGCTCCAGTACGGGGACGCGGCCCAGGCCGAGACGGTGCGCAAGATGATCGTGGCCATGTCCAAGGACATCCGCGTGCTGCTCATTAAGCTGAGCGACCGTCTCCACAACGCCCGCACCTGGAAGTACGTCCCGGCCGAGAACGCCGCCCGCAAGGCCAAGGAGACCCTGGAGATCTACGCCCCCCTGGCCCACCGCCTGGGCATGAACACCATTAAGTGGGAGCTGGAGGACCGCTCCTTCAAGGCCCTCTACCCCGGTGTCTACGACACGATCGAGCACATGGTGGCCGAGCGCTCCCCGGCACGCGAGGAGTACCTGCGTCAGGTACGGCTCCAGATCGAGGAGGAGCTGCGCACCAACAAGATCAAGGGCATGGTCACCGGGCGTCCCAAGCACTACTACTCGATCTACCAGAAGATGATCGTGCGGGGGAAGGACTTCGACGATATCTACGACCTGGTGGCGCTGCGAGTCATCGTCGACACCGTCCAGGACTGCTACGCGGTGCTCGGCTCCCTGCACTCGCGCTGGACCCCTATGAGCGGGCGCTTCAAGGACTACATCGCCGTCCCTAAGTTCAACCTCTACCAGTCGCTGCACACCACGGTCGTGGGGCCGGGCGGTAAGCCGGTGGAGATCCAGATCCGCACCCACGAGATGCACCGTATGGCCGAGTACGGCGTGGCCGCGCACTGGCGCTACAAGGAGGACCCCAACGCCTCGGGCCCCAGCGCCCTGGGAGGCAGGCCCGGAGACTCCGACCAGGGCGACATGGGCTGGCTGCGTCAGCTCGTCGACTGGCAGAAGGAGACCCAGGACCCCACCGAGTTCCTCGACGCCCTGCGCTACGAGATGGCCGGGGACCAGGTCTACGTCTTCACCCCCCGGGGTGATGTCCTCGCACTGCCGGCGGGAGCCACCCCGGTGGACTTCGCCTACGCCGTCCACACCGAAGTCGGCCACCGCACCGTGGGCGCACGCGTCAACAGCCGACTGGTGCCCCTGGACACGCGTCTGGAGAACGGTGACACGGTGGAGGTCTTCACCTCCAAGGCCATCAACGCCGGACCTTCGCGCGACTGGCTCTCCTTCGTCGCCTCCACCCGGGCCCGCAACAAGATTCGTTCCTGGTTCTCCAAGGAGCGTCGTGAGGAGGCCATCGAGGAGGGCAAGGGTGCCATTGCCCGCACCCTGCGCAAGCAGAACCTTCCCCTGCAGCGCCTCATGAGCCACGAGACCCTCATGAACGTGGCCAAGACCCTCGACAAGGTCGACATTGACGGCCTGTACGCCGCGGTGGGTGAGGGACACGTGTCGGCCCAGCACGTCGTCGACACCCTGGTGGCCACCATGGGCGGGGAGGACGGCGCCGAGGAGACCCTCGCAGAGGGGATCCTGCCCACTCGGGCCACGACGCACCGCCGGCCGCGTACGGCCGACGCCGGAGTCGTCGTCGCCGGTATGGATGAGGGCGACGTCTACGTCAAGCTGGCGCGCTGCTGCACCCCCATGCCGGGTGACCCCATCGTCGGCTTCATCACCCGCGGTTCGGGTGTCTCAGTGCACCGGGCCGACTGCCAGAACGTCGAACAGCTCCAGCGCGAGCCCGAGCGCCTCATCACCGTCTCCTGGGCGGATCACGCCCAGTCGGCCTACCTGGTCCAGGTGGAGGTCGAGGCCCTGGACCGCGGGGGCCTGCTCGCCGACATCACCCGAGCGCTGGCAGACAGCCACGTCAACCTGGTGAGCGCCTCCATCGCCACGAGCCGTGACCGGGTCGTCACCGGGCGGTTCGTCGTCGAGCTGGCCGAGGTCGGGCACCTGGACCACACGCTGGCGGCCCTGCGGCGCATCGACGGCGTCTTCGAGGCGCGCAGAAGCCTGTCAGCCGCGCGCCGCTCCAACTGAGTGCCATGGTCCTGGCGCCTGCTACGGCACGCAGGCCATGATCTCCTCGATGATGTGCTGCGCCCGCGGGCAGCCTCTGCTGGCAGCCCCGCGACAGTGATTGAGCGTGAGCAGGAGACGGACTCGGCTCACTCCGTGGTTGCGGGCGGTCAGGATGGCTTGCACAGCCTGCACCGGTGTCCCCAGACGAGCGATGTCGACGGCGGCTCGGGCGATCGTGGCGCAGGTGATACCCCCGATCACGGTCGTGTCGCAGTGAGGCAGCCGACCTCGTTTAGTCACCAGGTAGGGCAGTCGACTCCGACGACCTCCGGGCAGGCTCACCTCCAGGGAGTCGGGTGGGGGCCCACCGACGTGCACCCACAGGGCAGTGCTCGCCAGAAGCACACCTCGGCAGGGCAGCGCAGCGGCAATGGCCCGCATACGTCCCTCGGCCGAGCGCAGCGTGTCGGCCGGTTGCAAGTTGCCCAGAATGTTGACCAACAGCCGGGCATCGAGGCTGGCGCACCTGAGCACCTCCATGTCCTGAGGCGGAAGCGTGCCCAGAACCGGGGTCAGCGGGCGGGCGGACAGATGGGCCACGGCGGCGTGGCCGGGTACCGGGACAAAACGAGCCATATGCCATCGTGGACGTCAACCGGCCGCGGGCGCCACAGTGAACCGGCCGCCTGTGGATAACCTCGTGGTGACCGTGAGGAGTTGACCCTCACGCGGCGGGAGGCTCCACGGTGGATGACACGCATCCGGACACGTGCCAGGTGGAGCCAGTACTGAGGAAGGAGACTACGGTGAAGGACTCTCAACACCGTCATGCTGGAGCTGAAAGGCCTGGCACGACAGCCGAGGCCACGGTCGATGCCGTGTCGGACGATGCTGACATCGCCATGACGGTCGGTGAGGTCTCAACGCTCCTGGGCGTCAGCGTCAGGGCGCTGCATCACTGGGACGAGTCCGGCCTGGTGCATCCCTCCCAGCGCAGTGCCGCCGGATACCGGCTCTACAGCGAGGCGGACATCATGCGCATCCAGCAGGTCCTCGTCTACCGGCAGACCGGCATGAGCCTGGCCGATATCAAGATGGTCCTCGATGAGCCGGAGACGGATGCCATGACGCACCTGCGCCGTCAGCGTGAGCTGGTGCAAGGACAGGTCTCCCACCTGCAGCAGATGCTCAACTCGATCGACATGGTGATGGAGATCCATCAGTCTGGAGCGAGGATCTCCGTGGCTGAGATGGCGGAGATCTGGGGGACCGACTGGGACCCCGTCTATATCGAGGATGCCCACGCCCAGTGGGGTGACACTGAGGACTGGGCCGAGTCCTACCGGCGCAAGGCCCAGATGTCTCGCGCCGACTGGGAACGGGCGCACGAGGAGACTGTCGCTCTGGAGACCGCGCTGGCCGAGGCGATGCGCAGCGGTGTCAAGCCGGGCAGCCCCGAGGCTAATGCCCTGGCGCGGTGGCACCGCAAGGACTTCAACCGGTGGTTCGAGGTCTCCACCTCCAAGCAGGTGCTCATCGCCCGCGGCTACGTGGCGGATGAGCGCTACGCCCGGTACTACGACAAGCGCGCGCCAGGGCTGGCGGCCTGGCTCAAGGACGTCATCGACGCCAGCGCCAGGTCTGAGGGAGTGGACCCCGCGACCGCCACCTGGGAGTAGCAGATCGCTCGACCAGCGACACCAGGACGAGACGCGGGGTGAGTCTCTTAGTGTGGTGGTAGTTCCTGCGAGGTTCCTGGCTGAGAAGAGAGTCAGGGAGGCATCATAGGACCCGGTTTCTCGATCAAGATTCACTAGGAGGTACTCCTATGATGCCTCCTCACCAGTCTGCTGTGTCCACGCTGACCCAGGAAGTCCTGACTGATCCGGACCTGGCTATGATGACGCATCCACTGTCTGCTTCAGGTCGGTCTGCAGGACCTGAGCGACGCTGGCACCATCGCCATGATCTGCCAAGCCTGAATCGAGGGATTTCCAGCCGTAAGGTCTGGTGACCTCATGCAGACGTTGGGCAATGAGTCCGGTATCTCCCAGTCCACCGTCTCAAGGTCTGAAATAATATCGACGAGGTAGTCGGTGAGTCCCTCACGAGCCTGTCCAGTGTTTTGTGTAAGGTTTAGATCGATTTGGTTGAGGTAGGCGGCGGTGAACTGGGTCAGGGTCTTGTTCCAGTCGGTGGTGACCTGTCCGTCGACGAGTTTGCTCTTGGCCTTGTGCTTGGACGGGGCTAGCCTTTTCTCCTTGTCGCGTTCTCGGACTCTTTTGCCCACAGGTGTCGCAGATCACCAGTCTTCAGCGGTTTGTCCTCCGGCTTATCAGAGGAGAAGTGTCCCCGGTTCGTCGATGATCCTTACGTAACTAGTAGTTGGCAGCCTCGATGCTGCTAGTGGAGGGGTGACCTCCCATGGGATGGGGGAGAAATGACTCGTCGCCACATTGGTCGATGAGGCCAGGGAGAGGGATGAATCTCGATTCTGACGAGAGTTGTGTTACCCACTCCATTAGGTACTGAAGAGCCAAAATACTCCATTAAGTGCTGGCACCTCGTAGCAACTTCCGATTTTATATTTTGGCAACATCCAGGACAGATAAAGTAGGAGCCTGGACGTACTGTTTTGGGGTTGAAGGTTGCATGTCAGATGTCCAAGACCTCGAGAGCCGGAGTGGCCAGCGCCGCCCGGGCTTGCTCTGCCATAACCGGATCCTCCTTTTGAAGGTGATCAATGTCCGGGAAGACACTCAGAGTTCTGTCTCCGGCGATCCAGAAGTCCCGACTCCATGTTTCCGGGTTGGTCCAAAGGTCGTCCTGGCCAGCAGCCCAGTCCGGCAGCCTCCTCTGAACCTTCGTCGCTACAGCCAGCTGGCCCTTGGCTGTGAGGTAGACCGTGTCGATGCGGGTCCCCTCAGGATCCGGTCTCGTCAGGCGCACCAGGCGTCGACCGACGAACGTGACCCGACGATCCACGTCGCCCGTAGACAGCTTCAGTTCGATCTCCTGATAGCCCTCGGCCGAGTGGCCACGCTTCTTGACATAGTCACGGAGGGCCTCAGCGATGGCAGACGAGAGACTGCCGGCGATCTCTCCCGCCTCAGCGAAAAGGCTCACATCATCCTCTGAAACATAGACGTTTCGTGTTGGCATGAACATGACTATGCACATATTAGTGATCGACGTCAAGATCCCGACGAGGCTCATCAGAGATGCCCGCGACGGAGACTCGGGCCTCGGCGGCTACATGGGCGATGGGGCGACCGGCCTGGATACGCATCACGAGCCGGTAGCGGCTCCAAGGCGTCAACACAGCGTTACGGTGGGTCATGGCAGCGGGGATTTCTACTGTCAGAGCGATGATTCAGCGCCACTCATTCTCACAGCTCAAGTCCCGCTGCCCTCACCCACGACTACAACCTCATGACTCACAACAACTAGGGATGCCAGGACGAGACACGAGGCGGGGCCGAACACCGGTGGGTGGTATCGACCCCGCCTCAGACGCTCCTTCAGTCTCAGAGCTGAGCGGAAGGTGCTCGGCTCAGGCCTTGGCTGAGCGCAGTACCTGCTCGAGCCAGGCCCGGCGAGCCGTCAGCGCGGCCTCGGCCTCGGCGATCTTCTTGGCGTCGCCGGCGGCGCGGGCCGCGGCCAGGTCGGATTCGAGCTCCGCGATGGAGTCCTCGAGCTGACCGGCCAGTCCCTCCGCCCGGGCCTTCGTCTCCGGGTCGGTGCGGCGCCACTCGGCGTTCTCCGCCTCGCGGATGGCGTCCT
>ERZ773009.2089-NODE-2089-length-13083-cov-14.841572_pt1 | contig 13083 bp, 7 predicted proteins | sample MGYA00580663_ERZ773009 | MGnify/ENA primary metagenome ERZ773009 (study PRJEB29015, sample SAMEA2737969) | human oral metagenome | biome: human oral; feature: human-associated habitat; material: dental | place: China | collected 2026 ... | reverse complement strand
AGGAACCGATACGTTGGAAGAAAGCGCATTCTTTTTAAATTTAGTTTGGGATGAGCATGCTCCGTTGGTTATTACCGGCGCTATGCGAAATGCCGATTCTATTAGCTCGGATGGTGCCGGCAATATATATGCTAGCGTGTTAACCGCTATTAGTCCGCAAAGTAGAGATCGGGGTGTGCTGGTAGTACTAAACGATACGATTCATAGTGCACTATGGGTTCATAAGAGCAATACCTTTTCTCTGCAAACTTTTGTATCGATAAATGCCGGTATTCAGGGGCTTGTGATAGAGAATGGAGTAAAATTTATAACTCCTGCCGTATCGCGTCAAATTTATCCTTTGCCTGACGTCAAATTTCCTAAAGTAGAGATTATACAAAGTTATTTGGGTTGTGACGGCGAGATGATTGAGCTTGCTGTGCGTGCTAATTTTAGCGGTATCGTAATTAGTGGCGTAGGTGCCGGACACGTATCATACGATATGGTGGATAAACTAAGAGGTGCTCAAATTCCGGTCGTCGTCGCTTCTCGCACAGGTAGCGGGATCTGCGCTACTAAGACATACGGTTATAAGGGCTCGGAGATGGATTTACAAAGTATCGGTTGTATAATGTCCGGCTGGTTATCGCCAATTAAAGCGAGGCTTTTGTTGATGCTTTTGTTGGCAAACAACATGAATTTGGAACAGATAAAAAAAGAATTTGGAAATTTCTGAGGCATCGATCTGGAATGTTTTTATATTATTTTTGTATAATACTCCTAAAAAACGGAGAATAAATGATACATCTCAATTCGGATCGTCCTATCACCACAACAGAATTTATAGTCCATAGTCTTAGTCAAGATATTTTAAACGGAAATATAAAATCCGGCTCCAAGCTAAAACAAAATGAAATTTCAAAGAGATTTAACGTTAGCGCTACGCCGGTAAGGGAAGCGCTAAAAATTCTGACGGCAAAAGGGCTAATCAGTTTCGATCCGTTTAAAGGCGCAATTGTAAAGGGGCTTTGCTACAAGGAAGCAAAAGAAATTTATGAACTCAGAATTTTATTGGAAAGCAAACTTATAACGGATGCGTTTGAAAAATATGATACTGAGTATCTACAAAAAGCAATTAATATCCAAGAACAGATCGAGACTTGCACGGATTTAAACGAATGGGCTTTGTTAAATGCCAATTTTCATCGATGCTTTTGGCAGAGCGAAAGCGGTAGTAGGACATTTAATATCGTCGAAACCCTTATAATGGCGGCAATCCCATATGTTTCACTGTCTTTGTTTTATAAAAAAACTCATATAAAATCCTCAAATGAGGAGCACAAGGCGATAATAGAAGCGTATCAGAAAAAAGACTTAAAAAAGCTAATTCATCTCAACACCATGCATACGAATAAGACTAAAAATATTTTGGAAGATGCGATAAAAAACAGTCTTTAAGTATTTTTTAAAAAAGTATGAAATCCGCGCTGCGGCAAACTTGTTAAATTCTTATCAAGATTAAATTTATGTCCACTTCTACATCAACCAAAACATTTCCCGATCAAATAGCTCCTAAAATTGCTTTTTAGAAATCACATAAATTGTATCAAAGAGAATTGATAAAAAATCTTAAGGTTTTATCGATCGCAACGATACCGACGCTAAATTTAAGCACTTCGGATATTACGCTTGATGGCAAGGACATGGCGCCGTAAGAAATAGCGCAGATTATAAACGGCGCAACTAGGCGCGAGATTAAATTTTATCTGCAAAATTTAGCTAATCGCGTGGATAAATTTTAAAAATTTAGACCCATAACGCTGCTATTTTCTAAAATACAAGATTTAAAAATGATACTCTCGAGCTTGTCAAAAATCTTTCGTAAATTTAGCCTACGCGCTATTTTTCTGCGCGAATTTCACGCTTGCATAGAGGTAGCTTGCAAGCCCCAGCGCGCCCAGTATCGCGCCCGCCTCGCCTATGTGCCAAAGCCCGAATCTCGTTGCGACTTGATGTCCCAAAAGCGCTCCGCCGCCTATGCCTACGTTGTAGATCGCCGAGTAGATCGATATCGCGACGTCGGTAGCGTCGGGAGCTAGCGCCAGGACTTTGATCTGCAAGCAGAGTCCGAAGCCGAAAATCCCCACTCCCCAGACGAAAGCTGCAAGCAGCAGCGCCGCGTCATTTGCGACAAAAGCTTTTAACGTCAGCACCGAGGCTAGGATAAAAAGGATCGAGCAGATCAAAAAGGCGTTTGGAAAAGGGCGGTAAAGCTTTGAAAAAAGCACACTTGCGGCGATTCCCGAAGCGCCGAATGCAAGCAGGACGTAGGTTACGAAGTGACCCCCTGCGGGATTAAATTTCGCCACGAAGGGCTCGACGTAGCTGTAGGTCGTAAAATGCGCGCCTACGATCAAAAATGTAAGCAGATACAAAGCAAGCAACATCGGGCGCCTTGCAAGCATCGGCAAGCTCGCAAGAGAGCCCGCGCGGCGGCTTGGCAAAAACGGTAAAATTTTCCAAAGAAACAGCGCCTCCGCCGCCGCAAGCGCGCCGATCGCAAAAAACGTAATTCTCCAGCCGAAAAGCTCGCCGACCACGCGCCCCAAAGGAAGTCCCAAAACCATGGCTAGCGAGGTGCCCAAAGCCAGCATGCCGATGGCCTGAGAGCCTTTGTTTATCGGCGCTAGGCGCACGACGAGCGATGAGGTGATCGACCAAAAGATCGCGTGCGAAATCGCGATACCGAGTCGCGCGATTACCAAAACGGCAAAATTCCACGCTACCGCCGCCAAGACGTGGCTTAGCGTAAATAGTACGAAAAGCCGCAAAAGCAGCCTCTTGCGCTCGAGCCTCGATGTAAGCAGCATCAGCGGCAGCGAAAGGATACTCACCGCCCACGCATAGATTGTGATGATTAGCCCCGTACTTGTAACGTCCATGCTAAAATCCGCCGCGATGTCGCTTAACAGCGCCACGGGGATAAATTCCGTCGTGTTAAAAATAAAGGCGGCAAACGCCAGCGCGATAACTCTCGTGTAAGCGATTTTATGGACGTTCATCGGTTTTCCTTTGGGCTTTTAAATTTGGCTTTAAGTTTAGCGCATTTAGCGGTTTTTAGCTTTTCGAGTTCTGCTCGGAATTTTAAAATTTTAAATTCCATGCCGTATATACGTGCCGCGTTTCGTGCTAAATCTAAGCGGGGGATTATAGCTAAATTTATCCTCCGCGCAGCTTGCGGAAATAGAATTTACGCTCAAAACGCAAGGTCGCGTGTGGTAAAATTCACACAGCGAGCGATCGATGAAAATTTAAAATGAAATTTGCGCTGCGCTCGGTAGGTGGCAATAAAATTCCTTATATTTGGCAGAATGCGCTGAAATTTTATGTACCGCGATGTTACAAACCATAAATAAAATTTCGCTACGTCGAGTTTGGATGTGTATAGCGGTTGAGGTTTTGTAGTGGCTAAATTTTATCACCCAGGCCTTGTTAACGATATGAGACTTCCCCCATTTTGTGGTATGTACATTTTTAAATTTCTTAATTTTCGCGCATTCCCGTCATTTGATATTTAGGTTAGAATTTCAAGCCAGACGGCTAAATTTACATTAATTTCTACCTGTTGCTCGCGATCTGCGCTTAAAGTACGCAAAAATTTATTTTCAAAGCGGAGAAAGAGCCCGTCTCAAATCGTCCGTAATGCTCGTCTAAAACTGCCAGCAGATCGCGCTTGTAGCCCGCCTGCTGTGATAAAGCTTTAGAATTTTATTCGGTTTGCGAAGCATTTAAATTTTTAAGCAATAAATATGTAAAATTAGCGAAATTTGATAATTCCAAAGGAACTAAAAATGGCAAAAGTTATGAAAACGATGGACGGAAACGAGGCGGCGGCTTACGTCTCATACGCCTTTACCGAGGTCGCGGGCATCTATCCGATCACGCCTAGCTCGCCTATGGCGGATTACACCGATATTTGGGCGTCGCAGGGCAAGAAAAACCTCTTCGGCATGCCCGTTAAGGTGGTCGAGATGCAAAGCGAAGGCGGTGCGGCGGGCACCGTGCACGGCTCACTCCAAGCGGGCGCGCTTACGACGACGTACACCGCATCGCAGGGGCTTTTGCTAAAAATTCCAAATATGTACAAGATCGCGGGCCAGATGCTTCCGGGCGTCATTCACGTCGCGGCGCGTGCGCTTGCGGCGCAAGCGCTCTCCATCTTCGGCGATCATCAAGACGTCTATGCCTGTCGCCAAAGCGGCTTTGCGATGCTTGCAAGCGACAGCGTGCAGGAGGTGATGGATCTGGGCGGTATCGCGCATCTTGCGGCGATTAAGGGGCGCGTGCCGTTTTTGCACTTTTTTGATGGATTTCGCACGAGCCATGAAATTCAAAAGATTGAGGTGATGGACTATGCCGAGTTTGATCGCCTGCTCGATCGCGAAGCCGTGCGTAAATTTAGAGCTGATGCGCTAAACTCTGAACATCCTAAAACTCGCGGCACGGCGCAAAACGACGATGTATATTTTCAGACGCGCGAGTTAGTCAATAAATTTTACGACGCGCTTCCGGACATCGTCGCGGAGTATATGAGCGAAATTTCAAAGATCACGGGGCGATCGTACGCGCCTTTCGTCTATTACGGCGCTAGTGAGCCGCAGCGGGTGATCGTCGCGATGGGTTCGGTCAATCAAGCCCTTGAGGAGGTGGTCGATCATCTAAACGCGAAGGGCGAGAAAGTGGGCGTGCTAAAAGTGCATCTCTACAGGCCTTTCAGCCTCAAATATCTCTTCGCCGCGATGCCTAAAAGCGTGCGCAAAATCGCAGTGCTTGACCGCACGAAGGAACCGGGCAGCCTCGGCGAGCCGCTGTATCTGGACATAAAAGCCGCATTTTACGGGCGTGAGGACGCCCCGCTCATCGTGGGCGGCAGGTATGGGCTAAGCTCCAAGGACGTTGATCCAGCGCAGCTAATCGCCGTGTATGAAAATTTAAAGGCAGACGAGCCTAGAAACGGCTTTACGATCGGCATCGACGACGACGTGACGCATCTATCTCTACCCGTGGGAGATAAAATTTCGCTCGGCTACGAGGATGAGACCGAGTGCCTGTTTTACGGCCTGGGCGCAGACGGCACCGTGGGCGCGAATAAAAATTCCGTCAAAATCATCGGCGATAAAACAGATCTTTATGCGCAGGCGTATTTCGCCTACGACAGCAAAAAATCGGGCGGCTACACGCGCTCGCACCTGCGCTTCGGCAAAAGACCGATCCGCTCGACCTATCTCGTCTCAAATCCGCATTTCGTCGCCTGCTCGGTCGCTGCGTATCTGGACATCTACGATGTTATCGGAGGCATCCGCGAAGGCGGCACCTTCCTTTTAAATTCCATCTGGGATGCCGAGCAGACGGCGGCAAAGCTTCCGAACAAGGTCAAAAAAATTCTAGCTGCCAGACGGGTAAAATTTTACATCCTAAATGCCACCAAGCTGGCGCACGAGATAGGGCTTGGAGGCCGCACCAATACGATCATGCAATCGGCGTTTTTCAAGCTTAGCGGCATCATCCCGTTTGAGCAGGCGCAAAGCTATATGAAGGAATACGCCAAGAAAACCTACGCCAAAAAGGGCGAGGCGGTCGTGGCGATGAACTGCGACGCGATCGATAGGGGCGCGGATGCTTTGGTGCAGGTAGCGATCGATCCTGCGTGGGTAAATTTAAAAGATGACGCGGCGGATATAAACGATAAATACAAAGGCGACGAATTTATAGAAAAGATCGTAAAACCGATGAACGCGGCGCGCGGCGATAGCTTGCCGGTGTCGGCGTTCTTGGGGCACGAGGACGGCGGCTTTGACGCGGGCACGACGCGATTTGAAAAGCGCGGCGTAGGCGTCATGGTGCCTAAATGGATCGAGCAAAACTGCATCCAGTGCAACCAGTGCGCCTTCGTCTGCCCGCACGCCGTAATCAGAGCGTTTTTGCTAGACGAAAAGGACGAGGCCGCCGCGCCTTTAAATTTAAAAGATCACCTGCTAGAAGCCAAGGGCAAGGAGCTAAAGGGGCTAAAATATAAGATCCAAGTAAGCCCGCTTGATTGCACGGGCTGCGCGCTTTGCGCCGAAAACTGCCCGAGCAAGGAAAAATCGCTCGTCATGGTGCCGCTTGAAGAAGAACTCGCAAAGGGCGAGCAAGAAAGCGCGGACTTTTTATTCGAGCACGTAAGATACAAAGACGATTTGATGGACAGATCAAGCGTCAAGGGCGTAGGCTTTGCGCGCCCGTATTTTGAATTTCACGGCGCATGCCCGGGATGCGGCGAGACACCGTACATCACGCTGATCACGCGACTTTTCGGCGATCATATGATCGTAGCCAACGCCACGGGCTGTAGCTCGATCTACGGCGGATCGGCGCCCTCGATGCCGTACCGCAAGGACGAGAACGGCCGCGGCGTCGCGTGGGCGAACTCGCTTTTTGAGGACAACGCCGAGTTCGGGCTGGGAATGAAGATCGCAAGCGAGACGCTGCGCCATAAGATCGAAGATCTTATGCTCGGCTCGCTCTCAAGCGTGCCAAACGCGCTAAAGGCGCTTTATCACGACTGGATCGAAAACAGAGACGATACGCTAAAATCCGCTCAGATTAGAGATAGACTGGTGCCGTTGCTAGAACAAAATTTGGACGCGCCCGGGGTTCGTGAAATTTTAGAGCTGAAGCAGTATCTAAACAAAAAATCGCAGTGGATCATCGGCGGCGACGGCTGGGCTTACGATATCGGCTACGGCGGGCTTGATCATGTGCTGGCTACCGGCGAGGACGTAAATGTGCTGGTGCTGGATACGGAGGTTTACTCAAATACCGGCGGGCAGAGCTCCAAAGCTAGCCGCCGCGGCTCTATTGCGCAGTTTACCGCAGGCGGCAAGGCGGTGCAGAAAAAAGACCTCGGCCAGATCGCAATGACCTACGGCAACATCTTCGTCGCGCAGGTAAATTCCAATGCAAACCAAGCCGCGACGCTAAAAGCGATCATGGCGGCGGAGGCTTACCCGGGACCTAGCCTTATCATCGCGTATTCGCCGTGTATCGCGCACGGTATCAAAGGCGGCATGGGCAGCTCGGGCGATCAAGCCGAGCTTGCGAGCAAATGCGGCTATTGGCCGACCTACACCTTCGATCCGCGGCTCGCGGCGGAGGGCAAAAATCCGCTTAAAATTTCATCCAAAGAGCCGGACTGGAGCCTTTATGAGGAATTTTTGCTAAACGAGGTGCGCTACAACGCGCTTAAAAAGATCGATCCGGAGCACGCGGGCAAGCTTTATGAAGCAAATAAAGCCGACGCGATGAGACGCTACCGCCAGCTCAAACGGCTTGCGAATGCCGATTTCGGCGATGAGGTCGTCTCTGCGGGCGCCGCGAGCGAGAATGCTTAAGATTTGCGGCTATTTGTTGAAATTCCGGCTCTGCAAATTTTGCAATCCGGAATTTTATTAAATTTCGCGGGACTACATAAAATTCCGTATAAATTTTAAAAGAGAAATCTATGAAAAAAATCGGGCTAATCGGCGGCATGAGTTACGAATCTACGATTACCTATTATGATGGGATCAATCGCAAAATTAACGAGCGTCTAGGCGGGCTAAGTAGCGGCGAGATTCTGCTAAGTAGCTTAAATTTCGACGAGATCGAGCGGTGCCAAAGAGATAATGAGTGGGGCAGGGCGGGCGAAATTTTAGCTCGTCACGCGCGAGTTTTGCAAGGCGGCGGAGCGGATTATATTTTTCTTTGCACCAATACGATGCATAAGTGCTACGAGGCGATAAATGCCGCTATCTCTGTACCATTCGTGCATATCGCGGATGCCACGCTAGATGAGCTGCGAAAGCATGACGTGCAAAAAGTAGGGCTGCTCGGCACGATTTATACGATGACGCAGGATTTTTACAAACAGCGCTTGATAGATGGCAGCGTAGAGGTGCTCGTGCCGAACGCGGACGAAATGGAAGCGGTAAACGAAGTAATTTTTAATGAGCTTTGCTTCGGTAAAATCTTACCGCACTCCAAAGAGAAATTTTTACGGATTATAGAAAAGCTTAGAGCTCGCGGTGCGCAGGGCGTGATACTAGGCTGCACGGAGATCGGGCTGCTCGTATCGCAAGCAGATACCGCCGCATGGTTATTTGATACTACGCAGATCCACATCGATGCGGCAGTAAGTCTAGCTTTAAGCGAATAAATATCAAATATGAACCGGTAAAATTCCGGCTTATAATTTCAAATTTTTATATATTATCAGTTAAATTTAATCTTTCTCTGTTATAATAACGAATATCAATCATATAAGGGGATGAAATGAACGTTTTAGTTATAGGAGCAGATGAGATTACACCCATTAAGGCGGTTTTAAAAGACCTTGGCGCGAGCAATATCGAGCACTGGGATGCACGAAACGAAAATCGCGTAAATCGTAAGCCGATCCCGCAGGATACCGAGTGTGTCGTGATGCTTACGAGCTTTTTAAACCACAACACGATGAAAAAAATCAAAGGCGAAGTAAAAAAGCGCAAAATCCCGCTCGTATGCGCTAAAAGAAGCGTCAGCTGCGTATTTTGCGAATACTGTAAGGTTTTCAATTTAAATCAAGAATTCGGTTGCAGACCTTGCGAAGATGATTAAAATCCCAAGGAATTTAAGTAATGCCGGCAAGCCCAGGCAAGCGGTTAAAAAATCGCGCACTACGCCGCAATCAAATGCTTACGACGATAAAGTTGGCGAGCTAAATTCCAAGGATTTTTTAAATTCTAACAAATTTAACGCTACTTACCTTGCACACGCCGAAAGCAAGAAATTTAGCGGCAAATTTAAAAAGTTTTCAAGCGGTAAATCGGGCGCGCTTAATCATAATGCCTCTAAGCCGTGCGCTGCAAAGAGCGCGCAAAAAGGCAGCGCGAACAGGAATTTGACAGCAAAGGCTTTTTACAACACTGGCTTAGCGCAAAAGAATTTTTTCTGCGCTAAGCGTTCGGACGAGAAATCAGCTTTATTACAAGATACTACCGCGTCAAAACGAGATATCGCGACGCGCGAAAAACGCCAAAAAGCGGATCTGCGGCGCGATAATGAGCTTATTGATGATGAAATTTTAAATGCCGAAGTTTTTAATAAGCAATTCTTTAGCGGCGAGATTTTTGGCTTTGATGCGAACGGGCGCGAGATTGCGCCAGAGGCGCTGCAGGATTATGATGCGGCTTCGCGAGCGCGAGCGATGCTAGCTCTATATAATTTTAACGTTAATGCGGATTATAGAATTCTGCCCACAAATTTAAAGGGCGCTTCGCAGTTTCGCGCTGCGTTTTTAAATTTTATCGCTTCCGAACTTAGGCGCGGTGCTCGCAAAATTTACCGCTTCAAGCCCGCCGTGAAATTCTGTACGGCGGATAATGCGATAATCTTTGCCTATCTGCGCGATATGCCGCTGCCTGTATTTGCCGCCAAGCCCGCTTATAAGCTAACTAGCGCAATCGTGAGTCTGCGTAGCGGATTGCTGCTAAACGGAGACGATGCGTTTTGCAACTTCGTATTTTGCAAAATCGCGCTTCGCAATGCAGGCGCACAGCTGCAGCTTGTGGGTAAATCGGGCGAGCTCATCGTAGTTCGCAAGAGCGGTTTTAGCCTAGGCGTGGTTACGAGCTTTAAAAAAATTCTACCTCAAAATTCAGCCATTTATGATAATGATATAAAAAAAGCGCTAGAGCTTTGCCGCGGAGCAAACCTCGATGCCCTGTATCTTGTCTATCCAAAAAATGAAAATTTTAACCGCCACGTCGAGATAAAAAGCGAATGCTTTAAGGGAAATTTCATTATGAAATTAGTACCATACAAGCTCACCGACAAAATTTATTAAAAGGATACCAAATGGTTGGAATTATTTTTGGAAGCTCGATGGGCAATACTGAGGACGCTGCGAAGCTGATCTCGGAAAAGCTCGGCATCGAAAATGAGCTTAAAAACGTTGCGGACATCGCGCCTGCAGACCTAGATAAATACACCGCGCTCATCATCGGCAGCTCCACATGGAACGACGGCGAGCTACAAGACGACTGGGCGGGCTTTGATTTTTCAGCCCTTGATGTCTCAGGCAAGACCGTCGCGATTTTCGGCATGGGCGATAGCTCAAGCTACAGCGACGCTTACTGCAACGCAATGCGCGAGCTATACGACAACTTCAAAAAAGCGGGTGCAAATATCGTAGGTGCAGTGCCTACCGACGGATATGAATTCGACGAGAGCAAGGCCGTAGTGGACGGCAAATTCGTCGGTCTTGCGCTAGACAATGACAATCAAAGCGACCTCACCGAGAGCCGCATCGAAGCGTGGGTAGCGCAGATCGCCCCATCTTTTAAATAGCCCTCCTTTAAATTTGCCGTGGAGCTCACGCTCCGCGGCACTTTCATCTTTTTTTAAAATTTAAGCTCTGCCGACTTCGGTTAAATTTAAACGGCTTTTAAATTTTAAAATTTTAATTTGCGAGAATGAAGTTTATCTTTTAAATTTAGAGCTGCTCGATACTTTTGCGCTCATGTAAATACAGACCTGCTTGGAGGCGCACGTAGCGTGATTAGAAAAAATTTAGCCTCTGTGACGGCGGAAGAATGAAGCCGAGAGTTTGCATAGCACAAGCGGATTTATAAACCTCGTCGGCATAATAATCGGCGAACGTTCGGGAAATAAAATTTGCAAATTTTATAAAAAGCGAAGCGAGAGGCATCGTTGCTAAAATTTCTCTCCGCACATACGCCATTGAAATTTCTTTCCACTCACACGCCGTTAAAATTCTCTCCGTAGCTCCGCCGTGAAATCTCGCTCGCCGTTTAATGTAAAATTTTATCTATCCACGCATCGAGCGGCTGCCGTTTGTCCGTAAAATTTAGCATAAATTTGGCGCCGCAGCCGCGTGCAGCTATCGTTTTTTAAATAAACCGCAGCATAACCCGCGAGATCGCCCGCCGCTAGGAGCGAAAACCGCAAAGCCGTGCGGCGGCGACAAAGCATAGATTTAAAAGAGAAATTTTGCTCTTTACACTACTTCGCGCAAATAGCGCAGCAAGGCGTAAATTTAAGGCTTTAAAATTTACAGCCCTAGCTCTATCGCCAGATCCTTCACCGCTTTGAGATTTACCTTGCCGCTGCCGAGCACCGGGATTTGCTCCACTTTTTTCACGACGCTTGGCTGCATTATCGGCGCCAGCGCGGAGTCCTTTAGGCGGCGCGAAATTTCATCCTCGTTCGCCTCGCCCACGTAAAGCAGAGCGATCTTTTCGCCCTTTTTCTCGTCTTTTAAGTTCACGCACGAATAGATCGCGCTTTCGCCTAAAATTTCGCCCACGGCGCTCTCTACCGCGCCCAGGCTTATCATCTCGCCACCGATTTTGGCAAAGCGCGAAAGGCGGTCGGTGATAAATAAAAACCCGTCGTCGTCGATATAGCCGATGTCACCGCTCTTGTAGTAGCGCACGCCATCCATTTGTGCGATCGCCTCAGCGGTTTTTGCCGGCTCATCGTAGTATTCCTTCATAACCTGATGTCCGCCGATTAAGATAAGCCCCTCCTGCCCGTTTGGCAGCGGCTGTAGCGAGGCGGGATCGGTGATCTTTATGACCGTGCCCGCAAGCGGCAAACCGACGCTCTTTTCGCGGTTGAAGTAAAGCTCTTTGAAAAAATCAGGCTCGAGGACGTTCGGTGTATTTACGCTCACTACCGGCGCGGTTTCGGTCGTGCCGTAGCCCTCGTAAATTTCGATGCCGAATTTTATCTTAAATTCCTTTCGGACGTTTTCGTTTAGCTTCTCCGCGCCCGCAATCGCTAGGCGAATGCTTGCCAGCATAAGCGGATTGAGCCTTTTGTTTTTGGTGTAGAGCCTAAAAAACGTCGAAGTGCCGAACATTATAGTAGCGCCGTATTTTGCGCTCATCTTGCCGACGCTAAAGGCGTCCGTAGGATCTGGCACGTGGATACTTAAAATTCCGTCGTTTAGCGGAAAGAGCGTCGTTACGGTAAGCCCGAAGCAGTGAAAGATAGGCAGCGACGCTAAAATCGCGTCGTGCTCGGTGGCGTTTATGAGCTCCGAAATTTGACGGACGTTCGCCATTATATTTTTGTGCGTTAAAACCACGCCTTTGGGCTTTCCTTCGCTGCCGCTGCTAAATAAAATGGTCGCTACGTCATCTATCGCGTGCGGCTTAAAATACAGCGCGCAAAATAAAATTTTAGGCATCAGCAGCGATTTTAGCGCGCAGGCTATGCGCTCGTTTTTAGAGACGCCCTCGCTTAGATCTTCAAGGTATACGAGCCGATCGCCGATCAAGCTTTCCAGCTCAAAGCCCTTTGATTTGAGCTTTTCTACGAATTTGCGCGAGCTGATGATCGTGCGGATATTTGCTTTATCCGCGCAGTAGATTAAATTTTCTTCGCTTAGCGTGTAGTTTAAATTTACGCTCGTTTTGCCCATCGTAAAAAGCATTAAATTTACGGCGCTTGCGATGACCGAGCTAGGCAAAACGATACCTACGTTTTCCTCGCTGCCTATGCGGCTCTTTAACCTTTTGCGAAGTATCAAAACGGCGCTCATCATCGCTAAATTTGTGAAGCTCACTCCAGTGCTATCGACCGCTACGCGCTTAAAAGGCGATTTTTTGGCTTGATTTAGCCAGTTGTAGGCAAGCGGCTTTAGGCTTGCGAGATATTTGCCCCAGCTGAAAAACGATAGCTCCGTTACTGCGCGCTTTACCTCGTGCGCTTTGGAATTTGCCTCAATCGGCGCGCCGAAGCTTACGCGAAGCGCGTTTTTACCGCTTTGCGAGATCGTTCTTTTATAATGCTCGCTGGCGCGCGAAAATGTCGATCCCCAAAGCCCTCTGATATAAAAAGGCACGATTACGGAGTTCGTATCGTGCGCGGCTAGCTCAAATCCGCCCTGAAACTCGTCTATGCGGCCGTTGTAACTGATGTGACCTTCGGGGAAGAGCCCCACTACTTCACCAGCATTTAGCGCCTCGCGGATGCTTTCGATCGCGCTTTTGCTCACGCCCGCTCCGATCGGAATGA
>ERZ773009.2086-NODE-2086-length-13094-cov-8.110131_pt1 | contig 13094 bp, 13 predicted proteins | sample MGYA00580663_ERZ773009 | MGnify/ENA primary metagenome ERZ773009 (study PRJEB29015, sample SAMEA2737969) | human oral metagenome | biome: human oral; feature: human-associated habitat; material: dental | place: China | collected 2026 ... | reverse complement strand
GACGGCGGCTCGGCGGCGGACCCCGCGGCCGCAGGGAGCCTTCCGGGGCGCGCGTCGGAGGTCCGTCCGGCGGCCGCCTGGGCGCGCAGGGCCTTGCGGCGCTCGACGGTCGAGCCGGGAGCGGGGCGGGAGCGGTAGGGCATCGCGTTCACCCTGGGCACGGTAGGGGAACCTCACGCCATCGGGGCGGCTGACCCGCCGGACCCCGGCGTAGGATGGCACTCACACTCCGTGAGTGCTAACCAGCCGGTCACCGGCACCCATCAGCACCGCAGCCGCCGACGAGGAAAGGAGCACGACCATGGCCGACGACCGCCGCCTGAAGGTCCTCTCCGCCATCGTCACCGACTACGTGCGCACCCGCGAGCCCGTCGGCTCGCGCGCGCTGGCCGAGCGCTACCGGCTCGGCGTCTCCCCGGCCACGATCCGCAATGACATGGCCGCCCTGGAGGACGAGGGCTACATCCACCAGCCGCACACGAGCGCCGGACGCGTGCCGACCGAGAAGGGCTACAGGCTCTTCGTCGATGAGGTCGCCCGCGTCAAGCCCCTGTCCGTCCCCGAGCGCCGTGCCATCACCGCGCTGCTGTCGGGCGCGGTCGACCTGGAGCAGGTCGTGGCCCGCACCGTGCGCGCCCTGGCGCAGCTGACCGGCCAGCTCGCCGTCGTGGAGTACCCCAGCCTGCGGCGCACGGCCCTGCGCCACCTCGAGCTCGTCGCCCTGGGGCCCACGCGCGTGCTGCTGGTCATCATCACCGACACCGGACGCGTCGAGCAGCGCACGGTCTCCATGCCTGCGGGGCGCGTGGCCGACCCGTTGGTCCTGGAGCCCCTGCGCACCCGCATCAACGCCGCCCTGGCCGGCCGCATCGCCGCCGACGTCGTCCCCATCCTGACCTCGCTGGCCGAGCGCGCGCCCGAGGAGGAGCGGTTCCTGCTCACCGCCGTGGCCGACGAGCTCATCGAGGCGCTGCGCCCCGACGGAGAGGAGCGCATCGTCGTGGCCGGCACCGCCAACCTGGCCCGCTCCACCCCCGACTTCTCCTCGCTCGGCCCGCTGCTGGACGCCGTGGAGGAGCAGGTAGTGCTGCTGCGACTGTTCGCCGAGGACGCCGCCTCGGGGCTGTCGCGCCCGCGGACGGACGCGGGCATGCGCGTGTCCATCGGCAGCGAGAATCGCGACGACGCGCTGGCCGAGGCCTCGGTCGTCACCGCCTCCTACGGGGTGGGGGCCGGGGACGTCGTCGCGCACCTGGGCGTCATCGGCCCCACCCGCATGGACTACCCGGCCGCCATGGCGGCGGTGCGGGCCGTGGCCCGCTACCTGTCCCGGTTCCTGACCGACACCGACGACGACGCCGCCCCATGAGACGCGCCCCAGAGCGCTGCCCGCGCCGGCCCTGGGCCGTGGCGCCCGCCGCGGCCGGAGACCACCCGGCACCTGTTCCACCATCGACCAGAGAGCACGACCAAGCGTGAGCGACTACTACGAGGTTCTCGGCGTGAGCCGTCAGGCCACCACCGACGAGATCAAGCGCGCCTACAAGAAGAAGGCCCGCAAGCTGCACCCCGATGTGGCCGGCCCCGGCCACGAGGACGAGTTCAAGGCTGTCAACGCGGCCTACGAGGTTCTCTCGGACTCGGACAGGCGTCAGATGTACGACCTCGGCGGTGAGGACGCCGTGCACGGAGGCGGCGGCTTCGGGCCGGGGGGCTTCACCGCCTCGGACCTGGGCGGTTTCGGGGACTTCCTCCAGCAGGCCTTTTTCGGCGGCGGTGCCTCGCGCGGTCCTGCCTCGCGGGCGCGGAGGGGGCAGGACTCCCTCGTGGCCCTTGAGGTGGACCTGGCCGACGTGGCCTTCGGGGCGACCAAGACCCTGCCCGTCGACACCTACGTCACCTGCGAGACCTGCGACGGCACGTGCTGCGCCGAGGGCACGAAGCCCGTGACCTGCCCGGAGTGCAACGGGCAGGGCTCCGTCCAGCGCGTGCAGCGCTCCTTCCTGGGCAATGTCGTGACCTCCTCGCCGTGCCCGCGCTGCCAGGGCTTCGGCACCGTCATCGCCTCCCCGTGCCGTGACTGCGACGGCGAGGGCCGCAAGCGCGTGCGCACCACTATCGACGTCAACGTCCCGGCGGGGGTGTCCACGGGCACCCGTATCCGCATGTCCGGGCGCGGCGAGGCCGGTCCGGCCGGCGGACCCAACGGCGACCTCTACGTCGAGATCCACGAGACGCGCGACGAGGCCCTCTCCCGCAGCGGCGACGACCTGTACACCGAGCTGCGCGTGCCCATGACCGCGGCGGCGCTGGGGGCGAGCTTCCCGCTGTCCACCCTGGACGGCGAGCGCACCGTGTCGGTCAAGCCGGGCACCCAGAACGGGGACGAGGTGGTCCTCTCGGGCCTGGGCGTCGGGCGCCTGCGGCGTTCCGGCCGCGGCGACCTGCACGTGCAGATTGTCGTCGAGACGCCCACCCGGCTCGACGACCGACAGCGCCAGCTGCTCGCCGAGCTCGCCTCCCTGCGCGGCGAGGACGGCTACGCGCCCGCCCGCGACGAGTCCCTGCTGGGCAAGCTCAAGGGCAAGTCCAGGCGCCGCTGAGGGCGGGCGGGGCGGAGGGCCGCGATTCTGGGTTCTGCCTGTGCCCCACCGGCGCTCTTGAGGAGCCGGGCTCGAGGGAGCCGCAGCAGCGGTGCTCAGCCGGCCGGGGCCGTGTTGTCGCGCAGGACGCTCAGACAGGTGCTCAACGCCGGACTGTCGTGGCGGGACCGGTGCACGGCCCGGATCGTGCGGGGCGGCAGGACCGCCGTGGGGACGGGGGCGGAGGGGCAGTGAAGGACCATGGGCGCCGGGAGGACGGCGTTGCCGAAGCCGGCCGCGCTCAGCCGGGCCAGCAGCCGGATGTCGCTGACCTCCGCAGTGACCACGGGGACCAGGTGCTGGTCCTCCATGAGCCGGTTGAAGACGTCGCGGAGCCGGGTCCCGCGGCGCAGCGCGACCCAGGTGCGTCCGTCGAGATCAGCCGGTACAACGGGGCCGGTCGGTAGCGCCGGGCCGGTGAGGCAGAAGGTCTCCTCGCAGACCGTCACTGACTCGAGCGCGGGGTCTGACGGGTGGGCGGTATCCACGATCGTCAGGTCAAGGCGGCCGTCGCGCACGTCCTCAACCATCTCGTCGGTGGCCTTCTCGATGACCGTGACCGACAGGTTCGGGTGGAGGAGACGCACACGCTCAAGCAGGGCGCACAGGTCGATCGCGGTGAGTGAGGCGATGGCCCCCACCCGCAGCTCCAGGCGTGCACCGGCCGCCGCAGCGACCGCGCGCCTGGCCTGGGAGGCGGCGGCGAGAGCGGAGCGGGCGTGGGGCTCCAGGGCGAGGGCCGACGGCGTCGGACGCACCGGCCTGCGGGCGAACAGCGTGGTGCCGAGCTCACGCTCCAGGGCCTGAACCTGCTGGCTGAGGCCCGACTGGGTGAGGTGGGCGCGCTGCGCCGCCAGGGTGAAGGAGCCCGTGTCGAGGACCGCCAGGAAGCAGGTGAGGTGACGGAGCTCCATGAGCTCGAGATTAGGAATACTCATCCAAAAGTGTCAAGAATACTGTTTGTCTTATTCCGGGGCGCGCGTGACACTGCGGTCATGACATGCGCGTCCACGGGGCCGGGGGAGGACCGGAGCCACCTCGAACCGGGCCCGTGCCCGCCGTCGGGGGCGGTTCCCGTCCTGGTCGGCGTGCAGCTCCTCCTGGTCCTGGACACCACGGTGATCACCTCGGCGACTCCGGTCATGTCGCAGCAGCTGCACACCGGGGTGAGTCAGGTCTCTCTTGCTCAGGGCGCCTACGCCCTGGTCTTCGGAGGTCTTCTCCTGCTCGGGGGGTGGTGCACCGACCGCTTCGGGGCCCTGCGCGTCCTGCGCTGGGCGCTGCTAGGGTTCGCGCTGGCCGGCGGGGTGGTCATGGTGGTGAGCACCGTCGGCCCGGTCATCGGCCTGCGCTCTGTCCAAGGGCTGTGCGCCGCCCTGGCTGCTCCCGCTAGCCTGGCGCTTCTCATTGACCTGCCCCAACGGGACAGGCGCCGCGGCCTGGGCTGGTTCGCGGCTGTGGGAGCGATCGGCCTCGCCCTGGGGGTCGGCCTGGGAACGCCCTTGATCGCCTCTATGGGCTGGAGGGCGGGGTTCACCGCTCCGGCTGCCCTTGCGCTCGCACTCCTGGTCGGCACCGCTCCCCAGGGACGGCCCGCCACCGGCGGGCAGCGCCCGGCAGGAGGCGTGAAAGGAGCGGAGGTCCGCCCTCTGCTGCGTCTGAGCGGGGCGGTGGTCGCCCTCCTCGCCGCCGCCGAGACGGCCCTGCTCACCGGTGCCTGGTGGCCGCCCCTCGTGGCGCTGGCGGTGACGACGCCTCTTCTGGCCTTGGTCCTGCGCGCCGACGCCAGCGGGCCCCGCCCTGCCATTCCTCCCGCGATGTCCGCCGCCACGGTCGCCAGGTCGGGACTGGTGCTCATGGCCGCCTTCGGCGGGTGGCAGGCTGCGGAGGTCCTGCTCATATCCGTCCGGCTCGACCCCCTGCGGACAGGGACCCCGTGGCTGGCGGGACTGCCCTTCTGGCTGCAAGGGTCTGCGGCGCTGCTGTGCGCGCCCGTCGTCCAGCGCCTGTGCCGCGCCCCCGGGACGACCCGCCTCATCACGGTGGCGTCGCCGCTCCTGGCAGGAGCAGGCTTCATCGCGGTCGGCGCAGGTCACCGTACGGAGATCGTGGTGGCGTGCGCGGCGGGGATCATCTTCGGAATCGCCGCAGTCTCAGCGAGCACGGCGGCGACGCTCACCACGACGGCGGTCCCGGGCGCTCCTCCCGGTCGCGTCGGCGCCGTCATGACCTCTGCCCGACAGCTGGGCACCAGCGTCGGGAGCTGCGTCGTAGGCGCCCTGCTGGCAGCTCCCACCGACTCCCCCGGCAGGGTCTGCGGGCTTGCGATGGGAGCGGCAGCAGGCGTACTGGGCCTCGTGCTCCTGCGGCTGGCCGGGCCGGGCGGGCCTCAGGCCCTAGAGGGCGTTCCTGCCGCGCCACCGCCCTCGGGCCAGTAGGTGGAGTCCGGGGTCGAGCGCGGCCCGAAGATCGCCTGGCCGACCCGCACACAGGTCGAGCCCTCCTCGATGGCGAGCTCGAAGTCCCCGCTCATCCCCATGGACAGCTGCCCGTCGCCGACCGTGCCGGCCTGAAGGCCGGCATCACGCAGAGACCGCATGAGGCGAAAGCACTCTCGGACGCGTGTCTCGTCATCAGTGTGGGCGGCCAGCGTCATGAGCCCGCGCACCCGCAGCGAGGAGCAGGTGGGCAGGGCCTCCAGGAACGCGGGCACCTCGGCGGGCTCGAGCCCGAACTTGGAGGCCTCGCCTGAGGAGTTGACCTGCACGTAGACGTCCAGACCCCGCCCCGCCGCCTGCAGTCGCCGGTCGAGGGCCTCGGCCACGCGCAGGGAGTCCAGGGCCTGGAACTCGTCGGCGAAGGCCGCCACGTCCTTCACCTTGTTGGTCTGCAGGTGCCCGATGACCGCCCAGTGGATACCCAGGTCCGCCAGGGCCTCGGCCTTACGCTTGGCCTCCTGGACCTTGTTCTCACCCATCTGGGTGATGCCGGCGGCGTGGGCGGTGCGCAGCCGCTCCTCGGGGACGGTCTTGGACACCGGCAGCAGGCGGATCTCGTCGGCATCGCGCCCGGCGCGCTCGGCGGCAGAGACGAGCCGGGCGTGCACGACCGCCAGGTTGCGGCGGAAGTCCTCCACGGTGGTGGCGGTGGTGAACCCGGGTGCGGGCTCTGACGGCGCGGGGGAGGGGACCCGGTCGGGAAGCGGCTGCGGCTCGGTCATGCCCTCGACGCTAGCACCGGCGCGCCGGCGGCCGTACCGGTTTCTACCGGTTCCGCCTCGGCCATAGGCTGGCCGGGTGAGCGCCCCCGTCTTCATCCTGACTCCCGACACGCTCGAGCCCGCCGGCGGCGCGGACGCGGCCCGCCCCGGCGACGCGCTGACGCTGCCCGGCCCCGAGGCCCGCCACGCCGTGACGGTGCGACGGCTGCGGGCCGGGGAGCGGGTGGACCTGGTCGACGGCGCCGGGCTGCGGCTGGTGTGCGAGGCGGATGCCGCGGTCGGCGAGGCCGGGCACAGGGATCGCCTGGCGGTAAGGCTGATCGAGCGCATCGCCGAGACGCCGCCGCCACTGCGCCTGACCCTGGTGCAGGCTCTGGCCAAGGGGGGCCGCGACGAGCAGGCCGTCCAGACCGCCACCGGGGTCGGGGTCGAGACGGTGGTGCCCTGGCAGGCGGAGCGGTGCGTGTCGGTGTGGACGGGCCCGAAGGCCGCCAAGGGGCGGGCCCGGTGGCAGGCGACCGCCCGTGAGGCCGCCAAGCAGGCACGGCGCGCCCGTGTGCCGCAGGTGGGGGAGCTGCGCTCCACGCGCGCTCTCGCCCGATGGGTGCGCGAGACGACGCTGGCCGGGGGAGCGGTGCTCGTCCTCCACGAGGCGGCGACGGCGTCTATCGGAGGGGCGGGCCTGCCCGAGCCGGGCGGACGGCCGGTGGTGGCTGTCGTCGTCGGGCCGGAGGGCGGCATCAGCGAGGCGGAGACGGCGGCGCTCCAGGATGCCGGCGCGGTCGCGGTGCGGCTGGGCCCGCACATTCTGCGCACCGCCTCGGCCGGGCCGGTCGCGCTCGCGGTCCTGGCGCAGCGCGCCGGCCTGTGGGGCTGAAGGGCGCGTCCTGCGGCGCCTTGCCTAGCAATCCGCTTGTGGGTGCCCTGTCTTTCTACGCCCTCGTGCCCTCCGGGCGCGCGGAGGCCTACGACCCCTTCTGCTACCTGGGAAGTAGCCTCGGTCCTGTCTCCGACGTCGAGCCCAGCGCGCGGCCGGTACCGTCACGCCGCTGGCGCAGGCGGGGGCGCCGTCATACCGGGCGCCGGCACCTCTCACGGGGCGTCGAAGGCCTCAGCGGGAAGCAGTCCCCTGATGAAGGTCGCGAAGTCGGGGGCGAGCACGGTGACGCGGTAGTCGCGCTCCTGGTCGACGTGGACCACGCGCGGCTCGCCCCGGGGACCGCACTCGGAGTAGTCGAGCATAACGACGTCATGGCCCGCGCTGGGGCAGGCGCCGAACACGACGCCGATCTCCGGGTACCCCCACTCCTCAGTCATGAAGCGCGAGCCGCTCTCCCCGGCGAGCGAATCCTCCAGGGTCCTTCCGATCGGGGCGATCCGGGAGACGGCGACGTGGTCCTCGGCCCAGGAGGTCGGCTCCTCGACAGGGAAGCAGCCGCGTCGCAGGCCGCCGCCGTTGTGCAGGCGGCACAGCTCCACGTAGGCGTCGGGCAGGCGGTAGCCGAGGAGCTCCTCCACCTCGGCGACGACCTCGTCGGAGGGGGGCGGCTCGGGCCGCGTCTGCGCGTCGCGCACGTCGTCAGGCCACAGGCCGTCGAGGTCCTCGGCGGTGAAGCAGCCGGTGCGGCGCCGCGCGACCGGCTGCGCAGTGCCGTCGGCCGTGGGCGGGACTCCGGCGGGCGGGTACGGCGTTGGCATGCAGGACCTTTCGGGACGGCGGCGCGTACCGTCAGGATAGGCGCCGAGACCGTTGCGCCGCATGCGTCTGCGCGCTCCGTCTAGGATGACGCGCATGAGCGATATCGACACCGACAACGGCGCTGATGAGGGCGACTTCTTCGCCCTTGTCTCCGGGCCGGTTCCCAGTCCCTTCGCTGCGGAGGACGCAGACTCCTTTCCCTCGGACACGGTGAGTCTGGCAGCTGTCGACCTCGGGGTGCTGTATGCGCCCTCGGGGCGCATTGAGGCCTGCGACCCCTTCTGCTACTTGGGGGGCGGCCCGGTCTTCGACGTCGAGCCCGGCGACTACCCTGTCAGGGTCACGATCGCCGACGTCTCCAAGGAGCAGGACGGCTCCCATGAGCGCGAGGCGTACCTGTCTCTCGTGCTGGGTGATGGCGAGCCGGTCGCCGTGGAAGAGGCGCAGGTGGCCTCTGGGCCGGACTGGGGCGTGGGCGTCGACTCGGGCACGGTCGCCTTCGTCGATCACGAGGCCGTCCCCGCCGCCATGCCCGCGGAGGAGGACGGCGCCGACTGGTACAGCGACATCTTCGACTCCGGGGAGCCCGGGTCCTGGTTCAGCCTCATGGACTCCTCCGAGCACTACCGGGCGGGGACAGCCAATATCGTCATGCCGCTGGCTGGGGACGGCGAGAACGTCGTCCTGTCGCACTCGGGCTGGGGCGACGGCGTCTACCCGGTCCTGCTCACTCGCGACGCTGAGGGCGCTCCCGTGGGACTGCACATCGATCTCGGCGTGGTCGGTGCGTTCGCCGGGGACGATGAGGATGAGGAGGACGAGGACGATCGCTGAGCCTGGCGCTGGGGCTGAGCCCCCGCACGGAAGCGCTCATGGACCATGGACCCTGGCTCTTCCCAGGTTCCAGCGGGAGCGGACGGCGCCCGCTCGGCCTCAGTCGTCGAAGTCGAACCCCTCGGCGTCGGCCTCCGTCACCAGGGCGGTGAGGGTCTGCGGGTCGGTGAGGTAGGGGGTGAGGGCCTGGGCGAGCCGTTCCATGGCGGGGCGCGGCCCACGGGCGCAGAACATGCCGCCCTCGGGATCGGCGTCCGGCTCGTCGAGCTCGCCCTTCTCGACGAGCCTGCGCACGACGCCCTCCCAGAAGTACCCGTTGGGCTCGTGCCCCAGGGACTCGACGACGCCGGCCGTGGCAGGCTCGGCGGCGTCGAAGAAGCAGGAGGTGATCCCGTCCTCGAAGTCGAGCAGTCGGATGAAGTCGGGCGTGGCCGTCATGGCGGTCTTTCGGATCGGTGGTGAGATACGGGCGTTCCCCTGGGCGGGTACCGAGCGGGGAGAGCTCCGGTGCGCTCATGCTACTGACGGCACCCGGCCTTCCGCGAGTGCGCGGAGTCAGATCCGCCCGGGAGCGTCCGCGGCCCGTCCCCGTCGGCCTCTGCGAACACGCCGACGGGGCGCTGTCCCCGTCCCGAGACCGGTATACGCCGTTCTCATCATCTTCACAGGCTGAGCGGGGGTGGACGCTCAGGTCCAGCAGGTTACATAGTGCGTGCCGCCGGACGGAGAGGGTCACGAGGGTTGGGGAACCCGATGACCGGCCCTCCTCCGAGATGGCCTGGGGTTTAAGGGAGCCCGGGGTCGATCGCTCTGGCGAAGGAGGGAGCTTCCCCGACTGGGAACACGGGAGCGGAGCCCCTCGACGACAAAGGCCCGCGGGCCGGGAGAGACAACCCGGCACCGCGGGCCATGTCACTCTCGGGTCCCTGCTGGTATCTGGTATCGACCAGGGATGAGGCCGGGGCGTGGGGCTTGACCCCGCGCGCGACCGTGCTCCCCGTGAGCCTCTTGACCTGTCATGATCAGTCTCGACACGTACGTTGTCTCCGAGCCGTTGCGGAGCCGCCCCGATCACGCGGTGTGCAAGGTGGATGTGCGGGGTGGAGGGGTGCCCTCTTCCTGTCATGTCCTGTCATGGACCCTCTCCATGCTGGGGCGGACGCGTCAGCTCTCGGCTGCTTTCACCTTCGGCTCCACCTTGACGCGCCTGGCGCCCAGCAGCACTACCGCCACAAGCGCGAAGAAGAGTACCCCGGGCAGTCCCATCATGCTCGATGTGACCATGCGCCAGGTATGCCCCGGGGCGAGCAGATTCATGGGAAAGAGCGCGCAGGCATTGAACGTCCCGTGTGTGATCGCCGCGGGCAGGACGCTTCCCGACCATGTTCGCAGCCACGCCAGCAGCGTGCCGAACCCCATGCAGAAGAGCGTGAACAAGGCGATACCCGCTGCGGCCGGGATCTGGCCGTTGTACTCGTAGCCCATAACGATCAGCGGTGCGTGCCACAGGCCCCATACCGCCCCGGTGAGCGCCACGGCCCGCCACGCTCCCAGAGGGGCCAGCGCGCCGAGGAGCCACCCGCGCCACCCTGTCTCCTCTCCAAGAGCCGGGACGGCGTTGATCGTGCCCCCGACGACGACGGTCTGGACGGCTACCAGGGGCAGGAGGACTCCCTCCGGCGGCAACGGCTTCCCCGGGGCCTTTGCCGACAGCGTGGTCATAAGGCTGCTCATCGACCAGTCCACCTCCATCCACCCTGCCATGACCGCCAGCGCCAGGCAGGCTGCGGTCGCAATGACGACTACCGTCACCCCTGTGAACGCCGCGAGCAGGACACTGCTCCAGCCCCTCTTGTCCGACGGGTCGCGCCGCAGACCGACGGTCCGAAGCCAGGGCTCGTTGGTGACGAAGCGGCAGGTGACCCATGCAGCCAGCGCGGGTGAGAACATGCGGACAGTCATGATGGCGGTTGCGAGAGGCGTGCCCAGGCCGCCCGCTGCGGCGCAGACCGCGTCCAGCACGAAGGCGGTCCCCATCGCGACCGCGATGAACAGGCCAGCTGCCCGCCAGCGCACGGTCTCAGAGGTGCTAGGGGCGGTCGTGTCCATATCTTCGTGTACCTCCTCCGGCCTGCGCCAGGCTCGCCCCTCAACCATAGTCTCGCGTGCTCGTCGTGTGCCGCCGGTCTCAGGCAGCGTCCTCCGTGTCCCAGGTCGTGAGCCGCCTGACGATGTGCCCGATCCCACGGTCGTGGGGGTCGGGGCGGGCTCGGGGCGCGAGACAATGCAGGCATGTCGAGTCTTGCTGCGCTTCGTCTTCCTCGTAGGAAGGGGCGTTCGGTCCTCCAGGTCGTCGGGTCCGTCTGCTTCGTAGTCATCGGCGTCGTGATGCTTGTTACGGGTCTGACGTCCCAGCCACTTGACGTCGAGCCCCTCAAGATCGCGGTTGTGGGAGCCACGGCGACCCTCCTCTTCGGCCTCCTCGGTTTCCTGGGCGCGCGTGCACTGGCTCGCCCGGCCCTGGTCGTCGACGACCGCGGTATCTGGGACAGCACCTGGGGCCTGTCGGTCGGCTTCATCCCGTGGGAGCAGGCTGTTGGCTTCCAGCAGACGACAGTGGCCTGCACCAGGAACAAGACCCAGGACCTCGTGGCGGTCTACTGGGCGGACGAGCAGTGGGCGTGGGCGCACACGGGACTCTTGTCTCGTTGCCTGAACCGGATGAACCGGGGCCAGGACGTACCGCTCGGCTCTCTCAGCGCGGACGTGCTCAAGGTGACCGGATCGCGGCTCGCTCTCATGTCCTGGAGCAGCGGCGCTGTCCCGGGCTGCCCGAGGCCCCTGGTACGTCCCCGACGCCGTAGGTGATCGTGACGGCTGGGGCAGTGATGACGACCGTGACGGTGCGGCCGCCTGCGGCCGTTCCTCTTTCCAGGAAGGAGGCCGCAGCATGACTTCGCGCGGACGCAGGCCCGCCGGCAGCCCGGACGCGCGTGAGGCGATCCTTGCGGCTGCCCGCACCGCTTTCGCACGCGATGGCTATAGCACGTCCCTGCGCGGGATCGCTCGCGACGCCGGCGTCGACCCCGCCCTGGTGCACCACTACTTCCCTAGCCGGACCGTGCTCTTCGCCAAGGCCGTTGTCGAGTCCATCGCGGAGGAGAACGCGGACATCGTGGAGCGTGCCGCGGCCATCACACAGGTCGAGCCGCAGAACGTGGGGGCGGAGATCGTACGGTCCTTCGTCTCCCTCTGGGACGCAGCCGGTGGCGACAGCTTTACCGCTGTGGTCCGTGCTGCCATCGAGCGGCAGGGGACCATCGAGCCCTTCCGGGACTTTATCACCGACGGCATCCTGCACCCGATCGTCGCCCGGTTCTGCCCGGACCGTCCCGAGCTGCGCGCCCAGCTGATCGCCAGCCAGATCATTGGTCTGGGCCTTGCTCGCTGGGTGGCGGGCCTCGACCGGGTCAGCTCCCTGGAGGCCGAGGACCTCGTGGTCCTCGTCGGCCCCACGATCCAGCGCTACATGACCGGTGACCTGACCTGCTGAGAGGCTTTTGGAGGGGCCCTTGAAGGGGAGGCGCTCGAGTCCTATATTCATCACATGATGAAAAACGTGAGCGGCTCCCCGCTCTCCGTCACGTCGTCATCGGACGATCGCGGTTCCGCTTCCTCGGCGGCCCCGGCAGTCCAGGTCACCAACCTGCGTGTGAGGCGCGGTGGCCGCGAGACGCTGCACGGGCTTACCTTTGACCTGCCCGCCGGCACCATCACCGGCCTGCTCGGCCCCTCCGGCTGCGGCAAGACCACCCTCATGCGCGTCCTGGTTGGTGTGCAGCGCTATGCCGGCGAGGTCGCTGTCCTCGGTACGAGGCCCGGGGCGCCCGCCACTCGGGACCGTATCGGCTACGTCACCCAGGAGGCAGCCGTCTACAAGGACCTCACCGCTCGCCAGAACCTGCGCTACTTCGCTGCGCTGGCCGGCTCCCGCGCCCGCGACATCGACGAGGTCCTGGAGACGGTGGGGCTTGCGTCCTTTGCCGACCGCCCGGTCGGCACGTACTCCGGTGGCGAGGCGAACCGGGCGTCCCTGGCCTGTGCCCTGGTCGCCGGCCCTGAGCTCCTCGTCCTCGACGAGCCCACGGTCGGCCTCGATCCCCTGACTCGCGAGGACCTGTGGACCACCTTCCACGCCCTGGCCGCGCAGGGCGCCACGCTCCTGGTCTCCAGCCACGTCATGGACGAGGCCTTCCGCTGCGACTCCGTCCTGCTCATGAGGGACGGGAACCTGCTCGACACGACCACTGCCCCCGCGCTCCTTGATCGCACCGGGGTCGCGACCCTCGACGAGGCCTTCCTCGCCGTCATCCGCGAGTCCGAGAAGGAGACCACCCGATGAACGTCCGCACCTACGCCGCTACCGTCCGTCGCGTGCTCGCCCAGCTGGTCGCCGACCGGCGCACGCTCGGCCTCATCATGGTTGTGCCCACCGCCCTGCTCACCCTGCTGTACTTCGTCTACTACGACTTTCCCGGGGCCACGGTGCTGTTCAACCGCATCGCCGTGTCCATGATGGCGATCCTGCCCATGATCGTCATGTTCCTCGTCACAAGTGTCACCATGCTGCGTGAGCGCGGCTCCGGCACCCTGGAGCGCCTGTGGACCACGCCCCTGCACCGCGCCGACCTCCTGCTCG
>ERZ773009.2085-NODE-2085-length-13102-cov-26.790373_pt1 | contig 13102 bp, 16 predicted proteins | sample MGYA00580663_ERZ773009 | MGnify/ENA primary metagenome ERZ773009 (study PRJEB29015, sample SAMEA2737969) | human oral metagenome | biome: human oral; feature: human-associated habitat; material: dental | place: China | collected 2026 ... | reverse complement strand
GCCATGGAGATTATCGCCGCGCGGCTCATCAATGATAAATCCCTCCTCGTCGGCCACGAAAATGTGGTCTTTTTCGCCGTCAAAATAACCAACCGCGAAAGAAAAGATAGCCCTACGATCAATTTCACCTTGCATTAACTTGATGATGCCGGGATAGCTAAAACTGTCCAGTAGCAATTTAACGAACGGCCCCGGAAAACCTTTCAGCGCTGGGATAAAAAAGCCGCGGTCATCAACGATCAGGCGCTTGTTTGGGAAGACTTTTTTAGCTTGTGCTAGTTTACTTTTGGCAATTGTTTGAATATCCAGTCCCCGTCCCTCGTCAAAATCATAGTGGAGCTGATGCAGGTCAATACCGAGCGGTTGGAGGAGTTTCTGGAGGCTGGCGAACTTTTGGTGATTGGAGGTGATGAAGTGAATTGGGTGGGACTGATTTTTCATAATTATATAATATCAAATATGTAATAAATCATAGATCGTGTATCATAAATGTATGATAACTAGACTTACTGTGCGAGGTATAATTTATAATCCGCAAACTGATAGTGTGTTTGTTCAGAAATTGAAGAAATTACAAGATAATAGTTGGTATTTACCAGGCGGAAAAGTTGAAAATAAAGAATCTCTTATTTCGGCATTAAAAAGAGAGATATTTGAAGAGTGTGGAATTGAAGCGCAGGTTGGCAGATTAGTTTGTATTAATCAGTTTTTTGATAGTAAAAATGATACGAATGTAGTTGCTTTCTTGTTTTTAATAACTAACTACGCAGATTTCATGTACATAGATTTAGCTAAAACATCACATGGCGTGGCGGAAATCGCAGAATTTAAATTTATTTCGCGAGAAAATGAATCTATAATTCCAAAATGGGTGTCTAGTGTAGATAAAAATATTCTTACTGAGAATAATTCTAAACCATGTGGCGTAGACTTTTATGATGAGTTTTGATGCTAGTAACTCTCTCGATAAGTAGCCCACAACCAAGTTATAGTAGCTTGATTAATACTCTAATCCAGCGTGGTGGTAATGAATTTATCGCAAACAACTACTATTCACTTGCTCTGTGATAAGCCCCTAAAATCGCCCTCAAACTCACGCTATGCCGGAAGTTTATGCCGTCAATCTTATCCAGATCAACCCACTCCGGCGTGCTGTTAGTGTAAGTTTTTTCGCTATCGGTTTGTTGTTGTTATTGATTTGCCCATGCAGCTGGCTATGGGTGAAGTACAGCTGGATTGACTGGTTGGCTTGCGCCTCAGCGTTGCGCTTAAAAAAGGTGGTCGCTTGGTGAATGATTTTATCCGGCATAATAGTCAATCCAGTCTCTTCTTTGACTTCGCGGACGATTGATTCCTCAATCGTTTCGCCCTTCTCGACACCGCCGCCAATCAAGCTGTAACCGTCCCATTGCCGAGTCAAAAGAATCTTATTATCCTCAATAATCACCGCGTACACGCCGACGCGGATATTTAGTTCGTCAACGGGAACGGTGTATTGATTACCGAAGACGTCTTTGCAGATGATGGATTTGGTCATCTTTGCTCCTTATCGCAGTAACTTTCTAAAATTTGTACTAATCAACCCGCTCGGCAAGCGATATCACCTGATAGCCGTATTGATCAATATCTTCTTGTTTCCAAAAATCAACTTCTTTCGTACGTAAAACTTCGCCGACTACGTGACGAACTGTGCGGCCAGTTGGCGTCCCGTCATAATTTACCTCAATCTGTTCCAGAATGTCGCCGGGTTGGATGTCAAAATCGGCCACCCTCATATCAAACATCTTCTCGCCCGCTAGGACTTTTTCGAATAAATCGGGGTAAGATTTTTTGGTGATAATTCTCATATGTTTTATCATCTCCCTCTCCGCGCCGCAATCGCAAACCACATAAAGTAGCCCTCCAACGATTCGTCTTCCATGCCGGCGAATAGTTCGCGGGCGCGCAGGACTTCGCGGAGTTTTGGCGATTTTTGGCGGGCAAGCTGCTCGGCGGTGGCGTCCAATAAATCCAAGCCGCGCTGCCAGGCGCTAGTCATCGCAGCCGTATCGCCGCGGCGCCGGGCGGCAAAGGCTCGCCCGACTTCCGAGCCGATGTTGCCCATTTGCTCAAATATCGTTAAGCTCTGCCACTTCTCTCGGTCAAAGACATGTTCACTCACGGACAACTCCGGCGATGATATCGATAATTTGCTGGCGTACTGCTGGGTCAAGCACATCACGCGACGGATTGTTTTACCGCGGACAGATGTTTATCATGCTGTCAAACTCGATAAACTCATCGGTGCCAAACTTATCTGGATGCAGGTTAATCCCCCACAGATCTGTTCGCCGCGATCCACGTTCTAACAAATACGCCTCGCCATCAGCATGCATATCCATGTCGATTACCACAATTTTCTTAGCAACATAGACATCCGCCTTAACCATCGTCCCGTACATTCTCTCGGCCATCAGGCGAAGCTCGGCGAGGGTTATGGTATCAATAATCTTCATGGTTTAATTGTAGTACAGACGGTCGGCGCTTCAGCAGGATATGCTTGTCGTATGGGGCGGCGTGAGCTGGGGTTTGTTTGATGATAAGTGGTGCTTCTCCGCTTATTAAGTATATAAGTCTTATTTGCTACTTTTTTGCAACCACGCTGCCAACTTTCTCCAAACTTCCGCGGTCAATTCCGCTTTCTCCTCGCTAGCCATTTCAGCGAGCGTTTTGTTTTTGCCGTCTGGCAAGAAGTACTTATCGTAATTGCGCCCGTTGTTGCCGTGCGGTTCTTTTAATAACGTGCCGCGTAGTTTTAAGGTAAAGGTTTGCGGTTTGTTGCCATCAAAGTAAGTAATCGTGCGCTGCGTGTACGCCCGAGCGCCGTAGCCGAGCAGCTGAATTATCCTGTCAATACCGATTGTATCGAGCGCGTATTTGGTGTAAACGCCGGGAAAGCCGTTCAGTTCGTCGATGAACAGACCTGAATCCATCACTACCAGCGGACGTTTAAGTAGATCGTAGTACTTTAGCGCCTTATCGACAGAGACGGCTGTTTGGTCGTCGGATTGGATTTCTGGCACGTCGGGCAGGGCTTCGTCTGGCGCAATTAGGTTAATATTTGTTCCTGCCAATGCCTGTTTAGCTCCAGCAAGTTTGTGTTTATTAGTCGTCGCGTAAATTAATTCCATGAACTAATAATACATTTTACTGCGATTTTCGTAAAATTGCTTGACAAAGGATTCCAGTATTGATATATCAGCCTTTGCAACCGTAGAGGTCGGCGTTTCGCCCAAAGTCATTGGGCTTGAGACGTCCCACTTCGCAGAGAATTCGTTCTCTGCTCGACTCCAGAAGGAGTACAAAATGGAAACCGCCGGATGGTTTGACGGGAAACCGGCAAAGATTCGGCGCTCTGGCGGAACTACTGAGATCTTCTACGGTGGCGCTTGGGGTAATATCCCCGGCGATGGTCACGGACACGTGAAGGCGCAGGGAGGTCCTCTCGGCGAGTTCATCGTCTACTGGCGACTTCCTGAGAGCGAAGGCGGTGCTACTGTCATCGACAACTGGGCCAGCTCTGAGCGTCTCTCGGATCACATGTCTGGTCTCTGGTAGAGTTCCTAGACCTGGACATGTCATAAAACTGTCCATTTTCCCATTCAAAATAGTACAATTATAGAGACATGAAAAATAGTATCAATATCGCAATACCAGATTTCATTGCCCAAGCCTTTCCTATACTTAAAGAGGCGACGTACGTCCGTGAGTTTGCTTCTTTCATCACACTATATCCAGACGCAGTCTATTATTTGTTTCAGACAGCATCTGGCCAGTCGCTCATACTTGTAGCGATTGATTATCCTGACCCAACTGACGAGAGCCGACAAGTAAAGAGTTTGTCTGGCGGGTTTGAGTTTGAATTTATACACCTCATCAAGCCGTACGCCAACGACCAGCATATTGAAGTCCGCCCTAACGACGATATGGATGACAGCTTTTTTATACCAGACCCGAAGAGTCATTATCGGTATTATTTGGCAGTGGTTAAGCAGAAGATAGATTGGTAGATTTTATACTAGCTAAGAGCTTCTGAGTTCGAAGAGACACTGCCCTGGTAGTACAATCTGTTGGGACGGAGTACTCACCATGCTACAATAAACCCATGATCCATAAACTATATTCTGCCTACGATTTGCCGGCCGACCATGATGTCTGCCATTTGTTTGAGCATTTGATTATTCGGCGGTTTTTACGAGTGGCAGAAAAATCTGGCAATGAGCGCGCGTTCGTCGGCGAATTACACGGCACAACATCCGAATCGAGCGTGTTTTTTGATGTCGCGTTCTTTACCTGCGAATTGATCACGCTATTTGAAAAAGTCATCGCCGATATGCGGCCATTTGATCTAGCTATGATCCGCGAATCCGTCGCCCATATCGAGGCGGAGATAAAATCAAGTGTCGTCATTTGGGATGAAAAAGAATTACGCAAACAACTGGCGCGCTGCCAAAAAGATTTCGCCAGGCGCCGCTCCGCTAGACTTGGCAAAATTACCGAACCAGCCAAAAACCCACCGCTAGAAATTGATTACCAGCCAGAGGATTTTATAGATATTACGCTGACAATTAAAATCCCTGATGCCAGCGAGCAAGCAACTGCCGCCTTTTTCTGTATGTACCCGATATTGCTTGATTTGGTGCGCAGTGCCTGCTTCGACAACGCGCCAGTCTATCCATCCACCCGCGACGAATTTACTGCCTATCATGACGGCAATTCGGTCAGCCAAACCTACACCGTGAAAAAATCCTTTGATTGGCAAAATGCAGGCAAAACAGCACAAAGCTATTTACAAGCGTTTGATATTACGCCGCACGCCAGCCGTCTGAAAGACCTCGCCGAAGCGTTCACGACCGACCCATTCTATAATTCCGCGCCAATTTATTTTTACCAGAAAACTGCTACGCCATTTACTAAAGAAGACTTAGCAAAAAGCATTACTGTAGCAAATCTGCAGGTAATATTGCAGCAGGTTGTGGTTAATGTTTCTGCGAAATAATTTATATTACCAACCGCAAGCTTATTGATGGGTACTAGGATTATTGTACGAATTAACACGTTTTCTTATACTTAATTTATGAATATTACCCGTTACCTCGCCGCTGCCCTCCGCGCCAACGACCTGCCAGCTTACCAGCGCGAGCGCTACCCCGTCATCCCAGACGGCGAGATTGTGCGGTTTGTTGATGAAAATTTTTCTGGTGTTGATTTTGGGCAATTTGTCATGGGATTTTTCGTGTTTGAAAATTGTAATCTGGATGGCGCAAGGCATATTTACGGACAGCCGATTTATTTTACCGATTCGTCGGTTCGGAATGTAGATTTTCGTAGTGTGAAAGCTATTATTGAAGCAGAGGGCTGCGACTTTCGCGGCATGAAATACGACGAGGAAACGCAATTTGTTTATGGCGGCGGCGAATTAGCGGTGCGATCGCGCTTCGTGAATTGTAGGTTTGACGAGGAGGCGCGTAAATTTTTAATGCGGCAGGGTGCGGATATTAGTCTCTAAACTCTTTTTATTTCATGAACCATTATCAGTGTAGCAATTGAGCTGCTTATATTCTCTGCTCCTGCCACTTTGTGCAGTTCCTGAATAAACGCTACCTCTTCCTTGGGCCATTCGTGGCGAGGCAAGGCTTCCCTCGCGTAGAAGCGTATTGCCGCATCACCATAGGGATATGTTTCAAGTTCGTTTGTATAATCTGCAACAGCTGCCCGTGCAGTCCAGTTTCCGACTCTATGTATTTTCATAAGCTCGTCTAATAGATCTGGCGCTTGAATCTTCTCCAACATATCGGCGTGTTCTAAGATAAATCGTGCTGCGCTCTTAAGCGCATCTCTCTTGAAGCTCATTCCCATCCGCTGATATGTACTATCGGGAGTTTCCAAAACCTTCTGTGGACTAGGAAATAGATGGTAGTGTATACCACCTGTTAAGATGACCCTTTCCCCTACATATTCTGAAAAGATGCGATACATATTCTTTGCTTGACTAGCTCGTATTACCTGACGAATAATATTAGTGCCAATACAGTCCCATAAATTTGGGCACTGTATACGATAGATGTACGCCGCAGAAGGGCTATCTACAAGCTTATCATTCTTTTTAAATTCCATGTAGGATGCGTTACCTTCAATTAAGGTATGCTTGTCTTGAGATAGCACGGAGTATACTAATCCGTCAGCGGTTTCATGTGCACACATAAATGTTCCAGTTTCTGTCTTCACCCACGAATAGTGGTCGGTTAGATAGTACTTGCTGCTGTCTTTCATTCTAAGCTTTTTTGTATTTATAATAATTTACCGCGTTATTTAGCCTGCCATGGTTAATGATACTTAAATTTCTAATACTCGTATCATAAGGAATCGTCCATAATTTACCATCAATATTTAGATTTTTGAGGAATGTATGCATTTGTCGCTGGATATCGCCAGCGTTCGCGTCGTCTTCTGCCAGGACTTCCAATTCAATAAACAGCCCAAGCTTAGCTACTTCATCAATGCAAATCGTGTAATCTTTGGTTTTTGATTCAAGGCGGGTTTTATCAACCGTAACGATTTCTTGCCAGCCTAGTGCTGTAAGCATTTGGCGCGCTGCGTTGCCGTCACCAACGGTAGACTCGTATTCATTAGATACTAATTTTGCTTTTCCTTCAACTTTTAGCGTCATCAAGCTTTGTTGCAGCTCACCAGTTTCCGGATTAAGAACATCGCGCACTCGCATAATTTTGGAGCCGGGAACAATAGGTGTGTCAACTTGCTCGGGAAGAAGGAATATAGTGTCGATTTGGTGTTTGCTTGAGATGGGTGTGATGAATTGGCTTTTTAGTATGGCGATGAGATTATCGCAAGTAATATCAGATGATAGTTTGAATTTGGATTCGATTTCAATCATAAGTTATTGTTATTTGAGAATTAATTATATTTTAGCAGATTTACATAATTAAGTAAGTCGCTAAATAGGTATTGATTCTGTAAATTAGCTTGATATAGAATTATACATGTTTTTCCCGAATCTATTGGGTTTGAAGCGTTTCATCTCAAAGACTGCAAATAACATATTAATAATGGTCGTGTCATAGGGTAACGGCATATGACGTCAATCTTCCAACTTGGACAAGTCGATAAACTGTCCATATTTTATTTGATAATATATAGACGACATGCAACGAATCCTTATCTGTAAACAAGCTGCTTCGCCCATTGAGGCGCATATTTATGAGCATCTAGCGATGACCAAATTAAAGCAGATCATGCAGCAATCTGGATTATTACGACAAACGTCCTAAACCGTTTCTCTGATTATATCTCGTCGCTATCCTACACGAATAATCCATGCGCGGCGCCAGACAGTTGCCAGATTGCGCGAGAATTCGGAATAATCATCGGCGCGGCAGGTTGGGAAAAACTTGCTACCACAGAAAATATAGCAAAAGCTTTGAAGGCAACGCATATCACTCTCCTTTATAAAAACAATATAACTAATTCTATCAGTTGTCATATAAATTAGGTTTATAGGTTTAGTTATTTGTACTTCAAGCTGTCTAGTAGAATGAGTTATAATCAAAGTAGTAAATTTTTACAAAGAATTACATTGATAAATATTTACTCCCAGTATGAAGGAGGTATTCACTACAATTTCCCTGTGCCCCTTGATATTCCCGTGAATGACAAATTTAATTTTTATTTGAGTTGTTGTACTTACTAATTGTTTGTATATATATATCTATATAAGATTTAGCGGTTGCTTGGGGTGATAATTCACTAAAGACACTTTTTGTGCCAGTAGCGAGTTTTTTATGGAAATGTGGCTTGGCGATCTGTGTCATACCTTCTGCAAGACCAGTAATACTAGGATCTACTAGCAAACTATTAGAATTATTCAATCCAACATCAAGTCGGTCATCGCAATATATAATTGGTAGTCCAACTACAAGTGATTCTGGTATGACTATCGGTTGATTATCGAATCTATATGACGCCAGAACAAATATATCAGCATCGCGTAGGAGTTGAACTATCTCTTTTCTATTACTAATATGACCAGTAAATATAATATTAGGCGAATTTTCAGCAAGATGTATTAATCTTTTATATTCTGCTCCATCGCCAACTATATACAATTCGCTATTTGGAATAGTGGCTTGTTTAAAGGCTTTGATTATAACGTCTAAGCGTTTTTCTTTAACGAGTCTACTAATACTAATAAAACGAATTTTGTTATCAGAGCGTTGGCGTTTTATAGCTTTAGTGTAAGCTTCAAAAGTGCGATTATAGCCTGTCGGTATAATAGCTCCAGGAAGATCAATATTTGCGCATACCTCCCTTATGTAGTTGAACATGTAGTGGGATGGTGTTGTTGAATAATTTACTGCGCGGGCGATTATGGCTTGAGTGTGCCAATCAAACCGCCCAATTCGGCTTTCTTTGGAAAGCTGCATAGATGCTTTATGGTGTGTGATATTTAAATACCTTTTATGAATATGTGCAATAATCAGTGCATAAATTCGAAATCCAATACTAGCGAAGAAGGTTGACACTATCATGGTGTGCGACCCAGCTATATTAGTATGGAACGTGTGTATGTGCGGAATGTTTTGGATTTTAGATATTTTTGCGGCGAGCAATAGTGCTCCAGTGTCGGTTTGACTGTGAACTATATTAAAAGAGTGCTTTCGGCTAATATCTTTAGCTGATTTCCATGAAGCACATAAAATTCGCGTATGGAGTGGTAATCCTGGAAATTTTATTGATTTTACTGGAATAATCCGGATATTACTTGGTGCTTCAAGGTCTGTACGTGGTGCTATTAGGGTAATATTATGACCGATCTTTGATAATTCTTCTATTTGAGTCTGAACTGATCTGCTTACGCCACTTGAAGAGGGAAATTTATCATCTAAAACGATAGCTATAGATAGAGATCTCATGGGTATAAGTATACCAGATGTCAATAATAATTTCCTAGGATTATGAATGTGTTATTATTATTTTATACTAGCGATGATGGATTATTTTGATCCAATAAATTAGAGGGAAGAATTAAAATGGATTTCTTGTAAATTTAAATTTACATATCTAATTAAGCAATAATATAATAACCATTATCTAGAGTTTTGCTTTAGCGAGGATGTAGATGACGTTTTCTTCGTACCAGACTCAAATAATTATTATAAGATACTATTTAGTCGTGACGGGATATAAGTTTAATTAGTATTTTTGTAGCCACCTAGATAAGACCTTATGAAAGATAAAATTACAAATTTTGAATTTATAACAAAATTTAGCAATGATTTAGGTGTAGATTTTTTCGCAAAATATCTACCTCTGCTTATGCTGGACTGGGCGCTAAATATAGACGAAATACAGCTTGAAAATGTTCGAGAAGAGCATTCAAAAACCAAGCGTAAAATAGATAATGTGATATATTATATAAATTATTCATTATCTAAAATCAAGTCCGGTCTTGGTAGACCAGCAAATGATGACTTAGAAGAAATTGTCTATTTGTTGAGAGGAGTTTTATAAATGGAAGAGGTAAATCAGCCCAAAAAACATAAATACAATTGTTTGTTCCTTCCTGGATTACCAGGGAAGATTAAGAGATTCAGTTTTTTCGATGATATTACAGATACAGGAGGTAAAATATATTGGTTGCAGTATTCTGGAACATATAATAACAGCGAGGTTGACAAATTTACCATATGTTCTAAGCGTTCATGACATAAAATAGTCCTTAGATCAACTTTCAAAGGAAGGCCTTCCTATACTAGTAATTGTTTACTCCTATTCTACATATTTAGTAAATCTAGTAGATTTCAGTGACTATCCGCTAGTATTCGGTATGTCTCTATTCTCTCCTATACACGGTCTATCTAGTATATATAAGGGAAGACTTTATAAAAACCATTAAACAATTAGTAGATGATAATAAAATCGATAGCGATCTTTCTTATTAGGAATATTATATAGAAAACACAATACCTACCAACTTTAATGACAATTTTAGACGCCTGTCTAATTACAACTTTCCTGTTATGATAGCTTATACACAAAGTGATACGGTCATAAAGGCGGAAGTTTTATACAGGGAATTAGACCGATTTTGCGAAGGTGCCAATAGCAATAAATTACTAATTTTTTGTCAACCTTTTGGGTGTCATCGCATAGATAATTATTATAGCGATAACATAAGTGTATTCTTTAAATCTCTCTAGTACTTTATCAAGTTAATCATTTATCGCAAAGTAGCTAATAATATTACTACTTAGTTTATCTATATTGCAAGGAAGATTACTGGTAAATACATACTTTGCCGAAATGTCTGGTAATAAAATAGCTACATACGATGATATATTTGTCGTTTTTGTGGGTGATAATAAAACTCTCCCTACTTAGCACTATGCTAGCGCAAACGCACTCGCCTGAGGATAAAAAGACAAAAATCAGTAACGTGGTTATAGATGGTATTTCTATTCACACACACGAATATACCCCCTAGAAATAATAAGATACCCTATTGCTTATAATTGTTAATGCGTCGAATCACCATCTTTATTTGCAATTAAACCTATGATTTTACAAATTTCTTTCGCTTTCTCGTCATCGCTGTTTAGAAAATTATCCATCTCATTTTCACAGAAATCAATTACATGATCAATTCCTTTTTCCTTTCCAGTATACTGTTCGATGGCTCCTTTCTTTAGGTAAAACTCGTCGGATGAATATCTTAACTCTATTTGCTGGTCTAGGTCAGGGTGGTCTCTTCTATATCTGATAATTCCTGCTTCTCCACTATTTCTGAATGATACGGCATTTCCGCGTCCATAAAAATCTTCCCCTGTGGCATCTAAATCCTTAATTACATATACCTTTAGCCCAAAAGATTTAAAGAAGGACTTAAATGAGGATATGCTGTCTTTTCCGCGTACCCCATATACAGTAATATTTTGACTGAGATCTGGTTGTAGTTTCTTTATGGCAACTCTAAAAAAATACTCATCATCCTGACCTTCAACCAGCAATACTCTATCTAGAAATAGTACTCGAGCTGCCCAAGTATTATTTAGAATCTCTATCAGCTTTCTTTGATCTTCTCTAATATCGGGAGTACACACCACGGAATTACGCTCTTCATTTAGTGAGAATCGTTTGACATGTCCTATTGTCTTGTTGCTTATAAATCCTTCCGAATGAGTTACGATGATATATTGTACACCCTGCTCTTTCGCTAGTTTTTCAAGTATTTTAAGATATTCAAATTGAAATTGGTAGTGTAAATGAATCTCTGGTTCATCAATAATAATAAGTCCGCCATTTACGTCATCTCGACCGTACGCCTCAAATATCAAGTGCATAATTGATTTTTGTCCAGCACTGAGGCTGTTAATATCTCCTAAATCCCGCTCATTTTTTGTATCGTAAAATCTAAATTCGTATGACCAAGTTCTTAAATCCGTGAGTTCTATATAGAATTTTAAATTCAATAATTCAAGCTTGTCATTTATGTCATTAACCATCTTCAATCTATTTACAGCATCTTTGGCTTCATCAATATCCTTTGTGCCTTTTAAAAAATTAAGATATTCCTCGCCAAGTTTGAGCTTTACAATATTGAATATAGCCGGCTCACTATCAGATTGATCATGATTGCTGCGATAAGAAGAGTTGCGTCTGATTTCTCGCAGTTGGCTTACTGGGTTGGATTGCAAAGAAGTTTGCAGAGAAAAAGTATTATAATTACGAAAAGCAGATAACATAGAGAATGTACTTCCGAGGGGCGCGATGTAGTTAGTATGTTCATTATTGTGTATCGTGATAGCCTCATTAATCGCTTGGTAATATTCTAGATAAAACTGTACGGATTTTGGTACTGAATTAGTATAACTCGTCTCGTATCTATCTTCCCTATAATTAAACGTAATATTTATATCAACTTCCATGTCGTTCTCTATAGATACAAAGTCTTCAGGGGTATTTATATAAGAATATACTTCAAATATATGTCTTATATGACCATAATTGTTTGCTATATGATTTATGTTAGCTTTATCGATGTCGTCGAGTGTGATTAGTATTCTTATGCTTTGTGACCCCAATTCCGAATCCCAATTAGGTTGAAGTCGAAGGCCCGAGGTATGATTAGATCGATCATCTACTTTGAGAGCATATTTTCTGTCTACTATTGAGCGCTTAAAGCTATATTCATCAAACTCACAGCATTTAAATAAAACTCTTGTGAATACAAAATTCATAGCCTCTAAAGCTGTTGATTTGCCGGATCCGTTCCCTCCAATAATAATGTTAAGGTCTGGGTCAAATTCAATCTTAAAAGCGCTGTTAATGTCTTCCTCATATTTGAAGCTTAGGATATTCGATAATTGTAAATAATTAACTCTCATATGCTAATTATTATACACTTATTAGCCCTGCTTTGGGTTAGGGGCTATAAAATATAGCTCTTTCGAGCTATATTTAAAACGTTTATTTTTTGGAGGCTATTTTTATGCTTTCAGTTTCTTATCCTTCAGCTTCAACACCACATCCGCCTCTTTGGCTAGCTGCTTGCTGTGGGTGACGACGATGACGCACTTGTCGTTTTCGTGGGCGGCCCGACGCAGGATGTCAATGATATCAGCGGCGGTGGTTTCGTCCAGGTTGCCGGTCGGCTCGTCCGCCAAGATAATCGGTGCGGAGGATACCAGCGCTCGCCCGATCGCCACGCGTTGTTGCTGACCGCCAGAAAGTTTCATGACGTTGCGATTGATATGATCGTCGTCCAGTCCCATGGTGCGCAACGTTTCGTTGGTGGCCTTGGAATTAACCAATTTCAAGTTTTCCAGCGGCGTCAGATAATCGATCAGGTTATAATTCTGAAACACCAGCGAGATATTGTGCTTACGATGATGCGAATAACCCTGCTCGGCGATGTCTTCGTCATCGAACAAAATCTGCCCGCCGGTCGGCGTGTCCAGTCCCGCTAGTAGCCCGAGCAGTGTCGATTTACCAGCGCCAGAACTACCGACGATGGCGTAGAATTTGCCTTTTTCAAATTGATAATTGA
>ERZ773009.2084-NODE-2084-length-13110-cov-7.658139_pt1 | contig 13110 bp, 10 predicted proteins | sample MGYA00580663_ERZ773009 | MGnify/ENA primary metagenome ERZ773009 (study PRJEB29015, sample SAMEA2737969) | human oral metagenome | biome: human oral; feature: human-associated habitat; material: dental | place: China | collected 2026 ... | reverse complement strand
CCGCCCGGCGCGTGGGCTGGGTGGGGCGCGCGGGCCGGCCGCTGGTCGCCGTCGGGGACGACGCCGGGGCGCAGCGACGGCGGAGATGGCGGTGCCCGGTCACGGGCGCGCTGTACGAAGAGCTCGAGACGGAGTCCGAGACAGAGCCAGAGAACACGATCCGAGAGGTGCGTGCCTGATGCCACGTGAGTTCATCCCTGCTGCCAAACCGATCATCGGCGCCCAGGAGCGGGCCGCCGTTGATGCCGTCATCGCCTCGGGCATGGTGGTCCAGGGCCCGCAGGTCGCCGCCTTCGAGGAGGAGTTCTCCCAGCAGGTGGTCGGCGGGGCCCACGCAGTGGCCGTCAACTCGGGCACCTCGGCCCAGCACCTGGCGACGCTGGCCTGCGGCCTGCCCGACGACGCCGAGGTGATCGTGCCGTCCTTCACCTTCGCGGCGACGGGCAACTCGGTGGCGATCGCGGGCGCCCGGCCCGTGTTCGCCGACATCGACCCGGTGACCTTCACCCTGGACCCGGCCGGCGTCGAGGCCGCGATCACCGAGCGCACCGCGGCGATCGAGGTGGTCCACCTCTACGGCCTGCCGGCCAATATGCCGGAGATCATGCGGATCGCCGAGGCTCACGGCCTGGCCGTCCTCGAGGACTGCGCTCAGGCCCACGCCGCCGCCATCGACGGCAGACCGGTGGGCACCTTCGGGGCGTGGGGGTCCTTCTCCTTCTACCCGACCAAGAACATGACCTCCCTGGAGGGGGGCATGGTCACCACCGGCGACGCCGAGCTGGCGCGCCGGGTGAGGCTGCTGCGCAACCAGGGCATGGACAGGCAGTACGCCAACGAGCTGGTGGGGCTCAACAACCGCATGACTGACGTCGCCGCTGCCGTGGGCCGGGTCCAGCTGGGCAGGCTGGCCGGGTGGACCTCGCAGCGCCGGGCCAACGCCGCGGCGCTGGACGAAGGGCTGGCCGGCGTGCCGGGCGTGGTCGCCCCCGCCGTGCCCGAGGGCTACACCCACGTCTACCACCAGTACACGATCCGTCTCGAGGGCGCCACGGGCGCCGAGCGCGACCGCATCCAGGCCGCCCTGAAGGAGGAGTGGCAGGTCGGCACCGGCGTGTACTATCCGATCCCCAACCACCGGCTGGACTCCCTGGCGCCGTACGCGCCGGGCGCGGAGCTGCCCGGCACCGAGAAGGCGGCCCGCGAGTGCCTGTCCCTGCCGGTCCACCCCTCCCTGTCCGAGGCCGACCTGGCGCGCATCGCCCGGGCGGTCGCCGCAACCGTGAGCGCGGGGGCCTGACGCATGAGCACGACAGCGAACGGAGCGGGAGGCGCCCGGAACCTGCGCGTGGGCCTGATCGGCCTGGGCTCCATGGGGCGCCATCACGCCCGCGTCATCCGCGCCACCCCCGGCATGGAGCTCGTGGCCGTGGCCGACCCCGGCGGCGACCGCTTCGGCGTCGCCGGGGATCTGGAGCTGCTGCCCGACGCGGCCGCGCTCATCGACGTCGGCCTGGACGCCGCCATGGTGGCCGTGCCCACCGTCTACCACGAGGAGGTCGCCCTGGCCCTGGCGGAGGCGGGAGTGCCCACGATGGTCGAGAAGCCCATCGCGCACAGCGCCGCGGCCGGACGCCGCGTCGCCGACGCCTTCGCCTCCCGCGACCTGGTAGGGGCCGTCGGCTACGTCGAGCGCTGCAACCCGGCCCTGCGGGCGCTGCGCGAGCGCCTCGACGCCGGTGAGCTCGGGCAGGTCTACCAGGTGCTGACCCGCCGCCAGGGCCCCTTCCCGGCGCGCATCAGCGACGTCGGCGTTGTCAAGGACCTGGCCACTCACGACATCGACCTGACCGCCTGGGTGGCGGGCTCCCCCTACTGCTCGATCAGCGCCCAGGTCACCCACCGCTCCGGGCGCGCCAACGAGGACATGGTCGTGGCCAACGGCCTGCTGGCCAACGGCGTCATCGTCTCCCACACCGTCAACTGGCTGACCCCCTTCAAGGAGCGGGTCACCATCGTCACCGGCGAGAAGGGCGCCTTCGTGGCCGACACCCTCACCGGCGACCTCACCTTCCACGCCAACGGGACCGTGGAGTCCTCCTGGGACCAGGTCGCCAACTTCCGGGGGGTGAGCGAGGGGGACGTCATCCGCTACGCCATTCCCAAGCGCGAGCCCCTGGCCCTGGAGCAGGAGCACTTCCGCGACGCCGTGCTCGGCACCGGCGGCGACACCGTGACCATGGCCGACGGCGTGGCCACCCTGACCGTCGTCGAGGCCGTTCTCGCCTCGGCCGGCGAGAACCGGGTGGTGGAGATCTGAGCCGGCCCACTGCCCCGACGGGCCCCCGGGCGAGGCTGCTCGCTCGGGGGCGGGTCCTGGTTCAGGGATCCCCCTTCCTGCGTCACGTCATGACGCTGGTGACCGGCACCGTCGTCTCCCAGGGCGTCGTCTTCCTCATGACGATGATCCTCACGCGCGTCTACTCCACGCAGGACTACGGCGAGTTCACCCAGTACGCCTCGGTGGTGGCGATCATCGCCTCCGTCGCGGCCCTGCGCTACGACATGACCATCATGCTGCCCAGGGAGCGCCCCTGGGCTCTGGCCTGCGCGCGCCTGGGCATGGTCTGCGTGACTGTCACGTGCCTGCTCGCCACGGTCGCCTCCTTCCCACTGCGTCCCTGGGTGTCCGCGCACTGGGGGCGGGGTGTGGCGGCGTGGCTGCCCATGGTGGGCGCGACGGCCTTCCTCCTGGCCTCACTCCAGCTCCTGCAGTACTGGTACAACCGCGAGTCGGACTACAAGACGATCTCCGTCAACCGCGTCGAGCAGCAGATCGGGCAGACGGTGGGCCAGCTCGTCCTGGGCGTGGCGGGAATGGTCAGCGTCGGGGGCCTCATCCTGGGGCAGACGGTGGGCCAGCTGTGGGCCTTCTTCAACCTGGGGCACAAGGCGCGCCCCCTGCGCGGGCCCCTGCCGGCGGACGCTCCCCCCCTGTGGCAGGTGGCCCGCCGGTACAGGCGCATGCCCCTGCTCAACGGGCCCAATGTGCTCGTCGACGCCCTGCGCCTCAACGGCGTCAGCCTGCTCATCGGCGCCTGGTCGGTAGAGGCCCTGGGGCAGTTCAACCTTGCCTGGCGGATCCTGGAGGTGCCCCTGGCCCTGATCAACGGGGCCGTCTCCCAGGTCTTCTTCCACAAGCTCTCCACCCTCGAACCCGGGCAGATGCGCCCGCTGGTGCGTCTGGTCATCAAGCGCATCCTCGTGCTGGCTCTGGCCCCCTTCGCGGCGCTCTACCTGGTCTCCCCGTGGCTCTTCCCGCTGCTGTTCGGCGCGCAGTGGTCGGACTCGGGCTACTTCGCGCGGGCGCTGACTCCCTGGCTGTTCCTGACCCTGGTCACCTCGCCCCTGTCCAACCTGTTCGTGGTGGCCGAGCGACAGGACTGGATGCTGGGCTTCGCCATCGTCTACGCGGCCGCGCCCCTGGCCTGGCTGTACTGGTCGCCGCTGGAGCTGCTGCCCACCACCTACGTCCTGGGGGCGATCATGGGGGGGCTGCTGGTCCTCCAGACGGTGCTGGCCGACTGCGCCGCGGCCCGCTACGACAGGGGCGGGCGCAAGCCGGTGCGGACGGACGCGGAAGCCGACTAGAGAGCCCGGTGGCAGATGCACGTTGTTCTCACCCCCTCCTGGTACCCGGACGCCCAGTGGCCCCACAACGGCTCCTTCTTCCGCGACCAGGTGCAGATGCTGCGGCGCGCCGGGATGCGCGTCGGAGTCATCGCGCTCCGGCCCGCGTCCCTCTGGCGGGCGCGGCCCTCGCTGGAGGTGAGCGAGGAGGACGGGATCGTCGTCGTACGCGGAAGCGTGCCGATCGTCCCCAAGGGTGTTCTTCCCGGTGACCGTGCCGCTGCCCGGGCCGTGGCGCGACGCGCCCTCGAACTGTACGAGCGCGCTCAGGGCACCGCGGAACCCCCCGATGCGGTGCACGCCCATTCAGTGTTCGTCGGCCTTCATGTCGGGGCGCTGGCCGCCGCCCGCTGGGGCGCCGGGCTCGTCCTGACCGAGCACCGTCCCTCCTCGACGGAGCGCTCCCGTGCGGGATGGCGCTACCGCGCCCTGAAGAGGGACATGCGCGCCGTCGCGGTCAGGAGCGCTGTGTCCACGGCCTTCAGCCGGCGCCTGACGGAGTACTGGGGACTGGGGCCATGGGACGTCGTCACGCTGCCCGTCCCGGAGGAGTACTTCGAGCGACGACGCTCACCGCGTGGGCGAGCGCTGAGGATCTGCCACGTCTCGCACCTGGATCCCGGCAAGCGCGTGCCCGAGACGCTCGCCGCCGTTGCGCGTGCCGGTCGACAGCTGAGCGCGGCGGGCCGCCCGGCGCCCAGCCTGACCGTGGTCGGCGGACAGGACGCCGAGGTCGCGCCGCTGCGCGACCTGGCGGACTCGCTGGGAATCGGGGAGCGCACGACCTTCACCGGCAGAGTCGTCCACGCCGAGGTCGCTCGGCACATGGCCGATGCGGATGTCTTCGTCCTGGCCAGCGGCGTCGAGTCGGCGGGCGCCGTGCTGGCCGAGGCGCAGGCGCTGGGGTGCGTCTGCGTGACGACCCCGACCTGGGGCGGGCGATTCATGGTCGAGCCGGAGACCGGCGTCGTCCTGCCTCAGCAGACACTGGAGGGCGGAGACGTCCTGGTGGCGGAGCTCGCCCGGGCGCTGCTGGGCGCTGAGCGCGGACTGAGCCGGGAGCCGCCGCGCTGGACGTCTGAGGCCATACGGGTTCGGGCGCGCCGGCGCTTCAGCGAGGAGGCCTTCGTGGCCACCAGCCGCCGTTTCTACGACAGGGCCATGACGTCAGAACCGACCCGGGACTGAGACGGGACTGAGAATCAGCCTGCCAGACGCGTGTAGAGGGCGTCGAGGCGCTCTACGGCGGCGGACGGCGCGTGCGTGGCCAGGCACCAGGCCCGGGCCCGCTCCGCCGTCTGCTCCGCCTGACGCGGGTGGTTCAGCGCCCAGCGCACCCGCTCGGGCAGAGTGGCGGTGGTGGAGGCGATCACCGGCGTGCCCGGCGCCTGCATGACCACCGGCCGGCCCAGGGCCATCGCCTGCAGCTCGGTCATGCCCGGCACCCCGAAGGAGTGCTGACCCACGACCACCTCCGCGCTGGCCATGAGGTCCAGGAACGCCGGACGGGTCATGAGCGGGTGCAGCCGCGCCCCCGCCGCCTGCGCCCGGGGGGCCAGGACGCCCCAGCTCACGCCGTGGACCTCCACGCCGTCGGCCACGAGGGCCGCCACGGCGTCGACGAGCGCCTCTCCGCCCTTCGTGGAGTCCCAGCGCGAGGAGAAGACTACGCGGCCGGACACGGGTCCGGGCCGCTCGCCCTCCAGCGCCTCCAGCGACAGGGGGTTGGGCAGCCACTGGGCGTCCGGACGCAGCGCGGTCACCTCCCCGGCCAGGTCCTGGGTGGAGTAGAGGACCGCGGCCGCGTTCCTGAGGCTGAGGAGCGTCAGCTCTCTGGCCACCGGGCGGTGCAGGTCCATGCGCACGTCCGAGCCGTGCATGTGCAGCACGTAGGGCGTCCGCGTCCCCCAGCCGTAGTAGCCGTTGGGGCCGTAGTGGACGTGCACGACGTCGGCCCCCGGTCGCGTCCGCAGCCAGCGCACGCCGTCGACCGCCCGCCTGGCCGCGGCCGGCACCAGGGGGCCCCGCACGGCCGGGAGGGTGTAGAGCATCCAGCGGTGACCCGTGGCGCGCGCCTGAGTCACAAGGGCAGAGCCGACTCCGGCGACGTCGCCCACATGGGCGACCCTGAGGTCCAGGGGGCTGCGCTCCATCGTCGTCTCCCGTCTGCGCGGTCCGGGGCGCCCCGCCCCGACGGCCGGTGACCGCTGCTCTAGGATAGTGGCTCGACGGTGGCGCGGGCCGCCGGAGGAACTGGAGACGAGCATGCCCACAATGGTCTTCCACGCGCCCTTCCCCATCGACCGCCGGGCGCGCGCCGCCTCGGGGATCCGGCCCTGGCGGATGATGGACGCCTTCGCCTCCCTGGGATACGAGGTGCTCGACGTTACCGGCGTCCCCGTCGAGCGCCGCAGACGCGTGCGCGCCCTCGCCCACCGCCTGCGCGAGGGGCAGAAGATCGATCTCCTCTACTCCGAGTGCGCCACCATCCCCACCATGCTCGCCGGCGCGCGCCACCTGCCGCCCCACCCCGTCCTCGACCCCGCGCTCTTCTCCCTGGTGCGCCGTCACGGCACGCCCACGGGCCTGTTCTACCGGGACATGTACTGGGCCTTCGAGGACTACGAGGCCTCGGTGGGCCGTCCTCTGGCCGCCCTCATGCGCACCGTCTACCGCTACGACCTGGCCTGGTACCGGAGCCTCGTCGATGTCCTCTTCCTGCCCTCGGTGCAGATGGGCCGGCATGTTCCCGTCTTCCCTCCCGACCGCATGGAGCCTCTGCCCCCCGGCGGCGTGATCGTCGACGACCATGTGCCGGGCGAGGGCCTGCGCCTGCTCTACGTGGGCGCCCTGGGCGGCCACTACCGGCTCCGGGAGTGCGTGCGCGCAGTGACCTCCGCGCCCCGGGACGTGACCCTGACGATCTGCACCCATGAGTCCCAGTGGGAGACCGCGCGCGCCGACTACGAGCCGCTCATGGGCGATCGGGTGCGGGTGGTGCACCGCTCCGGGGAGGGCCTGGAGGCCCTCTACCGGGAGGCCGACGCCGGTGTCCTGCTCGTCGAGGCCAACCAGTACCGGGAGTTCGCGGCTCCCGTCAAGCTCTTCGAGTACCTCGGCCACGGGCTGCCCGTCCTGGCCACCGCCGGGACGCTCGCCGGGGACCTGGTGGCCTCTCGGGACTGCGGGTGGACCCTGCCCTACGACGCCGGCGCCATCGGCTCCCGGCTCACCGCCCTGGCTGCCGACCCCGCCCAGGTCGAGCGGGCCCGGACGCGTACGCGTGAGGTCCGCGCCGACCACACCTGGGAGGCCCGCGCCCAGCGGGTTGCGGACGTCCTGGGCGCCGTGCGGCACGACTGAGTCCCTCAGCGAGCCTTGGGGCCCTTCGAGTGGGCCTCCGCCAGGAGCATCTGGGCGACCCGCGGAGCGGCGCGCCCGTCGCCGTAGGGATGGGCCCGCTCCGGGGCAGGCTCGGCCGGGCGTGGCCGGGAGGCCGCCCGCTGCAGGGCCGGGCCGGGCTCGACGAGCGTGTTCCAGCCCAGCTCGACCGTCTCCACCCACTCCGTCTGGGGGCGCACGGTGGTGCAGGGCACGCGCAGCAGGAAGGCCTCCTTCTGCAGGCCGCCGGAGTCCGTGATCACGCCGCGCGCGTGGAGGGCCGAGGCGATGAGATCGGGGTAGGCCAGGGGGGGCAGCACGCGCAGCGCCCCCTGGTCGGCCAGGTCCAGGCCGTGCTGGTCGCACTTGGCGATCAGGCGCGGGTGAGCCAGGAGGACGACCGGGTGGTCGACCTCGGCCAGAGAACCGAGGATGTCGCTCAGGCGCGCGGCGTCGTCGGTGTTCTCCGCCCGGTGGATCGTCGCCAGCGAGTAGGAGCCGGCCTCCAGCCCCAGCGCGGCGGTCACGGGGCAGGGAGCACCGGCGACCCGGTCGCGCACCCTGAGCAGGACGTCGGTCATGACGTCCCCGACGACGCGCGTGCGCCCCGCCAGGCCCTCGTGCTCGAGGTGGCCGGCGGCCACGGCCGTGGGCGCCAGGAGCAGGTCGGCCGCGTGGTCGGTCAGGACGCGGTTGACCTCCTCGGGCATGGCCCGGTTGAAGGAGCGCAGACCCGCCTCGAGGTGCGCCACCGGCACATGGAGCTTGACCGCGCTGAGCGCTCCGGCCAGGGTGGAGTTCGTGTCCCCGTAGACGAGGACCCAGTCGGGCGCGAAGCGCCCCAGGGCATCGTCCATGGCGCCGAGCATCGCGCCCGTCTGGTGGCCATGGGATCCCGAACCCACTCCGAGGTGGAGATCCGGGGCGCTGATGCCCAGGTCCTGGAAGAAGACGTCGGAGAGCATGGGGTCGTAGTGCTGACCCGTGTGGACGATCGTGTGCTCGACACCGGCCTCGTGCAGAGCACGGTCGACGGGAGCGAGCTTGACGAGTTGGGGGCGGGCTCCCACGACGGACATGACGCGCATGCGCTCACCCTACTGCCAGGCGCCGTCGCTCTTGCCCGTCCGGTCTCGTGAGACGGGGAGCCGGGCCCGGTCCGGCTCAGGTCCCCGGCCCGGTCAGGTCGCTGAACAGGCGCGCGGGCCCGCACCAGGTGTCGCGCGTGAAGGCCCGGGCCCACGCCCCCATGACCGTCCAGCCCCCCAGGAGGCGGGCCGCCAGGAGCGGCCGGGGCATATCCGTCACAAGGGCGTCGAAGCCCATGGGGGAGTGCAGTGACGCCCAGGCGGACAAACCCCGCTCGGCCGCGCTCAGCAGGTGCGTGGCCTCGAGTCCGGCGCGAAGGCGCGAGCGCGCGGGGGCGGACACCCTCGTCGCATGGAAGTAGCCGGCCGCCTCCTGACCGGCCACCCGCGCCCACAGGCCGTCGATGACGGACTGGTAGAAGGACCGCGAGACGGTCAGGGCCGCGCTGCCCCGCGCCCAGGCCTGCCACACCTCGACGTCGAGCATGGGCAGGGCCCACTCCAGGCCCAGCTGCTCGTAGGCCCGCATCGAGTTGTTGATGTACTTCGTCTGGCGCTCGCGGATGTTGTAGCCCTCGATGACGCTGCGCACGACCCGCCCCTGGGTCGCCGCAGTGGCCGCCGGCTGCGTCGTCGGGGCGGTCATGCCGCCGAGCGTCAGGGCGCGGCGCACGGGTGGCGCCGTCCAGGCGCTGCGCTCGGCCCGGTGAGCACGCCCGCGCAGGGAGTGGTGGTGGCGGAGCAGCGCCCGAGCCACTGCCGCGCGGGAGACGGGCAGGGCGTCCAGGAGCGACTCGTCGTGCATATTGCCCACGACCGTGTGTCCGGGCAGGACGACGTCGCCCCGCCGCAGCACGCCGTCGTCCATGAGCCGGCACAGTGCGTACCAGTCCTGCACGTGCGGCAGGGCCGACAGGGCGCTGGCCTGGCGCAGGAAGGCCGCCGTGCGCTCGGAGTGCCACACCTCGAGAAGCGCGGCGCGCTCGATCTCCACCCCGTGCCACGGATAGCCGGCCGCCTGCGCCACCGACTGCGAGATCACCATCTCCCGCGAGCCCGGCAGCCCGTAGGTGAAGGTCAGAACGTCCTCCGCCCCGTGCAGGCGCAGCCAGGCCACGAGCAGTCGCGAGTCCAGGCCCCCCGACAGGGGGATGACCAGGCGCTGTCCGGCGGCGCGCTCCAGCAGACGGCCCATCGTCGCGTCCAGCGCCTCCAGGAAGAGATCGCCGAAGATCTCGGGGTCGTCGACCTCGTCCTCGGAGTAGCGGAAGAAGGCGTAGTCGTGCTGGGCGGCGCCGCCCGTGGATCGGTCCACCGCGACCACGGCGCCCTGCTCCACCTGGTGGACGCCCTCCAGGAAGGTGCGCGGGCCCGTCACGAAGCCCGCATCCTTGAGCTCCTCGAGCGCTGCGGTGCAGACCGCGGGCTCCTCCATGGCGCCCAGGACCGCGTCCGCCGAGTCGGCCACAAGCAGACGGCGGCTGTCCCCCCGGCCCGTCACCGTCCAGAACAGGGGCCAGGAGCGCAGACGGTCCACGGCCAGGACCATGCGATCGTCCTCCACGCGCACGGCCGCCAGGCGTCCCGGGTGGTTGCGCAGGGCTGTGGGGGAGACGGGATCGGTGCAGGGATGGTCCGCTCGCACCATGACAGTGGTGGCGCTATCAGCGTCGTCGGGGTCTCGGGAGCGGGAGCCCTCGGTCCAGCCGGGGGCCGTGAGCCTGAGATCGATCTCCACTGCTCTCTCCGCTCTCCTCGGCTCTCTCGACATCTTCCCAGTGCGCGGGCGCCCCGCGAGCACGTGCCTGAGATCCTATCGCCACCCGCTCCTGCTCCCAGCATGTAAGATTCTCGCGCACGGCCGTTGGCGCGAGGGAGGACACGTGAGCCGCGTGAGTACTGGCGCGAGTATGGCCGAATCTGTCGGACAGCGCCGCCGTCGTGGACTCCTCCCGGCCACCGGGCGTCGGCAGGCGCGGCGCGGTGCGGGCACTCGCAGGCCCCGTGCGGTCCTGGTCAGCCGGCTGTTCAGACCCGAGCCCGCAGCCGCCTCCTTCGCGCTGGGGGCGATAGCCGACGGCCTGGTGAGCGGCGGATTCGATGTCACCGTGCTCACCAGCCGCGCGCCCAAGGAGTTCGCGGTCCCTGACGAGCCGCGGTTGAGGGTCAAGCGCGCTCCGGTGCTCCGTGACAGGGCCGGATACGTGCGCGGCTACCTGCAGTACCTCTCCTTCGACGTGCCCCTGTTCCTCAGGCTCATGCTGGTGCGCAGGCCCGACCTCGTCATATCCGAGCCTCCGCCGACGACGGGGGCGGTCGTGCGTGCGGTGTGCGCGCTGCGGAGGGTTCCGTACGCCTACCGGACCGCGGACCTGTGGGCGGAGGCCGTCAAGGAGACCGGCGCGCCGGCGCTGGTGGTTCGGACTCTGACCCGTGTTGAGAACTGGGTGCTGAGCGGGGCCTCGGTCCTGATGACCGTGCACGAGGGCATGGAGGGCCTGCTGGCCCTGCGGGGCATCGGCTCCCGGACCCGACGTCTGGGGTTCGGGATCGACACGGACCTGTTCCGACCCGAGGGCGAGCGGGTCGAGGAGACCGGGCCGCTGTTCGTCTACGCGGGGACGGCCTCGGAGGTCCACGGCGCGGAGATATTCGTCGAGGCGTTCCGGGCGCTGCTGGAGAGAGAGCCGTCCGCGCGGCTGGTGTTCGTCGGCCAGGGCGAGTCATTCGACAGGATCAGCGAGCAGGCCGCGACCATGCCCGAGGGCGCCGTGAAGGTGCTCGGGAGGAAGACGCCAAAGGAGACGGCCGTGTGGCTGCGGTCGGCGACCGCGACCCTGGCCAGCGTCAAACCGGGCCCCTACGACTTCGCCTTCCCGACCAAGGTGCTCGCCTCCGCCGCCTGCGGGACCCCTGTCATATACGCGGGTGCGCGAGCGGCGGGGGAGAGGGTGGAGGAGGCGGGACTGGGCGTCGCCGTCGCCTATGACGCGGAGGCGGTTGCCGGCGCCATGACCGACAGCGCTGAGGCGCATGCCGTCTCGTCCGGGTCCGCAGGCGGGGCGGGCGCCCCGGACACGGCGCGGTCCTCCGAGCTGAGGCAGTGGGCGCTGCGGCATGTCTCTGCCGAGAAGCTCGGGAGAAGGGCCTGTGAGATCGCGGCGGGACTCGTCTCGGGGGGCGGGCGCGACCGAGCATGACATCAGTTCCCGAATGGGGTCGTGTTGTCCCACTCATGCTCCCGGCCCTCACCGTGCCGGCTCCTGCAGGGCGGCGGGCCCCTGCACCATCTGCACTGTTGCCGTGGCTCCGCTGCTGGTACTGGCCATGAGCCGTCTGGCCGAGCGCTGCTCCAGGTGCTCGGCCAGAGCGGCGGCTGTCGGCGACTGCCGGCAACACGGTCCTTGTCGTCACTGTGGCGACGGCACTGCTTCTGCCTCCCTCGGACTCTCTCGGACCGTACCTGAGGAGCGCCATCGAGCCCAAGGCGCTCAAGGAGGCGCTGCACCTTTGACGACCCGGAGCTGGAGTGGAGATGACGCCCCGGCCGACCCACGGAATTCCGCGAGGGGAGCCGGTGCTCGGGGACCCGGCGGTGGGGACGGCCTTTCTTCTCGCGGTCTCGGGTGTGAAGGTCGTCTGGTCCCGTATGGGATTCTCATTACGGAGTCCTGACGGGAAGTACCTGGAGCAGCACTTCTAGGATATTCATCGTGACCCCGGCTGCGCCGGATAATCCGGGACAACAGTATTCACTAATATTCGCCCCTATTACCAGGGTGCGGTGCCCCGGTTCTTCAGGCCCCTGCCGCGAGGCGGTGTCCGGGGCTGTGCGCCGCTGATGTATCGGGGGGATTCGCGCCTGTGGTTCACGGCGGTGCCGCCTCCATTGACCGCATTGACGAGTGCCGGCCGTCGTCCGAGGGCGCGGGAAGCGGATGCGGGCCCGGTCGGCCGATGGTTGTCCGGCGCCCTGACGGGAGCGGGCGACCAGGGGAGCCCGCGCCCCCGGGCCCTGCGGAGACGGCGGGCTGGGCGTGCTCCGGCCGCACTGCTCGGGATCCCCGGGTCGTGTCGCGGCCGGGGCGAGAGCGGTCTCCGCACGGGTCGAGGATCTCTTCCCGCGCCGGCCTCGTGCTAGTATCCCTCTCGGCAGCCTGCTCCTTGAGGGGTTTTGCGCTAACGCGTGGAATTGTCTCGGGAAGAGGGCGCCTCCCCATACCCAGCGACGCGCATCCCGACGTATCCCCGATCGCACCCCTATCAGTAGCCCCTCCATGCACAAAACGACGAAAGGACGTACCCGAATGCGCATTGCCGTTGTCGCCCTCGGAAAGATCGGGCTGCCGCTGGCGGTCCAGTACGCTGAGAAGGGCCATGAGGTCGTCGGCGTGGACATCAATCCCGTCACAGTGGAGGCCGTCAACGCGGGCCGTGAGCCGTTCCCCGGCGAGGCGCACCTGGAGGAGAAGCTGGCTCGCCTGGTCCCATCCGGCGCACTGCGGGCCACCACCGACTACGCCGAGGCGGTCCCGGACGCGGACGCGGTCGTGCTGGTGGTGCCCCTGTTCGTCGACGATGCCACCTGGGAGCCGGACTTCACGCTCATGGACGCCGCCACGCGCTCCCTGGCCGAGCACCTCACGCCGGACACGCTCGTCTCCTACGAGACGACCCTTCCGGTCGGCACCACCCGCGGCCGCTGGAAGCCGCTCATCGAGGAGGTCAGCGGGCTGCGCGAGGGCGCCGGCTTCCACCTCGTCTTCAGCCCCGAGCGGGTGCTCACCGGCCGCGTCTTCGCCGACCTGCGCCGCTACCCCAAGCTCGTGGGCGGTCTGGACGAGGCCGGCACCCAGGCCGGCATCGCCTTCTACGAGTCCGTCCTCGACTTCGACGAGCGCGACGACCTGCCCCGCCCCAACGGCGTGTGGGACATGGGCACCGCCGAGGC
>ERZ773009.2083-NODE-2083-length-13112-cov-5.793368_pt1 | contig 13112 bp, 10 predicted proteins | sample MGYA00580663_ERZ773009 | MGnify/ENA primary metagenome ERZ773009 (study PRJEB29015, sample SAMEA2737969) | human oral metagenome | biome: human oral; feature: human-associated habitat; material: dental | place: China | collected 2026 ... | reverse complement strand
CGACGACGCCGGTGGCCTGGAGCATGCGGTCGGCCAGGGTGGACTTGCCGTGGTCAATGTGCGCGATAATGCAGAAGTTGCGGATACGTGCGGGGTCGGTCGTGGCAGGAGTGACGCTCGCAGCCTGCTCGGGGGTGAGGATCGGTGACACGTGGGCCTTCCGGGTCCGGCGGGCCGCCCGAGGACGGGCGGGTCTGACTGGGGTCAGTGTCCCACGACCAGCGACGCGGGGACGACGGGCCCCGGCGTCGGGTCTTCCCAGAAGCACCGACCCGGGGTAAGGTCGCTGCCATCCCCGCAGGCTCCCGCCTGCACCCGCTACCCCGTCCCGGAGGATGTCCCGTGTCCACTGCCGCTATCACCAAGCTGATTATCTTCGTGATCGTCGCGCTCATCAGCGGCCTCGTCTCCCAGCTCTACCAGAAGAACAAGCGGGTGGAGGCCGGTCGGGTAACACAGGCACCAGCCGCTCCCGGGGGCGTGGCCCAGACCGCTGACGTGGTCAGGCAGAGGCCGGCGGGCCTGGTCAAGGTCCTGTTCGTGTTCTTCCTGGTACTGGCTGTCATCCTGGTCCTCATTGGGATCGTCGTCCCGGACGTCGTCGCCAAGATCTTCATTGTACTCCTGGGCCTGCTCTCGGCCGGTGTGAGCGTCTTCGTCCTGCAGTCCTACCGCAACTGCTCCCTGGTGGACGCCCCGCACGTCACTATCACCACCGACTGGCGGGGCCGGGAGACCCAGCTGCGCCACGACGAGATCGCCAGCTACCGGCGGGCGTACCGGCAGCGGACGGTCACGATCAAGGACGTGCACGGCAAGAAGCACAACATTAACCTCGCCTGGTTCTCCGCCCCCGTGCTGGCCCTCCAGGTGGCCCGTATGGAGGCCGAGGGCCGCTTCGCCGTCAAGAACCTGGGTAAGCCGGACAAGATCTCCGGGCGCCTGACGAACGTGGAGTGGTGCTTCTTCGTCAGCCTGCCCGACCAGCTCAAGGCGGTCCTGGCCCTGGGTCCGGGCTCCTACCCGACCATGTTCCAGCGCGACCCCGCGGCCCCCGAGGGCCAGGGCTGGGCCGGCCCGGGCTACGACCGCTGGCTGGCCGACCTGGACGCCGCCATGCACGCCTGAGAGGTCCTGCAGATCCCACGGGTTCCTGCTCCACCCCACCCGACCACATACCCGCATGGTCCCGTAGGGCCGGGGCCCCTGCAGGAAGTCGTGCAGTATGCAGGAACCAGTGGGATCCCGGGCCGCGCTGACTTGCGCCGGGGGCGACCCGTCCCTACCGTCCCAGGGGTGACGACAACGCTTCCGGGCTCCGCCCCCACCGCCAACCGCGTACCCACCGGCCCCCTGGGCCCCGACGCCCCCGGCTACACGCCCCCGGCCCCGGGTACCGACCTGCCCCGTGAGACCATCCTGCCGGCCTTCTTCGGTCGCTTCGGGGGCCAGGAGGTACCCGGTTTCCTCCTGCCCGCCCTGGACGAGCTCGAGGCCGCCTTCGTGGAGGCCGTCGCCGACCCCACCTTCCACGCCGAGCTCGACGAGCTGCGCACCACCTACCTGGGCCGTCCCACCCCCGTCTACGAGTGCCGCAACCTGCCCCTGGGCGGCGGGGCCCGGATCCTGCTCAAGCGCGAGGACCTGGTCCACGGCGGGGCCCACAAGGGCAACCAGGTGCTCGGGCAGGCCCTGCTGGCCCGGCGCATGGGCAAGAAGCGCGTGATCGCCGAGACCGGCGCGGGCCAGCACGGGACGGCCACGGCCATGGTCTGCGCCCTGCTGGGCCTGGAGTGCACGATCTACATGGGCGCCACCGACGTGGTGCGCCAGGCGGCGAACGTGGAGCGCATGGAGCTCATGGGGGCGCGGGTGGTGCCGGTGGCCAGCGGCGCGGGCACCCTCAAGGACGCCGTCAACGAGGCCCTGCGCGACTGGACCGCCTCCTTCCACGAGACCCACTACCTGCTGGGCACGGCCGCCGGCCCGCACCCCTTCCCCACGATCGTCCACGAGTACCACCGGGTCATCTCCGTGGAGGCCCGCGCCCAGGTGCTGGCCCTGACCGGCCGCCTGCCCGAGGAGGTGATCGCCTGCGTGGGCGGGGGCTCCAACGCCATCGGCGTCTTCTCGGAGTTCATTGACGACCCCGCGGTGCGCCTGACGGGCGTGGAGCCCGCCGGGGAGGGCCTGGACACGCCCCGGCACGGGGCGGCCATTAACGCCGGGAAGGTGGGGATCCTCCACGGGGCCCGCTCCTACCTCATGCGCACCTCCGAGGGGCAGGTGGAGGAGTCGTTCTCCGTGTCCGCGGGCCTGGACTACCCGGGCGTGGGCCCGGAGCACGCCTGGCTGGCGGACACCGGGCGGGCCACCTACGTGGGGGTCACCGACGCCGAGGCCCTGGAGGCCTTCAGGCTGCTGAGCCGCCACGAGGGCATTGTCCCGGCCCTGGAGTCCGCCCACGCCCTGGCGCACGCCCTGCGCGTGGCCCGGGACGTGCCCGCCGACGCCGAGCCGCCGGTGCTGCTGGTGTGCCTGTCCGGACGCGGGGACAAGGACCTGGAGCAGGTCGCCCGCCTGGGCCCCTTCTGCGCCGACCCCGCCGTGGAGCGGGCCGCGCGCATGGTGGCCCAGATGGGTAGGCGCCCCGAGTACGCCGGGCTGCGTCCCGCCGGGACCGGTGCGGCTGAGCCCGCCCCAGCCGGGACCGCTGCGGCCGTCCCGGTAGGCGCGGCCGTCCCGGACGACGCAGCCGACCCAGCTGGCCCGGCTGATGCAACCAGCACGGACGGCCCAGCTGGCGCAACCGGCCCGGCCGGCGCCCCTGTGAGCACCCCGACCGCCGCGACCACGGAGGACCTGTAATGAGCCGTTACGCCGCAATGTTCGCCGCGCTCCGGGACAGGGACGAGGGCGCCTTCGTGCCCTTCGTCATGGTGGGTGACCCCACGCCCGAGGTCAGTGAGGCGGTGGTTGAGGCCCTCGTCAGGGGCGGGGCGGACGCCCTGGAGCTGGGGATCCCCTTCTCCGACCCGGTGGCCGACGGCCCCACCATCCAGCGCGCCCACCTGCGGGCCCTGGGGGCGGGTGCCGGGTTCCACGACTGCCTGGAGGTGGTGGCGCGGGTGCGTCGGCGCCACCCGGAGCTGCCTATCGGCCTGCTCGTCTACGGCAACGTGCCCTTCTGCCTGGGCCTGGGGCGCTTCTACGCCGACTGCGCTCAGGCGGGGGTGGACTCGGTCCTGGTGCCTGACGTCCCCGTGCGCGAGTCCGCCCGCTTCAGCCGGGCGGCCCGGCAGGCGGGGGTGGATCCGGTCTACATCGCCCCGCCCGCGGCGGCGACCGAGACCCTGGACGCGGTGGCCGCGGCCTCGCGCGGCTACGTCTACGCGGTCTCGCGCGTCGGGGTCACCGGCACCGAGCACGCCTCCTCCACCGCGGGGCTGGCGGAGTCGGTGGCCCGTCTGCGGGCCGACGCCGCCGCCCCGGTCATGCTGGGCTTCGGCATCTCCACCCCGGGGCAGGTGGCCGAGGCGGTCGCCGCCGGGGCCGACGGGGCGATCAGCGGCTCGGCCACGGTCAGGATCGTGGAGGCCCACGTCCCGGCCCTGGCTGCCGCCCACGACCAGGGCCGGGATCCCGGGCGGCAGCGTGAGCTGGAGGCCCTGCGCGACGACCTGGTGGCCTTCACCTCCGCCATGAAGGAGGCCACCCGCCGGTGAGGGCAGGCGCACGGGTACCTCCCGGGCCGGGTTGCGGGCAAAAGGGCCCCGGAACCCGGCCCGGGAGGTCCAGGGGGCCGGGAGGGGGCAATAGGGATACGCACGTCTTTACAGGATATATATCAAACAGTTATATTGGTGAGACCTTGGTTTCAGTCCCGGCGTCCTCCGGGGAAAGGACTCCCATGCACACTCCACGAGCTCAGGCAGCCCCACCGTGGCTCCGGCTTCTCGGCGTCGCCCTGACCCTCCCCCTGGTCCTCACCGCCCTCCTGCTGGCCCCGGCATACGCCGACGACTCCGTCCCCCAGGAAGCTGCCGATATCACCGCCACCGGCCGCTACTACCCGGGGGGTGAGGGCTGCTCCGGCGAGAACGACGCCGACGGCTGCCTGACCTGGGGTCTTCACGTCCCCTCCGCCGCCGTAGCCGGCAAGGACGTCACCCTCACGATCGAGGCCGACTCAGAGCCCGGGAAGTGGGCCTGGACCTGCCCCGGCGAGGACCACGTGGCCGGGACGGCCGCGTACTTCACCAGCCGTTACACCGACGCCCCTATTGAGCGTCTGGCCAGCTCCGACCTCCGTTTCTTCGCCAAGCTGTACTATACCTGGCACGGCGACAGCGTGGGTGAGGTCAAGGCCGTCACCTGCACCCCCGGGCACCTGAGCCTGACCTACCAGGTGGACTTCCAGGGCTGGGCCGCGGGCAGCTACCTCGACCTGACCATGGGGGCCACGGCCCTGGCCCCCGGTGCCGGTGCCCGCGACTACTCCTTCACCCCCACCGTCACGGTCTCGGACGGGACGTCCAGGACGCCGGTGGCCACCGTGCAGAAGCCAGCCGCTGACACCGCCCACGCGACCGTCACCATCGGTGCCGGCACGCAGGATGACACCGCGAAGGACGCGGGCCACTTCACCGCCACGGTGAGGAACGACTCGACCAGCCCCATGTCGGACTTCACGGTCACCACCTCCCGGACCCGGGGCCCGGCCTCGGTCACCAGCCTCAGCTGCGACCTGAGCGCCTACGGCGGTGAGGTCGTCACCGCCGTAGGCCCGGCTCCGTCCCTGACGGTCTCCAGCGGCAAGGCGTCGGTCCCCGGCGGCAAGGAGGTCACCTGCCAGGTGGACCTGAGCGGGGTCGTGGGACGCAACGCGGTGACCACGGGCGTGACCACGGGCGTGACCACGGGCGGCCAGACCTTCACCGGTGAGTACACGGACAACCGGGCAGTCACCCAGGTCGCGGTCACCGGCGAGCCGAGCACCACCGAGGTCCACGACCCGGACGTCTTCTTCAGCTCCCCCTACGTCCGCGTCGACTACACGGTGACCTTCACCAACCAGACCGACGCCGACGGCCGGACCTCCGGCATCGTCCTGCGGCCCCGTACCCCGGCCGGGTTCCAGCTGTCGTACGTGTCGCCGACCAGCGGCCCGTGGTGGTTCCGCGACGACTACCTCCCCGGGGCTGACGGCAGCGTCCGGATGAACACGGCGGCGGAGCTGATCGCAGGCTCCTCCATGAGCTTCAAGTTCTCGGCCTACTACAAGGTCGACTCCGCCGCCATGACCAAGGAGGCCTGGGACGCGGCGGGAGGCTGCGTGACCGGGGACACCTCCAAGGGTCTGAGCGCCGAGATCGACGTCGAGACCAACGGCTCCGGCGTGGACGCGACCACCTACCCCACCTGCACCGCCGTGACGCAGCCCAAGGGCTGACCACCGCCACGGTCCTGACGTCCCCCCGCCACGCCGCTGTCGGGGGGACGTCAGCGTGTAGGCGCCCCACGGGGCCGGGCCTGCCCATAGGGTTGCGCCATGGCCTCTCTCCTCAAACAGGTCCTCACCCTGCTCGGGCACGCTGCCGGCGACGCCGCCGGTGACGCCCTGGACCGCGCCCTCAAGCCCGCGACCACCGTCGGCGGCCCCGGTACAGCGGCGGGCCCTGCCGAGGACCCCGCCCCCAGTGCACCGAGGCGGTCCGCCAACGCCACGGCCAGACCCACCAGCTCCTCGAGGGCCACCAGGGCTTCCTCCAGGGCCGCGGCCCCGGGGGCCGGCGGACAGGGAGCGCACCGCACCACCCAGGCGGGTGGGCAGGGAGCGTCCCAGGGCCGTACCTCGCGGGGTGCGGGCGCCCGGCCCGGAGCCCACGAGGGCGTCACCGTCTACGACGTGGCCGCCCGGGGCCTGCCCGACTTCACCTACTCCCCCGACCCGGACGGCGAGGCCGACCCCGGTGAGGTGGTGTGGACCTGGGTTCCCTACGAGGAGGACGCCTCCCAGGGCAAGGACCGGCCGGTGCTGGTGCTGGCCCGCCAGGGCACGGGCCCGTCGGCCCGCCTGGTGGTGTCCCAGATGACGAGCCAGGACCACGACCTCGACGCCGCCCAGGAGGCGCACTGGGGCCGCTACTGGCACGACGTGGGCACCGGGGCCTGGGACTCCCAGGGGCGCCCCAGCGAGGTGCGCCTGGACCGCCTGCTCCTGGTGAGCCCGGAGGCGGTACGGCGCGAGGGCGCCACCATGGACAGGCGCACCTTTGACGGCGTCGTGTCTGCTCTCAGAGAACACTGGGGCTGACCCGCTCCCAAACGGCCCTGACCTGGACGGTTGCCGCACAGCCGGCCTGTCAGCGTGTTGAGTGATCAATTCTGGGACTTAGGACCCCTTGTGTGACGCCGCTCAAGTCCCTATGTTTCCCTGTGCTGAGTACTGGAACGTGCTCAACACCTCTTCAGAATGACCGCTCCAGCACTAGCACCGTATTGGAGGCCACCGTGTCCGCTCACCGGTTCTTCCTGCCCCCGACCCTGCTCCCCGCCCTCGCGGTGAACAACTGATTCCACGCGGTAGGTGACGGCCCCTTTAGGCTCCGTCACCTACCGCGCCCCTCTTATGAAGAGCCTTCTCAGAACCACCTGGGCCCTCAATCTTGCTCTGTGCCTGGCAATAGTCCTCCTTGTCCCCCAGACGTTGGTCCTCCTGTTCCCGGCAGAGACCACCGGTTATGTCATTATTAGTGAGACCGGCGTGAGCCCCGAGCAGGTCCGGCAGGTCGCGGAGCGCACCGGCGTCGAGGTCGCCCAGGTCCGCCACACCACGGAGTACCTTGACATCATTGGCGACTCGCTCTCAACGACCTTCGTGGAGATCCTGGGCCATGACGCCCACGACTACATTCGCCCGCCCCTGGACTCCCTGTTCCTGCCGGAGTCAATTGTCTACAGCGGCAGCACCGCCCAGGACGACGCCCTAGGTGGGTGGCATGTCATAGGGGACCAGGGCGGCGTCACCCAGTTCATTGACCAGGTCAGGGGCCAGTGGGGGAGGCAGGTATACAGGTCCGAGATCCTGACCGCGGGCCGGGTCCGCGCCGCCGCGCTCAGCTCCGTGCTCGGCGTGAGCCTGCTGCTGGCGCAGGCGTCCCTAGGGATCGTGCTCGCCCTCGCCGCCGCCTCCCAGCCGGCCCCGTACAGGTGCGCCCGCCTGCTCGGGCGCTCCCACACGAGCCTGGCCCTTGACCTCCTAAAGAGCAACCTCCTGGCCGCGTGCCGGTGGATCCTACTGCCCCTGGCGGCGCTCAGCCTCGTGGTGGCCTACGACGTCTACGCCTCGGCGGTACTGAGTATCCACCGCACGACCGCGGAGCTCATTGCCTGGTGCGCAGGGCTGGTCGTAGCGGCGACCACAGCCGGCACGCTCGCGGGCTGGGCGGTCCTGGCCGCCGGGAGCCGACGGCGCCCCGGGACCACGGCGCGCCCACGCTACGGGCTCGTCGTCCTGACCTGGGGGCTCGCCCTGGCCATGACCTGGTCCTTCTCGACGTCGAGCACCACCCTCGTGGTCGACGTCCTCAATGCGCGGACCCTGCGCGACCAGGCCCAGGCCCAGCGCTCCCTGCCACGGGCCGTCTCGCTGGGCATCTGGTCCGTCAGCGAGAACACCTTCAACGCCCTCATGCCGCAGATCGCCTCGTTCGTGGCCCAGGAGAACAAGGACGGACGCCTCGTCCTGACGTGGGCCATCCCGGACGGCAACGGCACCCCTGGAGACTCCAGCGGCCCGCCCACCCTCTACCTCAATAACACGGCCGCCGCCCACTACGGCCTGCCCACCGTCGCAGACAATGAGGTCGCCCTCTACCGACCGGCGGCACTGGCCGGCCAGGACGCCGCCCTCACCCAGATGCTGGTCGACCAGGCACGCTTCAACGCCCAGTTCGGAGGGACCAGCGGCGACATTACCGTGGTCACCCACGACCAGACCGAGGCCACCGCGGTACTGCCCGCGGACCTGCCCGCCGTGAGCTACTTCCTCAGCAGCGAGGGCACCCGGACCAGTAGCTGCCTCATTGCCGTGGTCCCCGACGGCTACTTCGCACCGACCGACTACCTGTCCGCCATTACCCAGGGGGCGGCGGTCTTCACCGGCCAGACCGTCTACTCCCTGCGTGAGGAGCTGCGTGAGCACCACGTGGAGGGCCTCGTGGCACGCCTCGATTCCGTGGGCGCCGTCGGTACCGCCTTACGGGCGCAGACCACGCAGACGCTGGTACTCCACGCCCTCATCCTCCTGGCCTCGGCCGCGGGCACCGTGGTCAGCTGCGGGCTCGCGGCGCGCGCCTGGGCCCAGGCACGCAGACGCAGGCGCGAGATCAGCCAGCTACTGGGCCAGCGCCGACTGACCGAGCACCTGGTCACCGCGGCCCTGGTTATCCCGCCCGCACTCGTCCTGATCTGGCCGCTCCTGACCCTCTCCGCCCCCGAGCTGGTCGTCACCCAGTCAGTGTGCGCCCTCGTGCTCGTAGGGGCCGTCGTCCTGGGAGCGCGGCCCACCCACAATCACCACGACAGGAGGACCACCCGCCATGGCTGACACGCTCACCGCGACGGGCCTGACCATTACCAGGGGCGGGCGCCTCCTCGTGGACGGCCTCGACCTGACCCTGGCAGGAGGTACCGTCACAGCGCTCACCGGCCCCAACGGCTGCGGGAAGACCACCACGGCGTGGTGCCTGGGCCTGTACGACCTCGACTTCACCGGCACCGTCACCTTTAACGGCCTCCCCTCCAGTCAGATGAGCCAGCGCGACGTCCGCCGGGCGCACCGCACCACGATCGTCCTCCAGCCCCAGGACCTCCTGCTGGAGGACTCGTGGACCGTGGCGCGCACCCTCCGCCACGCCGCGTGGGCGCTGGGCCTGCCCCGCCACCAGCGCCGGGAGCGGGCCGCCGACGTCCTGGCCAGGACCCGGATCAGCCACCTGGCCAGGACCCGGACGGGCCTGCTCAGCGGCGGGGAGCGTATGCGGGTGGCCCTGGCCCGCACCCTGCTCATGGCCGGCCCGAGGCTGGTCGTCCTGGACGAGCCCACCGCCGGGGCGGACGAGGAGCTCACCGAGATGGTGACCGGGTTCCTGGAGGAGTGGGTCTCCTCCGGGGCCGCGGTCCTCGTGGCCACCCACGACCCCGGGCTCGTCGAGCGCGCCGAGGAGCACATTAGCCTCCTCACCGGTACCGGCGAGGAGGCGGAGCGCGCTGGCGGCAACGAGCAGGGCGCAGCGGGCGACTAAGTTCACTCCAGCCCGCAGGAACAGCGCCGGGACTCAGGCCACCCCGGCTGGTAGAGTCCCCACTTGGACCTCTGGCCTGGCCGGCTGCGGGGTCCGGCGACCGGGTCGGGCAGGCGCCCCACCACACCTCACCGGCCTGTGGCGCGAACCCTCCTCTCCGGCCAACGACCACCACAGACACAGAAAGCTTCACCCACAGTGGCTAACATTAAGTCCCAGATCAAGCGCATTAGGACCAATGAGAAGGCCCGGCTGCGCAACCAGTCCGTCAAGTCCGAGCTCAAGACCTACGTGCGCCGCGTCCGGGAGGCCATTGAGGCCGGCGACAAGGCCGCCGCCGAGGAGCACCTGCGCAAGGCCTGCCGCAAGCTGGACAAGGCCGCCTCCAAGGGCATTATCCACAGGAACCAGGCCGCCAACCGCAAGTCCAAGCTCGCCAGGCGCGTGGCCGCGCTCTGAAGGCCGGCACCGCAGTGAGAAGAAGGGCGTCTCCCCCAGGGAGGCGCCCTTACCTTTGTGCGGGCCAGCGCCTCTGTGCAGACCGGCACCCGGGGCGGCGCCCTCACAGCGGGCCGCCTCCCGCCCCCGCCTGCACTACTGTCGTCGCACGCTAAATCTACGATGATCGAGGAGAGTCCATGCGTACCGGATTCGACCGGGAGAAGTACCTGCGCCTGCAGTCCGAGCACATTGCGCGCCGACGCGCCCAGTTCGGCGGCAAGCTCTACCTGGAGTTCGGCGGCAAGCTCGTGGACGACATGCACGCCTCCCGGGTCCTGCCCGGTTTCACCCCGGACAACAAGATCGTCATGCTGGCCTCCCTGGCCGAGGAGGTCGAGATCATTGTGGCGGTCAACGCCCGGGACTTCGCCCGCCACAAGGTGCGCGCGGACCTGGGGATCGGCTACGAGGACGACGTCCTGCGCCACATTGACGCCTTCCGTGACTACGGCCTGTACGTGAGCAGCGTGGTGGTCACCCAGTGGACCGAGGACAACCACCAGGCCCAGGCCTTCAAGCGCAAGCTCGAGGGGCTGGGTATCAGGGTCTACCGCCACTACCCCATTGCCGGGTACCCCGGTGACGTGACGCGCGTGGTCTCGGAGTCCGGCTACGGCCGTAACGAGTACGTGACCACCACCCGGGACCTGGTGGTGGTCACCGCCCCGGGCCCGGGAAGCGGCAAGATGGCCACCTGCCTGTCCCAGATCTACCACGACCACGTCCGGGGGGTGTCCTCGGGGTACGCCAAGTTCGAGACCTTCCCCATCTGGAACCTGCCCCTGGACCACCCGGTCAATATCGCCTACGAGGCCGCCACCGCGGACCTGGACGACGTCAATATGATCGACCCCTTCCACCTGGCCGCCCACGGGGTCCAGACCGTCAACTACAACCGGGACGTGGAGGTCTTCCCGGTCCTGAGCCGCCTGTTCGAGAAGATCCTGGGGTCCTCCCCCTACGCCTCCCCCACCGACATGGGGGTCAATATGGCCGGCTACTGCATTAGCGACGACGAGGTCTGCCGCCAGGCCTCCAAGCAGGAGATCATCCGCCGCTACTACAAGGCGCTGGTGGCCGAGAAGCGCGACGGCGCCGAGCCGGTCCAGTCCGCCCACATCGCCCTGCTCATGGCCAAGGTGGGCGTCCGCCCCCAGGACCGGCCCGTGGTCTCCCCGACCCTGGGCCTGGCCGCCGCCACCCAGGCCCCCGCGGCCGCCATCGAGCTGCCCGACGGCCAGATCGTCCTGGGCAAGACCAGCCCCCTGCTGGGCTGCTCCTCAGCCATGCTGCTCAACGCCCTGAAGGTCCTGGCCGGGATCGACCCGGGCGTCGAGCTCCTGGCCCGGGAGTCCATCGAGCCCATCCAGCACCTCAAGACGGCGCACCTGGGCAGCCGCAACCCGCGCCTGCACACCGACGAGGTGCTCATCGCCCTGGCGGTCTCGGCCAACGGGGACCCCAACGCGGCGGCCGCCCTGGCCCAGCTGGACTCCCTGCGCGGCTGCGACGTGCACACCTCCACCATCCTGGGGAGCGTGGACGAGGGCATCTTCCGCTCCCTGGGGATCCAGGTGACCAACGAACCCGTCTACGCCACGAAGTCCCTGTACAAGAAGCGCTGAGCGCACCGGGCCGGTGGGGCGGGCCGTGCGGTACCACGTGCCTACGCTGAGCGCACCAGGCCGGGGCGGGCATACGGAGCCCGGGCGGGGCCAGCTGGTGCGCCGCCGGTGCGAGGGGCTGCGGGGCTCGTAGTGCTCCGGTAGGGGCTCAGAGGCCGGGCAGGCGGCCTCGGCGGGCGTCGCAGATGGTCAGGACGCACCGCTCGACGGCGTGGACCGGGTCGCGGCTGGCGCCCTTGACGTCCGCGTCCGCGCGCGCCACCGCCTGGATGGCCGCTGCCAGGGCGTCGTCGGACCAGCCTGACAGGGCCCGGCGGGCGTTGTCCACCTGCCAGGAGCTCATGCCCACGTCCCGGGGGCCCAGCCGACGCCCTCCCATGGCGGCCACGCGCGCCAGCTGGCGCGTCTTGGTGGCCAGCGCCGAGACAATGAGGACCGGGTCGGTACCGGTGTCCACCGCGTGCCGCAGGGCGGTGACGGCCCTGGCGACGTCACCGGCGACGGCGGCGTCGGCGACGGTGAATCCGGTGGCCTCGAAACGTCCCGCGTAGTAGGTGTTGACGGCCTGGAGAGTGAGGGTGCCCTGGGTGTCGGCCAGGAGCTGCCCGACGGCGGCCAGGAGCTCACGCAGGTCGCTGCCCAGGGCGTCCACCAGGGCCCCGATGGCCTGGGGCTCCGCGCGCCTGCCCGCCTGACGGACCTCTGCCATGGCCAGTGCCGCCTTGTCCTTGGGGTACCTGACGGCCTCAATGGTCACCACCGGGTAGGGGGAGGCCGCCACGGCCTCCAGGAGCCGCTTGCCGCGCTGGCCCCCGTTGTGGCGCAGGATGACCACGACATCGGGTTCGACCTGGCGGGTGTAGGCCAGGAGGTCGGTCAGGAGGGCGTCGTTCATCTGCTCCAGGTTGGGTACCAGGACGACCCTGGGCTCCCCGAAGAGGGAGGGGGAGACCAGCGTGTCCAGCTGGTGGGACTCGTAGGTGGCGGCCTCGACCCGGACGACCTCCGTGCTCGGGTCCTTGTCGCGTGCCTGGGCCAGGAGGCGCTCCACGGCCCGGTCCCCCAGCACCTCCTCGCCCACGCGCAGCAGGACCAGGGGCGCGAGCGCGACCTCCTGCCAGCTCGGACCGGCGGGGGCGCGACGTGACCCCCGTGCGGGGCGGGAGGATCGGGAGGCAGGCATGGGGCTAGCCTGCCACGGCACGCAGCCTCGCTCACAGGTGCCGGGCTCACGGGTGCTGGGCTCACTGCCGCGCGCCCTCTCCCTGGGGCCCGCCCCCTGGCGCCCGCTCCCGGTCAGGGCCCTGGGGGCGACCGCCCCTGGGCACGGTGCGGGCGGGCCACCTCGTGGCGGCCCGGGGCACGCCGGGCAGCACGGACGTGCTCTAAGAGGACCAGACCGGCCCAGGTGAGCAGGACCGCGCCCCGGCGGCAGCCCCCACGGACCCTGCGGGAGCAGGCCACCAGGATGACGACCTCCAGCACGGCCAGCCCCAGCGCGCCGGCCACCCCCTGGGGCCAGGGGACGACGGCGCCGGGCAGGGACGCCAGGGAGCGGGAGACCAGCGCCAGCCAGGCGCAGGCGGCCAGCGCGGGCCAGGCGAGCACCCTCGCGCCCCACGGCCACCAGGGGGCCACCAGGGTGGCCAGGAGGCCGGACACGGTGGCCACGGGCACC
>ERZ773009.2080-NODE-2080-length-13116-cov-46.429523_pt1 | contig 13116 bp, 10 predicted proteins | sample MGYA00580663_ERZ773009 | MGnify/ENA primary metagenome ERZ773009 (study PRJEB29015, sample SAMEA2737969) | human oral metagenome | biome: human oral; feature: human-associated habitat; material: dental | place: China | collected 2026 ... | reverse complement strand
GGACCACGAGCACGCCCCGGCCCGAGGAAGTGACGATCCGGTCCTGCTCGGCCTGAATCGTGGCCACGATGTCGCCCATCCGGCCGTCGCGGGCCGTGGACATCGCGGCGATGAGGGCCCCCTCGCCCTGCAGCTCGCCGGCGGCCACGGTGGCCTCGGGGGAACCCTCCGGGGCTCCCTCGGATCCCAGGGCGGAAAGGTCCAGGACCTCGTCCTCCACCCCGAGCACCTGGCGGGCCCGGGTATCGATGTGCCGACGGCGCACCAGCCCCATGGGATGGGAGGCTGTGGCCTGGTAGAAGGCCCGGGCAAGGGGGGCGCGCCAGTCCAGGATCACCTCACGGTGCTGAGCGTCCTGCAGACCGATGCGGCCCACGTAGTGGCGCCTTCCCCCGTCCGTGACCGGGGAGGAGCTGCCCACGCCCCGGCCCGATCCGGGGGAGGGTGCAGAGGCGTTTTCGGATCCGGCTGCTCCAGCGGCGTCGTCGGGCGCGCGGCACATGTCCATCCGCCCGAAGACCAACCTGTCCTCGACTCCCTCCAGGGAGGAGACCAGTGACGAGTAGTGCACGGCGTAGGCGTCCCGCTCCCCACGCGACTGGTGGGTTCCGCTGACACCCTGGGCCTCGGTTCGTGCCAGGGAGCGGCGGGCCTGGGCCAGCTGACGGTCCAGCTCGCTGTAGGCGAGGTCGACGACCTCCTGCTCACCATGTATCTCGCGCTCGCGGACTCTGCCCGCATCGTCTCCCGCGTCGTCCTGTGCCCGCTCACATGTTTCCCGCTGAGACTGCGGCGAGTGGGAGGGGATCGTCTGACTCACAAGGCCTCGCATCGGTTCTGGTTCTGGCCGGCTGGCACGTGCCGGCACTGACTGGCGCTGATTGACACTGACGGGTACTGGGGTCGGTGATGGCTTCAGTACGGTCGACCCATTATTCTCCTGCTGAAGCCTCGGTGGGGACGCCGAGGGCGAACACGTCGCCCGGGCCCGGCGCGGGCGGGAACATCGACAAGCCAGAAGGTGTTGGCAGGAGTGCCGAGGACGCTATCCGCTGTTCCCGGGCACTTACCCGGACGAATCCTGGTAAAACGCCGAATCTCGTCCCCGAGTCGGCGTCACTCGACCGAGGCGGGATCACGCCGAGTACCGAGCTGAGACCATTGCACGATACATACATGACCCTCCCCGGCGCCGTCGGCCCCACCCGCCCCCGCAGCAGGGCGGCGATGGTGGGAACCGGCTCGCGCCAGGGGAGGACGGACCAGACCAGACAGGAGGAGACGGGTTCGTGAGACCACTGTTCACCATCCAGCACCCCGCGGATCAGCCGATCTCCCCGAGGGTCCTCATCCACTACTTCGAGGGCGCCATGGACGCTGGGAACGCCGGTGCCCTGGCCGTCGACCAGCTGCTGATGACGTTGCCCAGCGAGCGTCTGGCCACCTTCGACATCGACGCTCTCGTGGACTACCGCGCCCGACGCCCCGCGATGACCTTCGTCCACAACACCTACTCCTCAGTCGCCATGCCCGAGCTGGTCCTGGACCTCCTCCACGACGACAACGGCGAGGACCTCCTGCTGCTCCACGGCAGCGAGCCGGACTACCGGTGGGACGAGTTCGTCGGAGCCGTGGCCCACCTGGCAGTCTCCATGGGAGTGAGCCAGGCCGTCGGCATGAGTGGCATCCCCATGGCCGTGCCCCACACTCGCCCGACCTACGTGCACCACCACGGCAGTCAGCCCGACCTGCTGCCCCATCAGCCCGAGCTCTTCGGCCACGTCGAGCTTCCCGGCTCGATGTCGGCCTACCTCGAGCTGCGGCTGGGTGAGCTGGGCCTGGACTCCCGAGGGGTGTCTGCGGCGATCCCGCACTACGTGGCCCGCGACGAGTTCCCGCAGGGGGCCTCGGCGCTGCTGACCGCCGTCGTGCACGCCACCGGCCTGGCCCTGCCGGTGGGGGACCTGGAGGCCGCCGCCAACATCAACCGCGCCGAGATCAACGCCGAGGCCGCCCAGCAGCCGGAGGTCAGCGCCGTCGTCTCCGCCCTGGAGGCTCAGTACGACGCCATGGCACCCCGGATCGCCACCGGTGAGGCGGACACCGCTGCACCCGTCATCAACCTGCCCAGCGCCGATGAGATCGGCGCCCGCCTGGAGGCCTTCCTGGAGGCCAATGACTCCGGGGACCTGGGAACTCAGGGCTGGAACCCCGGCCGCAGGGGCTGACGACCCCGGGCGGGGCCTGTCGGCCTGCCGTCTCTAACGGGGCAGGACGCCCTCGGGGCGCGGTACCGCGGCGTCGTCGGGGGACCAGGTGCGCACCGGCAGCGGCAGGCGACGCACCGCGCGCTCGACCTCCTCGAGCTCTCCGGCTGTGAAGGGATCGGGGCGGGCCACCAGCACCAGGTTCCCCCGACGGCGGCCGCGCATCGCAGCCGGATCGGCGACGATCACCAGGCCTGAGGCCTTCCCCTCCAGGGCTTCTCGCAGCGCCTGGATCTCGGCTCCGGCCTGGGACCGGGGCACGGAAGAGGTGTTGACCAGCAGCAGCCCGCCGGGCGCGAGCGCCTCCAGGCACGAGGCCATGAACGCCCCACTCCTGCAGGAGGCCGGCACGCTGCCACCGTTGAACACGTCCCGCACGATGACGTCCCACTGTCCGGGCCGCAGCCCTTCGACCACCTCGGCGGCGTCGCCGACCCGGATGCGCAGCCTGGGGGAGCGGGGCAGGTCGAACCAGGTGCGGACCCGGGCCGCCAGTACCTCGTCGATCTCGACGGCGACCTGCTGGGAGCCGGGACGGGTGACGTCCCACGCCCTGGCCAGGGCGCAGCCCGCCCCACCCAGGTGGAGAGCCCTGACGGGGCCGCCCTCACCGCGCAGCGCCGTCAGCGCCGCGTCCATCTGCTGGTGGTACTCGAAGTCCAGGTGTGCCGGATCGCGCAGGTCCAGGAAGGAGGACTCCGCGCCGTCCAGCATGAGGAGGATCCCGGTGTCTCGCGCCACGAGCTCGGCGGTGGCGAAGGAGGTTCGCACCGGGACTGAGGGCAGGTCGGCGAGCGCCGGGGCGCCGGGGGCCCTGCGTCTACGTGTCACAGCCCCACGGTAGCCTGTCAGGGGTGCAGAGGGACTCGACCGGTCTTGAGTCGGATGCTGTCGACTCCTGCCGACTACTGCCGACCATGACTGCGGCGACGCCACCGCGCGCCCGCAGCACGCCAGGGACTCACTCGGTGAGCCCGTCATACTCGTTGAGGAGGTGGAGATGAGCAGGGCGCCTCGCTCCCAGGCCGTGCGCCGGTCCTGGGGGGACGACGACTCCGCCACCCCCATCGTCCACGTCGACATGGACGCGTTCTTCGCCTCGGTCGAGCTGCTCGAGCACCCCGAGCTGGCCGGTCGTCCGGTCATCGTTGGTGGCCGCGATGGTCGGGGCGTCGTCTCAGCGGCCTCCTATGAGGCCCGCGCCTTCGGCGTCTCCTCGGCGATGTCCATGGCCGAGGCCTCCCGACGCTGCCCCCAGGCCGTGGTCCTGCCCGTGCGCCACGGCCTCTACTCCCAGGTCTCCGCACAGGTCATGTCCGTCCTGGCGGAGGTCACCCCGGTCCTGGAGAAGGTGAGCATCGACGAGGCCTTCCTGGACGTTGCCGGGGCCCGGCGCCGCATGGGCTCGCCAGTGACCATCGGCAGGTGGATCCGTGCCGAGATCCGTCGTCGTGTGGGCGTTCCGGCCTCGGTGGGCATCGCCTCCACCAAGTTCGTCGCCAAGCTCGCCTCGTCCCACGCCAAGCCCGACGGGCTGCTTCTTGTGCCGGCCGGCGCCACGCAGGACTTCCTCAACCTGCTGCCGGTCGGGGCACTGTGGGGCGTGGGCGCCCGGACTCAGGAGGTCCTGGCCAGGTGGGGGATCAAGGAAGTGCGCACGTTGGCGGACACTGACGTGCGCCACCTGGAGAAGATCCTCGGCCGGGCCGCCGGGCGTCACCTGCACGAGCTGTCCCACGGCGTCGACCCCCGCCGGGTGGAGCCGGTACGCGAGGAGAAGTCGGTGGGCACTGAGACGACCTTCTTCGATACGGTCACCGACCGCGAGCACGCCCGGGTGGTTCTGCTGGACCAGACCCACCAGTGTGCCGCCCGACTGCGTGCGAGCGACCTGCGGTGCCGCGTCGTGGTCCTCAAGGCTCGAGGTGCAGACTTCACCACCGTCACCCGCTCACGCACACTGTCGGTTCCCACCGACCTCGCCCATGACATCTGGGAGACCGTCTCCTCGCTCTACTCCGCCCTGCCCACACCGGCAGGCGGCTTCCGTCTGCTGGGGGTGCGGGTCGAGGGCCTGCTGCGCCCCGACGACGGCGTCCAGCTCCTTTTGGGGGAGGACCCCCGGCGCGGTGCCTCGGAGCGGGCGGCCGATGCCGTGCGGCGCAGGTGGGGCAGCGGCGCGCTGGCCCCGGCCAGCCTCCTGGGAGGCGGGACCGGGGCCGCCCGAGCACCGCGGGGCGAGGTGAGGCAGCGAGGACGCGAAGATGAGGAGGGGAGATAGAGCGACGAGCCGGGCCGGCCCCGGTTGATTCCGGCCTCGGCTGAGTCATCTGGGCTCATCCCGGTCAATCTTGACCAACCTGCTCCAGTGAGTTTCTCCTGAGCACCCACAGCGCCTATCCTGGCAACCACGGCGCAGATCCCCGGCCCCGTCCGGAAGCAAGGAGCATGATGGCACTGTCAGAGCGAGAGCAGCAGGTCCTGCGGGACCTGGAGTCGCAGCTCCACCAGGACGACCCTGACCTGGCTCAGACGCTCCAACGCGAGGAGCGTCGGCTATCGCGGCCCTCTCCCCGTCACATCGGCGGGGGCGTTGCCCTGGTCCTCATCGGTCTGGCCCTTCTCATCGCCGGGGTCTCGGTGCGCCACAACCTCGTCTCCATCCTCCTGGGGGTGGCGGGCTTTCTCGTCGCCGTCGGCGGAGTGGCCCTGGCTCTGACCCGGGTCGAGAGCGCCTCGGGCTCGCGCCAGTTCGCTCCCCGTGGCGGCAAACCGTCTCGAGGCAAGAGTGGTGGGGGAAAGCGCTCCTCCTTCATGGACCGCCAGTCCGAGCGCTGGGACCGCCGCCGCAACTCAGAGGACTGACCGCCTTCACCCGGCTCCATCTGACACCATCGCCGTCTTCGAGGGTGTCGCCCCAGGCTGGATCCCCACTTCCCTCCACCCCCACCTCCCACCACAGGCCCCGGTTCCACAGGTCCTGTCCCTATGCTCACCTGCTCGGGACAGGACCTGACGTCGTCCAATCCCCTCCAGATCCCGCCAGGACTCGCAGAATCTCAGGGAATTTCAAGAGAACCCAGGAAGCTTCCAGAGGGCCTCCACGACATGCGTCCCATCGCCTGAAACCTGCGTACAGACCGAGTGAAGTCTGCTTTTGTCCTGGGTGTTCACCACGCCGAGAGGGTCGTGGTGAATGCCTCCCTCCACCTTCCTCCACCATCTTCGTCTCTTCCAGTGATGTCTGTCGTACCAACGAAAGGTGGTGGTGGAGTGGACCTGGGATCGCGCTGAAGATGCGCAGTTGTGATGTGCTCGCGGGATAGGGGTGGGAGAAAAGGGAGGGAAGTGGAGTAGGGTGGGGTGCACTGGGTCGTCGAGGGGAAGGAGGTGGCTCATGTTCCTGGGGACGCATGCACCCAAGCTGGACGAGAAGGGTCGCCTCATCCTCCCGGCGAAGTTCCGTGAGGAGCTTGCGGGCGGAGTGGTTCTGACCAGAGGTCAGGAGCACTGCCTGTACGCCTTCACCGCTGTCGAGTTCGAGCGCATGTACGCCCAGCTGCGTGAGGCGCCCCTCGCTCAGAAGCAGGCGCGTGACTATGTGCGCGTCATGCTCTCGGGCGCGGACTCGCAGATCCCGGACAAGCAGGGGCGCATCACGCTGCCGGCACCGCTGAGGGCCTATGCGGGCCTGAAGAAGGATCTGGCCGTGATCGGAGCCGGGGCGCGGGTGGAGATCTGGGACGCCGAGTCCTGGAGCACCTACCTGGCGGCTCAGGAACAGGTCTTCGCCGACACGGCCGAGGAGATCATCCCCGGCTTCTTCTGAGCCGAACCGTATGCCGGCACCGCCGAGCGACCGACAACTGAACACCACGCTGAAGCTGTGGACCGCACGCAGATGCCATCAGGGCTCTGACGAACCATCTCGTGAGGTCTCCGCCCGATGTTGCGTCCGACGCCTCTTCCCCGGCGCCGGAACCACGGGAGGAGTCCTGGTGAGATGGCCGTCCCCGGTCCTCGAGCCGACGTCGGCAGCGCATTCGACCACCCCTCTGTGGAGCCGCGGCGGTGACCTGTCGAAGGATCCCCAGCCCCAGCAACCAGCCCAGCTCCCGGCCGCGCGTCGGGTCGTCACCAGGAAGGAGAACGCCGTATGACCAGCCCTCAGGCTCAGGCAACCGCCACCGACGCCGCCGGCCGGCACGAGCCGGTGCTCCTGCAACGGTGCCTGGACCTGCTCGCACCCGCAGTCGAGGGCGTAGGCGGGCGATCCGCTGAGGGCGCCGCTGCTGGAGCGGTCATGATCGACTGCACCCTGGGGATGGGCGGGCACAGTGAGGCGGCGCTCGAACGCTTCCCGGCTCTGAGCATTGTGGGTATCGACCGTGACCCCGAGGCGATCGCGCTGGCCTCAGCGCGCCTGGAGCGATTCGGAGACCGCTTCATCGCGGTTCAGACCACCTACGACGCCGTGAGCCGAGTCGCCCAGGAGCACTCCGTCAATGGCGAGGGAACGGTGGACGCGATCCTCATGGACCTGGGCGTCTCCTCCCTCCAGCTCGACGAGGTCTCACGAGGCTTCTCCTACGCCCGCCCAGCGCCCCTCGACATGCGCATGGATCAGGGCTCGGGCCCTACCGCCCAGGAGCTGCTGGAGACCGCCGACGCCGCCGAGCTCGCCCACATCCTGCGCGCCTACGGCGAGGAGCGATTCGCCTCCCGCATCGCCGCCGCCGTCGTGCGCCGCCGTGAGGCCGGCCAGCCGGTCACCACGACCCAGGACCTGGCCGAGCTCGTCCGTCAGGCCGTGCCGGCGCCGGCTCGTCGCAGCGGCGGGCACCCGGCCAAACGGACCTTCCAGGCACTGCGCATCGCGGTCAACGCCGAGCTCGACGTCCTGGAGCGGGCCGTGCCCCGGGCGCTCAACAGTCTGCGGGTCGGGGGACGACTGGTGGTGGAGTCCTACCAGTCCCTGGAGGACCGCATCGTCAAACGCGCTCTGAACCACGGAGCCACCTCCCGGGCGCCGCAGGACCTGCCGGTCGTGCCCGAGGCGGACCGTCCCTACCTCGAGATGCTCACCAACGGCGCCGAGAAGGCCGACGCCCGCGAGCTCGACCACAACCCCCGCTCAGCACCGGTACGGCTGCGCGCGGCCGTGCGTCTGTGTCCTGCCGACCAGGCCCCTGCGCCGGAGGAGCATCCCTCCTCGGGCCGCTCCGGCCGCCGAGCCGGACGTCGTGCCCACCGGGACCGAGCGCGATAGCGGCCACCTCAGCCCTCATGCGGCGACCGTCCGACACCGTGAGTCTCAACCTCATCTCTCCACTACTTCTTCAACCGCACCAGTCCAGACACACCACAGGGAAGGCACATCGATGAGCGCCACCGCCACTGCTCGAGTCACCCGCCCGATCACGACGCGGCGCACCGCCCAGGCAAGTGGTTCCACCGGCACCCAGGGACGTACCGAGGCCGGCTCCGTCTCCCGTCCCCAGCTGCGCGTCATCAGCGGCGCCTCGCCGGCGACCTCGTCCTCCCTGCCCTTCCTCACGCTCATCATCCTGGTGCTGGCCGGAGCTCTCATCGCCTCAATGCTCCTCAACGCCAAGATGGCTGACACCGCCTACCGGATGAAGGAGAAACAGGTCGAGCTCAACGTCGCCGAGGACCACGTCGAGACCCTTCGTACCCAGGTGCAGGAGGCCTCGGCGCCCGACGCCCTGGCTGACCGTGCCAAGGATCTTGGTATGGTGCCCGCCGCCGCGCCCGGCGTCGTCGACGTCAACAAGGGTCAGCTCACCGAGGGCACCCCGGCCCACGCTCCCAAGACCGGCCAGACCGGGAGGTAGGCGTCGGTGAACCCCTCGCGTCGTCAGGTGCTCCAGGCCGGAGGCCTGCTGCTGTTCACGGCCCTGTCCGGGCGCACCGTCTACGTCCAGGCGATCAACGGGCCCAAGCTGGCCGCCAAGGCCAAGGCTGAGCGCACGGTCTCCTGGGTCAACCGGGCTCCTCGGGGGGACATCACCGGACGGGACGGCACGGTCCTGGCCTCGTCGGCAGTCAGCTACGACGTCGGCGTCAACCAACCGCTCATCGCCCAGTACGAGCGCACCGAGATGCGCCTCAACGAGTCCACCGGTGTCAATGAGAAGGTCGTCGTCGGCTATGGTGCGGCGGCGGTCGCCGCCCAGCTCGCTCCGATCCTCAACGTCGACCCCCTCGAGCTCGGGGCCAAGCTCGTGGGTGATCGGAGCTATGAGGTCATCGCCCAGGAGGTCGCTCCTGACACCTGGCGCAAGATCAAGGCACTCGACATCCCCGGCGTCGAGCCCGACCAGCGCACCCGTCGCACCTACCCGGCCGGGACCGTGGCGGGCAACGTCCTGGGCTTCACCCACGAGGGTGAGCACAACCGCGAGCTCATCGGGGCCGCCGGTCTGGAGCTGACCCAGAACAAGGTCCTCACCGGAGTCGACGGCAAGGGCAGCGAGGAGATCGGGCGCAGCGGCGTCATCATCCCCACCGGTGAGCAGAAGGATCAGCCCGCCAGGGCGGGTGCCACCGTGCGCACCACTCTCAATCCGGACCTGCAGTCCATCGCCCAGGAGACCATCGACCGCACGGTGGCAGCCCAGCACGCCGACTGGGGCATCGTCATGGCCATGGAGCCGAGCACCGGCAAGGTCGTCGTCCTGGCCGACTCCAACTCCGTCGACCCCTCCGACCCCTCGGCCACATCCGAGGAGAACCGCACCGCCCGCAGTGTCCAGGCCGTCTTCGAGCCCGGAAGCGTCGGCAAGGTCGTCACCTTCGCCACCGCCCTGGATGAGGGCGCGGTCAAGCCCGAGGACACCTGGAACGTCCCCTACACCTGGACCTCGGCCAGTGGGCAGACCTTCAGGGACTCCCACGAGCACGAGACCCAGTCGATGACCACCGCAGGCGTCCTGGCGGAGTCCTCCAACGTCGGCACCGTCCAGATCGGCGAGAAGGTCTCCGACGACACCCGCTACGACTACATGAAGCGCTTCGGCTGGGGCGAGGCCACGGGCATCGAGATGCCGGCCGAGTCCGAGGGGATCATCTACCCACCCAGCTCCTGGGACGACCGCACCCGCTACACCACGATGTTCGGACAGGGCGTGGCCGGAACCACCCTCCAGTCCCTCCAGGTGCTGGCCACCGTCGCCAACAAGGGCGTGCGCGTGGCCCCGCGCATCATCGACGCCTGGATCGACGCCGACGGCAAGGAGACCCCTCAGACCCGCCCCGAGGGCGTTCGTGTGATCTCCGAGGCCACTGCCAAGACCCTGACTGAGATGCTCATCGGCGTCACTCAGGAGGGCGGTACCGCCGAGTCCGCCTCCATCAACGGCTACCTGGTGGCCGGCAAGACCGGAACCACCGAGATCCTCACCGACGACTCCACCGTGGCCTCCTTCGTCGGTTTCCTTCCCGCGCGCAATCCGGCGCTGGCCATCGCCGTCATCGTCAACCGGCCCGAGGGCATCTTCGGAGGCACCGTCGCCGCCCCCGTCTTCCGGGAGGTGGCGCTGGCCGCCATGCAGGCCCTCAACATCGCCCCGGACCCGAACGTCGTGGCGGCCCAGGCCGCGCGCAACGGCGCCGGCGGGGAACGGGACGCGAGCCAATGAGGTGGCGCATGAGGTAGATGAGCGTGACCACCAGCACCCCGGCGAAGTGCGCCGGAGGGGCTCTTGTGGAAGATCGACAGTGGAAGGTCGCGATAGATTGAGGAACTATGAGCAACCACGCCTACGAGTCGGCCGCCGCCCTACGGCCGAGCTCCAATGGTCCCATCCCCATCAGTACTCTGTGCGAGCGCTTCTCCCTGGTTCCCGCTTCAGCTGATGACCCCGCCGCCCTCAACGACCTGAGTGTTCTGGGGGTCAGCGTCGACTCTGGAGACACCTCCCCGGGTGAGCTCTTCGTGGGGCTGCCCGGCTTCACCGTCCACGGCGCCCGTTTCGCCGCCGAGGCCGTCGCCTCCGGTGCCGTCGCGGTCCTGACCGACTCCGATGGTGCTCAGATCGTCCACGAGCTCGCCCCCGGCACCCCCGCCCTCGTCCACGACGACCCTCGCGCCGTCGTCGGGCCCTTGAGCGCCGAGGTCTACCACCACCCGGCACGCGGCCTCATCACCACCGCCGTCACCGGCACCAATGGCAAGACGACCACCTCCTACTTCCTCGACGCGATCCTGTCGGCACACGTCGGTGGATGCATGGTCGCCGGGACCGTCGAGCTGCGCGTGGGGGAGCGCTCCGTGGAGTCCCCGCGCACCACCGTCGAGGCCCCCGTCCTGCAGCGGATGATGGCCCTGGCCGTGGAGGACCGGGTCGGCGCCGCCTCCCTGGAGGCCTCCAGTCACGCCATCGTCCTGCACCGCCTCGACGGCCTCGTCGTCGATGTCGCCGGCTTCACCAACCTCCAGCGTGACCACCTCGACTTCCACAAGACCATGGAGGGCTACCTGGAGGCCAAGGCGCAGCTGTTCACCCCCGAGCACGCCCGCCGCGGCGTCGTGTGCGTCGACGACCGGTGGGGCGCGGCCCTCGCCGACGAGGCGCCCATCGAGATCGACCGCGTGCGCGCCTACCCCGGTGACACCCCCGCCGACTGGTGGGTCAGTGACGCCACCGTCTCCCTGACCGACTCCGCCACCACCTTCACCCTCCACGGGCCCGACGGCGAGCAGATTGAGGCCTCCTGCCCCCTGCCCGGACTGGTCAACGTCCAGAACGCCGCCCTGGCCCTGGTCATGGCCATCCGCGCGGGCGTTCCCGCCGCCACGGCCACCGCCGCCCTGGCAGGGGCCCACAACATCCCGGGCCGCATGCAGCGCATCAGCCAGCGAGACGGGCAGCGGGGCCTGTGCATCGTCGACTTCGCTCACACTCCCGAGGCCATGGAGCTTGCCCTTAAGGCCGTGCGGCCCATCACTCCGGGACGCCTCATCGTGGTCTTCGGCTCCGACGGCGATCGCGACCAGGGCAAGCGGCCGATGCTGGGGGAGGTGTGCGCCCGCCTGGCGGACGTCCTGGTCGTCACTGACGAGAACCCCCGCAGCGAGGACCCCCAGCTCATCCGCAACGCCATCCTGGAGGGGGTGCGTAGCGTCCGCCCGGATCTGGAGGACGTCGAAGAGGTCACGACCTGGCGCGGCGACGCCGTACGCCGCGGGGTCGAGCTGTGCGGACCTCAGGACACTGTCATCGTCACCGGCAAGGGCCACGAGCCCTTCCTGGAGGCGGCCGGTGAGTTCATCCGCTACAACGACGCTCCCGTGATGGCCGAGGCCGTCGAGCAGAAGTGGGGACGGGGATGAACCTCAGCCTGAGTCAGATCGCAGCCGCCGTCGGCGGCAGACTCATCGGCCCGGACGCGACCGTGACCGGCCCCGTCGTCACCGACTCCCGTCAAGCCTCCCCAGGAGCGCTGTTCGTCGCCGTCCACGGCGAACGTACCGACGGCCACGCCCACCTGGGCTCCGCCGGTACCCTGGGCGCCGTCGGAGCCATCGTCTCCGACCTGAAGGCCGCCCGGACCGGGCTGTCCGGGGAGCCTGCGGAGGCTGCGGAGTCTGAGGACCTGTCCATGGGGCTCGTCCTCGTGGAGGACACCGTCGTCGCCCTGGGGGCGCTGGCCCGAACCCACCTGGCCGGTCTGCGCCAGGGAGCCGTGGATCGCGGTGAGAGGCTCACCGTGGTGGCGATGACCGGCTCGGTGGGCAAGACCACCACCAAGGACCTCACTCGTCAGCTCCTGGCCTCCTCCGGTCCCACAGTGGCCCCCAGGGCCAGCTTCAACAATGAGATCGGCCTGCCGCTGACCGTGCTGGAGGCCGACGAGTCCACCCGCTACCTCGTCCTGGAGATGGGCGCCTCCGGATCCGGGCACATCGCCTACCTCACCGACATCGCGCCCCTGGACGCGGCCGGGGTCCTCATGATCGGCCATGCCCACATGGGTGGGTTCGGCTCCATCGAGGGGGTGGCGGCCGCCAAGGCGGAGATCATCGCGGGCCTGCTGCCTGAGGGGACCGCCATCCTCAACGCCGACGACGCCCGTTGCGCCGCGATGGCCGAGCTCGCACCGGCGCGGGTCCTCACCTTCTCCGCCCAGGGTGAGCCCGCCGACCTGCGGGCCGAGAACGTCGTCCTCGACGAGGCCGCCTGCGCGGCCTTCGACCTCCACCTGCCCGGGCTCGACGCTCCCCGGCGTGTCCAGCTGGCTGTGGCCGGTGCCCACAACGTGGCCAACGCCCTGGCCGCCGCGGGGCTGGCTCTGGCCGCGGGGCTGGAGCCCGAGCTCATCGCCGAACGGCTCGGCTCCGTCAGCATTGAGAGCCCCCACCGCATGGACGTGTCGGAGCTCAGTGGCGATCTTCTCCTTATCGACGACTCCTACAACGCCAACATCGACTCCATGACGGCCGCGCTGGCCGCGCTGCCGGCTCTGGCCGGCAGTCGGCGCCGCGTCGTCGTGGTTTCCGAGATGCTCGAGCTGGGGGAGTCCTCCGCCGCCGACCACGCTCGTACCGGGGAGCTAGCGGCCCAGGCCGGAGCCGCTATGCTCATCGGCATCGGCTCCACCCAGGAGGCGCTTGACGCAGCCAGGGCCCGAGGGGTCGAGGTCGTCGGCTTTGAGGACTCCGCGACCGCCATCTCCCAGATCGACGCGCTCCTGTCCGACGGCGACGCCGTCCTGGTCAAGGGCTCCAACGGATCAGGCGCCTGGCGCTTGGCCGACCACCTCAAGGAGGTACGTCCCCGATGACCGCCATCCTCATCTCCGGCGTGGTCGGACTGGTGGGCACCCT
>ERZ773009.2072-NODE-2072-length-13135-cov-18.828593_pt1 | contig 13135 bp, 10 predicted proteins | sample MGYA00580663_ERZ773009 | MGnify/ENA primary metagenome ERZ773009 (study PRJEB29015, sample SAMEA2737969) | human oral metagenome | biome: human oral; feature: human-associated habitat; material: dental | place: China | collected 2026 ... | reverse complement strand
GACAAACTTAACCGCGCTGCCGAATCCGCCGAAACGCTCAAGCTCAACGACATCGGTAGTATCAGTTTCAAAACTCGCCGCTGCCGCATACGAAGACAATCATGCACAAGGCGCGTTTATTCTGATTGACGAAGCCACCAACCATACTGTCGCGGCAGGCATGATACGCAAAGTCAGCGAAGCAAACAGTTTTGAAATTTAAAAGAAAAGTTGAAATAAAAAAAGGCCGTCTGAACATTCAGACGGCCTGTTATTTTATCCAGGTCGGAAATGCTTATGCGCCGTAAACCGGATATTTATTGCACAAAGCAGTCACTTGTTCGCGGACTTTGGCGAGGTTGGCTTCGTCTTCAGGGTTTGCCAAGACGTCTGCAACCAAGTTCGCCAATACGCGCGCGTCGGCTTCGTTAAAGCCGCGTGTGGTCATGGCGGCGGAGCCGATGCGGATGCCGGAGGTAACGAATGGTTTTTCCGGATCATTCGGAATAGCGTTTTTGTTGACGGTGATGTGTGCTTTGCCCAAAGCGGCTTCAGCGGCTTTACCGGTGATTTTCATCGGTTGCAGGTCAACGAGGAAAACGTGGCTTTCAGTACGGCCGGATACGATGCGCAAACCGCGTTTAACCAGCTCTTCCGCCATGGCGGCAGCATTGATTTTCACTTGTTTTGCGTATTGTTTGAACTCAGGTTGCAACGCTTCTTTAAACGCTACGGCTTTGGCAGCGATAACGTGCATCAACGGGCCGCCTTGCAGGCTTGGGAAGATGGAAGAGTTCAGCGCTTTTTCGTGAGTATTGTCACGGCACAAAATCACACCGCCGCGAGGGCCGCGCAGGGTTTTGTGGGTGGTGGTGGTGACGAAGTCGCAGAATGGCACTGGGTTAGGATATTCACCGCCGGCAATCAAGCCGGCATAGTGCGCCATGTCGACAAAGAGGTATGCGCCGACTTTATCGGCGATTTCGCGGAATTTTGCCCAGTCGATTTGCAACGCGTAGGCAGATGCACCGGCCACAATCATTTTGGGTTTGTGTTCAAGAGCCAAGCGTTCTACTTCGGCATAATCGAGAACTTCGTTTTCATCCAAACCATAAGTAATGGCGTTGTAGAGTTTGCCGGAGATATTAACGCTTGCGCCGTGGGTCAAGTGGCCGCCGTGTGCCAGAGACATACCCAAAATGGTGTCGCCCGGTTTCAAAACGGAAGCGTACACGGCTTGGTTGGCTTGCGAGCCGGAGTGCGGTTGAACGTTGGCATAGGCGGCGCCAAACAGTTCTTTTACGCGGTCAATCGCTAATTGTTCAACAATATCAACGTATTCACAGCCGCCGTAGTAGCGTTTGCCAGGATAGCCTTCAGCGTATTTGTTGGTCAATTGCGAACCTTGGGCTTCCATAACGGCACAGCTGACGTAGTTTTCAGAGGCGATCAGCTCGACGTGGTCTTGCTGGCGCTTGTCTTCTTGGGCGATGGCTGCTGCCAAATCGGGGTCATATTGTGCGAGGGTAACGCTTTTTGAAAACATGTTCTCGATTCCTTTGTGATGGGCTGAAAATATAGGATGGAGTGCTGCGGATTGGTTCAAGATGAACTATTTTTCTTGCATTGTCAACAATTGTGTCAGGTGTTTGGTTTCAGACGGCCTGAGATTGAAGGGGTTATTTGAAAATATCATCTTGTTTTAAATGAAAATCCATTTTTTCTAGAAGTGCGGCTAAATCGGCTTCTGCTTGGGCGGCTTTAAGATTTTTTGCCAGTTCTGCTAAGGCTACCGCATTTAATCGTTCTTTCTCCAACCGTAGAGCTTCTTCGCTGAAGATTTTGATATTGTCTGCCGATTCGGCGGCATTTATTTTTTCAAATGGATAAAACGATTCTTCGTGTACGGCCAAACCGTCGGGCAGGGGCGCGGCATGGTTGAAATCGGCATCATTGACCGGCATCCATGAAGGATGGTTCTCAAGCAGGATAAATTGTCCGTCCATGCCGTTGATATGACGGAATAGGGTGGTTCGACCATTATGTAAACGCATAAGCCCGATTGTATGCCCAAGTCGGCAAGCCGTCTATAAAGCCGTTTCTTTCTATTTTGGCGCTAACTTATGTTGATATTATTAATTTTTGATGTAAAACAGTTTCGACTTAAAAAAGACTGGATAAAACGCCCGTGTTTGTTATAATGAAGCTAAAGATTGATTCGTCCTAGTTTTTGACAGCAGTACTTTTTTATTTAATTAACAAGAGAGGAAAACAAAATGTTTCCAGAATATCGCGATTTGATTTCTAAACTGAAACAAGAAGATGCACACTTTGCTCGTTTGTTTGACGAGCACAATGAGCTGGACGATAAAATCACCGGTTTGGTTAACAATCCTGTTACCAGCGGTGCCGAAGAGATTGAAGAGCTGAAAAAAGCCAAACTCAAACTCAAAGACGAATTGTATGCTATTCTGCAAAAAGCAGCAGGCAAATAATTAAAAATTGAATAAGGCCGTCTGAACGGTATGATGGAAATCTCGGATTTCGTTTCATGCTGTTTCAGACGGCCTTTTTAGTTGTTTGGTATTTTGTTAATTCTATTAACAAAATTTAAATATTAATTGTAAATCACTCTTAATTGCATTGAAAACTCTGTTAAGTTTATTTAAAATCCAAAATAATTTTCATTTTAATTTTAAACAAACAAAACCAAGAGAAACAATGCAATGAAAACATTCAAACTCGCCATTTTGCCTTTGGCGTTAATTAGTGCATTCTCACACGCAGCTGAAGAGAAAGCCGTTGAGCAGGCTGAAGTCGATACCGTTTACGTTACTGCCGAGAAGCAGTTGCAACAGTCGCTCGGCGTATCGCGTATTTCTAAAGACGATATCGACAAACGCCCTGCAGCCAATGATATTTCCGAATTTGTCCGCACCATGCCAGGTGTCAACCTGACCGGCAATACGGCAACAGGTCAGCGTGGCAACAAACGCCAAATTGACTTGCGCGGTATGGGTCCTGAAAACACTTTGATTTTGATTGACGGCAAGCCGGTTAATTCGCGCCAGTCCGAGCGTATCAGTATGCGCGGTGAACGCAATACGCGTGGTGACAGTAACTGGGTGCCGGTTGAAGAGATTGAATCCATTACCGTCTTGCGCGGTCCGGCGGCAACACGTTACGGCTCCGGCGCGATGGGCGGCGTGGTCAATATTGTCACCAAAAAAGTGTCTAAAGAATTTAAAGGCCAAGTCAATCTTTACGCCAATCAGCCGCAAGACAGCAAAGAGGGCGCAACCCGCCGTATCGGCTTCAATTTGAGCGGTCCAATCATTCAAGATACTTTGGGCTTCCGCATTTACGGCAACCTGAATAAAACAGATGCAGATGCTGCCGATATTAATGCCGGACACGGCAATGACAGCGCGGCCGGTGTCGAAGGCGTACGCAATAAAGACATTGCAGGCCGTCTGCAATGGAAAATCAGCCCAGCGCAAACGCTGATTTTAGACAGCAGTTACAGCCGTCAGGGCAATATCTACAACGGCGATACGCAAAACAGCAATCCGCGTTCCGCTTTGGTTAATTCTTTGGCCGACAGCAAAGCCGAAACTGCCCGCTTATACCGTTCTGCTTATTCCTTAACGCATGATGGCGCATGGGAATGGGGCGATACCAAAAACGTGATCAGTTATGAGCGCACAATTAACAGCCACTTGCCTGAAGGTTTGGCCGGTGGTCCGGAAGGCAGCTATACAGGCTTGGATTTTGTTCAAAGCCGTCTGAAAAACCTGCGCTTCAGCAGCGAAGCGAATATTCCGTTCAAACTTGGTGTCGATAATGTATTGACGGTCGGTGCGGAATTTACTGACAGCAAATTGGACGATCCTGCCTCCAATACTCAGGGATTTAAAGACCAAGGCAAAACCGATGCGTTTAACGGTATCTCCGCAACGCGCGGCGGTAAGGCATCGCAACGCAACTGGGCGGCATACGTTGAAGACAATATTTCATTGACCGACAAAACCCATCTGATTCCGGCCATCCGTTTCGACCATAACAGCGACAGCGGTAGCAACTGGAGTCCGGCTTTGAACTTCTCGCATCAAATCGGCGAAAACTGGTTGGTCAAAGGCGGTATTGCCCGTGCGTACAAAGCGCCAAACCTGTATCAAACCAATCCTGACTTTATTCTGTACACACGCGGTCAGGGCTGTCCGCTCAATGCGCCGAACAGTGTCCGCTGCTATTACATGGGCAACAGCAATTTGAAACCTGAAACCAGTATCAATAAAGAGATTGGTCTTGAGTTCAACAAAAACGGCTGGCAGGCTTCCGCGACTTATTTCCATAATGCGTACCGCAATAAAATCGTAATTGGCGACCAGCTTATTGCCACCAGCAATATCGGCAACTGGCTCCTGCAATGGGAAAATACGCCGAAAGCGACTATTTCGGGTATTGAAGGCAACTTGGTGATTCCGTTGCATGACACACTCAAGTGGAGCAACAACTTCACTTACATGCACAAATCCGAAGATTATCAAGGCAATCCATTGTCTTTGGTGCCGAAACACACCATCAACAGCACATTGTCTTGGACGCCGAACGAACGCTTCGATGCCAACCTGACCTTTACCCACTATGGTCGCACTAAGCCGCGTGGCGTGGCGATCAATAGATTGGAACGAGACGGCAATCCTCGTGCAGGCGTGGCAGCGTTGTCTTCCGAACACAGCCAAACTCAAGTCGGCTCTTACGGCATTTGGGGTATCAATGCAGGCTACAACTGGAACAAACGCGTGGCCGTCCGTGGCGGTATCAGCAATCTGTTTGACAAAAAACTGTACCGCACGACTGCCGGAGCACAAACTTACAACGAGCATGGTCGTGCCTTCTACGGCAGTTTGAAAGTATCGTTTTAAGTAGAAGCGTATTAAATCAGGCCGTCTGAAACGTTGTGAAATGAAATCTAAGATTTCTGACACATGGTTTCAGACGGCCTTTTTGATTTTAAATTTAGAAGTATTTGTTGTTACGGAATTTGCTTCACTTTTTTAGAAAAGTAAAAAGGGCGACACTCGCCGCCCTATGAATCTAAAAGATTTATTCGACCCAAGTCACTATTTCTTCAATCGGTTTGCGTGATTTTTTGGTGATTTCTTTGGCTCGATAGCCGAATGTTGCCGCTACGGATACGCCCCATTCATTGGCATCAAACAGGCCTTCTGCCGCCAATACTTCGTTCATTTTGTCGTAGTTGAAGCCTTCGATTGGGCAGGAGTCGATGCCGATGGCCGCTGCGCCTGTGAGCATATTGGCCAAAGCGATATAGGTCTGTTTGCCGCTCCAGTCGAAGAGTGCGCGTTGGTCGTCTGCAATTTTAATGTCGGTTTCTTGGAAGCTTTTGTATCTTGCCAACGCTTTTTCCAGTTGCTCTCCTTGCAGGCCTCTACGTTCGGCAACACTGCGGAAGAATGGGGTATCGTAACGGGCATTTTTTTTGGCAAGGATAATCACTAGATGGCTGCAGTCGTCCAGTTGGGATTGCATCCACCAGCTGAAAGGCTTGATTTTCTCACGCAGGGCTTTGTTTTGAATCACCAAGAATTTCCATGGCTCGGAGCCGACAGAGCTTGGGGAGAGGCGGGCAAATTCTAAAATCGCTGCAAAATCTTCTTGGCTGATTTTTTTGTTGGGATCGTAATAACGGGTGGAGCAGCGATTTTCGAATACTTGCAGCATTTGTTCGCGTGTAATTTGATTCATCTGGTTTTCCTAATAAATGAAGATGTTATTCCAATATCCGGTTCCTTTTGAGGTATCATTACCGGCATAACCTTAATGAGGAAACAGGCTGGGGCAACACCATGTTAAATCAAACCTGACGGTCAGGCTATCTTTTAATTCTGAATTTCGCAAAAAAATTCGATAAATATCAATATCAATACGAAGAGGCCGTCTGAAACTTTAAACGGTTAAAGTTTCAGACGGCCTTTGATTTCAAATCCTGATTACAGATGAGGATTAATCAGGTTTTCTGGAGAGAGGATGCGGTTGAGCTCTTCTTCGCTCAACAGGCCGCGCTCCAGTACGACTTCGCGCACGCCTTTGCCGGTTTGGGCGCAGATTTTGCCGACCAAGTCGCCATTGCGGTGGCCGATGTATGGGTTCAGATAAGTGACCAAACCGATGGAGTTGAAGACGTAGTGTTCGCAGATTTCGCGGTTGACCGTAATGCCTTTGACGCATTTGTCGGACAGGTTGACCGCGGCATTGCCCAAGAGGGAAATGGTTTCAAACATACATTGGGCGATTACCGGCTCCATAACGTTCAGCTGCAACTGACCTGCTTCGGCTGCGAAAGTGATGGTGGTGTCGTTGCCGATGACTTTGAAGCAGACTTGGTTGACGACTTCAGGAATCACGGGATTGACTTTGGCGGGCATGATGGAAGAACCGGCCTGCAATTCAGGCAGGTTGATTTCTTTCAAACCGGCGCGCGGACCGGAAGAGAGCAGGCGCAAGTCGTTACAGATTTTGGACAGTTTGACGGCTGTGCGTTTCAATGCGCCGTGTACCATCACATATGCGCCGCAGTCGGAGGTCGCTTCGATTAGGTTTTCAGTCAGTTTGCAAGGCAGGCCGCTGACTTCGGAAAGTTTCTCAACGACCAAAGCCGCATAGCCTTTAGGCGTATTCACGCCCGTACCGATAGCGGTAGCGCCGAGGTTGACTTCAAGCAGCAGGGAACGGGTGCGGTCGAGGTTGAGGATTTCTTCTTCCAACAACACTTGGAAAGATTGGAATTCTTGGCCGGCAGTCATCGGCACGGCATCTTGAAGCTGGGTGCGGCCCATTTTCAAAACGTCTTTAAATTCTTCGGCTTTGGCGGCAAAAGCGTTTTTCAGGACGGCCAGTTTGTCGAGCAATTCGCCGATGTTGTAATACACGGCAAGGCGGAAGCCGGTAGGGTAGGCGTCGTTGGTGGATTGGCTGGCGTTGACATGGTCCATCGGATTGACGATGTCGTAGTGGCCTTTTTCGTGTCCCAAGACTTCCAATGCGAGGTTGGCAATGACTTCGTTGGTATTCATGTTGACCGAAGTACCGGCGCCGCCTTGATAAACGTCGGACGGGAATTGGTCGAGGCAGCGGCCTTTGACCAATACTTCATCGCAGGCTTTTTCGATGGCGGCCGCGATTTCCGGCTTGATGGCACCCAATGCGCCGTTGGCTTGTGCAGTGGCTTTTTTAACCATGACCATGCTGCGGACAAATTGCGGTACGTCGGAAATTTTTTGTGTGGAAATTTTAAAGTTTTCAATGGCGCGCAAAGTATGGATGCCCCAATATACTTCAGCAGGGATCTCGCGGTCGCCCAATAAATCGTGTTCGATTCGTACAGTCATTTCTCTTACCTTCTCGTATAGTTGTGTTGGTGTGCATTATGCGTTTGGAACATTAGCCCAGTTCGGCAAGATTGTCTAGTCTATAAGGCTTAATCGTCAGGATGAAAGCGCGCCGCTTCGCGTTCCTTGGCAACCGTATCTTTGTCTTTCAGTTTCGCGCCCAGACCCAACATTTTTTCGTATTCGGATTGCGGCGTGCCGTCTTCCTGCATACCGAACGCGCTGGCATTGACCCAGAGGGCGAGTAGGGAAACGATAATGGCGAAAAAGCCGACGATATACCAAAACATTTTTTTCTTCCTTGTGTGTCTGCGTGTGCAGATTGTTGTGGTTTGTAAAGATGTGAATGTAGCACAAACGCGGTTGGGTTTAAATTCTTCTCCTGCATCCTTTCATTGATTTACCTGTAAGTGTTTAGAAAGGAAAAGGCCGTCTGAAAAGTAAGACTTTTCAGACGGCCTTGAGGCTTTGTCGGGAAGATTAGCCGCCGCATGCGCCGCAACAACCGCCTTCGCCATGACCGCCGCGTTTTTCTTCGTTGTTGATAACGGGCAGCTCGGTTTCTTCGGTTTGCTCTTTTTTATCTTCAGGCAAATCGTTTACTTTGATTTTGTTTTCTTCGGCCATGATACATCCTTTCAATGGATTGAGGAGTGGAAAGATTCATAAAGATAGCATCTTTAAGCAGATAAACCAAGCAGCACAAATCTGCCTTGTGATAATACCATGACTTGGAACAATAAATTTGCTTGTAAAAGCGTTAAGGCCGTCTGAAAAAATCCAAAGAGGAGTGTTGGTTTTTATGGTTTGAAATGGCAGCAGAAAGATTTAAGAATGCTTGATTTGAAGGGATAAACTGACATTGATTTCAAAAAACAATACAATGTTATCATCATCTGGAACAGCCAATTTATCGGAGCATATATGTATTCATACCACAGTGAACGCCATTTCAGCGACCGCAACAACTGGCTTCGGGCAAGCGTATTGGGTGCCAATGACGGCCTGATTTCCACTGCCTCGCTGTTGACGGGCGTAGCCGCAGCCGCGCCAGATTTCCAAACCCTGCTGTTGACGGGCGTTTCGGCGCTTATCGGGGGCGCGGTGTCAATGGCGGCGGGGGAGTATGTTTCCGTGTCCAGCCAATCGGATACGGAAAAAGCCGATTTGCACAAAGAACGCTACGAATTGGCAAATAATCCTGATGCGGAGTTGGAAGAGCTGACTGAAATTTACCGCCGACGCGGTTTGTCTGACCCGCTCGCTGCAGCGGTAGCCAAAGCTTTGATGGAACACGATGCGCTTGCCGCCCACGCGCGCGACGAAATCGGCATTACCGAAACATCTGCCGCCCAACCCATGCAGGCCGCGCTGGCTTCTGCCGCTTCATTTTGTGCCGGCGCAATTTTGCCTTTACTGGTCGCATTGACGGCTTCTACCGCCATTGTTCCGGCCTTGGCAGTGTCCACTTTGTGCGGACTGGCCGGACTGGGCTATGTCTCCGCCAAACTCGGTGGCGCGCCTGTCGTTCCCGCCGTTTTGCGCGTGTGCCTATGGGGCGTTGCGGCATTGGTGATAACCGGATTTATTGGAAAACTGGCAGGCGTGGCTGTCTGAATGTAAGGCCTTATATTCTTTTAAACCTGTATCCAGTAAAATTGAAAATCTATTTGATCGCTAAAGGCCGTCTGAAAATTTTTCAGACGGCCTATGGTGCTTGTATTTACTTATTACAAACTGTTTTGTCATGACTTATCCGATTCCCAAACACCGTGAAAAATCCCGTTGGCTCAATCTGTCTCAAGGCTCGCTGCCCTTGGCTTTGGCGCGTTATCTGCCGCATAAGCGGCTCAAAGTCGTGCTGACCCAAGATGCGGAACAGGCGTTGCGCCTTCAGACTGCATGGCGTTTTTTCCGCCCGCACGATACGGCGGTGTTCCTGCCGGACTGGGAAACGCTGCCTTACGAGCGTTTTTCGCCGCATCAGGATTTGGTGTCGGAGCGGCTCTCAGCGTTGTGGCAGATTAAGAGCGGCGCGGCGGACGTGTTGTTCGTACCGGTTGCCACGGCGATGCAGAAGCTGCCGCCCGTGCCGTTTCTGGCGGGGCGCACGTTCTGGCTGAAAACGGGGCAGACTTTGGATATAGGCCGTCTGAAAACCGATTTGGTGGATGCGGGCTACAACCATGTTTCCCATGTTGTCGCGGCGGGCGAGTTTGCCGTGCGCGGCGGCATTGTCGATTTGTTCCCGATGGGCAGCGAGATGCCTTACCGCATCGATTTGTTCGACGATGAAATCGACAGCATTAAAACCTTTGACACCGACACGCAGCGCACCATCTCCCCCGTTTCCGAAATCCGCCTGCTGCCGGCGCACGAATTCCCCACCGACAGCGAGGCGCAAAAAATCTTCCGCAGCCGCTTCCGCGAAGAAGTCGATGGCAATCCGAACGATGCCGCCGTGTACAAAGCCGTCAGCAAGGGCCACTTCGGCGCGGGCGTGGAATATTATCTGCCGCTGTTTTTTGAAAACGAGCTGGAAACGCTGTTTGACTATATCGGCGAAGATGCGCTGTTTGTCTCTTTGGGCGATGTTCATGCCGAGGCAAACCGCTTTTGGAGCGACGTCAAATCGCGTTACGCCATGGCGCAGGGCGATGAAACCTATCCGCCTTTGCTTCCACAGCATTTGTATCTCTCTGCCGATGTGTTCGCAGGTCGTCTGAAAAACTACGGACAAGTGCTGCCCGATGTTTCCGGCAAGGAGCACACCCTGCCCGACCTTGCCGTCAACCGCCAGTCCGACGAGCCTTTGCAGGCATTGAAGGATTTTCAGACGACCTTTGAAGGACGGATTCTGCTGTGCGCCGAAAGTCTGGGGCGGCGCGAAACCATGCTCGGCTTCTTGCAGCAAAACGGTTTGAAGGCCAAACCTGTATCCGACTGGCAGGGCTTTTTATCGGCGCACGAGCCGCTGATGATTACGGTCGCGCCGTTAGCATACGGATTCAAACTGGGCGGGCCGCAATCCCCGAACCAACAGCAACCCACTCCCGCCTCCGAGGGAGAAGGCAAAACGGTTACCGACCAAACCAAATTTCCCGCAGCCGCAACAAACCCTCTCCCTAGCCCTCTCCCTCAGGAGAGGGAACAGAATGCAGCCGCCGTTTCAGACGACCTGAAAACCGAAAGCAGCCTGCTCCCCAGCGAAAGTAGTCTGCACGGGCAAATCCAACAGCAACCTACCCCCTCCCTCGTGGGGGAGGGTTGGGGAGAGGGCAAAACGGTTGCCGCTCAAACCGAATTTTCCACAGCCGCAACAAACCCTATCCCACAGGAGAGGGGACAAAGTGCCGCTGCCGTTTCAGACGACCTAAAAACCGAAAGCAGCCTGCACCCCATCGCAAGTGATCTGCACGGGCAAATCCAACAGCAGCCTGCCCCCTCCCCCGTGGGGGAGGGTTGGGGAGAGGGCAAAGCAGTTGTCGCTCAAGGTGCCATCGCCGTCATCACCGAATCCGAACTCTACCAATACGTCGCCCGTTCTCGCGTCCACAACCGCCGTAAGAAACACGCCTCCGTTTCAGACGGCCTGTTGCGCGACCTTGCCGAAATCAACATCGGCGACCCCGTCGTGCACGAAGAACACGGCATCGGGCGGTATATGGGCTTGGTAACGATGGATTTGGGCGGCGAAACCAACGAAATGATGTTGCTCGAATACGCGGGCGAAGCGCAGCTTTATGTACCTGTTTCGCAACTGCATTTAATCAGCCGCTACTCCGGCCAAGCGCATGAAAATGTCGCCCTGCACAAGCTCGGCAGCGGCGCGTGGAACAAGGCGAAGCGCAAAGCCGCCGAAAAGGCGCGCGACACCGCCGCCGAGTTGCTCAACCTCTACGCCCAACGCGCCGCCCAATCGGGACACAAGTTTGAAATCAACGAGTTGGACTACCAGGCGTTTGCCGACGGCTTCGGCTACGAAGAAACCGAAGACCAGGCCGCCGCCATCGCCGCCGTGATTAAAGATTTGACGCAGGCGAAGCCGATGGACCGCCTCGTGTGCGGCGATGTCGGTTTCGGCAAAACCGAAGTCGCCCTGCGCGCCGCGTTTGTGGCGGTGATGGGTGGTAAACAGGTCGCCGTACTCGCCCCGACCACGCTTCTGGTCGAGCAGCACGCACAAAATTTCGCCGACCGCTTCGCCGATTTCCCCGTAAAAGTCGCCAGCCTTTCGCGTTTCAACAACAGCAAAGCCACCAAAGCCGCACTGGAAGGCATGGCGGACGGCACGGTCGATATCGTTATCGGTACGCACAAATTGGTGCAGGACGACATCAAATTCAAAAACTTAGGATTGGTCATCATCGACGAAGAACACCGCTTCGGCGTGCGCCAGAAAGAGCAGCTCAAACGCCTGCGCGCCAATGTCGATATCCTCACCATGACCGCCACGCCGATTCCGCGCACCCTCAGCATGGCGCTCGAAGGCCTGCGCGACTTCTCGCTGATTACCACTGCGCCCAGCCGCCGTCTCGCCGTCAAAACCTTTGTCAAACCGTTCAGCGAAGGCAGCGTGCGCGAAGCCGTGTTGCGCGAACTCAAACGCGGCGGGCAAGTATTTTTCCTGCACAATGAAGTGGATACGATTGAAAATATGCGCGAGCGGCTGGAAACCCTGCTGCCCGAAGCCCGCATCGGCGTGGCGCACGGGCAACTGCGCGAGCGCGAGTTGGAGCAAGTCATGCGCGACTTTTTGCAGCAAAGATTCAACGTGTTGCTCTGTTCAACCATCATCGAAACCGGCATCGACATCCCCAACGCCAACACCATCATCATCAACCGCGCCGACAAATTCGGACTGGCGCAACTGCACCAGCTTCGCGGGCGCGTCGGCCGCAGCCACCACCAAGCCTACGCCTACCTGCTCACGCCCGAATACATCACCAAAGACGCAGAAAAACGCCTCGACGCCATTGCGGCGGCAGACGAACTCGGCGCAGGTTTCACCCTCGCCATGCAGGATTTGGAAATCCGCGGCTCCGGCGAAATCCTCGGCGAAGGGCAGTCCGGCGAAATGATACAGGTCGGCTTCACGCTCTACACCGAAATGCTCAAACAAGCCGTGCGCGACCTCAAAAAAGGCCGCCAGCCCGACCTCGACGCACCGCTGGGCATCACCACCGAAATCAAACTGCACAGCCCCGCCCTGCTGCCCGAAAGCTACTGCCCCGACATCCACGAACGGCTCGTCCTCTACAAACGCCTCGCCGTCTGCGAAACCGTACAGCAAATTAACGCCATACACGAAGAACTGGTCGATCGCTTCGGCCTGCCCGAACAACCCGTTAAAACCCTCATCGAAAGCCACCACCTGCGGCTTGCGGCCAAAGAATTGGGCATAGACGCCATCGACGCGACCGGCGAAGCCGTCACCGTTACCTTCGGCAAACACCACCAAATCGACCCGACAGAAATCATCCTGCTGATTCAGACGGATAAAAAATACCGGCTGGCAGGGGCAGACAAGTTGAAGTTTACGGCTCAGATGGAGGATGTGGAGACGAGGATTAAGACGGTGAAGAGTGTGTTGAAGACTTTGAAAGAAAGAGTGGTAGCAAAGTAGAAGCTGATAAAGAAAAGGTCGTCTGAAACGATTTTCAGACGGCCTTTTATTATCCAAAATTTGTAGCAACTGTATTTTTCACCCCGTCGGGCAAAAATACCAAAACTCAAATCAA
>ERZ773009.2067-NODE-2067-length-13152-cov-46.474842_pt1 | contig 13152 bp, 8 predicted proteins | sample MGYA00580663_ERZ773009 | MGnify/ENA primary metagenome ERZ773009 (study PRJEB29015, sample SAMEA2737969) | human oral metagenome | biome: human oral; feature: human-associated habitat; material: dental | place: China | collected 2026 ... | reverse complement strand
CTGGCTGTGGTTCTTGTGCCGTTCATGGGGCCGTGGGGTGCTGGGCTGGCCGGGGTGGTGGCCTACGCCCTCGTTCTGGTGGTACGGGCGCGTGACCTCAGAGGTCGCATCGACCTGCCCATAGACCGCCCTCGCCTCACCTACCAGCTGGTGCTGCTCAGCATCATGGCCGGCTGTACGTCCGTCGACGGCGGCCCCTGGCTGACCGCCACGGTCTGGACCTGCCTGGCCCTGCTGGCAACCAGCGACATGACAGTCCTGGCCACCAGCACTCGAGCGGTGGTTGGCACCCTTGCCCGCCGGGCTGGGCGGCGCTGAGCCGGCTCCGCCCAGCCCGCTCACCGTCGCCCGATGCCGCGGTAGCTCCAGCCGGCCGCCTTCCAGGCCTGCGCATCCAGGCAGTTGCGGCCATCGATCACGTAGCGGGTGCGTACCAGGTCGGCCGCCTGGGCAGGGTCGAGGTCCCGGTACTCGCGCCACTCCGTGCCAATGAGGACGAGGTCCGTGCCCTCCAGGGCCGAGTGTGCGGACAGGGCGACCTCGTACGGGCGGTTCGACCGCTCCGCGAGGATCGGGCCGGCGGCAGGGTCGTGCACGACGACCCGCTTGGCCAGATGTGCCAGTTCCACGGCAAGGTCCAGTGCGGGGGAGTTGCGCATGTCGTCACTGTCCGGTTTGAAGGCCGCTCCAAGCACCGTCACCGTGGCGCCGGCCAGGCGGTCGCCCAGGAGCCCCCTCACCGTGCGGATGACACCGGCTCGCATGGTGTCATTCACCTTGTCCACCTCCGCGAGGAAGGTCAGGGCGTCGCCGACGCCGAGCTCGTCGGCGCGGGCCTGGAAGGCTCGGATGTCCTTGGGGAGGCAGCCGCCCCCGAATCCGATGCCGGCGCGCAGGAAACGGCGACCGATGCGATCATCCATGCCGATCGCCTCCGCCAGAGCCGTCACATTGGCGCCTGCGGCGTCGCAGACCTGGGACATGGCGTTGATGAAGGAGATCTTCGTGGCCAGGAAGGCGTTCGCGCTGATCTTGACCAGTTCGGCAGTCGCGTAGTCCATGAGGAGACGCGGGGTGCCAGAGATCAGGATCTGCTCATAGACCGCGTCCATCGCCTCCTGTGCCTTGGTAGCGGCGCCCGGATCGGCCGGAAGGCCGTAGACCATGCGGTCCGGGCGCAGCGTGTCCTGCACGGCGAAGCCCTCCCTGAGGAACTCAGGATTCCACACCAGCAGCGCTCCGGTCGGCTCGATCGCCTGGGCCAGACGGGAGGCAGTGCCGACGGGCACCGTCGACTTGCCGGCGACTACCTCCGGGCCGCTGGTGCAGTGCCCCAGATGGGGGAGCATGGAGGAGACCGCCGCATCGACATAGGTCATATCCGCCGCCCCCGACTCTGACTGCGGGGTGCCTACGCCGATGAAATGAATCTGAGCGCCTTCTATGGCGGAGAAGTCCTGAGTAAAGGTCAGACGTCCGGCGTCGACGTTACGAGCCAGTAGGTCCTCTAACTCGGGCTCGAAGAATGGGGCCCGTCCATTACTCAGTAGCTCTACCTTGTGAGCGTCGACGTCCACTCCTACCACATCATGTCCCAGCTCCGCCATTGACGCAGCGTGAACAGCACCGAGATATCCGCAACCAATCACTGACAAACGCATGGCAAAAGACTAGGCAGGTATGCAGGGGGTATGTCTACCCTTGCGTCCATAAGGTTCCCTGGTGAATTCCTCAAATATTTCACCAACTATTAGGATGTACTCATCGAATTTTGATTTCGTGCTCATGCGGGTCATGTACGTAGAGACGGTAAGATATACTGCGAACTCAGAATAGACGTTTAAAGGATAACCTTTAAAATCATTGCCGGCGCGTCTATGTGTTGTCGTGCGGGAGTGGGTGGCAGGCCGCATGGGCGGTACTCGGAGGGCCGGTGTGAGTCTCCGGTGCGAGTGGGTGTCGCCGTCTCGGCTAGATTAGGGCCGGCCAGGGGCGCCTGAGAACGCGCCCACCCAGTCCGCCGCGTCGAGTAAAGGATGGCACAGTGCCCGCAGGTGACGACTCCAAGCAGACCACGCCGGGTGCCGCCTTTGGCATTCCCGAGGGTGCCACGGGGGAGGAGGTCGTCGACGCCGTCTTCGGTGGGAGCGGGGTCGACCCCGAGCTGCTGCCCTACCTGGAGGCCGTGGGCTCCCCTGACCTTGCGGACGCAGAGAGTCTGACCGTCTCCGTCTCTGACCTCCAAGAGGCGGGCGCCCAGCAGGAGGCGGACGCTGAGGCTCAGGATCGCGAGGACCTTGAGGCCCTGCGCGAGCTCGTCGCCGCCAACATGATCCCCGGTGGCGATCCCGACCGCCTCGAGGAGCTCCTCGCCGAGGTTGACGCTGACGACTCCGATGACTGGGAGTCCTGGGAGCCTCAGCTCCCCGACGTCCCCGAGGACGAGCACCTGCGGGATCTGGAGGCTGCTGCCCGCGCCGTCGAGGTCTCCGCCCGCATGCGCGAGGTTGAGGCCGAGATCCTCTCCCGTGCACCTGAGCACCAGGTCCAGCCCTCCCTGGAGCGCGTTGAGGCTGTTCTCGACATCCTGGGCAACCCTGAGCGCACCTACCGCACCGTCCACATCACCGGTACCAACGGCAAGACCTCCACGGCCCGCATGACCGAGCGCCTGCTGGCCGCCGGCGGAATGCGCACCGGTCGCTTCACCTCCCCGCACCTGGCCACCATCCGCGAACGGATCAGCCTCGACGGCGAGCCGATCAGTGAAGAGGGCTTCATCGCGGCCTGGGAGGACGTGGCTCCTTATATCGCCATGGTCGATGAGCGGTCCCAGGCCGAGGGCGGGCCGCGCCTGTCCTTCTTCGAGGTCCTGGCCGTCATGGCCCTGGCCGCTTTTGCCGACCATCCCGTCGACGTCGCCATCATCGAGGTGGGCCTGGGCGGGCGCTGGGACGCCACGAACGTCATCGGCTCCGATGTCGCTGTCATCACCCCGATCGGGCGTGATCACGAGCGCTGGCTCGGCTCCTCCATCACCGAGATCGCCCACGAGAAGGCCGGCATCATCAAGGACGGCGCCACCGTCGTCGTCGCCCACCAGGTCCCCGACGCCGCCGCCGAGATCGAGCAGGCCGCAGCCTCGCACCGGGCCGTCGTACGCCGCGAGCGCGACCCGGAGGAGGATCCCACCTCGCCGGAGACCGGTGTCCTGCGGGTCCTCGACCGCCAGCTCGCCGTTGGCGGTCAGCTCGTCACGCTGGCCACCGCCGCAGCCGTCTACGAGGACGTCTTCGTCCCCCTGCACGGGGAGTACCAGGCCCACAACGCCCTGCTGGCCCTGGCTGCCGTCGAGGCGATCCACGGCGGGCGCCAGGTGCCCGCACGCGTCGTCGAGGACGGTTTCGCCTCGGTCACCAGTCCCGGCCGCCTGGAGGTCCTGCGCTCCTCGCCCACGGTCCTGGTCGACGCCGCCCACAACCCCCACGGCATCGAGGCCCTCACGGGCGCAATCGAGGAGGCCTTCGGCTTCCAGCACCTCGTCGCGGTCCTGGGGGTCATGGCGGACAAGGACGCCGAGGGCATCCTGGCGGGACTGGAGCCCGTGACCGACGCCGTCGTGTGCGTGCCCATCGACTCGCCCCGGGCTATGGATGTTGATGACCTGGGCGAGATCGCCCGGGAGGTCTACGGCGCCGACCGTGTCGTCGTGAGCCGGCAGCTCGGCGAGGGCGTGGCTCAGGCCGTCGCCCTGTCCGAGGGGCACGACACCCCGTTGACCGCCTCGGGAGTCCTTATCGTCGGCTCCGTGGTCCTGGCCGCCGAGGCCCGCGCACTGTTCGGCAGGCCCTGACCAGCCTGCTGCAGCGGTTCGTCGGCGGGCCCAACACCTCCGTGCCACCTTCGGGAATGTGTTCGTTCGTGCTGGTCAAACGCTACTTTCCTGTCCCAACGAGCGAGGTCATCGGGTGCGTGAGAGGATGGAAACGCGAGTGGGCGGTGAGCACCTCGTCGGCCTGCTCCGGCGCGTCCCACGGACGTTCCCGGGATGCGCAGGGACCCATCGGGTCCGCGCAGGGCCCGATCACAGCCACATGGTCGTCCTTCACCCTCGGGTGCATGGCGGTCAGGCCCGGAACCAACACCTGCCAAGACCCGAGAAGGAAACACCATGTCCTTGGATGCCGCCTGGGCCCTCGACTGGGCCCGTCGCGCCGCCCTACTGGCCGCCGAGAACCGCGCCCAGCTGACCGAGCTGGACCGAGCCATCGGAGACGCCGACCACGGGGACAACCTGGATCGCGGAATGAGGGCCGTGGTCACCAAGCTCGATGCCGCCCAGGAGACCGGAAACCTCCCGGCTACGCCCGGGGGAGTCCTCAAGGTCGTCGCCACCACCCTCATGGCCACCGTCGGAGGTGCCGGAGGCCCGCTGCTGGGCACCGCCTTCCTCAAGGCCGCTCGCTCCAGCGACGCCTCCGCCTGGGGGACTCAGGAACTGGTCCAGGCTCTGGAGGAGGCCACCTCGGGCCTGGAGGCCAGAGGACATGCCACCAGTGGGGACAAGACCATGGCTGACGCCTGGCGGCCCGCGGCAGTGGCCGCCAGGGAGGCGGCGGAGATCGGAGAGGATGAGATCGGAGTCCTTGCCGCGGCCGCGCAGGCCGCCGCCAAGGGGGCTCGGGACACCGAGCCGCTCCAGGCCCGCCGCGGCCGGGCCTCCTTCCTGGGGGAACGGTCCTGCGGGCACCGCGACCCCGGCGCCCAGTCCTCGGCTCTCATTCTCCAGGCCGCCGCCGACGCCGCCCGTGACCACTCCTCTGACCCGTTCCTGGTGGTCGAGCAGGCCTGAGTCGGGCACTGCCATGGCCTTGAGGGGGCCAGACCCGTTATGGTCCACTCGGTCCCTCACCAGCCAACCCAGCAAGGAGTTCCCATGGCCACCACGTCCCAGACCGGTCGCATCCTCATTCTCATCAAGCCCGACGCCGTCGAGCGCCGACTGACCGGCGAGATCCTGCGCCGTATCGAGGCCAAGGGCTATGTGCTGACGGCCCTGAAGGTCCTCGCCCCCACCGAGGAGATCCTTGCCAAGCACTACGCCGAGCACGTGGACAAGCCCTTCTACCCCGGCGTCGTGGAGTACATGACCTCCGGCAACGTGGTGGCCGCGGTTGCCGAGGGGCAGCGCGTCGTCGAGGGCGTGCGCAGCCTCATGGGGCCCACCGACCCCACCACGGCCGCCCCCGGCACTATCCGCGGCGACCTGGGGCGCGACTGGGGCACCCCCGCCATCCTCAACCTCGTCCACGGCTCGGACAGCGACGAGTCCGCAGCCCGTGAGATCGCCATCTGGTTCCCCGAGCTGGCCGACTGAACCCTGACGACGACGGTGCGCCTCCCGCACGGGGAGGCGCACCGTCGTCGTAGGAGGAAGCGCGGTCAGGCCCGCTCCGCCCTCCTGAGGACCTCCTTGAGCGGCACTCTGGCGCCGGTGCGGGTGACGGCCCGGGTGTAGATCGCGGCCGCCCCGCGTACCAGCAGTGGCAGGAAGACGAGCGCGATCCCCAGAGCGATCGCCTGCTCGGTCCAGGAGGAGACTCCGAGCACCAGGCGCGCCGGCATCATGAAGGGCGCGAAGGGCGGCAGGAAGGACAGGACCCGGAAGGTCATGCTGTTGGTGTCCCCAGTGGCCATCAAGAAGCTCAGAACGTAGGGGATCATCGAGAGCATGACCAGGGGCATGCTCACTGAGCTGACGTCCTCCTGCCGGCTCACGAGTGAGGCCGCGGCACCGAAGGCGACTGCGAAGATCGCGTAGCCCACGATCATCCACACGATCATCGCGACGAGCACACTGTCCAGGTTGAGACTGATGTCCGGCATGACTCCCGTTGCCTTCGCGGTGACGACCCCGGCGACGGCGACGACCCCGGTGGTCAGGACCGAGGCGATGCCGATCCCCAGGATCTTGCCGGCCAGCAGCGAGCTGGGCCGCACGCAGGCCAGGAGGATCTCCACGATCCGGCTCGACTTCTCCTCCACCACTCCCTGGGCGATGAACTGACCGCCGCCCATGATGGCGAACAGCAGCAGGACGTCGATCGTCATGAGGATGGCGTAGCGTGAGCCGAAGTCGGCGGAATCGCGCTGGGGAGCGTTGAGCACCGTGACCTCCGGCTTGGCGGCGCTGAGCTGAGAGGCCACCTGAGCGGGGTCCCCGCCCAGCGTCGCGATCTGCCGGCCCAGGGCCGCCTGCTGGAGGAAGGCCGTGACCCCTGAGACGACCGCGTCGTCGGCCGACTTCTCCACAGTGATGGTGGGTGCGGAGCCGGAGACGTCGAGGACCATGTCCACGTGCGGCGTGCCTTGAGGGGCGTCGTCGGCCAGGACGTCCTTCGCCTGGTGCGCGGAGACGTCAACGAGCTCGATCGTCTCCCCGTTGGAAGCGGCCACCTTGTCCAGCCCTGCGGCCTGGGCAACCGTCACGCCCTTGAGTCCGACCCGGTAGGCCTGGTCCTGACCCGAGGAGTAGAGCTTGATGCCGATGATGCTGCCGATGGCGGCGACGAGCAGCACCAGGGTCAGGATGATGGTCGACTTCTTCATCAGGTGCGCCCGCAGCTCGCGGCCGGTGACCAGGGCGATCTCCTGACGGCGAGTGATGGGGCTGGTCTGGGCGCTCATCGGTGCGCCTCCTTCGTCTCGTTGGTGTCTGCGGTCCCCTCGTGGGAGGTAGAGGTGAGGACATCCCGGAAGATCTCGGTAAGCGGGTGACGCACCGGGCCGAGCTCGCGCACCGTCCCCAGTCGCTGGGCAGTGCTCAGCAGTACCTGCTCATCAGTGCCCGCGGCGGTGATGACCAGACGGCCCTGGTCATCGAGCTGCACGTCCGGCGCGGTCAGCGTGCTCAGGGAGTCCGCCTCCAGCGGGGCGGCGTCAAGCGGCGGATCGACGACCACTCGCCAGCGGGGCGTCTCGGTGGCCTGCAGCTCGGGAACCGTGCCGTCGGCCACGAGCCGGCCTGAGCGGATGATGACCACCCGGTCGCACAGGCGCTCGACGACGTCGAGCTGGTGGGAGGAGAAGAGCGTGGGCACACCCGCGGCCGCCCGTTCCAGGAGCACCTGGCTCATGACGTCAACGGCCACCGGGTCCAGGCCGGAGAAGGGCTCATCGAGGATGAGCAGCTCGGGGTCGCTCACGAGTGCGGCGGCCAGCTGGACGCGCTGCTGGTTGCCCAGCGACAGGCTCTGCACCTCGTCGCCGCATCGTTCCTCCAGGCCCAGGCGCTCGGTCCACTGGTTCGCGGCCGCCTTGGCGGAGGAGGCGGACAGCCCATGGAGGCGGGCCAGGTAGACGAGCTGCTCGGCCACCTTCATCCGGGGGTAGAGGCCGCGCTCCTCGGGCATGTAACCGATGGCTCGCCGGGTGGCGGCGTCCACGGGGGAGCCCTTCCAGGTCACAGTGCCGTGGTCGGCGGCGAGCACGCCCATGATGATGCGCATCGTGGTGGACTTGCCCGCCCCGTTGGCTCCGACGAAGCCGACGATCTCGCCGGCTTCCAGCGACAGAGAGAGGCGGTCGAGGGCCTGCAGGCTCCCGAAGCGTTTGGAGAGGTTGGACAGGGCGAGCATCGTGGCTCCTTGGGTCTCGGAGACGAGGGGTGGTTGGGCGAAGGGGTGATGAGGAAAGGAACGGGGTCTGCGTTCGGAGGGCCCGACGGCGTATCCAGCTCCCTTGACATGGAAAGTTTGCTTGTCCAAAGTGTCGATGTCAAGTCTCTTTGTCGTTTCTGTCGTTGCGCAGGCCTTTCGCGCTGTTAGGGTGGCGCCCGTGCACCTCAAGACGTTGACGATCAAGGGATTCAAGTCCTTCGCCTCGTCAACCACCCTCCGTCTGGAGCCCGGCATCACCGCCGTGGTCGGCCCCAACGGGTCCGGCAAGTCCAACGTCGTCGACGCCCTGACCTGGGTCATGGGGGAGCAGGGCGCCAAGAACCTGCGCGGCGGCTCCATGGCCGACGTCATCTTCGCCGGCGCCGGCTCCCGCCCGGCCCTCGGGCGAGCCGAGGTCTCCCTGACCATCGACAACACCGACGGCGCCCTGCCGATCGACTACACCGAGGTCACCATCTCACGCACCCTGTTCCGCGGGGGCGGCTCGGAGTACCAGATCAACGGCACCCCCTGCCGCCTCCTCGACGTCCAGGAGCTCCTCAGTGACACGGGCCTGGGACGCCAGATGCACGTCATCGTCGGGCAGGGCCAGCTCGACGCCGTCCTGAGCGCCACCCCCGACGACCGACGCGGCTTCATCGAGGAGGCCGCCGGGGTCCTCAAGCACCGCAAGCGCAAGGAGCGCGCTCTGCGCAAGCTCGAGTCCATGGCCGCCGACCTCGCTCGGGTCTCCGATCTCGCCCAGGAGCTGCGTCGCCAGCTCGGCCCCCTGGCCCGGCAGGCCGCCGTCGCCCGGCGCGCCCGGGCCATCCAGGTCGAGGTCCGTGACGCCACCGCCCGGCTGCTGGCCGACGACGTCGTCCAGGCCCAGTCCCTCCTGGAGGCCGGCGATGAGGACAAGGAGGCCCTGGCCAAGCGCCGCCGCTCAGTCGAGGAGGCCGAGCGCGTCGCTCGGGCGCGCTTGAGTGAGCTGGCCGCTGTCGAGACCACCTCCGCCCAGCGCCTTGCCCGAGCCGGTGGCGTCTGGGAGGAGCTCACCGGAGTGGCCCAGTCCCTCGGTGCGCTCGCGGACGTGGCCGGAGAACGGATCCGGCTCCTGGCCGCAGCGCCCACCGCGAGCCACGGCACCGACCCCGAGGAGCTCGAACGGCGGGCCGAGGCCGCTGGCCGGGAGGAGGCCGAGCTTCTCGACGCCGTCGAGACGGCCCGCACAGCGCTCAGTGACGCCACTCGGGTGCGCACGGACGTGGAGACCGCTGAGAAGGCCGCCGACCAGGAGCTCTCAGCCGCGCAGCGCCGGGTCTCGGAGCGACGCGAGACGATCGCCCGCGCCGGTGGACGCGTCGCCTCCGCCCGCAGCCGTCACGAGGCCAGCCTGGCCGCCCTCGAGCAGGCCCGCAGCGCCCTTCAAGCCGCCGAGACACGTGAGGAGCGTGCTCGAGACGCGCTGGCCGAGGCCGGGGGAGAGCGGGAGGATCAGGACGACGCAACGGCAGTCGCTGGGAAAGGAGCGGTGCCGGGGGCGGCCGCTAAGGCCAGTGCGGCCGAGGCGGCGTCCCGGGCCGCTGCCGTCCATGAGGAGGCGACCCGCCGTCTGGCCGAGGCTCGCGAGGCCGTCTCCGCCGCCACCGACGCCCGCCGGGAGGCGGCCTCCGACCGGGCCACCTGGACGGCCAGACGTGACACCCTGGCCATGTCCCTGCGCAGCCAGGACGGGACGGCCGCACTGCTCCAGGCCGGGGTCGAGGGCCTCCTTGGTCCGCTGGCGGAGCACATCAGTGTCGAGCGCGGCTGGGAGAACGCCGTCGCCGCTCTCCTGGGGGTGCTCGCCGAGGCCGGGCTCGCCGTCGACGCCGGGGCCGCCCTGGCCGGGCTGGAGAGCGCTCGCGGCCAGGACGTGGGGGCCGTGCGGCTGGTTCTGGCCAGTGAGCCGTCGATGGGCGTCGAGCATGACGCCGAAGACGAGGCGGCGCCGGCCCCTGTCGACGGCGTGCTGGTGGCCCGCGAACTCGTGAGTGTCACGCGGCAGGAGCACGGGAGCCTCGGGAGGGTCCTGGACGGGCTGCTTAAGCGCTGCTGGGTCGCGGAGGATATCGAGACCGCTCGGGCTCTGCGTGCAACGCTGCCCGACGCCGTCGTGTCCACTCGCAGTGGCGATGTCCTGGCTCCCGGCTGGGTCGCCGGGGCGGGGCGCGGGTCCTCCTCGGTTCTCGAGCTCAGCGCCGCTCACGAGGAGGCCGAGGCCGAGGCCGCCGCCGCAGCACAGGCGGAGACCTCGGCCGACGCCGCGCTGGAGGAGGCGCGTCGCGGGGAGGAGGTCGCGCGCCAGGCTCTCAGTGAGGCGCTGACCGCCCTGCGCCAGGCCGACGCCGAGGCGGCCCGGGCCGCTGAGACCATGGCCCGCTTGGCTTCAGCGGTCCACGCCGCCACCGAGGAGACCGGCCGGGCCCGTCGGGTCCTGGAGCGGGCTGAGGCGGAGTCCGTCCAGCGCACCGCTGAGCTCGCCGCCGCCACGGCCGCGCTGGCCGAGGTCGAGGGCGAGTCCGAGGCCGTCGACGGCGCGGATGCGGCGGACGACGTAGGAGGTCATGGCCCCGACCGTCTTGAGCGCGCGCTGGAGCGCGCCCGACAGGAGCGGGAGGGGGCGGCGGAGGCTGCGCGCGAGGCCCGCGGCGCCGAGACCGACGCCCGACTGGCTCTGCGCACGGCCGAGGAGCGCGAACGCTCCAGCCGAGGGCGTGCCGACTCCCTGCGAGCTGCCGCGCGCCGTGAGCGGGAGCAGCGCGCCGCCGCCGAACGGGCTCAGCAGCGCCGCAGCGCCCAGCTCGCCGTCGCCACGCATGTGCGGGACCAGGCTCGCGCCGCCGCCGAGACGGCCAGAGCCTGTGTTCAGCAGGCGGCTGGTGAGCGTGCCACCATCGAGACCGAGCGGGCCGAGGCCCTGGCCGCAACCAACGAGGTTCGCGAGGAGATCGACCAGCTCACCAAGGAGCTCGGCAGCCTCACCGACGCCGCCCATCGAGAGGAAGTGGCCCGGGCGGAGCAGCGGATGCGCCTGGAGTCCCTGGCCGAGCGGGCCATGAGTGAGCTCGGCCTCGAGCTGGAATCCCTCGTTGAGGAGTACGGACCGCACATGCTCGTCCCCGAGGCCGTCGAGGAGCCCGATACCGCCCGCGGCGCAGACGTGGAACCGGCCGATGATCGGACCTGTGACCACACCCGAGCCAGGGCCCGGCAGACGGGCCATCCCTACGTGCGTTCCGAGCAGGAGAAGCGCCTGGCCAAGGCCTCGCGCGACCTCGCCCGCCTCGGCAAGGTCAACCCGCTCGCCCTCGAGGAGCACGCCGCACTGGAACAGCGGCACCAGTTCCTGGCTGAGCAGCTCGCCGACCTCAAGCGCTCGCGAGACGACCTGCTCAGTATCGTCGAGGAGATCGACGCTCGGGTCCAGGAGGTCTTCACTCAGGCCTACGAGGACACCGCTCGCCAGTTCGCCTCCGTCTTCGATCGGCTCTTCCCGGGTGGCGAGGGGCGCCTGGTGCTCACCGATCCTGACGACATGCTCACCACCGGCATCGAGATCGAGGCGCGCCCGGCGGGCAAGAAGGTCAAGCGGCTCTCACTGCTCTCGGGCGGGGAGCGCTCACTGGCCGCCGTCGCCCTGCTGGTGGCAATCTTCAAGGCGCGCCCCTCGCCCTTCTACGTCATGGACGAGGTGGAGGCGGCCCTGGATGACACCAACCTGGGCCGGCTGCTGGAGATTTTTACCGAGCTGCGTCAGTCCAGTCAGCTCATCATCATCACCCACCAGAAGCGGACCATGGAGGTGGCCGACGCGCTCTACGGCATCACCATGCGTGACGGGATCACCAAGGCGGTCTCGCAGCGGCTGGCCCAGCCCGACCGTGGTACGGCTGTGACTCCTGATGTCTGAGTGAATCATGAGGAGAGTGTGGTAGCGGTCTTACAGTATGACACTCGTTTTCAGAGTCAAGCCATTGTTGTGTCAGGAAGTTATCAGGTTTTGTTGTCGATTGGACGACAAATGCGTGCGAAGTCTAGTCAGATCGCATTTCGCAAGGCAGAATCCTAGCCATGGGTGCCATGATTCTTCCTCTCGTCGTCGTGCTGGTTGCCGGCCTGCTTGTGCTCGGCATGGTCTGTGCTGAGCGCTTCCCGATCCGCTCCTGGCCCTCACGCATTCGCAGTCTGGTTCGCAATGCGCAGGAGGTGCGTCAGGAGGAGCAGGATGTCGAGGTTGAGGTCGTGCCTCAGGAGGCCCGCCTCTCCGACCTCATGACGCGTGAGGGTCCTGCGCCCTACGTGGGTACTGACTCCTTCGGCGGCCTGGTGGGCGTTTTCGAGAAGGCGATGGACGGTGCGGAGAGGACTCGGGGCTCTGTCGGCTCGCGGCGTCGCGGCCAGGTGCACGAGCCGGCGGCCAGCGGGCTGTCGCAGCCGCAGGGGTGAGCTTCTCCGGACCGGTTCGTGAAAACTATGCCCTGCATTCATTTTCACGACTCATCGGGTCCGAGGTGGCAACCTCTGGATATAGTCCCGGCCATGAGAGGTCGCTATCCCGGTATTGACTGCACCTGCCTCTTGCGTCTTGATCATGCCCTGACGTGAACAGATAACGCCTTTGTGCACATTGATATCGAGGGCCTCGGCCCTCTCCGCCTGCGGTACGCCAATCGGTGTGCCGCAGGTTTTCTATTGTCACGACTCGGCGTCGCATCACGTCGGTGACTCCCGTGAGGTCGTGCCGCTGAGAGATGGTCGGGGGAGAACAACCCTGCCGTAGCAGGTCCGCTATCGGGCATGATGGGTCTATGGAACCGATCCTCATCGTTCTCGGCATCATCCTGATCATCGTCGCCGGCGGAGGTCTGTGGCTCTATGCGGGCAGGCGTCGGGGCCAGGTCCCCGACGAGGTCAGCGCCCACAGGCCCATGTCCGTCGAGGACCTCCTGCCCTCCGAGGAGGACGAGGAGCCTGCGGGGGAGGGCGCTGCAGAGGCTGAAGCGAGCACGGCGCCGGCTGCCACGCTGGAGTCGCCCGAGTCCATCCCCGGTCGCATGCAGCGTCTGCGCGCCCGCCTGGCCGGTGCCGGCGGCTTCGGCAAGGCGGTCCTGTCCGTCCTGTCCCGCGGCGACCTGACCGAGGAGGACTGGGAGGAGATCGAGGACACCCTGCTCACCTCCGACCTCGGTATCGAGGTCACCACGTCCCTCATGGACGAGTTGCGCACCCAGGCCAAGGTGCTGGGAACCTCCGACCCCGAGGCCATCCGCACCGTCCTGCGCGCCGAGCTGCTCAAGCTCGTCGACCCCAGCCTGGACCGCTCCCTCAACCTGGAGCGTCCCACTCCGGCCGACGGCGCCCAGGGAACGCCCGCGGCCGCCATCCTCATGGTGGGTGTCAACGGCACCGGCAAGACCACCACCTGCGGCAAGCTCGCCCGCGTCCTGGT
>ERZ773009.2065-NODE-2065-length-13158-cov-8.711364_pt1 | contig 13158 bp, 9 predicted proteins | sample MGYA00580663_ERZ773009 | MGnify/ENA primary metagenome ERZ773009 (study PRJEB29015, sample SAMEA2737969) | human oral metagenome | biome: human oral; feature: human-associated habitat; material: dental | place: China | collected 2026 ... | reverse complement strand
CCATGACCGCGTCAAGGCCGTTCACGCGGTGGATCGAGGGGCCCGAGGGGTCCGGCGTCGGTGTGCCGCCGATCGCCGGGCGCATCCGGATGAGCCCTGAGCCACGAAGATCCCGACTCCGCCCGATTGGAAAGAATAATGGTCACCGTCATCACGTACGGCACGTACGATCTCCTGCACCGCGGACACATCAACCTCCTGCGCAACGCGCGCGCCCTGGGGGACCGCCTCATCGTGGGCGTCACCACCGAGGGGTTCGACAAGATGCGGGGCAAGCTCCTCGTGCGCCAGTCCCTCAATGAGCGGGTCGAGGCCGTCAAGGCCACGGGCCTGGCCGACGAGGTGATCATCGAGGAGTACGAGGGGCAGAAGATCGACGACATCAGGCGCTATGGCGTCGACGTCTTCGCCATCGGCGACGACTGGGCGGGCAGGTTCGACTACCTCTCGGAGTTCTGCAAGGTCGTCTACCTGCCGCGGACCCGGGGGATCTCGAGCACCGAGTTGCGCAGCGGCGGCCACGACCTGCGCCTGGGCGTCGTGGGGGACGGGACATCGCTCGACCGCCTCCTGGAGGAGTGCGGCCACGTGGGCGGACTGCGCGTGACGATGTGCCTCGACGCCGACCGGGGGCCGTCCGGGACGGCGGGGAGGGCGGGCGAATCCCCGGTCGAGGAGGCGGCCGACCTCGACGAGCTCCTCCCGGCCGTGGACGCGGTGTACGCGGTGGTCTCGCCGCGCAAACGTTCACTGGTCGCGAAGAAGGCGCTGGAGCACGGGGTCCACGTGCTGTGCGAGACCCCGGTCGCGCTGGACGCGGGCGACGCGGCCGAACTGCTCGACCTCGCCCGGGACCGGGGCCTGGTCTTCGCCGAGGCGTTGAAGACCGCGTACTCCCTGGCCTTCCAGCGGATGAAGCTCCTGCTCAAGGGCGGGGTCATCGGCGAGGTGAAGAGCGTCGAGGCGACCTGCACGAGCCTGCACGTGCGCCCGAGCTGGTCCGGCGACCGGCGCGAGGGGGCGGGGGCGATGACGGACTGGGGGCCGTACGTGCTGCTGCCCGCCCTGGACATCCTCGGCCACGACCCGGTGGACCTGTCCTTCATCGCCTCGTTCGACGAGGCCTCGCACGTCGACCAGTACACGAAGATCATCATGAGGTACCCGCGCGCCGAGGCGACCCTCAAGGCCGGGGGCGGCGTCAAGGCCGAGGGCGACCTCGTCGTGGCCGGCACCAGGGGGTACGTCTACGCCCCGGCGCCGTGGTGGAAGATGGACTACTTCGAGATCCGCAAGGAGGATCCGCGGGACAACCGCCGCTACTTCTACCAGTTCGAGGGCGACGGCATCCGGGACGAGCTGGCCGATTTCGTCCGCAGGATCCGCAACGAGGCGCGGGAGAGCATCGTCACCGAGGAGCTCACCAGGAAGATCGCGGAGATCATCGAGATCTTCAGGGGCGGCGCGGGCGTCCACACCATCTGAGCCCGCGAGGGCCGACGCCGCCGCTCCCCGCGGTCGGTAGGGTGGTCCGCGTCGGACCGACCCGGTCACCGCCCCGATCGCGGGGCGCGGAGGGCGCTGGTCCCCCATGGAACTGCTGCATAAGGATGCGACAATGATCAATTTCACCGTCGGACCGGTCCAGGCCGACGACTCCATCAGAAGGATCGGCGGCGAGCAGGTCCCATACTTCCGGACCCCGGAATTCTCGGCCGTGATGAAGGAGAACGAGCGGATGTTCCTCGATCTGCTGCACGCTCCCGAGGGCTCTCGCGCCGTCTTCATCACGGGCTCCGGAACGGCCTCGATGGAGGCCTCCATTATGAATGTCCTGTGCGAGGACGACCGGGCCGTCGTCGTCGACGGCGGCAGTTTCGGCAGGCGCTTCTGCGAGTTGTGCGAGTTGTATTCCGTCGACTTCGAGCGCATCTCCCCGGAGTTCGGCAGGGCGCTGACCGACGACGATTTGAAACCATTCGAGGGCGCGCAGGGATTCACGGCCTTCGTCGTCAATATCCACGAGACCTCGACCGGGGTGCTCTACGACCTCGACCTGATCTCCGACTTCTGCAGGCGCAACGGGCTGCTCCTCGTCGTCGATGCGATCAGTTCCTTCCTCGCCGACCCGCTGGACATGGGCGCCGCCGGCATCGACGTCGTCATCGCGGGGTCGCAGAAGGCGCTGGCCTGCCCGCCCGGGATCTCCCTCATCGCCCTGTCCCCGCGGGCCCTGGCGCGCGTGGCGGCCCACCCGAGCAAGTGCATGTACCTCGACCTGAGGAGCGCGCTGGCCAACGGGGACCGCGGGCAGACCCCCTTCACCCCGGCGGTCGGCGTCCTCCTCCAGATCAACCAGAGGCTGCGCGAGATCGAGGAGAGGGGCGGCGTCGAGGCCGAGATCACGAGGACGGGGCTCCTCGCCGGGGACTTCAGGCGCCGGCTGGCGGGACTCCCCTTCGAGATCACCTCCGAGAGCCTGTCGAACGCGGTGACTCCGCTCCACCCGACGACGGCCGGCGCGAAGGACGTCGTCGAGACCCTCAAGACGGATTACGGGATCTGGGTCACCCCCAGCGGAGGCGAGCTCGCGCAGACCCTGCTCCGCGTCGGCCACATCGGGGCCCTCACGGTGGACGACAACCGGACCCTCGTCGACGCCCTGGTCGACATGAGGTCCCGCGGCCTGATCTGAGCCGCGCCCGGTCGGCCGTCCGCCGCCCGCGCCCGGCCCCGCTCAGCGCCGCTCGCGGGCCAGGATGTCGAGCAGGTACTGCCCGTAGCCGGACTTGACCAGGGGCTCGGCGCGCTCGCGCAGGCCGTCGTCGTCGATGAAGCCCATGCGCCAGGCGATCTCCTCGGGGCAGCCGATGTTGAGGCCCTGGCGGTGCTGGATGGTGCGTACGAAGCTGGTGGCGTTGGCCAGGGAGTCGAAGGTCCCGGTGTCCAGCCAGGCGGTGCCGCGCGGCAGGACCTCCACGTTCAGGCGCCCGGCCTCCAGGTAGGTGCGGTTGACGTCGGTGATCTCGTACTCCCCACGGGCGCTGGGCCTGAGGTTCCTGGCGATCTCCACGACGTCGTTGTCGTAGAAGTACAGGCCGGGGACGGCGTAGTCGCTCTTGGGGCAGGTGGGCTTCTCCTCGATGGAGACGGCCTTGAGGTCGGCGTCGAACTCCACGACGCCGTAGGCGCTGGGGTCGGCTACCTGGTAGGCGAAGACGACGCCGCCCTTGGGGCTGGTGTGGCGGCGCAGCTGGGTCCCCATGCCGGGGCCGTAGAAGATGTTGTCCCCCAGGACCAGGGCCGCGCTGTCGGAGCCGATGAAGTCGGCGCCCAGGACGAAGGCCTGGGCCAGGCCGTCGGGGGCCTCCTGGACGGTGTAGGACAGGCTGACCCCCAGCTGGGAGCCGTCGCCGAGCAGCCGGTGGAAGCTGGGGGCGTCGTGCGGTGTGGTGATGATCAGCACGTTCTGGATGCCCGCGAGCATGAGGGTACTCAACGGGTAGTAGATCATCGGCTTGTCGTAGACGGGTACGAGCTGCTTGGAGGTGCCCAGGGTGATCGGGTTGAGTCGCGTGCCGGAGCCGCCGGCCAGGATAATGCCTCGCATGGTGCCAGTCTGTCCTAAAAGATGCCACCTGTCACGGTAGCCGGGTGTGCTCGGCGACGTCGTCGGGAAGCCGCACCGGAGTATATTATATGTGGTGCAACGCATAGCCGGTCCGGTGCGCGCGGCGTCTCCGTTTCGGCAGGGCGCCGGTATGCCCTATGATCTCGGCGTGTGCGGCGGGCCCTCATCCAGGCCGCGTCGGGACTCTGAGCGAAGGGGTAACGGATGCGGGTACGTGTTGACGTCGTCCTGGCGAGGGCTCTGACCCTGTGGGTGCTCTGCCTGATGTGGCTGTCCCTGCTTCTCCCGCTCCTGGTGACCTCCTCGGGGACCGTGCTCATAGGGGCCGGAGCGGTCTCCCTGGGAATCTCGGCCTACTATCTGGTGAGGGCCCTGCGCGGGAGCCGTGGCGGCGCAAGGTGGTGGAGGCGCCTGGCGGCGGTCGCGACGGTGAGTTGCTCTGCCGTCGTGGGCACCGCCGACATTATCGCCAATGTGGTGCGCTACCACGGTATGTCCCCCCACTTTACCCGTGAGGACATGGTGTTCAACTCGATCCTCTCCCTGCGTATCCACCAGGCGGGCGGTATCGACGACATCAACAACCCGGCGTTCCTCGCCAACCTCGTGACCTCGCTGTTCTACGGGCCCGGTAAGGGATACCCGCCGCTGCGCGTCATGATGACCGGTAACGCCGTGAGTGTCGCCCTGATATGCGCCCTGGCCAGCCTGGTGGGGGCCGCGTACACGTGGTCACGTACCCGGCGGGCGCGTCCTCTGGGGCGTCTGGTCGCGGTCGTGGCCGTGGGGTGGATCCCCTTCACCGGCGTCGTCCTGGGGTCCGAGGTCATTGTCGGCCACATTAACGTGGTCATGACCTACCTGGTCCTGTGGCTCGCCTGGATCCTCTATGACTCGGAGGACGAGAGGGCCGGTGTCGCTCTGGCCTGGGAGCTGTGCGCGACGACCCTCGTTCTGGCGTGCTGGCCGCCAGTGGCTATTATCCCGGGCGTCCTCTGCGTTCTCATGGGCGTCCGCTGGCGCAAGGCACTGCGGGCGCAGGGCGGCAGGCCTGAGCGCAAGGAGCTTGTCATCCTGACCGTCTCGGCACTGGGCTTCCTGGCCTTCACGGTCGGCTACCCCCTGCGGGCGCTCGCCTCGTACGGGGAGGTCCTCGGGGCGAACGGGGGGAACATCGGGGACCCGCCCTTTATCCTCCTGGCGATCCTGGTCGATATGCTCTGCGGCCTGTGGCTCGTCCTGGCCCGGCCTCAGAGCCGTGAGCGGAGCCTGGCCATAGTCCTCGTCTTCAGCGGGGCGTTCCTCGGGGTGGTGTACCTCCTCAACCAGCGCACCGAGGACACGATCGGGATGGGCTACTACGTCAACAAGTACCTCCTCCTCGTGAACGTGTTCACCGCCAGCATACTGGCGGTTGAGCTGGCTAGCGAAATGGCGTCCCAGGACAGGAGCTCCGGGCCTCGCTCGTTGTTGCGGCACGCGACGATCGTGCCTGCCCTCGTCCTGGTGCTTTGCGCCGTCGGCCTGCCTCTGCAGAACTACGGAATGCGTTCCTGGGTCGCTCCCATCCACACCCCGGTCAACTGGGCGGTATTCGCCCCGGTGGAGGTCATGAACCACGAGGACGACGTGTTTGCCCGGGTGTTCGACAAGGAGCAGGGAGGGGCGGCCATGTTCTACAAGGCCTCGACCGAGCTGCTGGTCGATATGGACCGCAACAGGTTCATGATCCAGTTCAGCGCCCCCACGGACAAGGAGGTGCGCATCTACGCCTACACCTCGGCCAGGGACTACTACGGGCGGGTGTGCGGCGTGTTCGAGGCCTGGGGGAAGGACGCGACCGTCTACACCAGCAAGAGCCGGCGGACTGACGCGCGTCTGTGGGTCGAGGGCTGCCGGGCCCCGGGCCAGAAGGTGGAGATTATCGCCGTTGACGACTGAGCCGGGCTTTCTCTCGGCTCGTTGCCGACGCCTCTCTTAGTAGCGGATGGCGTCGATAGGACGGATCCGCACCGCCACCAGGGCGGGGACGGCGCCTGCCAGCGCCCCCACGCCGGTGGCCGCCGCCAGGCCGATGAGCGCCGCGCTCATGGGGAACGGCGGGCGGGTGGGGACCGGGAGGCGGAGGATCGTCTCCAGGGGGGCCAGGCGCATCCCCACGATCGCGATCCCGATCCCGATCACGCCGGCCACGACCGTGGCCACCACCGACTCCAGCATAATGGAGAAGAAGATGCGTCTGCTGGTGGCCCCGAAGGCCCGCCTCACCCCGATCTCGTGGATGCGCTGGCGCACGGTCACCATGGAGATGTTCACCAGCCCCAGGACCCCCATGAGCATGACGCACACCCCCGCGATGGTGACCACCTTGGTGAAGGTGCTGGACGACGAGGTGGTGGCGCCCTGGTCCACGTTGGACTCGGCCCGGGTGGACCCGGCCCCGAAGGCCGCGTTGAAGTCCTGCTTGGCCAGCTCGATGACGCGCTGGTCGGCACCGTCCTGACCGGCCCAGATCTCCAGGACGGGAGTAGCCCGCTCCACGTTCGTGGGCAGCATGCGCTCATAGGGGGTGTTGAGGACCATGGCCGTCAGCGGCTGCGCGCAGGGCGTCTCGTCAGGGCCGGAGGCCTGGCAGCTCTCCCCCTTCTCGGGCTTGAGGACCCCCACGATCGTGTAGGTCACGGGCGCGGGGGCGTAGGCGCGCACCTGGACCGGCCCGGTGAGCCGCTTTAGGCCCAGCTGCTCCAGGAAGCCCTGGGAGACGATAATGGAGGGGGAGAGGTCGTCGGCGTCCTCGGCGGAGAACCAGCGCCCCTGGGCCACGTCGGTGTGGTGGAGGATGCCGTACTGGAGGCTCACCACCTGGGTGTGCACGGTGCGTCCCCCGCTGGGGAAGGCGACCCGCAGGTTCTGGTCGTAGTGGGTGGCCCAGGCCTTGACCTGGTAGCGCTCGACGAAGGAGCTCTGGGCCCGTACCACGTCCGCCGCGCCCAGCCCGGGGCGGGAGCCGGCCTGTGCGCCCGTACCGCCCGCGGGACCGTCCGGGGAGGTGCCCGAGGAGGTGCCCGGCCCGGAGGGGGTTGACCCGGAGGAGGACCCCGAGGAGTCGCTGTCACCCGAGGCGTCCGTCCCCTTGCCGGTAGGGGAGACCATAATGCTGACGGTCCCGGGACGTCCCGTGTAGGACTCGTTGAGCCTGTTCACGGCTGAGACGGTCACCTGCCCCAGGGCGATGACAAAGGTCATGGCGGCCACCGCCACGGCCACGCCGACCAGGGACAGGAGCACCCGCAGCCTGCCGATACGCAGCTGGGCCCAGGCCTCGCTGACCGCACCCACCAGTCCGGTGAGGATTCTGTTGACGTTGCTCAGGCCCTTCACGGCACGACTCCAATCTTCTGGGTGTCCTGAAGATCCTGGGTGGTGGGAGGCTGTGGCCCGCCGATGGTGGGAGGCTGTGGCCTGCTGGTGGTGGGAGGCTGTGGCCCGCCCGAGGCCGGGGCGCTGGCGTCAGGCCTGGGTACGGGCTTGGGGGCCGGAGCGGGAGTCGGGGCTGAGGGGGGCGTGACAGGCCTCTCCGCTGACCCCGGGGTCGGCGGCGTGGGCGGGGGTGAGGCCGCTGGCTCCACTGGTTCCACGGTGGGCGGGGGTGAGGTCGCTGGCGCCGGGGTGGCCGGGGGCCTGGGCCGTGCGGGGACGCGCCTGGCCAGGGGGGTCCGGCTGGTCGCGGGCACCTGGCGGGGGGCGCGGGCGGGCCCGGGGCCGCTCCTGGGCCTGGGGCCGCTGCGGAGCGCGGGGCCGTCTCCTGGCGCCGACGTCATTGCGGGGGCGGACTGGGGCGAGGCAGCCGAGGGGCTGGAGGCAGCCGGTCGTGGTGCGGCTGGTGGTGCCGACCGGGCTGCCGATGGGGCGGACTGGGCCGAGGATGCCGACCGGGCTGCTGATGGGGCGGACCCGGCCAGTGGGGCCGACCCGGCCGAGGAGGCGGACTGGGCCGAGGGGCTGGGTGCGGGGGCTGAGGACGGGGCTACCGCCTCGCCGAACTCCTCCAGGGTCCCCACCCGGTGCCGGGTGACCGTGATCGGGGTGAGCACGCCGTGGTCCAGGCGGTACTGGGTGGAGGCGCGTGCGGCGACAGCCAGGTCGTGGGTGATAATGATCAGGGCCGCTCCTCTCTGGGCGCACTGGGCCTCCAGGAGCTCCATGACGGCGGTACCCGTGTCCACGTCCAGCGCCCCGGTGGGCTCGTCGGCCAGGATGACCCGAGGCCGGCGAGCGATGGCCCGGGCGATGGCCACCCGCTGCTGCTCACCACCGGACAGGAGCCCGATCGGTGAGTCGACCTTGTCTCCCAGGCCGACGGCGTCGAGCAGCTCGCCTGCCCGGGCGGTACGGGTCCAGAAGGACCTGCCGGTGTCGTACAGCAGGGGGGCCGCCACGTTCTCAGTGGTGCTCAGGCCCTCAATGAGGTTGAAGGACTGGAACACGAAGCCGAAGGTGGCTCCCCGCAGACGGGCCCGGCGTCCCTCGGACAGGCGGGTGGCGTCCTGGTCCTCCAGGGTGTAGGTGCCCGACGTCGGCTGGTCGATCAGGCCCAGGATATTGAGCAGGGTGGACTTGCCGGTGCCCGAGCGCCCCACGATCGCAATGTGTTCCCCGGGCTCTACGTCCAGGTCCACCCCGGTGAGGATGTGCAGGTCAGGGGCGTGCGGCACCTGGAAGGTACGGGTCAGCCCCCGCAGCGACAGCAGGGGGCTCACAGGATCTCCTTGCCGTTGTCGTCGTAGCACACAGACATGTCCGCCTCGCAGGTGTTGGGCTTGCCGGTGCGAACCGTGTCCTTGTTGGGCACGAACAGGAGAATCTCGTCACCCTCGGACAGGCCGTCAGTGACCTGGACGTTGGTGCCGTCGGTAATACCCAGGGTGACCTCGCGCTTCTCGGCGGCGTCGGGCTTGGCGGGGTCGGTGACCACCCAGACGTTGCCCTTGAGCACGGTGCCCTCCACCGCGGTGACCGGCACCAGCAGGGCCCCCGTGGCGCTGCCAGCGTCCACGCCGATACTGACCGTCAGGCCCGGGAACACCTTCTGGTCCGCAGGCACCGGGCAGCGCACCTCCACGCTGGTGCCGTCACCGGTGGTCGTGGTGGTGGTGCCGTCCTGGCTGGTGGTGGTGGAGGTGGTGGGCTTGGTGCCGATCCTCAGGTTGTCGCAGGTGAAGGGCGCCGCCCCGCCCTCAATGGTGAGGGTGGCCTGGGTGGGGGCGTTGACGAGCTGGTACTGCTGGGATGCGGTGATGGTGCCCGTGGCGGAGAAGGTCCCCGGGGTCACGGAGGCCACCGTCATGCCCACGGACGTCTCCTGGTCCTTGATCACGTTGAACGAGACCGTCCCGGAGACCGGGGCGTAGACCGAGGCGCGGGTGACCTTGTCCGGGACCTCGGTGGTGGTGACCCTGCCGTCCTCGTCCGTGCGGGTGACCGGCTCCTGCCTCTCGACCTTCTTAATGGTCAGCAGGGCCGCTCCCGCCTCGACGTAGCCGCCCTTGTCCACGGACAGGGACTCCACGGTGCCCGAGAGGGTGGCGAGGGCTGTCACGGCGGCGTCCTCGACGATCTTGCCCTTGACCTCGATAATGTTGGTGATATCACCCTTCTTTGCCAGCGTGGTCTGGGTGGTGACCTCGAATCCTGGGGTGATGCCCGCCGTCGTGCCCTCCTCCTGGCTGGGGAAGAAGGCGATCTTGGTCAGTGCCACGGCGATCACCAGGGTCAGGAGGATCTTGATCGTGGGCAGGACGTAGCGCTTCACTGCGTGCTCCTCAGCAGGGACGGTCGGACGCCGACGTGGGACCAGTGCGGCGGTACCCCCGAAGAGTAGGTGCCCCGCTGCCAGTCGGTCCCTCCTCCCGGAGGAGGATTCACGGAACCGGGCGCGGTGTACTCCACAAGAGGGCTGGTCCGGGGGCCGGGCGGGGGCGACGCCGGACCGGACGACGCCCACTCTACCCAGGTTCCCCCGCACCGTAGGGACCTGGCCGGGCGCCGGGCCCGGCCGCGGGGGTGGTCACCTGCTCACCTCGCGGCAGGCGCGGTAGAAGTCCTTCCAGCCCCGGCGGTCGCGCACCACGGTCTCCAGGTACTCCGACCACACGACGGCGTCGCCCACCGGGTCGGCGACGACCGCCCCCAGGATCCCGGCGGCGACGTCGCCCGGGCGCAGGATGCCGTCGCCGAAGTGGGCGCTCATGGCCAGTCCGTTGGTGACCACCGAGATGGCCTCGGCGGTCGACAGGGTCGAGGAGGGGGACTTGACGGTGGTGCGCCCGTCCTCGGTGACGCCCTGGCGCAGCTCGCGGAAGACGGTGACCACGCGCCGGATCTCGTCCAGCGCCCCCTCGGCGGGCGGCAGCCGCAGGGCCGAGCCCAGGTCGGCCACCCGCCGCGAGACGATGGCGACCTCCTCCTCGGCGGAGTCGGGCAGGGGCAGCACGACGGTGTTGAAGCGGCGGCGCAGCGCGGAGGACAGGTCATTGACGCCGCGGTCGCGGTCGTTGGCGGTGGCGATGAGGTTGAAGCCGCCGCGGGCCTGGACCTCCGCGCCCAGCTCGGGCACGGGCAGCGTCTTCTCGCTGAGCACGGTGATGAGGGCGTCCTGGACGTCGGAGGGCATGCGGGTGAGCTCCTCGACGCGGGCGATGCGCCCCGAGCGCATGGCCTCCATGACCGGGGAGGCCACGAGCGCCTCGGGCGAGGGGCCCTCGGCCAGGAGGCGGGCGTAGTTCCAGCCGTAGCGCACGGCCTCCTCCGCGGTGCCGGCGGTGCCCTGGACCAGGAGGGTGGAGGTGCCGCACACGGCGGCCGCCAGGTGCTCGCTCACCCAGGACTTGGCGGTTCCGGGCACGCCCAGCAGCAGCAGGGCGCGGTCGGTGGCCAGGGTGGCCACGGCGATCTCGATGAGGCGGCGGCTGCCCACGTACTTGGGGGTGATGACGGTGCCGTCGGCCAGGGTGTCGCCCATGATGTAGGAGACCACCGCCCACGGGGACAGGCGCCAGCCGGTCGGGCGGGGGCGCTCGTCCAGGGCCGCCAGGGCGGCCAGCTCCTCGGCGTAGCGCTGCTCGGCGTGGGGGCGCAGGAGCCCCGTGGTGTCGTCGGCGGTGTCTGCGGTGGTCACGATGCCTCCTGGTCGGTCCGGTCGGTCAGCTCGAGCAGCTCGCGGCGCAGCTCGAGGGCGGTGATGACGGTCTGCGCGCGCAGGTCGCTCAGGGTGTCGGGCGGGGCGCCCCGGAGAATGGCGAGGACCTCGTCGAGGGCGTCGGGCGCGCAGCGCGCCGGCAGCACGCCCCACCACCGGGAGTCGGAGATGTACGAGCCCGGCCTGGTCACGGCGATCAGGGAGCGGGCGAAGACCCTGGACTGCTCCGCGGTGAGCTCGGACGGCCAGCTGAGGGTGCAGGTGACGACGGCGCTGTAGCGCTTGGCGGTGATGAGCCGGTGCAGGAGGGCCTCGCGGCGCGGCTCGTCGAGCAGGCCGAACAGGCCGGCGGGGGCGGGGGAGGGGCCCAGGTCCGCGAGGGCGGCGGCGAGCTCGCCGTCGCGCCAGGCGACGGCGGCCCGGACCAGCGGGGCGATCAGGTCCGCCTTCTGCCCGTCGCAACGCACTCGCGCCCTCGCCAGCTCGGCGGCGGAGATCCCCACGAGGTCCGGCCACCGCCAGGTGGGGATGCGGGCGATCACCTCCTCCAGGCGCGCCAGCGAGGCGGAGGTCCGGTGGGCCTTGGCGGGGTAGCGGTCGCGGGCCAGGGCGTCGGTCATCTCGATGCCGTGCAGCTCGACCGCCGGGGCCCGCAGGGCGCGCCGGGTGACGACGACGTGCCGCTCGGCCAGGGCCTCGGCGCGGGCGATGAGGGCGGAGGAGGGCAGGCGGCTCAGGAGCTCGGCGGCCCGACCCCGCACGGCCTCGGCGCGGTCGTCCAGGCGCTCCTCCAGGATCTGCTCGTCGGCCGGGCCCAGCCCGATGGCCAGGGCGTCGAGGATCTGCTCGCGCTCGGGCGCCCTCGCCTTGAGCCAGGCGCCGTCGGCCAGGAGGGCGCGGGCGGCGTCGGGGTCGGTGCGGCGCAGGCGGGCGAGGTGGTCGGCGCGCTCCTGGGCGTCGCCGTCCTCCCACCGGGCGGGGTCGGGCGGGGCGTTCCGCTGCGCGAAGCGCCGGATGCGGGCGGCCCAGCGCTCGTCCAGGGCGAAGACGGCGTGGTCCCGCTCGTCCATGACCGCCACGACCTCATCCCGGTCGTCGCCGCTCAGCGCGCTCGCCACCCGGTCCAGGAGCGGCGGCGGCAGGCGCAGGCCCCGGCGCCGCACGAGGCGCAGGACCCGCACGATGAATTCGTCCTGCGGGTGGTCCAGGGCCATGATGCGGGTCAGGATGTCGGCCAGGCCGGGATCGATGACCGGGGCGGGGCGCGCGGGCAGGTTCAGGGCGGTCGCGGGCGCGGCGGGGATGGCGGTGCGAGCGGCCGCGGCGTGGGCGGCGGCCGCCTCGAGCACGCGCTCGGCGCCGTCGGCCCCGCTGAGCACCGCGGCGACGGGGGCGCTGAGCGAGGCCGCCGCCAGGGGCCGGTTGCGCGCGCCGAGGGCGGCGGCGCGCACGACGTCGTCGAATCCGCTCACAGCGGCACCACCGTCCCCTCGGTCAGCAGGCTCAGGGGCCACAGGCCCTGCGGGCAGATCAGGCCCGCGACCACGACGTCGTCGCAGACGGCGCTCAGGGTCAGGCGGCGGTGGGCGCCGACCCGCAGCAGCGGCAGGGCGGCGTCCTCACCGGCCCGGTCCGACCGGTCCGAATGCTCCCCGGCGTCCCCCCGGTCCGACTGCTCCCCGTCCGCCTTCCGCGGGCTCAGGGCCAGGCGCCCCTCGGCATCGGCGGCCAGGCGGCCGGCGACGAGGAGGGGCCGGACGTCCGCCCACGGGTCGGCGGCCACGGCGTCGCGCCAGGCCTCGCGGGCTCCGACGATCGGCAGGGGGGCGGGGGACCAGTCGGTGACCGCCCCGGTCGAGGGGTACTCCTGCTGCGACAGGGCGCGCAGGGAGACCCCCGGGTAGAAGTGCAGGCGGGCCTCGACCTGGGTGCCGGAGGTGTAGATCCGCGGCAGCTCCTCGCGCTCGCGCGCATAGGCGATGATCCGCGCCCAGCGGCCCGTCCGTCTTCCGTACAGCCAGGAGTGGCGGGCCACCACCCGGCCCTCGCCGCGGTCCTGCGAGCCCGTGACCACCCAGTGGTCGGCGACCTCCGGCTCGGCGAGCACGGCCTCGGCCCGCACGCTCAGTCCCAGCTGCTGGTGCACGGCGGCCACCAGGTCGGCCGGCAGGTGCTCGCGCTCCTGCCAGGCGCGCACGATCAGGTGGATGGTGCCCAGCTCGGCGGTGAGGGCGCGCGCCCAGTCGGGGGACCTGTCGCCGACGTCGGCCAGCTCGGTCAGGCGCGTCCCCAGCGCGGGCGCCTGGGCGTCGACCATGCGGGCCGCGAG
>ERZ773009.2064-NODE-2064-length-13165-cov-4.631503_pt1 | contig 13165 bp, 12 predicted proteins | sample MGYA00580663_ERZ773009 | MGnify/ENA primary metagenome ERZ773009 (study PRJEB29015, sample SAMEA2737969) | human oral metagenome | biome: human oral; feature: human-associated habitat; material: dental | place: China | collected 2026 ... | reverse complement strand
ACGGGCTACTGCCAACATTCATTTTCGTATAATTTATAAATAAGATTAAATATTTTTAGGTTGTTTTGACAAGTTATGAATGAGCTACCCAAACTGTAACACTTTGACATATAAAAACAGAGGGGCTTAAAGCCCCTCTGCCGCAATTAGTATTTCTATTCGATTTTCTAATAGCTGTTTATTAATTACTTACTGATGTAAGCACCTACAAGTTCTTTCTTTCCATCTACTACAAGATGTACTTCGTTTCCATCCTTCTTCTCGCCCTTACCTTGTAAAGCACCTGAAGATGAAACAACTACACACTTTGATAATGCGATACCTGTAGGTACGAAAGATGTTCTTGAACCTATTATCTTGTTATCGCCTAATGTTCTGTCAACTAAGTTAACAGAGTTAGAAACTTCTGCAACTACCTTGTTGTCAGCATTAACTACAAATACCTTGTACTTGTCATCGCTGTCAGCCTTAACCTTCTTACCGTTTACATAGTATGTACTTCCGTCAAGTCCGTCAATACCTACACCCTTGTCACCGGAAGTTCTGAACTTAAATGCATAGCTATCGCCATCTATAGTAACGTTTACATTACCTGTCTTCATAGCACCGTCTGACTCATCACCAAAGTAGTATAAACCTGACTTAGGATCACTTGATGATGGACGTGCAAATGTAGATGCAGTTGAACTTAACTTAGTATACTCATTAAGCTTAGACTCTGAATCAAGCTCAACAGTTGCATTTGAACCTGAAGCTATCTTGTTGCTGCTATCAACTGTTAAGTACCAAAGTCCGCTAAGCATAGCACCCTTTTCATTAAATGCATACTTCTTACCGTTGATTGTCTTGATCTCGCTGTAAGCTAACTTACCTCTAGCGTCTGCGTAGTACCATAATTCCTTATCATCCTGGTTCTCTGAGTTCTTTGCATCAAATAACTCGTCCGGAACAGCCTTGAACCAAGTCTTTGATCTCATAGAACCATCTTCGTTTGTTGATGAGAAGTTTTTGAACTTATCAACTGAAGTAGATCCTGAAGGTGTTCCAACCCACTTAGTTAACATGTTACCATACTCACCAAATGCATACTTCTTACCGTTGATTGTCTGACCTTCCCACTTGCTGGTATATTTCTTACCGTTAGCCTGGAAGTAGAACCAATAATCCTGCTCCGGATCATCCTTGGTTGAGTCATTTACATGAATCTGTACCCACTTAGAAGTAGCTCTTGATCCGTCATCAGAAGCACCTAAATAGTACTCTGCATTCTGCCATGCATCATCGCCTGTAATTCTGTTTGAGTTTCCGTCTACCCAACCGAAAAGCATCTTAGCATCTGAAGCAAACGCATAGTTCTTTCCGTTGATAGTCTTGAATGATGTGTTCTCTCCGCCCTTGTATGCCTTACCATTAGCCTGGAAGTAATACCATACTGTTGCAGGAGCACTTTCTGAATCATCACTTGAGTTGTCAACTTCTACCCAGTTGTTAGTAACCATAACACCGTTAGCGTCTACGTAGAAGTAGTTCTCATTGTCCTGTACGATTGAATCTGTTGCCATGTTTCCGTCAGCGTCAAGCCAAAACCACTTGTCACCTGACTTCTGCCACTGCTCTGTTACCTTCTCATTGAATCTGTTATAATATGACCATGTACCGTTCTCTTCCTGCCATCCTTCAGCTGCAAGAGAAGTCATTGAAGCACCGATCGCAAGTAATGCTGCTGCTGATACGATTGCAGCTATCTTTGTCTGCTTTCTCATAATTAATGCACTCTCCTTTAATTATTAATTTGAAATTCCTAATTGCGTCAAGGAATATAATACTATCAAACTTCAATTTAATCAAGTTGATTTTTTACTTTAAGTATTTTTCTCATCTCCTTGAGTACGAGCCTAGTATATACCACTTTTCATAGAATTGATATATATTTTCTATAGACAATTTCTTACGAAATTATTACAAACGGTCTTGGTTTTGTTTGTAGCTTGTATTAACCTTGCTTAAATCTATACTAGGAATTCCTTTACTTTAATGAATTTAAGCCACTTTAAGTGTTAATACTGTCTTATTTTAAATCATTACTTGTCCACAATACATTTATATAATGATTTACTCTACATGCTCATGTGTATATAAATGATCCATACAATACTCAAGCCCATCCTTACATTTGGAGCAGTATCTGAATTCCATATTCTCATCATCTTTTTCCGTCTTCCCGCATACCGCACATCTATGTCTGCTTTCATTTACCGGTCTTATCTTGGCTCTGTACTGAGCCTTTCTTTGTATATTGCTTACATTATTTACTATATTTTTTCTTCTGCTGATAAAGTAGAATATTATAAAGTTAAGTAGTGAAAGTACTATTGTAACCTTACTTGAGAGGCTTCCCCTTATAAAACTATAGATTTCCAATAGTATGTAGAAAAAGGCAAGGTACTTTGCCTTTACCGGTATGGCAAAGTATAGCCTGAATTCCATTTCGGGGAAGGTAAGTGCAAATGCCAAAAATATTGACAGGTTCAGGTTATCGGGTGTCAGATAACTGTATCCGCTTTCTTCTATTCCCATTCTTATTCCGTATACATGCATAAGCAAGGCTCCTATTATATGAAAAAGGCAGCCCATAAACATAAAAACATTAAATCTGAAACTTCCCCACACATTTTCCAGGGCAATTCCCAAACTGTAGTAAGTTATTATCATAAAAAGCCCGAAAATCATGCTGTTAGTCGGAGGATAGGCAAGCCATGTAATAAGTCTCCACACCTGACCTTCAAGTACCTTTCCTATATCAAGTGCCATATATTCATAGTAAATGTAAGAGTTCATTATACTTATAACAAAACCTACCACATAAAATATAACAAAGTAATTCATCAGATTTCTGATGCTGTACTTTCCAAAGTTTCTTTCGAGTTTATAAAAAAACTTCATAATAAATATTTTACCTTTCTTTGATTTGTATTTTTGTATTATAGCATATATAATTGTATTTAGGAAATGAGGGGATATCCCCATTTCTTAATATTTATTTTATGGAGGTTTTTATGAAGAAAGAAATTATTTCTACTGATAAGGCACCTGCTGCTATTGGTCCTTATGTTCAGGCAACTAAGTTAGGCGAGATGTTATTTACCTCCGGTGTTATTCCGGTTAATCCCGCAACCGGCGAGATTCCAAGCACCGTTGAGGAGCAGGCAAGACAGGCTTTTTCTTCTCTTAAGGCTTTGGTTGAAGCTTCAGGCTCTTCTATCGAAAAGGTTGTAAAGACTACTTTATTTATTAAAAACATGGATGATTTCGCTAAAATCAATGCTATTTACGCCGAAGTTTTTGCTGAGCCTTATCCTTGCAGATCATGTGTTGAAGTGGCAAGACTTCCTAAGGATGTATTACTTGAGATCGAGGCTGTTGCTCATCTGTAAAAGCAGGATCTGACATTAGCTTTAATAGCAAAAACAGTAAAAAAAGCAGGTTTATTTTGAGTATATTAATAACTTGGAATTAGCTTTAATATCTAAAACGGTAAAAAAAGCTTTGTTTTTAGTATAGCAATAATTTGAAATTGACTTTAATATCTGCTTTAATATCTAAAAGGGGCTGTTGCACTAAGAATAAAATATACAAAATACAGCATTGAGTCAAAACCACTCTATAAAGTACTATTTTATTTTAATGCAACAGCCCTTTTTATAGCAAATTATAGATTGCGGTTTTTGTTAGTTTAGGAGGTTAGATATCCTAATACACAGCTGAAAGAAGTTTTATTTGGTATATTATACATGGATATTTATCGTACTGCTGTCGGCATTTATCTTACTTCTAATTTAAACCTTTTTATTTTTTGACAAAGATAAATGACCTATCCTAATTATAAGATTCTTACTATATATCATTGTTATTTTAATAAAATTATGATATTATTTTGATAAAAGGAGGTATAATATATGATAAATATTCGTCCGGTATCTGACTTAAGGAATAAATTCCCTGAGATCGAAGAAACTGTTATTAATTCAAATGCACCTGTATTTCTTACTAAAAATGGTTATGGAGTAATGGTATTAATGAGTATTGAACAATATTCTGTACTTAGTGACAGCTTTGAGAAAAAACTTGATGAAGCTGATGCTTATGCACAAAATTCTCCTATACGCCTTTCCAAATCAGAAGTCTTTAATAAAGCAAGGAAGATAATAGATGAAAAAGCAAATAATCGGTAATACAATGGAAGTACGAAGGCTCCTGTACTCAAAGCAAAATATAGATGAGCTACTAAGTTAAAGAGGCTGTTGCACTAAGAATAAAATATACAAAATACAGCAGTGAGTCAAAACCACTCTATAAAGTATTATTTTATTTTAATGCAACAGCCCTTTTTTAATTTTGCTGAGAAACTATTATTTTAATTTAGTCTTTTTGTAATAACCTTGCTTATCATAGCAAATTACTTTTTTATTATCATGTATGCATCTTACTTTTTTTAATAATAACCTTGGCTATCATAACTTCCCCGGTCTTGGTTATCCTGTGGGTATTGTCCTCCTTCCCATGTGCCATTATCCCAAGAATTGTTTTCCCAACCATATTGTTCCTGATTATCAAAGTTTCTGCCTCTTCCTCCTCTTGTATCTTGATTATTTGAAGAGTTACCCTGTCTGCCTTGTGAGCTTCCTCTTCTGTCAGGCGGCTGCTGTCCGTTCGGTTCGCCAAAGCCGCCTACTTGTCTTCTGCCGGGTCTGCCCTGTCCGCTGTCTTGTGATCCGCCTTGACCGCCTCCTTGCGAACCACCAAAGCCACCTCCTTTTGAGCTACCTTGGTCGCCGCCTTGCGGTCCTCCAAAACCGCCCTGTCCGCCGGAACCTCCAAAACCTCCGCCTTGTGGTCCGCCCTGTCCACCGGGACCTCCAAAACCTCCGCTACTTGTACCCAGACTTGAGCTTACTGAGTTTATAGTTACAGTTTGCTCTGTATCGCCTGTTTTTAGGGTGTAGGTTTTGCCTGTTTCAAGGCTTGGAAGTGAAATTACAGCTGTGGCGAATTCTTTTTCAGCCACAAATTCTATCAACTTAGTTTGAGACTCATCACTTAAAGTTATAGTAGTTCCTGCTGCCTGTGTGCTGTCATAATACACATTTATGAAGTTTTGGCTTGAGTCCTCCGAAAATGTTTGGAACATTCCCGAACTTCCGGCTCCTACATATACTCCCCCGCTAATCTTAGCTTCTCCGTTGTAATCCAAAGTGCCGTCACCACCGCTTGTAGGTCCGCTTATATAGGTTTCACCACCCTCTATATATAAGTCTCCGTTGGAGTCTATGGCGTCTCCCGAAGCGTTAATATTAACCGTACCTCCTGCTATACGCACTTCTACACCGTCTTGGTCTTAATTTCCAAGCATCTCTTTTTCAGCGTCACTTACACTGTCATCATACTTGGTTCTTGCGTTTATTCCGTCATCAGTTGCGCTTATATCTACATTTCCCCCATAGATTTCTACAGTAAGACCCTCGAGACCTTCTTCTGATTTTTCTATATTTATATCTCCGTCATATATATTGAGTTCTCCGTCTGAGGTAAAGCCTTTACCTGTTGCATTTACTTTGAAAGTTCCGGTTTCTACCGTAAGTGCATCCTTGGCTCTTACAGCATTATCCACTGATGTAAGGTCAAAATTTCCTGAAATGATTGCTAATGTATCCTTAGTCTTGATTGCGGTTTTATAATTTGCATTTACTTTAAGCGTACCGCTTCCGTTTATTACAAGGTCATTTTTTATAAATAAGGTTGCATCCGGCTCGTCTTCTCCATCCGCAAAGGTATAGTTACTTGTATCACTTAAGGTATTTTCAGTTGATTCTGCCAAGGTAAGTATTACCTTTTTACCGTCAGCCGCATAAATTGCCGGGCCGCTTTCACTGTTTATCTCCACTCCGTTAAGTACAAGGTGTACTACCGCACTGTCTTTAGCATCTATGTATACCTGACCTGTGAACTTACCGCTCAGCACATAGGTGCCTGAGCTTGTTATATTGACCTTGCCGTCAGAGTAATTAGCTCCCGAGCCTTCTATCTCAGCTTCGCTGCCGTTTAATGTAATTATAGTTGAACTTGACTTATCCCAACTTGTGTTAAGATCTTCTTCGGAATATATACTGCTTAGATCTCTGTTACTTGTACTTGTAGTCTTGGTTTCAGTATCTTTGCTTTCAGTATCGCTACTATTAACACTGCTTGTCTGCTGTACGCTTATGCTACTTTCATTGCTGCTGTTCTTTGCTGCATTTGCAGCACAACCTGTTATAGTAAATCCCATTAAGGATAGGCTAAGTAACCAAGCCGCCATTTTTATTTCACTTTTTTTCATAATCTATCTGCCTTTCTGTTGCTGTCTTCTATATTCTGTCTTGTATTTAGTTTGAAATATCATAAATGTATCCAATATCCACTCCTTATATAAGCCTCTTTGTAGATCGGTGCTCAAAGAAAACGATGTACCGGTGTAACCACAACCGGCCCTCTTTTGGCAATCAAACAAGCTTTACAATCTGTAATAAATGTATCGAAACTTTATTAACAGTACTGCGAGTATGATTGAAATATGAGTGTTTTGACTGAGTGTTTATATTGCAACCTATTACAATTGCATATTCTCTACTCCCGGCTTAGCGCAGGTTATGTTAAGATTGCCGTTTCTGACTCTTATGTCATCAAGCATAGCTTTTTCTTTACTTACATTTTTTTCTGTTATCAGGTAATGAAGCTCATAAAGGCTTCCCATATTGATTGTTCTTACCTTTTGAAGTTCGGCTCTTTTTGTGTATTTATTAAATACCTCATCAAATGCCGTATCATAGTCCATATTTTCCGCTATAGTTATTTTAAGCTCTCTATCATTAACAGCCTTTGACTGGATGTAGCTTATGATAAGAGTTATTATGCAAACCATTAAAAGTAAGATACAGCTTATTCCCACATAGCCCATACCGTTTGCAAGCCCCATTCCCATTGATATGAATATACTGGCTATCTCTCTGGATGTACCCGGCATCGAACGAAATCTTACCAATGAAAATGCCCCCGCAACCGCAACTCCGGTTCCTAAGTTACCGTTTACCACCATGATTACCGATTGAACTATTAAGGGTAATAATATCAGTGTCAAACTGAAGTTCAAACTTGTTTTATTTTTGTATGAATGAACCAAGGACAGCACTATTCCCAAAACCACAGAAACCGTTGAACATATTATAAATTCATTAAGGCTTATGCTTGAGGTTGAAGCCACCCTTGCAAGTATACTGTTAAGCATTTTGCTCCTCCTGTTTTTATTTTTAGATATTTATTGTTTAGTGATACTATATAGACACTGCTACAAATCCGCCTACCTCTATCTGCTTTTTTAGATATTTATTTTTAGTGTTGCTACACAGACACTGCTGCAAGTTTGCCTACCGCTATTTCTCTTATTTTCAGATGCAAGCCTGCCTACCTCTATCTGCTTTTTTAGATATTTATCGTTTAGTGATACTACACAGATACCGCCGCAAACCTGCCTACCGCTATCTTTCTTTTTGAAGCTATATTTATATTTCTATATATGGTTGACTTATAGTATTCTCCATACTTGGAAAATGAACTTTGATATATATTAAGTTTTGATAATATATGACATAACCACAGCGGCATTGCCATATTGATTTTAACCTCCATTATATAAAAATCCTTTCCCAAAAGATCTATATTACATTGTCTTTTTGTTATATCAAGATTATGATCTCTTGCCACTATGTTGGTGTCAAAGGTTATTCTGAACTCCGCATCATCTATCCCATAATAAGCCAGTCTGTCATAGGCTATATATACCTTGGGTTCCAAATCAAGATTATGTTTCATGTATTCTATTTCTTTAAATATCTGTTCTTTTTTAAATTTTTCAGGGCTTATATTATTATATAAATACGCCCTTGCCTCATTAAGTTTTAATGCTATACGCCTTTTATATACTACATGTTGATACTTTTTCTTTATTTCTATAAATACTTCACTTTTATCACTTGGCATTCCGTATGCTCTGAGTCTTAATTTTTCTTTATATAAAGGTTTTTCCAATGAATGTCTTATCAAATAAAAGTTTTCAGTATCAAAGTATATGTTTGATATAGTATGTTTACCATAGTCATCAAGTTTCATATGTTTTTTAATTTCCTGCATAAGTTCTTCGTATTTAGACATTGGAACTATATACTTCTTTTCTATTCTTTCAAATATTCGCTTTGCCATATCATCACCTCCTGTCGCATATAATAAAGTACTAAACTGAAAATACACTTAAAAAAGAAAATAAAATAATAAATCTGTTAGAGGTACTTTATCCTGCACACTTGACTGCAAGACGGAGTTCTCCAAAAGACTATAGTTTCCGTAAAATATTTTTGCAAAATAAAAAAGCACCCCTTTTACAGAGTACTTTTTTATTTGGGTGCATTATAATTTATAAATTTCTAAAATAATCAGATCTTGTCATTTTCATCAAATATATCGCCGCAATTAGGGCAGAACTTAGGTGCAGCTGCTCCCGGTGCCGGTGTCCATCCACACTTATCACACTTAAAGCCTCCTGTACTTTCAGGCTTCTTGGAACCGCAGTTTGAACAGAACTTAGTTGTATTATGCTGACCGCAAGTACATACCCACTCTCCGTCTGCTGTGGCATTTACCCGGGTTTGTCCTCCAACCTGACCTACGAAACCGTTCGGCTGTGCCTGCTGTCCTTGCTGAGACATTCCCTGCTGTGGCTGTCCCTGCTGCTGATAGCCCTGTTGAGGCATTCCTTGCTGATAACCCTGCTGCGGCTGTCCTTGCTGGTATCCCTGCTGCGGCATTCCCTGTTGGTAGCCTTGTTGTGGCATTCCCTGCTGATATCCTCCGTATTGCTGATTTTGCATCTGTTGTTGCTGTGCCATACCGTAAAGCGCTGTAGAGTTGGCTCCGCCGGCAGCATTAGCCATGTTCATACCTGCAAACGCCATCATAGGACCGGTGCTTGTATTGGAAGCTGCCGCCTTCATAGCATCAGCTTGGGCACTTACAAGGTGTGCGGCTGCCATATCAGCACTTCTGAATACAGCATTCTTCTGTAATTCCTTGATAAGATTTTGATCTTCCTCTGAAGCTGTTGCTGAACGAAGAGTAAGCTTGTCCAGCTCTACACCATAGTCATCTTTCCAATTCTCAAGTTCTTTTTTGGTTTCCTTGCTTATAACATCTACATTACCTGTAAGCTGGTAATATCTTACTCCCTGATCTGCAACTCTTGTAAATGCCGGTTGAAAAGCATGTACCAATTCCGCAGTAAGCTGTTTATTCAAATCTGCCTTGTCATATCTATCTTTAACATTACCCGCAAGTTTCTTGTAGAAGATTATAGGGTCTACAAGGGTATAACTGAATTCTCCATGGCTGCGTATACCTATCTCTATATCAAGGCTTATATTCTTATCTATAACACGGAAAGGTATAGGACTGGCTGTACCGTATTTATTATCTGTAATAATCTTGGTATTAAAGTAATACACTCTTTGGTCATGACCGGTCTCGCCACCGTAAGTAAACCTTCTTCCGAATTGCTTAAAGCTTGCTACGATACTTTCACCGAACTTACCCGCAAATATACTGGGCTCCGTATTATTGTGAAATACATATTCCCCGGCTTCGGCAGATACCTCAACTATTGCTCCGTTATCAACTATCATCATACACTGACCTTCATTGATGATTACTTTTGATCCGTTGGATATAATATTATCGGAAGCCTTGTTATTCTGCCCTCTTGCAGTCTGTACCTTAGTGCCTTTTACCATCAAAGTATTATTATCTATAGTGTCACAATAAAAATACTCCAAAAATTGGTCGGATATTACTCCACCTGCGGTGTCCATAACTAATTTAATCAGTCCCATAAGCATTTCTCCTTTAGATAGTTAAATTTTTGTAAGCATATGCGCTTAAAGCTGCTACTGTTTTGCCGTCTTTTATAAGCCCAGTATATACCATTTTCATCAAATCATCAAGTGCCCACGCTTCTATCTCAATATCTTCATCTTCATCTAAGTTTTGTTTTGAAATTCTTAAGTTTTTTGCTATATATATTTCTATTTCTTCATCACAAAAAGCAACCGTAGTATTTACTGTTATAAGGTATTCCAAATCATCGGGACTTGCAACCTTGTATCCGGTTTCTTCTTCAAGCTCCCTAAATGCGCATAACCTTTTGTCTTCACCCGGACTGTCGACCTTACCTGCCGGTATCTCTAAAGTAAACCTGTCAAGAGCATTCCTATATTGTCTGACCATCAGTATCTTGCCGTCTTCTCTTACAGGAATCACTGCGGCAGCACCGTCATGATGTATAAAGTCCCATATTACTTCTTTGTTGCTTTCGGTCTCCATATAGTCCTTATACACCTTTAATATAACACCCTGATATGCCAATTCCCTTTTCTTTCTTTTAATACTCTTCATAGTCATCTCCACAGTTTTCTTTTAATTTTCCGGATCATTGTTTTGAGTTTGCTTATTTAAACCTGCTCAAATGTATTATAAACCGGTTGTACCTCAAGCCTGCCGGACTTTTTAAACTCACTTAAATGAATTCTTTTATATCACAATACCTATATCCCTGCCTTAAAAGGTAATTGATAACCTTTCTTTTTGAGTCCACATCACTTAGATTATAATAATCCTTTTTTCTAAGCAGGGCTTCTATATTATCATACTCATTAAGATGTAATTCTTCAAGTTTTGCATCTATTACTTTTTTATCAAAGCCCTTTTCTATCAATTTATTTTTAAGGAAGAGTTTGCTTTTTTTAGTCTTATTGGCATTTATATATCTTTCTATGTAATCCATATCATCTATATAATGCTTAGAGACGGCAAAGCTTACCGCCTCTTCCACCAAATCTTCCGGATAACTTTCTGTAAGCTTATGCCTAAGAGCATGGGAGTTATAATCTCTGGCACTTAAAAGATAGAGTAATCTTTTGTATACACGTTCTTTAAGTATAGGATATATTTTTTCATATAAATTTTCAAAGTACTCATTTTCTTTAAGTTCAAAAGTATCAACTTCTTTATTATATAAACAAAAACTTATACCTTCTTCAGTAATGATTTTCTTCTTTGTACTGCTTATAGAAATTATTTTTTTAATATACATATATTTGCTTTAGCATTAATATTTATACCATATCATCATCAAAGATAGCGGCTTCATCTTCAGGAATTTCCACAGTCTCTTCCACAACTGTCTCCGCCTTCTTCTTATCGGTTTTTGACTTTTTAGCCGGCTTTTTGAAGTTACTGCTTACTTCTTCGTCATCTCTTTCAAACAACTCATCACTGTTTTGCAGTGCATACAGCTCTCTTACTTTAAGTTCTATCTCCTTGCAAATATCCGGGTTCTCCAAGAGATAGTCTTTAGCCTTCTCTCTTCCCTGCCCGAGTTTTGCTGAATTATAAGCATACCAGGCACCGCTTTTATCAACAATATTAGCCTCTACCGCAAGATCAAGTATATCGCCCTCTTTAGATATGCCCTTACCGTAAAGTATATCAAATTCAGCCTCTTTAAATGGCGGTGCCACCTTGTTCTTGGAGACTTTTATTCTGACTCTGTTACCTACATTATCTCCGCCCTGCTTTACATAATCTACTCTTTTTACCTCTATTCTTATAGAAGAATAAAACTTAAGTGCACGACCGCCTGTGGTAACTTCCGGATTACCGAAACTTATACCTATCTTTTCACGCAACTGGTTTATAAATATAATGGTTGTATTGCCTTTACTTATAATACCTGTAAGCTTTCTCAGCCCCTTGCTCATAAGTCTTGCCTGAAGACCCATTTGCTGGTCAGCCATATCTCCGTCTATTTCGGCTTTAGGCACCAAGGCTGCAACCGAGTCTATGATAATTATATCCATAGCACCAGAACGCACCATGGTTTCAGCTATCTCCAGTGCCTGTTCACCGTTATCCGGCTGTGATACATATAAATTATCTATATCAACACCTATAGCCTTGGCATATACCGGATCAAGAGCGTGCTCGGCATCTATAAATCCCGCTATTCCGCCTCTTTTTTGTACCTCGGCAACCATATGCAAAGCTACTGTCGTCTTACCGGAAGACTCATGTCCGTACACTTCTATAATACGGCCTCTGGGTATACCGCCTATACCGAGTGCTATATCTATACCTAGACAACCTGTCGGTATAGCCGCTACATTAAGCTGTCTGCTTGAATCTCCGAGTTTCATGATGGAGCCCTTACCATAGGCTTTTTCTATTTGTAAAATAGCCTCATCCAGTGCTTTTCTTCTTCCTTCTGTGTTCATCTCGCCTCCATTTTCTGAACATATGTTCCTTTGTTAGTAGTATATTAGTTTTAATATTATTTGTCAAGTAAAGTACTTGATTATATTTTAAGTATGTGCTATATTTTATTATATAGTTTTCGAAACTATATCTATTAGTTTTTAATATTATATGTTTTAGATTTGATATTATTGAAAGGGGTTTATTATGCTTAAATTTATAGATAAATTAAAAGATCCGGGCAGTGCCTTGACACACTTTTTAGCCTTTATACTTACTCTTTTAGCTGCGGTATTTCTTTTTTCCAAGGCAGCGGGGCATCGTATAGGCTCTATGAGTATGGCAACTTTTATAATTTTTATAATAAGTATGCTGCTTTTATATGCTGCAAGTACAACTTATCATTCCTTTAACATTTCTAAAAAGATCAATACTTTACTGAGAAAAATTGATCACATGATGATATTTGTACTTATTACCGGCACCTATGCTCCGATATGCTTAAGTGTACTTGGCGGGAAAACCGGCATAACACTTTTTAGTATGGTTTGCGGTATTTCTCTCTTAGGTATACTTATTAATATATTTTGGATTAATTATCCCAAGTGGATTTCTTCCGTGATTTACATAGGACTTGGCTGGCTTTGCAGTTTGGCTTTAACTAAGATTATAGCTTCCATGCCGAAAATAAGCTTTATATGGCTGATTGTAGGCGGTGTGATCTACACTGTGGGCGGTGTTGTTTATGCACTTAAGCTTAAATGTTTTGACAGGT
>ERZ773009.2062-NODE-2062-length-13180-cov-7.668419_pt1 | contig 13180 bp, 11 predicted proteins | sample MGYA00580663_ERZ773009 | MGnify/ENA primary metagenome ERZ773009 (study PRJEB29015, sample SAMEA2737969) | human oral metagenome | biome: human oral; feature: human-associated habitat; material: dental | place: China | collected 2026 ... | reverse complement strand
ACCTTTCAGAAGAAGGTAAAAAAGCTGTTGAAGATGCAAAAGCTAAAATCCTTGATGGAAGCGTAAAAGTTCCTGAAAAATAATGGATGGAAGTCATTTCTTAGGAAGCGGCCCTCGGCCGCTTTTTTAAGAGTTGAGGCAAAGTCATTTTGTCTCAGTAAAGCTTGCTACTAGAGAAACTAGCAAGTTTTATTGAAATAAAATAAGACTCTGAAAGGAAGAGCACATGGCACACGAAAATGTCATTGAGATGCGTGATATTACCAAGGTGTTTGGTGAATTTGTTGCCAACGACAAAATCAACTTGCACCTACGAAAAGGTGAAATTCATGCACTTTTAGGAGAAAATGGGGCTGGAAAGTCCACGCTCATGAACATGTTAGCAGGGCTTCTTGAACCAACCAGTGGTGAAATTGTGGTCAACGGTCAAGTTGTCAACCTCGATTCACCATCTAAAGCAGCTAGCTTGGGAATCGGAATGGTTCACCAGCACTTTATGTTGGTAGAAGCTTTTACAGTGGCTGAAAACATCATTTTAGGTAGTGAATTAACTAAAAATGGTGTATTAGATATCGCTGGAGCTAGCAAAGAAATCAAGGCTCTTTCTGAACGTTATGGCTTAGCTGTTGATCCTTCTGCTAAAGTGGCAGACATCTCAGTTGGAGCCCAACAACGTGTAGAAATTTTAAAAACCCTTTATCGGGGGGCTGATATCCTTATCTTTGACGAACCAACGGCTGTCTTGACTCCATCAGAAATTGATGAGTTGATGGCTATTATGAAAAATCTTGTCAAAGAAGGAAAATCAATTATCTTGATCACCCACAAGTTGGATGAGATTCGAGCAGTTTCTGACCGCGTTACAGTTATCCGTCGTGGAAAATCAATTGAAACTGTCGAAATTGCAGGGGCTACCAATGCTGATTTGGCAGAAATGATGGTAGGTCGTTCTGTTTCCTTTAAAACAGAGAAGCAAGTCTCTCAACCAAAAGAAGTGGTCTTGTCTATTAAAGACTTGGTGGTCAATGAAAACCGCGGTGTCCCAGCTGTGAAAAATCTATCCTTGGATGTTCGTGCTGGAGAGATTGTTGGGATTGCGGGGATTGATGGAAATGGTCAGTCTGAACTCATTCAAGCCATCACAGGTCTTCGCAAGGTTGAATCTGGAGGCATTGAGCTAAAAGGAGATTCAATTGTAGGCTTGCACCCACGTCAGATTACAGAGTTGAGTGTTGGGCACGTTCCAGAAGATCGTCACCGTGATGGTTTGATTTTGGAAATGATGATTTCTGAAAATATTGCCCTTCAAACCTACTATAAAGAACCACATAGTAAAAATGGAATTTTGAACTATTCAAATATTACTTCTTATGCTAAAAAGCTAATGGAAGAGTTTGATGTTCGTGCTGCCAGTGAATTTGTTCCTGCAGCAGCACTCTCAGGAGGAAATCAACAAAAAGCAATTATTGCTCGTGAAATTGATCGTGATCCTGATCTCCTTATCGTCAGCCAGCCAACTCGTGGGTTGGATGTCGGCGCCATTGAATATATCCACAAACGCTTGATTGAAGAGCGTGATAATGGGAAGGCTGTCCTTGTTGTCAGCTTTGAATTGGATGAGATTTTAAACGTCTCAGACCGTATTGCCGTTATCCACGATGGTAAGATTCAAGGTATTGTATCACCAGAAACAACCAATAAACAAGAACTTGGTGTCTTGATGGCTGGTGGAAACTTGGGAAAGGAGAAGAGTGATGTCTAAAAAATTACAACAAATTTCGGTTCCCTTGATTTCTGTCTTCCTAGGAATTTTACTCGGAGCCATTGTCATGTGGATCTTCGGTTATGATGCTATTTGGGGCTACGAAGAATTGTTCTATACAGCCTTTGGTAGCTTACGTGGGATTGGGGAAATCTTCCGTGCTATGGGGCCTTTGGTCTTGATTGGTCTTGGTTTTGCTGTTGCCAGTCGTGCAGGTTTCTTTAACGTTGGACTTCCTGGTCAGGCTTTGGCAGGTTGGATTCTTAGTGGTTGGTTTGCCTTGTCGCATCCAGATATGCCGCGTCCCTTGATGATTCTAGCAACTATCGTGATTGCTTTGATTGCGGGAGGAATTGTCGGAGCGATTCCAGGTATTCTGAGAGCCTATCTAGGGACGTCAGAGGTTATCGTAACCATCATGATGAACTACATCGTTTTGTATGTAGGGAATGCCTTTATCCATGCCTTCCCTAAAGACTTCATGCAAAGTACAGATTCGACCATTCGTGTTGGGGCTAATGCAACCTACCAGACACCTTGGTTGTCTGAGTTGACTGGTAACTCACGGATGAATATTGGTATTTTCTTTGCTATCATTGCCGTTGTAGTTATTTGGTTCATGCTCAAGAAAACGACTCTTGGTTTTGAAATTCGTGCAGTTGGTCTTAATCCACATGCTTCAGAATATGCTGGTATTTCTGCAAAAAGAACGATTATCCTCTCAATGATTATTTCAGGTGCTTTGGCAGGTCTTGGTGGAGCTGTTGAAGGGCTTGGAACCTTCCAGAACGTCTATGTTCAAGGGGCATCTTTAGCTGTCGGATTTAACGGGATGGCGGTTAGTCTGCTTGCGGCCAACTCACCAATTGGTATTCTCTTTGCAGCCTTCCTATTTGGTGTTCTCCAAGTTGGAGCCCCAGGTATGAATGCGGCGCAGGTACCGTCTGAGCTTGTCAGCATTGTAACAGCGTCTATTATCTTCTTTGTCAGTGTTCATTACCTTATCGAACGCTTTGTCAAACCGAAAAAACAAGTTAAAGGAGGTAAGTAAAGATGTCTATTACAACCTTGCTCACCCTCTTGGTGTCTTCTATGCTGATTTACTCAGCTCCCCTCATCTTTACAAGTATTGGTGGTGTTTTCTCTGAACGTGGTGGTATCGTAAACGTCGGCCTTGAAGGAATTATGGTTATGGGTGCCTTTTCTGGAGTTGTCTTTAACCTTGAATTTGCAGAACAATTTGGAGCAGCAACTCCATGGCTATCTTTGTTAGTTGCAGGATTGGTAGGGGGAATCTTTTCTATCATCCACGCAGCAGCAACAGTTCATTTCCGTGCAGATCATGTTGTCAGCGGTACAGTATTGAACTTGATGGCGCCTGCCTTGGCTGTTTTCTTAGTGAAAGTTCTTTATAATAAAGGACAAACAGATAACTTAAGTCAGACTTTTGGACGCTTTGACTTCCCAGTCTTGGCAAATATCCCAGTGATTGGTGATATTTTCTTCAAATCAACAAGTCTGCTAGGTTATATCGCGATTGCCTTCTCATTCCTTGCTTGGTTTATCCTCTTCAAGACCCGCTTTGGTCTTCGTCTCCGCTCTGTAGGTGAACATCCGCAAGCAGCGGACACATTGGGAATCAACGTCTACAAAATGAGATATTTAGGGGTTATCATTTCAGGTTTCCTAGGTGGAATTGGCGGAGCGATTTATGCTCAATCCATCTCAGTTAACTTCTCAGTGACAACTATTGTTGGACCTGGATTTATCGCCCTTGCTGCGATGATCTTTGGGAAATGGAATCCAATCGGAGCTATGCTTTCAAGTCTCTTCTTTGGACTTTCACAAAGTTTAGCTGTTATTGGTTCTCAATTGCCATTCCTACAAGGAGTGCCTGCGGTTTATCTTCAAATTGCACCTTATGTTTTGACAATTCTTGTCTTGGCAGCCTTCTTTGGAAAAGCAGTCGCACCAAAAGCAGATGGTATCAACTATATCAAATCAAAATAAGCATACAAAAAAACGTCAGTTCTGTTCAAACTGGCGTTTTATTTTTTAGGATTTTGATGGATTAAGTTCAATCCCCAAGGGACAAGATTTTCAGTTTTATTTTTGATACGTGTGATATTATCCTTATGACGAATGATAATCAAACTAGCAAGAGCTAGGATAATGGCGATGAAGAGAGGGTCATAGTTACTCAAAATAAAACCAAAAAGTGGAAAGAGTAGAACTCCGATGACAGCCGCGATAGATGCTGTGACACTAGACAGCGAAATCATACTACCTAGATAGAGGGTTCCAAAGAAAACAACCGCAAGGTAGAGACAGAAGATAGGCGCAAATCCGAAAATCACACCTGCACTGGTTGCGACAGCCTTACCACCCTTAAATCCTGCAAAGATAGGAAAGGTATGTCCAATAACAGCCAAAAGTCCAAAGATGAGAGGCGAAACGCCTTGCAGATGAAACATAATCGGAAGAAGGGTTGCTAGGGTTCCTTTGAAAAAGTCAATCACAAAGGTTGCCATACCAGCTTTCTTGCCTAAAATGCGGAAGGTATTGGTCGTTCCAGTGTTACCAGAACCATGCTCGCGCAGATTGATTTGAAAGAATACTTGTCCAATCCAGAGACCAGACGGAATCGAACCCAGCAGATAGGCTAGGATTAATAAAACTATTGTAATCATACTCCTATTATATCATGAAATGGAGAAGAAAGGCAGAGAATCTCTTCTGAAATTGTCACAGCGGAGAAAGAAAAATTTTGCAAAATCCTTAGAAAACCTGTAGAATAGTAAAGATGAACGAATAGGAGGTTCCTTGTGTCAAAAAAGGAAATCAATATTAACAATTATAATGATGACGCCATTCAGGTGCTAGAAGGGTTGGATGCCGTCCGTAAACGTCCAGGGATGTATATCGGATCGACTGATGGGGCAGGTCTTCATCATCTCGTCTGGGAAATCGTCGATAATGCTGTCGATGAAGCCTTGTCTGGATTTGGTGACCGTATTGATGTGACCATTAATAAAGACGGCAGTTTAACGGTTCAAGACCACGGACGTGGGATGCCGACTGGAATGCACGCGATGGGAATCCCAACGGTTGAAGTAATCTTTACCATTCTCCACGCCGGAGGGAAATTCGGTCAAGGTGGTTATAAGACATCAGGTGGTCTGCACGGGGTGGGTTCTTCCGTAGTTAACGCCCTTTCTAGCTGGCTAGAAGTTGAAATCACTCGTGACGGTGCAATCTACAAGCAACGTTTTGAAAATGGTGGCAAACCTGTTACGACTTTGAAGAAAATCGGTACAGCGCCCAAGTCTAAAACAGGTACCAAGGTTACGTTTATGCCTGATGCGACGATCTTCTCTACGACAGATTTCAAGTACAATACCATCTCAGAACGCCTCAATGAGTCAGCCTTTCTTTTAAAAAATGTGACCTTGTCTCTAACGGATAAACGCACAGACGAAGCGATTGAATTCCACTATGAAAATGGGGTACAAGACTTTGTTTCTTACCTCAACGAAGACAAGGAGACCTTAACGCCGGTTCTTTACTTTGAAGGGGAAGACAATGGTTTCCAAGTGGAAGTGGCCCTCCAGTACAATGACGGATTTTCAGATAACATTCTATCCTTTGTCAATAACGTTCGCACCAAGGACGGTGGAACGCACGAGACAGGACTCAAGTCTGCCATTACCAAGGTTATGAATGACTATGCGCGTAAGACTGGGCTTCTCAAGGAAAAAGATAAAAACCTTGAAGGGTCAGACTATCGTGAAGGACTAGCAGCCGTTCTTTCTATCCTTGTTCCTGAAGAACACCTCCAGTTTGAAGGTCAGACAAAGGATAAATTGGGAAGCCCACTGGCTCGTCCAGTTGTGGATGGAATTGTAGCTGATAAGTTGACTTTCTTCCTTATGGAAAATGGGGAATTAGCTTCAAATCTTATTCGCAAAGCCATCAAGGCCCGTGATGCTCGTGAAGCGGCACGTAAGGCGCGTGATGAGAGTCGAAATGGGAAGAAAAATAAGAAAGATAAGGGATTGTTGTCTGGGAAATTGACCCCAGCCCAGTCTAAGAATCCAGCTAAGAATGAACTCTATCTAGTCGAGGGGGATTCTGCCGGAGGTTCTGCCAAACAAGGCCGTGACCGCAAGTTCCAGGCAATCTTGCCTCTTCGTGGTAAGGTTATCAATACAGCCAAAGCCAAGATGGCGGATATCCTCAAAAATGAAGAAATCAACACCATGATTTATACAATCGGTGCGGGTGTGGGAGCAGATTTTTCTATTGAAGATGCCAACTATGACAAGATTATTATCATGACCGATGCGGATACTGACGGTGCCCATATCCAGACTCTTCTTTTAACATTCTTTTATCGCTACATGCGTCCGCTAGTTGAGGCAGGCCATGTCTATATCGCCCTTCCGCCTCTTTACAAGATGTCCAAAGGCAAAGGCAAGAAAGAAGAAGTAGCCTATGCATGGACAGACGGAGAACTTGAAGAACTCCGCAAGCAGTTCGGTAAAGGCGCAACACTCCAACGCTACAAGGGGCTTGGAGAGATGAATGCAGACCAACTCTGGGAAACAACCATGAACCCAGAAACTCGTACCCTAATCCGTGTTACGATTGAAGACTTAGCACGCGCAGAACGCCGCGTCAATGTCCTCATGGGTGATAAGGTCGAACCACGTCGTAAGTGGATCGAAGACAATGTCAAGTTTACGCTGGAAGAAGCGACGGTGTTTTAGTATAGTATAGGAAATATTATGGCGAGACAGAATTATTTTGAGTTTATTAAAAGTATGCGCTTTGATGCTAAGAAAGAAATAGACATAGTAAAAAAAATACTGCAAGAAGATATCTATATAAAAAATCATAAAACTAATCTTCAGGAATTTTTTTCTGATGGATATAAAAAGTATTATCCAGTGGAGAAGAAAGGACAGCATGTTACATTTGAAGAAAAATTTACAGTCATTTACCAACGTTTTACCAGTGTTGATTGCCTTTATACTGTTTTTGAATTTATTTTAGATTTATATTTAGAAATAAGAAATAAAGATAAATTTGCAGAAAGATATGTGACGTCTAAGGGACTTGAAGAAATAGATGATTATGTAGGTTATATTCCTGAAAATTATGATGAAAGGGAAATCTGGGCAGAAGTTAAAAATCATACTTCTCTAATGGATCAATACGAAAAATTATGTGAAAGATTAGAGTATTCTTTAGATAAAACAAATCATGAATTGATTACATTGGATAATGGCAATAGAATCATTGTTGAAAAGAATGTTTATGCTTCAGAAGTTTCTCAGATTGTATCTGAAACGAGTATTGAAGATGCGATAAAGGTTTTAGAATATAATCATTTTTTAAATAAAGGAAATATTCAGCGTAAGAAAGAAATACTTCTTTCTTTAGCAGGCTATTTGGAGCCTTATCTCAAAAAATTTGATGATCCTGAAAAACTACCTAAAGAATTAAAGGGAATTTATAATGAACTAAAAATAGTGTTACAAACAAAAGGGGCTGACACGGATAAGAAAGGTAACCAGATTCCTAAGAAAATTGCTGTTTTTGATAATCTTTCTGAGATGTATAACAAAGGAGGGTTAAGACATAACAACGATAAGCAATATCATCTCGATATGAATGATGAGGAATTGGAACAATGGTATGATAATATTTATTCTTCAACCTTGTTTGTGATTCTCAGTCTGGAGATGGGAAAAAATTTATCTAAGTTGAATGAATTGAAAAAGAAATGATTTCATCCTATACTAAGAATTACCTTCCCCACCCCTAGACAAGAAATTCCACATGAAGAATTTCTTGTCTAGGAGTAAAAAACTAAATCACACATGTGTGATTTGAATTTTTAGAGCAAAACCCGAACGTTTACATGTGTTCTGAGCGGTTTTGCGGCAAAAGATTAAAAAACAAATGAAGAAGGAGGAGTTTTATGAAAAAAGAATATGGAATCACAAGTTTAACTGTACGCAATTTAGAAAACAACGAATTCTTCCAACTTCTATCTGAGAGCAAGGACGAGTTAGGGGCTTTTACAAAAGCCAATAAGTCTGAGTAAGTTTACGCAGCGAAGCTTGGGGATATGGAAAAACTTCTTGAGACCTTGACTGGTTTACACCGTTCCAAGGCTAGTCAAACGGTAGCTAGCATGGAAGCGTCTGATCGTGAGCGTGATGATGCGCTTTCTACCTTGACTGGTTTGGTCAAGGCCTTCTCTCGTGTCAAAGAGGCAAGTAGCAAGGAAGCTTACGACAAACTCAGCAAACTTTTCAAAAATTATGCTGGGCTAATGAGTATGAGCTACGAAAAAGAGACAGAAGCTATTAACCATTTGCTAAAAGATACTGACTACCAAACTGCCCTTTCAACCCTGCATTTGAAAACTCATGTAGAAACCTTAACAAAGGCGTAGGCTCAGTTTGAAAAAGCCTATAAGGAGCGCCTGGCTGAGCAAAAAGGAAAGGCACCTATTCAAAATAAGGAAGTCCGTGCGAAACTGCAAGAAATCTATGATTTCCTTGTGGATTTTGCTGCAATCAACGCCTATGTTTATCCAGATAAGACGCAGTATGCTGTTCTCCGTAACCATCTCAACGCTATCCGTAGTCGCTATAAAAAATTAACACTAAAGAAAAGCAAGCAAGAAGCAGTAGCTGAGGAAAAGTAGCTTTCTTCTGAAGAAGTCCCTCAAAGATAGACGAGCTTTTGTAACATAAGGCGAAGTTTTGAAGTTCTAAAAGAATAGAAATGGGAACAAACATGGTATGGGAAAATAAACTAGGCATTACAAACTCAGCCCAGTTGGCAGATGCAGAAGAAAAACTGACAAAAAAACAAGCTGCCCTGCTTTTTCAGACAGGAGCTTTGTTCAAGATGGAAGTTGGCACTTTTTCAGGGCTGTCCGCTATTCACCATTATCTCTTTTCGGTCATCTATGATTTCGCTGGAAAGGTCCGTGATGTCAATAGTGCAAAGGATAACTTTCAATTTGCTCCCCGTATTTTTTTAGAGCAATCCTTACAGTATACTGACAAACTTCTTCATGACAATTTTGATCAAGTGATTGATAAGTACGCGGATATGAATATTGCCATCCTTTCCGTGAGGGGAATGGACGTGCCATGCGGATTTGGCTAGATTGTATGCTTCGTCAGAAGCTGAGAAAGTGGTAGATTGGAACGCCATTGATAAGGATGAATACCTGAATGCCATGAAGCATAGTGGAGTGTAGACTGGAGAACTCAAGTATCTCCTCCTCGATAATCTGACGGATGACCTCACTCAGGCCCGTTTCTTTAAGGGTGTGATGCTTCATATTATTACGAAGGGTACAGCCTTTACCAGACAGGGGAGTTATAAAGTTCAAGTAAAGGTGATGATTATCTTTTTTAGGGAAACAATCGCTAAAACTATTGGAGGTGCAGGATTGATTACGTTATTAATGATACCTTTTTTCCTCGTTCTCTTGGCTATTTTTGGAATTATATATGACTTAATGACCAGTAAAGGTAGAAAAGAGTGTGCTCGCACAGTATCCTTATTTATATTGAACATCCTCGCTATTGGTATCTGTCTATTAGATCTACCCATGGAAAGTAAACCATACTCAGGAATAGGGTTTATCTTATTTTATGCACTTGCTTTCACCCCTTTGATGATTGTTTTCTCACTATATACCCTCTATAGGATTGGAAAACATTATAGGTATTTTAAGAGTAAGTTCGCTATAATACTTCGCTTCAATGCCAGTTTACTTTTCCTCCTTTCGTTAGTGAATCTATTTGTGTTATGGAGAATTTTTAAAACATATCGTAGAAACGATATTACTTTACTTTATTTTATTTTAATCGTTTTAGGAATTGGTTCGACTTTCCAATTGATAGTAGGAGAACTTGAGAAGAAAAGAATACGAATCCTTCAGAAACAAGAGGAGCTAGACAGTTATGAAAAATAACTTAATTAAAGATAGGTGCAGAAAATACAGAAATCAAGAGCAAATGCTGAGATTGATTTTACAGGTGCCCGAAAATATACAAGTAGAAGCTGTCGCCATGTCTGGTTCACGAACTGATACAAAAGCACTAAAAGATGAGTTTCAAGATTATGATGTTGTTTATGTCGTGGACGATTTAGATAATCTGACGAGAGACCTTTCTTGGTTGGACCGGTTTGGCAAACGTATCATTGAGCAAGAGGTTACTCTGGGACATCGCCGTCTTTATCTCATGCTTTTTGAAGATGGTAATCGCATTGATCTAACCCTCTGTCCTAAAGAAGACATCAACGAGTGGGTGGATAGCGAGGCTTGCTTCACAGTTTTAGTAGATGATAAGGGCTTGTTTGAATCCTATTCTCCCAGTCCTCAGCGTTTCTGGATACATCCAGCTAGTGAGACGGATTTTAAAAAAGCCTGCAATGAATTTTGGTGGGTGTCAGCTTACGTGGTTAAAGGAATCTGTCGCCATCAAGTCATCTATGCGACGGACCATCTCTATGGAATCTGCCAACAAGAATTGCTCAAGCTTTTAGCTTGGCAAGTGGCAGCAGATAAGGGAACGGTCGATGTTGGCAAGAACTACAAGTGTCTCTTTAACTATATGTCTGCTGAGAAAGAGAAGGAATTCTCAAATCTGCTGGATTTTTCAAGTGTAGAGAAACTTACTCATTCATTGTTTGCTACGATGGACCTTTTCCACAGAGAAGCTCAAATCCTTGCTCAAAAGATGGGCTTTGACTATTATAAGAAAGTAGCTGAGAAGATGATTGAGTATGCTGAGGAAAGGTTGAGCTAGTATGCTAGATTATGTATTTGCTTTATTTTTCATGGGATTCCCAGGAGTCCAAATTTTAGTATTGGTGTCTTCTATATTTCTAGCTCTTAAAAGAAATAAGTTAAATAAAAGGGTGTATGGATTATTTTTCCCGATTGTTATAACCTTGTGTAATATTTGGCTTATTTCAATAGATCGCACAGAGCTTTTTGATGATGTTTTAAGATTCTATTTCTTTCTAATCTCTTTTTGTTTTCCAATGCTCATTACAGCAGTAATTTACCATGCTCTTCGATTGTCTTCTATCTATTCTCTATTAAGGTGGAAGATGATAGTTATTAGCTTTTGCTACTTAATTGGTTTAGTCTTCCATCTTCTTAATACTATGTATTGGAATGAAGTCTTTCATGGACATCAAAATGTATTTAATGCTTTGCTTATTGGGACCGTTGTTATTTCATTTCTTCCTTCCATATATTTATTTTTTGTACAAAGAAAAGTTGAACAAGTACCTACTAGCTAAATTTAAGTAAACTAAAATGTTTTAACCTGATAAAAATTTTCAAAACTTTAAACTACAGAAAGGATTGTTTGGTTTCTTACGGTAACTGAACATGGGACTAATTCCCGTAAAATACTCTTCACTGTATAAAAACTACTCTACATTCTTTGAAAGGAGTTGAACACGCCCTAAATGCTAGGTGAAAAAGATGAATTCTCTTGTGAGCTTGCTTACTTAAAGAATTTTCTATTTTCACTTGGTATTTTACGGGCTCTGTATCCTATATGTCTAACATTCAAAACATGTCCCTGGAGGACATCATGGGAGAGCGCTTTGGTCGCTACTCCAAGTATATTATTCAAGACCGAGCCTTGCCAGACATTCGTGATGGCTTGAAGCCGGTTCAGCGACGTATTCTTTATTCTATGAATAAGGATGGCAATACCTTTGACAAGAGCTACCGCAAGTCGGCCAAATCTGTCGGGAATATCATGGGGAATTTCCACCCCCATGGTGATAGTTCTATCTATGATGCCATGGTTCGTATGTCACAGGACTGGAAAAATCGTGAGATTCTAGTCGAAATGCACGGTAATAACGGTTCTATGGACGGAGATCCGCCTGCAGCTATGCGTTATACAGAGGCGCGTTTGTCTGAGATTGCAGGCTATCTTCTTCAGGATATTGATAAAAAGACTGTTCCTTTTGCTTGGAACTTTGACGATACCGAGAAAGAGCCGACAGTCTTGCCAGCAGCCTTTCCAAATCTCTTGGTCAATGGTTCGACTGGGATTTCGGCTGGTTATGCCACAGACATTCCTCCCCATAATTTGGCTGAGGTCATCGATGCGGCGGTTTACATGATTGACCACCCAACTGCCAAGGTTGATAAACTCATGGAATTCTTGCCTGGACCAGATTTTCCGACTGGAGGAATCATTCAGGGTCGTGATGAAATCAAGAAGGCCTATGAAACTGGGAAAGGGCGCGTGGTTGTTCGTTCCAAGACTGAGATTGAAAAGCTAAAAGGTGGTAAGGAACAAATCGTTATTACTGAGATTCCTTATGAAATCAACAAGGCCAATCTGGTCAAGAAAATCGATGATGTACGTGTCAATAACAAGGTGGCTGGTATTGCTGAGGTTCGGGATGAGTCTGACCGTGATGGTCTTCGAATTGCTATTGAGCTCAAAAAAGATGCCAATACGGAGCTTGTTCTCAACTATCTCTTTAAATATACTGACCTGCAAATCAACTACAACTTTAACATGGTGGCGATTGACAATTTCACCCCTCGTCAGGTCGGTATTGTCCCAATCTTGTCTAGCTACATCGCCCACCGTCGCGAAGTGATTTTGGCGCGTTCACGCTTTGATAAGGAAAAGGCTGAGAAACGTCTCCATATCGTCGAAGGTTTGATTCGCGTGATTTCGATTTTGGATGAAGTCATTGCGCTTATCCGTGCTTCTGAGAATAAGGCGGACGCCAAGGAAAATCTCAAGGTCAGCTATGATTTTACAGAGGAGCAGGCTGAGGCTATCGTTACCTTGCAACTTTACCGTTTGACCAATACCGATGTGGTTGTCTTGCAGGAGGAAGAAGCAGAACTTCGTGAAAAGATTGCCATGCTTGCAGCGATCATTGGTGACGAACGGACTATGTACAATCTCATGAAGAAAGAGCTTCGTGAGGTTAAAAAGAAGTTTGCGACTCCGCGTTTGAGTAGCTTAGAAGACACTGCGAAAGTAATCGAGATTGATACAGCTAGTCTAATCGCCGAGGAAGATACCTATGTCAGCGTGACCAAGGCAGGTTATATCAAGCGTACCAGTCCACGTTCTTTTGCAGCTTCAACGCTAGAGGAAATTGGCAAACGTGATGATGACCGTTTGATCTTTGCTCAAGCTGTCAAGACAACACAGCATCTTTTGATGTTCACGACTCTTGGAAATGTCATTTATCGACCAATTCATGAATTGGCAGATATTCGCTGGAAGGATATCGGAGAGCATCTGAGCCAAACCATCACAAACTTCGAAACTAACGAAGAAATCCTTTATGTGGAAGTTGTGGATCAGTTTGATGATGCGA
>ERZ773009.2061-NODE-2061-length-13180-cov-12.908876_pt1 | contig 13180 bp, 7 predicted proteins | sample MGYA00580663_ERZ773009 | MGnify/ENA primary metagenome ERZ773009 (study PRJEB29015, sample SAMEA2737969) | human oral metagenome | biome: human oral; feature: human-associated habitat; material: dental | place: China | collected 2026 ... | reverse complement strand
GAAATTACGCCAAGATAACGAGTGGTTTGTACGCCAGAATCATTGCCAAAATTAGTGCACTAACCATTCTTCAGTATGTGAATTTCATTAATAACAAACCCATCGGAAGAATTAAGTATGCCCTAAATTAATTCCGCCAACGGGTAAATTCACCAATTTCTCTATCGCTAAACATGCCTTTAAAGACCATCCGCAACGCGATGTGCTGAAACATGTGCTGTCGGCTTTCCGAACTAAGGGCTTTATGATAGGCGAATACTTCTCGAAACCCGACTGGCATTCGCAAGATTACTGGTGGGATGTTTACCCCACTAAGCACGGCCGAAACGTGAACTACGATGTAAATCGCTGGCCTTGGAGATGGCAACGCTACAAAACATTTGTGTTTAACCAACTGGAAGAGCTGCTCACCAATTATGGTTCTGTGGATATTCTGTGGCTAGATGGCGGATGGGTTAACAAGGATAACAACCAAGATATCGACATGCCGAGGATTGTACAAATGGGTAGAGCACACCAACCTGGCCTTATTATGGTGGACAGAACCATACACGGCGAGTTTGAAAACTACCAAACACCCGAACGAACCATCCCCGAAACACAACTGAACTATCCCTGGGAAAGCTGCATTACGCTTAGCAACGACTGGGGATGGGTGCCCAATCCCACTTGGAAAACGCCTCACGCGGTGGTAAACATCTTGGCAGAGATTGTGGCTAAGGGCGGAAACTTGGTGCTAGGTGTTGGGCCTACGCCGCAAGGATTGATTGAACCTGAAGCCGAAAAACGACTCATCGAAATTGGACAATGGCTCAACCGCTATGGAAAAGCGATATACAACACCACCACAACACCGATATATAATGACAAACAGCTGTGGTTTACAGCCAGCAAAGACGGCAAAACACGCTATGCCATCTACGCACTTAAAGACAATGAGACACGTCCCCTCTCGCTACAATGGAAGGGCAATGCACCCAAAAGCGTGCAATTACTTGGCACTGGCCAACGCCTTAAAATGCAAAAAAATGGGGATGTCATTACCGTTGCATTGCCCAAGACCTTAAAAAACGAACCTTTTGCGCTGCAACTGAACATGTAGCGCACTGGCTGTTTACGTTTCTCGTTGCGCCAAATATCGCCTCACACGCCTCGGTAAGGCACTAACAACCGATTGGAGTAAACCATTATGCTATCCAGCCATAACCCTGAACTGCCATATCTACGAAGTGGTCTAGTAGCAGGTTTGTCTTATTAGAAAACACTTCTTTGTCGTAAGTATTTGGCAAATCCTGGTCGAGCGACCGCTGTATCAGTCCCAACACCCTTGTCTTTGGCTGTGGGTCTTTATACCAGTCAACAATCAATAGGTTTTCTTTTTCCTCCATCAATTTGTTATACAGATTTTTAGAAGCGAGGATAACCGCCTTCTCTTCATTCTTGGTTAGCTTTCGGCCTTGTACAAGTAGGTCGTAGATTTCAAGTTCTTCTTCCTTTAATCCCATATCCGTAGAACGTCCTTGTTCTGTTTTTAGTTCATCAATCAGCTGCAACAATTTCTCATAATAGTCCTCATTCTCCGTTCCGCCTGCATTGTAAGTGTCAATGATATTCTTGTATCTTTGCGAGAACGGCACCCTCGTACGGTTCTTCTTTATCAGCTGTTTCAAGGCTGTTTCTATAAAGCGGCGAAGGTTCTCAATCTCCATCGCCTTATAAGGTGCTGCATTGATAGCCTTACGAATGCGCTCTATATCCAGCTTACTCAGGTCAATCACCTTACTTTGATGAATACGATATTGGGGCATGTCTTCCTCAACCATTACCGTAACGCTGTCGTCCAGCGTATAAGTCATCTTCTCTTTTGCTCGTCTTAGTTTCTCATCATCTATTCTGTTGCAGAATAATCCGTTGAGATAACTCAGTGGAGAAAACTTCTCATTCTTCCATCCAAGTTCAAAGATTTCGGGTTTTGCTGCATCATGCAGGTTCATCACAAGGTTGCTCATCACCTTAAACCTTATTTTACTTTCGTCTTTCTCAAGTATTTTGTCGTATGCCTGCCGCAAGTTCTCCAGCTTGTCAAGCGTATCGTCATTGGCTATAATCTTGTCCAACCTTATCCCTAAGTCTTGTAAAAACAAGTCGCACGCTTCAATACAGCTGTCAATGTTGGCCATCAACAGCGTTATGTCTTTTGCAGGGAAGTCTGTTCCGTCGTCTCCATTTGAGGCATAGTCTGACAGTGCCTGCTGCATGTACTTAAACACATTGACATAGTCTACCACGATACCGCAGCTCTTACCAGGGAACACACGGTTGGCGCGTGCAATAGCCTGCATCAGCGTATGCCCCTTCATGGGCTTGTCAAGATAAAGGGTTGAGAGCGACGGAACGTCAAAGCCCGTGAGCCACATGGCACACACAAAAACCAGACTCAAGGTATCGTCCTTGTCCTTAAAGCGGTCTTCTATATCCTTTCCCTCTGGTGTTATCTCGTTTAGCTTATTGCGATGGAAGCTAATGTCTAAGCCTTGCGCCTTAAACTTCTCATCCTCGTCGGCCTCTTCACTAATTACCACAGCCATCTCCACCCGGTTCATATATTCCAGTCGTGCCGTCAGCTCGTCGCGTTCTTCCTTCGTTTTGGCTGCGTTGCGCTCCTTTACAAGGGCTTTCTTTTCTTCTGCCCAATAGTGTTGCACCTTGTCGTACATCTTCACTGCCGTGTACTTATCCACACTAACCACCATACCCTTTCCCAAGAAACCTCGCCTTGGAAAATGGTGAGCAATGTCTTGCGCTATACGGTCAAGGCGGCCGTCGCGCTTGATAACCTCCAAGATACGCGAGGACGAGTTCTCTAAGCGTTCTCTTTCTCTATCGTTAAGCTCCTCTTCCTCCACTATCTTATCGATGTCGGTGTCCAGCCAGTTGTTCTCCAGTTGTACCTCTGGCACCCGTCGGCTATAAAACAAGTCCACCGTGCTACCGTCTGCTATGGCTTGCGCAAAGTTATATTCCGACACATAGTCGCCAAACCATTGATTGGTTAGTCGTTTCGAACCCAGCAAAGGTGTTCCAGTAAAGGCGATATAGTTTGCATTGGGCAAACCCGTGTGCATATTCTCTGCCAACTGCTTATACTGTGTTCTGTGTGCCTCGTCCACCAATACAAAGATGTCGTTGCGTGTAGAGAGCAAAGGGTATTTCTCGGTCTTGTCATACTGAAACTTATGTATCAGTGTAAACACCATCGGCTTGTTACCACCGAGGAACTCACGCAGCTGGGCTGCATTTTTTGGCTGGCACTCTTCCTTGGTGCCGATAACTTCACTGCGCACAAAGGTTTTATGTATTTGTGTGTCGAGGTCGTCTCTATCGGTAACAACGAGGAAGGTGAAGTTGCCCTTTAGCTTGCGCCTCACCTTTCGTACGAACATCACCATCGAATAGCTCTTGCCCGAACCTTGCGTATGCCAGAACACACCCAGCTTGCCTTTCAGTTCTTCTCGTCGCTCCACGCTTCGCATCAAATTGTTAACACCCAGATACTGGTGGTTCTTAGCGATAATCTTCACGCGCTTATTGTCGAAGAAGATAAAGTTCTCGATATAGTCCAGCAGGCGTTCCTTGCGCAAAAGGCCATCAATAAGGTTGGTTATCGAAAGGCCGTAGTTGGCTATGTGCTCACGGTCTAGTTTCTCGTGTTCGTCGTTTACCTTCAACCACTCAAAGAAAAACTCATAGCCTGCATCCCATGCGCCCAACTTCGTTTGCATACCATTTGATAGTACGCATATCTGGTTTAGCGCAAAGATATTGGGTATATCCTTACGATAGCTAACAAGATTCTTTTCGTAGGCTTCTTTTATCTTTACGGTGGAGTTCTTCAATTCGATGAACACCACGGGCAAACCATTAACAAACAAGAGCACATCGGGGCGACGATAACGAAACCGCCCCTTTATCCACATTTGGTTAACACAGTGGAAGCCGTTGTTCTCTACGTGGTCAAAGTCTATCAGGCGAACGATGTCAAAGTCTTCTTTGCCATTCTTCTTTACCTTTACGTTGATGCCATTGCGCAGTTGGTTGTAGAACTTATAGTTGGTATCTACCATATCCGTACCCGTATAGTTTTTACGGAAGTCGGCTACCACCTGCGCTAAGATGCCCTTATCAATCTGCGGGTTAAGCCGTTCTAAGGCATTAAGGAGCACTGCGGGTAAAACACATTCCGCCGCATTGCGTCGCCCCGTCTTACTAACATCATCTTGTGCCTCCACACTGGGGTCACACGTTATGCGTTTCCATCCAAGCTCTGGTTGCGATAGTCGGGTGCAGAGGGCCTGCTCTATATCGTCTTCACTGATAAACGAACTCATAATATAATGGTCTGATTAAGATTTTACTTCAAGTTTGCCACTCATCAAACGAGGAAGAAGAAGATCACGTTGGCGAGTGAGGAGTTGGTTTTGCTGTGCAAGTTTATTCATTTCCTTATGAATAGGAACTACATGACTTTCAAAAGAGTTCATTACACTCATAGGTGGAAGCATAATATCACCTTTTCTTAAGAAAAGCTCAAATTTAAAGTTTATTATACCTGTTGATTGAAGCTGAAATCTATTGATTATTCTTGTATCATATAAGGATTTCATCCAATAGTAAAAGAAAAAGGGTGATATAACATCTTTTTTTAGCCTTATCAACTTACAGAAACTTGCACATATTACTTTACCATTATCAAATCTATCTATTAAGGATTGAGTTACAAGAATAGTTCTTCCTACTGGCTGTTCTGATGTTCCGCCAGATATTTCCATTACAATATCTCCATCTTCTAATTGGCGTGAACGATAATTACTTTTCTTATGAAAACGTCGTGGACACGTTGAAATATCGTATTGCCAGACTTTAGGGAAATCAGCACCTCTAATTACACTTGCTTCTTCTGAAAAGTCTTCGGACATATCTTCTTGCCCCCAGCCACCACCAACATAAGAATCAAATGCATCTTGCATTCTAATAATATTGAAATTAGAAGGGATTCGGCCAAATTTTGATTTTACCATTTCTACTTTCTCGTGTTCAGGGAATCGGAAACGGACGAACCACTCCTTATAAAGGTTCTCTGCCATCTGCTCTAACAAACGGATACGACGAGTGTTGTTCTCGATAAGGCGGTCGTAGGCGGAGAGGATAGAGGCTATCTTCTGCTGGGTGAGGAGAGAGGGTAAAAAGACTTTTATTTTATTATATGTCTTTTGAGTCATACTTGGAATGCTCGCTCCTGTGTCGTATCTGGACAAGTCAAGATTTCTTAAATAGCAATATAAATAATACCCATCACAAAGATTATCATTTATGATAGAATAAAAACATGTATCAACCGTCCAAAACTTACCTTTATTATAATATTGTATATTAGAAAGAGTTCCCTTTCGAGGTAAAAGAATACTTGGCTTGTCATAAAGAAAAGAAGACCTAGATAGCATATATCCTCCACTTCCAAAAACGGGAATATTCCCTGCATCCAAATGTTTATAGTCCTTTCCATTCTTAATAGTAAGGAGATCTGATAGTCTATAATTATTAATTTTCATTATTATACACCTATCCTTAGTCAAACAACTCCTTTAAATTCTTTTCAATCTCACTCTCCAACTCCTTTGCTTCAGCCGAGAGCTTAGCAAACTCCGAGTTTAGCGATTGCATTTCGGTACGGAATTGCTCTTCGGTCATTCCGTCGTCTTCAATCACCACGCCCACATATCGTCCTGCGTTAAGGCTATAATCGTTGTCGATGATGCCATCTTCGCCTTCAAGTTTCGCCACCTTACACAGGCCAACAATGTCTTGATACTTTCCCTCTGGCCAGCGTTCCAACAGCCAGTCGGCCTCGCTCTGCTTGCCTTCTGCCTTATACTCCTCAACCAATGCCCAGAAAGCATCGCTGTTGCCCTCGTAAAGGCGAGAGATAATACCGAGGTTTTTCACCTGTTCTTCTGAGAACTTTCGGTGTGCACGGTCTACCTGCGTAAAGATGTTTCGTGCGTCGATAAATAGTATCTCGTCTTTCTTTGGCCGCTGCTTATTGAAAAACCACAGCGTGGCAGGCAGCGTTACGGTAGAGAACATGTTGCTGGGTAGGGTAACCATCTGGCTGATGATGCCGTGCTCAATCATCTTCTTACGTATCTCCAGTTCGCTACCTCCTGCATCGCTGGCAGAGTTTGCCATAACAAGTGCGGCCTTACCTTGCTCGTTAAGGGCTGTGGCAAAATAGCCAATCCATAAATAGTTGGCATTGGGCACGGTCTCTTTCTTGTCTGTTCCCTTCTTCGCCGTCTTTGTTTTGTTGCGAGGCACGCCATAGGTGTTAAAGCGGGCATCGTCTGTAACCTTCTCAACCACCACCTCGTCTACATTAAACGGCGGGTTAGCCATCACATAATCAAACTGCCCGAAGGCATTGTAAGGGTCGCTATAAAAAGAGTTGGCCTCTGTAATCTCGCCACGCACGTTGTTGAGCAACAGGTTCATCTTTGCCAACTTCACCGTGTCGGGCTCTTTCTCCACGCCATAGCAGCGAAAGTGCATCATCTGGTCGTTGGTGGCATTGTGGCGGTGCATGTAACGTGCCGCCTGAACAAACATACCGCCCGAACCGCAGGCCGGGTCTAGAAACTTCTTGTCGCCAGTGGCGGGCTGCAACACCTCAACCATATACTGTACTACGCTGGCGGGTGTGTAGAAAGCTCCCCCTCCCTGCCCCTCGGCAAGGGCGAAGTTACCCAAGAAGTATTCGTAAATCTGCCCGAAGATGTCGATGCCGATGTTCTCTGGAATGTCCTTAAACACACGTACAATGCGACTCAGCAGTTCGGGTTCCTCCTCTGGCACCAGCTGTCCGTAAACCTCTTTTGGCAACACCCCATCCATAGGAGGGTTTTCCTGTTCAATAGCCTCCATCGCAGCCTTTACCAGCAACGCCTTTTGGGCATCGTCGGGGGCATCATTAAGATAATCAAAATAAGCACATTCGGGCAAGAAGAAGCCACACTTCTCAATGGCTATCTCCTTATAGCTACGCTCCATGCGTGTGCCCTTGCACTGGTTATACGCCGCATCTATCTCTTCCTTATGCTGCTTGAAACGCACATCGGCATAACGAAGGAAGATAAGACCAAGGATGGGTTGGCTGTACTTGTTGGCAGCAAGGTGTGCACCAGCGCGCAGCATGTCGGCAGACTGCCAAAGTCGGGCCTCGAGGTCTTTGAGTTCGGTATTTGTCATCGTCTTATTTTTATTCGTTCTTTATTGTGTTCAAAACTCCTTCATGCCTTGTCTGTGCGGCAGAGGTGCATGGCCTAGGCAAGAGGGGGGATAGCCCTTCTGTTGCCATAGCACGGAAAGAGAAAGGAGAAGCGGCAAAGCACGATTAGGCTTTACTGAAAGTTTTTAGCTCCTCAATGCACATGCAAAGATATTAAAAATTAAGCAAGAGTGCCTTATCTTTTGTAAACAAAGGAAGATAGAAAAACATTTTTCTTGTCGTTACCCGCCTTTCGGTGTAAGCGCAGATGGCCAACGCCAACTGTGGCAACCATTTATTGACGTGTTAGAGAAAAGCCCGAACACGCCATTAAATAAAGAAAGCGTAACGGAGAGATGTAGTATCGCTGCCGAAGCAGCATGATATTTAGCGGCCTATTGATTGTACTAAATATCACCACACACGCTTTGGTAAGGCTACAACCGCTAGATTTATAGTCAAACAGAAATGGATTTGGAAAGCCATAGGTGCATCGTAGACAAATAAAATGTGTTCCTTTCCCTCTGCGTAAGGGTTTATGGATGCCATGCTACGCACGTCTTACATTCGTCTAACAACCATTTTCCAAAAGCAATTCTGTTTGACTATAAACCGCAAGTTAATATGAATCCGTATCAACAGTTACTTCATATTCCTTCATTATTTTGCGTGTTGCACAATCTAAATCAATATACATTCGCCTATCATTCTTCTTGTCATAGTATATTATACCCCAACCTGCAGGATTCTTAGCATCTACATACCGATCCACCGTTGTCCTCTCATCAAAAAAGTCAACGCCACGTTCTCGCTCTAAAAACTTGCGAACCTCCTCCCAAGGGTAGTTTTTAAAGGGGGCATCATAGTCTTCCGTTTCAATTAGTTTTCCTTTTTCATCGTATGTACGCCAAATGCCCATAGGGAAACCGTAATCCTTATATTGAAAGCCTTCAACGTTTAGTTTTCCATCATTAAAATATCTGCGATATTCTTCAATGAGTTCGTTCTCCTTACGTCGGGTCTCATAGTAGTAATACACGCCATTATCCATATCTCTGCTTTGGATAACTTTCTGCCCCTTGTAATTTACGAAGGTGTAATCATTGTTCTTATCCTTGTTCCAATGAAACCTCTGTGTGTCTATCTTTTCCGTTGTCATTTGTTTTCCTCCTTTAATTTTAGTTATCTTTACTCCACTTTGTGCACTACAACCACCTGCCATGATTAATGCAGCCAATAGGTTTATAAAAAGTTTCATTGTCCTTTTGTTTTGTTGGTTTTATCTTCAATTGTTCTCAACACCTTATGCAAATCTTTTGGAAAACATGTTTGCTCTCAACAGAAAATTGATGCGGACGACAGGGTGCATGCTGCTGTTTGTGATTTGCTACATGAGTAACAAAAATCTATTTATGACACGCAGCCTTAACTCTTTCAATGCTTAAAACCTTATGAAATGCACTTCTTTCTCCTTAATTATTTTCCGCGTTGCACAATCTAACCCGATGAACATGTACCTTTCCCCTTTCTTATCATAATATCTTATTCCCCAGCTAGCAGGGTTCTTTGCATCAGCATACCGATTCACCGTTGTCCTCTTATCAAAAAAGTCAATGCCACGTTCCCGCTCTAAAAACTTGCGAACTTCCTCCCACGGGTAGTTCTTATAGGGCGCATCACAATCTTCCGTTTCAATTAGTTTCCCTTTTTCATCGTATGTTCGCCAAATGCCCATAGGGAAGCCATTGCCTTTATACTGAAAACCTTCTACATTTAATTTTCCATCATTAAAATATCTGCGATATTCTTCAATGAGTTCATTCTCCTTACGACGAGTTTCATAAAAGTAATACACACCGCCACTGCTCATCCATCTTTGGATAACTTTCTGCCCCTTGTAGTTCACAAAGGTATAAATATCGTCATTATCTTTGTTCCAATGAAACCTCTGCGTGTCAATCTTTTCAGTTGTCATTTGCTTTCCTCCTTTAATTTTAGTTACCTTCACCTTACGTTGTGCACTGCAACCGCCTGCAACAATAAATGCGGCTAGTATAAATACCAAACTTTTCATTTGCTTTTTGTTTCATCGTTCTTATCTTCAATTGCTTTCAACACCTTATGCAAATATTCCCATTGGTATCGCCAAGTGGCGATAACGGGGATTTCTAAAGGACCTATATCAGAGTAATCCATAACGTTGTCTGTGGTAAACTCTTTGAAAACATGCTTGTTCTCAACAGAAAATGGATGCAGAAATGCTAAGGTATGGAAGTTTAGCGCAGGTGTCGGAGGAAAGCCAAGCCTTTCATTTTAAACAGCAAGTTAATATGAATCCGTATCAACGGTTACTTCATATTCTTTCACTATTTTGCGTGTTGCACAATCTAAATCGATATACATTCGCCTATCATTCTTCTTGTCATAGTATATTATACCCCAACCTGCTGGATTCTTAGCATCTACATACCGATCCACCGTTGTCCTCTCATCAAAGAAATCAACGCCACGTTCTCGTTCTAGAAACTTGCGAACTTCCTCCCAAGGGTAGTTTTTATAGGGGGCATCATAGTCTCTTACTTCAATTAACTTACCATTCTTATCGTAAATTTTTCGTATACCGCAAGCAAACCCATAATTTTTATACTGAAAACCTTCTACATTTAATTTTCCATCATTAAAATATCTGCGATACTCTTCAATAAGTTCGTTCTCTTTACGCCGAGTCTCATAGTAATAATAAATACCACCATCACTCGTCCATTTCTGAATGACCTTTTGCCCCTTATAATTCACAAAGGTATATTCGTCATTCTTGTCCTTGTTCCAAAGAAACCTTTGTGTGTCTATCTTTTCTGTTGTCATTTGTTTTCCTCCTTTAATTTTAGTTACCTTCACCTTACGTTGTGCACCACAACTGCTTGCAACAATAAATGCAGCTAGTATAAATACCAAACTTTTCATTTGTTTTTTGTTTTGTTGTTCTTATCTTCAATTGGTCTCAACACCTTATGCAAATATTCCCATTGGTATCGCCAAGTAGCGACAACAGGGATTTTTAAAGGACCTATATCAGAGTAGTCCATAACGTTGTCTGTGGTAAACTCCTGGAAAACAAACTTGTTCTTTAACGTCGAAAGGAGCGTGTAGGATTTTCAAATTCTTCTGTTTGTGGTTACAGCATACTGTTACAACCGCTCTAGGTACTTGTTTCTGTGGTAAATTTTAGCTTATCATTTTATTATATGCGATTCTTTTTCCAAAATAACTTTACGTGTAGCACAATCAAGTTCGATATACTTTAGCATTTGCTCCTTCTTATCATAATACCTTACTCCCCAACCCGCAGGGTTCTTTGCATCCACATTGCGACCTATAATTGTCCATTTATCAAAAAAGTCAACGCCACGTTCCCGCTCTAAAAACTTGCGAACCTCCTCCCACGGGTAGTTCTTATAGGGCGCATCATAATCCCTTACTTCAACCAATTTTCCATCTTCATCATATATCTTCCAAATCCCCACCTCAAATCCATTATCCTTATACTGAAAACCTTCTACATTTAATTTTCCATCATTAAAATATCTACGATATTCTTCAATAAGTTCGTTCTCCTTACGACGAGTTTCATAAAAATAATATACACCGCCACTACTCATCCATCTTTGGATAACCTTCTGCCCCTTGTAGTTCACAAAGGTATAAATATCGTCATTATTTTTATTCCAATGAAACCTTTGTGTGTCTATCTTTTCTGTTGTCATTTGCTTTCCTCCTTTAATTTTAGTTACCTTCACCTTACGTTGTGCACTGCAACTGCCTGCAACAATAAATGCGGCTAGTATAAATACTAAACTTTTCATTTGTCTTTTGTTTTGTTGTTTTTATCTTCAATTGGTCGCAACACCTTATGCAAATGTTCCCATTGGTATCGCCAGGTGGCGATAACGGGGATTTGTAAAGGGCCTATGTCAGAGTAATCCATAACGTTGTCTGTGGTAAACTCCTGGAATATATACTTGTTCAATTTGTCGAAAGGATGACGAAGGCCAAGCGAATGGAAAAGTTCGTGGACACAAGTGTTATCGTTCAGGCCTTTTCTAAACACAATTACTTCTTTTGTGTTGCGATCCTTGGCCTGTCCATATACATCTCCCTTAACATTAAAGCAAACTTCATCAATTAAGAAAATTTTGTAGTACTCATTATATTTTGACGTGTCAGGGTTGTTGTTTATTTGTTCGCTCAGATAGTTGTGAGTTTCCCCAGTCCCAACCTTGGTCATGTCAAGAACGTTTCCTGTTTTACTGGTCGTTACATATGCCATAAACTCCTTGATGTGTTTCTCGTCACTCAAATCCAACACACATTCTTCAATGTTCGCCTCAACATAACATTGGGTGAGGAACTTCGTCAATGTTTTCTTATGGGCATCGACTTCTGTAGGTATGGTAATCGTCTTTTCTGTGTTACCGCCTATGTTACACTTCACCCTAACCAGCACCACGTCAATCCTGCGCCGATGTTTAGCATCGTTCGCAAGAACCAACAGCTTACCGGCGAGTGTCTTATTACCCTCCTCATCGTAAGCGTAAACCTCGATGAACTTGGTTTCACCGAATTCCTCAATACAAGTAATCTGCACCGTGTCGCCATTGATGTGCACCCCCTTGTCGAGTACTTTCGCTGTGGTTTTATCCAGTTGGAAAAACTTCTTGTCGTACTCATACTTCAGCTCTTTCGCCTTCTGGTTCACCTCTATGTTCAAAACCAAGTCGGCACTACGGCCTTTCAACAAGGTCATAACGGGAGGGGCGTAGACATAATCTTTCTCCTTGTTTTGCTTTTTCCACGGAATGATGTACAGCGGTGAGTACTCTTGCCACATGAACCTTTGCCAAGCATGGTCGTCTGGTACGAACCCCGTTTTGTTATAATAGCCCATTATCGTGTCGTAACGTATGTCGAACTTGGTTCCGCTGCCGCCCTCGGTTTTGCCGTCGGCATTTGTTTCGCCGTTACCTTTTGTTTCGCTTTTGGGCTTGAACCAGTCGTTGTCTTTGCTCTCGTTGTTGCCCTTGCTCCCGCTGTTGTCCTTGGTCTGAACCGGGACCTTACGTTCGCAGTCGCCAATCCTGAACCAGTCGAACCCAAACTCCCCGCAATAGTCTTTATTCGGACGGAACTGCACGCACACCTGCTCGGCAATATTCTCCTTCTCCACCTCATAATCTTCCGCATGATTGAGTTCATGTATGCCTTGTTCAGCCCTTATCTCCACCTTCCCGTGCGAATTAAGCAAAGCGTGGTCGCCGCTGTGCATCATCAGTTTTCTCTCGCCCACCACATTCGTCTCGTCCGCCTCTATCTTTATCTGTCCGTGCGAATTAAGCAAAGCCTTACCCGCCTGTGTGTGGAAGAAGTCGGATATCAGCTGTTTCATAACAGGCGTCTCTACCAGCATCTGCTCCAAAGCCTTTATTGAGAGTGTATTTCCCACAACACTCGTCTGATTATCGCCAACATTCAAGTTCAGGTTCTTGCCAACAGTTATGTCTAAGTTGTTGCCAACGGAGAGAGTCACGTCATTTGGCGCCACTATCCTCATGCCGCCATGCCCATCCATCAAAACCATGTTGCCGCTAGGGTCGCTAAGTGTCAGTGTCCTACTGTCGTCGTTGAAGGCGATGCAGATGCCGCTGCGCGTACAGATACTCTTGCAGTTGTTGCCCTTACCACAACCACCGCCGGTGATTCCGTTGAACAGGCTGCCCATCACGTAGGGGCGGTTGGGGTCGTTGTGGCGGAAACCCACCAGCACGTGGTCGCCCACCTCGGGGATGAAAACGAAACCGCGGT
>ERZ773009.2059-NODE-2059-length-13184-cov-4.435829_pt1 | contig 13184 bp, 8 predicted proteins | sample MGYA00580663_ERZ773009 | MGnify/ENA primary metagenome ERZ773009 (study PRJEB29015, sample SAMEA2737969) | human oral metagenome | biome: human oral; feature: human-associated habitat; material: dental | place: China | collected 2026 ... | reverse complement strand
AGATGCCGATAAGAAAATAAAAGATGTTAGGCAACAATACCATACTATCGTAAGAATGTACAATTTGTGGTCTAATGACCGATTTGGGGTTAATACAATTATCTTCCATTACTTTGCCAAATGAAGGTAACTAAAGTTTGTTTAAATAGTTTTGCATTAAAAGTTTTGAATTACAAAAACTAATTTGTATTTTTACACACGAAACCTAAACTATCATTGTTTAAATCTATATTTGTTATATATGGCACGAGAAAAACAAATCATCGAGTGTGTCCCTAATTTTAGTGAAGGACGAAACAAAGATGTAATCAAGCAGATTACTGATGAAGTGGAACGCGTTAAAGGCGTTAAATTACTGGATGTTGACCCCGGAGAAGCAACCAATCGTACGGTTGTAACCTTCGTTGGTGAACCATCAGTAGTCGTAGAAGCTGCTTTCCGCTGTGTTAAGAAGGCTGCACAACTTATTGACATGCGACAGCATCATGGTGCTCACCCACGTATGGGTGCAACAGATGTTTGTCCGCTTATCCCTGTTGCGGGTATCACTTTAGAGGAATGCGCAGCATTGGCACGTCAGTTGGCAGAGCGTATCGCTAATGAACTACAGGTTCCTTGCTACTGTTATGAAGCTGCAGCGAAGACTCCGGAACGTAAGAACTTAGCTATTTGCCGTAAGGGAGAGTATGAAGGACTCCCACAGCGTATGTCAGAAGCAACAGAGGCACCTGATTATGGTGCACGTGAATGGGATGAGCAGTTAGCACGAACAGGCTGTACAGCTGTCGGTGCACGCGACTTCTTGATAGCAACAAACTTCAACCTCAACACAACCTCTACACGTCGTGCCAATGCAATAGCATTTGATGTAAGAGAAAAAGGTCGTCCAATGCGTGAAGGTGGTTCGCCTGTTGGTAAGCCAATGAAGGACGAAAAGGGCGAAATCATCATGCAACCAGGTACATTGAAAGCTACAAAGGCTATTGGCTGGTTCATTGATGAATATGGAATCGCACAGGTGTCAATGAATATAACTGACATCAATATCACACCTCTTCACATTGCCTTTGACGAGGTTTGTCGCTGTGCACAGAACCGTGGTATACGCGTGACAGGTACAGAAATAGTAGGTCTTATTCCTAAGCGTACACTCCTTGAAGCTGGCACTTATTTCCTAAAGAAGCAGCAACGTTCAACAGGTATTCCAGAAGAAGACATCATCAAGATTGCCATTATGTCAATGGGCTTAGACGATTTGAAACCTTTCAATCCACGTGAGAAAGTCATTGAATATTTGTTGGAAGATGCCAATAAGACACCAAAGCTCATTGATTTGACTGTCAAAGAGTTTGCTAATGAGACTTCACGTGAATCACCAGCACCTGGAGGCGGTACAATCTCTGCTTATATGGGAGCTTTAGGTGCTGCCTTAGGTACAATGGTAGCCAACCTCTCCAGCCATAAAGCAGGTTGGGATGCACGCTGGGAAGAGTTCAGTAACTGGGCTGAGAAGGGACAAGCAATACAAGCTGAACTAATGATACTCGTTGATGAAGACACAGAAGCTTTTAACCGAATCATGTCTGCCTTTGGACTTCCTAAGGGTACCGATGAGGAAAAGGCTGCACGTTCTCAGGCGATACAAGAAGCAACACTCTTCGCAACAGAAGTTCCTTTACACACGATGAAAGCTTCATACAAGGTATTTGAACTTTGTCGTGCAATGGCAGAGGAAGGTAATCCTAACAGTGTTTCAGATGCTGGTGTTGGAGTATTGGCAGCTCGTGCTGCTGTACTCGGCGCAGGTCTGAATGTGAAGATTAATGCTTCTGGCTTGAAAGACAAAGAAAAAGCAGAACATTTAGTTGCCGAGGCAAACAAGTTGATTGCTCAAGCTAATGAAGCTGAGGCTGAGATAATGAAGATAGTTGAGGCTAAACTATAATGTATTTCTTTACCTTATAAGGGTTATACTCCTTATAAACAAGGAGATAAATAGCACTTAAACCATCTCAAAATGAAGTTAATTATATATCCATAAATTGGGCAGGCATACCTTGCTTGCCCGATTAAAATCTCCATAAGATAATAGATATATAATCGTAGCTAAAGCTATTATATGCTTTAACTATTACACTTTACGCTGAAAACCTTTTTAAATAACTACAACCCAAATAGATCTACTAAGTAACTATGACAAAAGAAGAATTTATTAAAGACATTCGCACAGGTATAGCTGACACTTTACCTGAGCCACAAGCATACGACCCTTCTATCAATCACGCACCAAAGCGTAAGGATATTCTCACACAAGAAGAGAAGAAACTTGCACTACGCAATGCTCTGCGTTATTTCCCAAAGAAGTTCCATGCAACATTAGCACCAGAGTTTGCGGAGGAGTTACGCCAATATGGTCGTATCTACATGTACCGTTTCCGCCCTACTTATGAGATGTATGCGCGTCCTATCGACGAATATCCTCATAACTCTAAACAGGCAGCAGCTATCATGATGATGATTCAGAACAACCTTGACAAGGCTGTTGCACAGCATCCTCATGAATTAATTACATACGGTGGTAATGGTGCCGTATTCCAGAATTGGGCACAATATCGCTTGGTGATGAAGTATTTGAGCGAGATGACTGATGAACAAACATTGGTGATGTATTCTGGTCATCCACTCGGACTCTTCCCTTCTCACAAGAATGCACCACGTGTAGTGGTAACGAATGGTATGGTAATACCAAACTATTCTAAGCCGGATGATTGGGAACGTGATAATGCCTTGGGTGTAAGTCAGTATGGACAGATGACCGCAGGTTCCTATATGTATATCGGGCCACAGGGTATCGTTCATGGCACAACCATCACCGTTCTAAATGCAGCACGTAAACGATTGAAGGCTGGAGAGACCAGTATAAAAGGTATGATCTTTGTTACTTCTGGCTTAGGCGGTATGTCTGGTGCTCAACCAAAGGCTGGTAACATAGCTGGTGTAGTAAGTATTACAGCAGAAATCAACCCATTGGCAGCACAGAAACGTTATGACCAAGGTTGGGTTGACGAACTTCACACCTCACTCGATGAACTTATCCCTGCAGCATTGAAGGCTGTTGAGGAAAAGCGAACAATCTCTATGGCTTATGTGGGTAATGTTGTTGACCTTTGGGAACGCTTAGCAGCAGAAGATGTACACGTTGACTTAGGAAGTGATCAGACCTCCCTCCACAATCCATGGGCAGGTGGATACTATCCAGTCGGACTTTCTTTGGAAGAATCTAAGCGTATGATGGCAGAGGAACCAGCGGTGTTTAAGGAGAAAGTTCAGGAGTCTTTACGCCGTCAGGTGGCAGCTATTAACAAGCTGACAGCGAAAGGTATGTACTTCTTCGACTATGGTAATGCTTTCCTTTTAGAGTCAAGTCGTGCGGGAGCGGACATCATGAAGGCTGACGGCAAGTTCCGTTATCCTTCTTATGTACAAGATATTATGGGTCCAATGTTCTTCGACTATGGTTTTGGACCATTCCGTTGGGTTTGCTCTTCTGGTGATCCAAAGGACTTGGAAACATCCGACCGCATTGCAACAGAGGTATTAGAAGAAATGCGTAAGACTGCAACTCCAGATATTATCGGTCAGCTTGACGACAATATTCATTGGATTAAAGAGGCTGGAAAGAACCATTTAGTTGTTGGTTCTCAGGCTCGTATCCTCTACGCAGACTCTGAAGGCCGCACAAAGATTGCCTTGGCTTTCAACGAAGCTATACGTAAGGGAGAGATTTCTCGTCCTATTGTTCTTGGACGTGACCACCACGATGTATCGGGAACAGACTCTCCATTCCGTGAAACATCTAACATATATGATGGCTCACAGTTCTGTGCTGACATGGCTGTACAGAATGTTATTGGCGACTCTTTCCGTGGAGCAACATGGGTATCCATCCACAATGGTGGCGGTGTTGGCTGGGGAGAAGTTATCAATGGTGGCTTCGGAATGGTAATTGATGGTAGCGAAGACTCTGACCGTCACATCCGTCAGATGCTCCTTTGGGATGTCAACAATGGCATTGCACGTCGTAGTTGGGCACGCAACACAGGTTCTATTGATGCCATTCGAAGAGAGATGGAACGTACCCCAGGACTCTGTGTTACACTCCCTAACATTGTTGATGATGATGTTATAAACACTGCTTTTTAATCATTTAAATCTATTATACTAATCCGTAAAACTATGAACAAAATTCATCAGATCAGTGCCGAGCATCTGTCTATTGAGCAGATTGGCGAGATAATCAAGAACGGCACAAAGCTTGAACTTTCTGAAGATGCACGTCAACGAATTATTCGTTGTAGAGAGTATCTCGATAATAAGATTAAAGAATCAGAAACTCCTATCTATGGTGTGACAACAGGCTTCGGCTCTCTCTGTAAGATATCTATCGACAAGGATAGTCTTTCACAACTGCAGAAAAACCTCGTAATGTCTCATGCTTGTGGTGTGGGAGACCGCGTTCCTAATGAGATTGTAAAGATAATGTTGCTGCTCAAGATTCAGTCGCTCAGTTACGGCTATTCAGCCTGCCAGCTGAAGACCGTCGAGCGACTGATAGACTTCTTCAACAACGACATCTATCCTATTGTATATATGCAAGGTTCGTTGGGTGCTTCAGGCGACCTCGTTCCTTTAGCTCACCTCTCTCTACCACTTATCGGTATGGGTGAAGTTGAATACAAAGGCGAAATCTTATCTGGTTCTGACATCCTTAAGAAGATGAAATGGGAGGTTATAGAACTCGTTTCTAAAGAAGGACTTGCCCTACTCAATGGAACTCAGAACATGAATGCCTTCGCTGTATGGGCACTCTTACAGAGTGAACGTTTGAGCGAGTGGGCTGATGTCATCGGTACAATGTCTCTTGAGGCTTACGATGGACGTATTGAACCATTCACACACGCTGTTCACGCTGTTCGTCATCATAAGGGACAGATTGACACTGCAGCACGTATAAGAGAACTATTAGAAGGCAGTGAGCTTATTAAACAGCCTAAAGTCAACGTACAAGACCCTTATTCATTCCGTTGTATGCCACAGGTACATGGCGCATCAAAGGACACAATTGCCTATGTTAAGTCTGTCGTAGATATTGAGGTGAATGCTGCAACTGATAACCCAACCGTTTGTCCTGATGAAGATCTTGTCATCTCAGCAGGAAACTTCCACGGAGAACCAATTGCACAACCAATGGACTTCCTCGCTATCGCACTCTGCGAACTAAGCAATATCTCTGAGCGCCGTATCTATAAACTCGTTTCTGGCACACGAAATCTACCAAGTTTCCTTGTAGCTAAGCCTGGTGTAAACAGTGGTTTTATGATTCCACAATACACAGCAGCATCTATTGTTAGCCAGAGTAAGACTTATTGTACGCCTGCATCTGTCGACAGTATTCCATCTTCGCAAGGGCAGGAAGACCATGTTAGTATGGGTGCCAATGCTGCAACAAAGCTCTATCAGGTTGTATTGAATACGGAGCGTGTACTTGCTATCGAACTCTTCAATGCTGCACAAGCACTTGAGTTCCGTCGTCCGCTGAAGTCTTCTCCTACGATTGAAGCTATCCACAAGGCTTATCGTGAGAGTGTACCTTTCATTGACACAGACGAGTTTATGGCACCTCACATCGCCAAGTCTGTTGAATTCTTACGCAAATAAGTAAGTCATAAAGGGGGTGTATCAAGATTGTCTACAATTTTGATATAGCCTCCTTTCTTATTGAACATCCCATATTCTAACACTTTCATAGATTATAGGAACACTTGAAATGAAAAGACTAATAATTAAAAACATCGGTTTACTTGCTGGTATAGGGCATGAGGGAAAGCTATGTCTTAAAGGTAAAGAGATGGCAGAACTTAACGCGCTGCCAGATGCTTATCTCCTCATAGAGGACGGTCGCTTTGCTGATTATGGTAAGATGAGTGATTGCCCATCTGTCTCTGATAATGAAGAAGTTGTTGATGCCGAAGGGGGAACCATCCTTCCTTCATGGTGCGACTCCCATACTCACATTGTCTATGCAAGTAGTCGAGAGCAAGAGTTTGTTGACAAAATTCGTGGACTTAGCTATGCAGAAATTGCTAAACGTGGTGGTGGTATCCTTAACTCAGCTGACCGCCTTCATGAACTGAGTGAAGACGAACTTTACCAACAAGCGATGAAGCGTGTTGATGAGATTATTAGGAAAGGAACAGGATGTGTAGAGATAAAAAGTGGCTATGGACTTAACACGGAAGATGAACTAAAGATGCTCCGTGTTATCCGTCGTATCAAAGAGACAACACAGCTGAAAGTCGTTGCAACATTCCTTGGTGCACATGCCGTTTCGCGTGAATATAAAGGTAAACAAGATGCCTACGTTGATTTAATCATCAACGAAATGATACCCGCTGTGGGTACTGAGAAATTAGCAGAGTTCATCGATGTGTTCTGTGACACAGGTTTCTTTACACCAGAAGAGACTGCACGGATTCTTAAAGCTGGTGCGGCATATGGAATGCGACCCAAGATACATGCTGACGAGTTAGAATCATCAGGTGGTGTAGAGGTTGGTGTAGAATATAACGCTCTATCAGTTGACCACTTAGAGAGTATGACTGAAGAAGAGATTGAGATTCTAAAGCATAGCGAAACAATGCCGACTGCACTCCCAGGAACCTCCTTCTTCCTCAACCTACCTTTTGCCTTAGGTCGAAAAATGATAGCTCAAGGATTGCCACTTGCCCTTGCAAGCGATTATAACCCTGGCTCTACCCCATCAGGAGACATGAAGTTTATCGTTTCTCTTGGCTGTATCAAGATGCGCCTAATGCCAGCAGAAGCAATCAATGCTGCAACCTTGAATGGAGCATGTGCAATGGGATTGAGTAAAGAATATGGCTCTATTACACGTGGAAAAGTGGCTAACTTCTTTATTACAGACACAATCCCTTCTATAGAATTTATCCCATACGCTTATACAACCCCTATCGTAAAACGAGTTTTCCTGCAAGGAGAAGAGTATGTATAGGTAGATTTAATGACGTATCATAATAAGTTGAAACTACATTAGTAACATATTGCAAGGAAATCAAGCCTCAACGACACATCTATTGAAAAGGGGAACAAGTCATTATGACGGTTCTTACGAAATATGGAGTGATAAAGTAGACCATTAGATAATAAGGTACACGGAGAGCAAAGAGGACTAAAAGCTATACACAAAGATACCAACGGTACAAAAAACAATAGAGATGTTTCATATAGGTTTCTAATATCTTTGTCATTTCTTTTTTCCAATAAACATTGCCGTTATACTCCTATACTCCCTACACCATCAGTGTCTCTGTGGGATATACGTTTTTAAATAAGACCTCTATAAACTCCACATCTCTGTGTGAGTTTAATGTAAGAGAACTACGAAATATATTGACAAACCGACTGAAGAAAAGGTAGGAAAATGGCTTAAAAGCGAGTTATTTTAGTGCCTGTATAAGTTACTTGTTATCAATTAGTTGCAAAAGGGGCTTTTTAAAGGTGCTTAATAAGGGTTCAAAAGGGCGTTAGTTAGACCTCAAAAGAGCATCTTTTGCAAGCCAATTAGGCGTTTATAGCAATCCGTTTAGTGGTCTTTACAAAATCGGTATGTGAAAAATTCAGACATTATTGCCTTTGTTTAGTAAGACAATAATGACTTATTAATGTGGGAATGCTTACCGTATTGTAACACTTTTGAGTCTATCACAAATAAAAAAGTCCATAAACTCTTGAAGAGTCTATGGACTTATGCTTTAATAGCGATCGAGGGTTATGCCTCTGCTGGTGCCTCCTCTGCAGGAGCCTCAGAAGTAGTATCCTCAGCAGCCTGTGCTGCCTCAGCCTCAGCCTGTGCTGCAACGGCAGCAGCCTTCTTGTCTGCAACCTTCTTAGCAATAGCCTCGTTAACCTTCTTCTCAGCCTCGAGGTTCTGAGCAGCAGCAGCCTTCTTCGCGTCGGTTACCTTCTTCTCAACAGCCTCTGTAGCTGCAACCTTAGCCTGCTTCCAAGCATCAAACTTCTGCTGGCATGCAGCCTCGTCGAATGCGCCCTTCTTAACACCACCACGGAGGTGCTTCATCATGTAAACGCCCTCACCCTTAAGGATGTTACGAGCAGTGTCTGTTGGCTGAGCACCTGTCTCAACCCAGTAAAGAGCACGATCAAAATTCAAATCTACTGTGGCTGGATTGGTGTTAGGGTTATAAGTACCAATCTTCTCAGTAAACTTACCATCACGTGGTGCACGAGCGTCAGCGATTACGATGCTGTAGAAAGCATAGTTCTTACGACCACCGCGCTGCAATCTGATTTTTGTTGCCATAATTCTTTAATAAATATTTTAAAGGTTTGAATTTAATGCTGTCATCTCGTGACAGCGACTGCAAAATTACTTCTTTTTTTTCTAACAGCCAAATAATCTGATGATTATATTAATGCCACAACGATTATTTCTCGTACTGCTATGGCTTTTTTTTATAAAAGAATTTCAAGATTTGATAGCTTTCAATACTAAATTATCTTACAGTAATATGGAAACACCCCTGATGCTTCTCATGCTTTATGAAGCATCGTCCTTGTGAACGTAAGTCGTTAAGCACTTCACTTAAAACCCATTTAAGAGTATCATTTGTTACAGGGCGAGTAACTGAGGCATATTTATTGTAAGCAATATCAAAGGTTGTACCATACAAGTGGCAGCTATTCTCTGTTGCATTATGATTATGCCGACGAAGTTTCTCAACATCTTCCTTTGTTCTCAATACGCTTGAAACTAAAAGTCTATTGATAGGCACTCCCTTTGTCTGCAAGCTATCCATAAAGTTACGGGCAATATCTTGAAGTAAGATAGCAGCACGTGGCACAAGGTATGGTATGCTACTATTCAACTTCTTCATATTATAATATGGATTACTACCAACATATACCAATTCGCTCTTACGCTTCTCAGCATCAGCACGATCAGCAACAGGCTTCACACCATAACGCAACGCAGCTTCAAGTTGCTGTGGCTGCGAATCAGGGAAGCTCTCTTCATAATCTCTTACACCAACGATTCTGTTTTTCTTCTGTGAACCATCTGATGTAAAGAAATGAGACATCTTAACATTACTTGGAGTTGATTGAGCTTTAATCTTAGCTGAGTCAACTTTTTCCATGACATGCGTGCTATCACCATCAACTTTGGATAATGCTTTCATCCTATCATGAGCGATAGACGGAAACAGTAACCTTATGAGGGCTAAAAGAAAAGTTATAGCAATGAAGCCCAATAAAAAACGATTCTTTGTTATCTTCTTTTTTTGTTTCATTGATACAAAGGTAATAAGTTTTTGCTGATTGCGAATTATGAATTAAGAATAATTTGTAAGTATCATTATTTTATAGTAACTTTGCGAACAAATATAAAGTAGAAAAAATTGATAGAGAAGCATATAGTTCTTGAAGATATAGACCCAGTAGTCTTCTATGGGGTTGGCAATGGTCACCTCCAAATGATAAAATCACTCTTCCCTAAGTTGAGAATTGTTGCAAGAGACAATGTTATTCGCATCTTAGGTGATAAGGAAGAGATGGTAAAGATTGAAGAAGACATTGAAACCATGCGTAAGCATGTGGAGCGGTATAACACCATTACAGAAGAGGACATCCTTGATATCGTGAAAGGTCGTAAGACCAAAGCTGATGCGGTAAAGGACGTCCTTGTTTATTCTGTATCGGGCAGACCAATCAAAGGTCGTTCGGAGCAGCAGCAGCAACTGATTGATGCCTTCGAGAAAAACGATATGATATTTGCCGTTGGACCAGCGGGAACGGGTAAGACTTACCTCAGTATAGCTTTAGCAGTAAAAGCTCTTAAGGAAAAAGCTGCAAAGAAGATTATCTTATCACGTCCAGCCGTTGAAGCTGGTGAGAAACTTGGATTTCTTCCAGGTGATATGAAGGATAAGATTGACCCCTATCTGCAACCACTTTATGATGCTTTAGAGGACATGATTCCAGCTGTAAAGCTACAGGATATGATGGACAAGCATATCATTCAGATTGCTCCATTGGCATTCATGCGAGGACGAACACTGAGTGATGCTGTAGTGATCCTTGATGAAGCACAGAATACAACACCAGCACAAATCCGTATGTTCTTAACACGTATGGGCTGGAATACAAAGATGGTTATCACAGGTGACTTGACTCAGATAGACCTACCTCATGCAGAGAAGAGCGGATTAAAGGAAGCACTTTCTATTCTAAATGGTGTGGATGGTATCTCGGTTATCAATCTGGATAAAAAAGACATTGTAAGACACAAATTGGTTACGCGTATCGTGAATGCATACGAAGCACACGATAAAGCTAACAAGAGATAGGACTCTATAAACATAAAAACAATGAAAGCATTAACAAAAACTGAATTCCATTTCGATGGACAGAAAAGTGTGTATCACGGCAAAGTACGTGATGTGTATGACATCAACGACGATCTTATCGTCATGGTAGCTACCGACCGAATCTCAGCATTCGATGTTGTACTACCTAAAGGAATACCGTTCAAAGGACAGGTTTTGAACCAGATTGCAGCCAAGTTCCTTGACCTGACAACAGACATCTGTCCTAACTGGAAGTTGGCTACTCCTGATCCAATGGTAACCGTTGGTCTGAAGTGTGAAGGCTTTCGTGTTGAAATGATTATCCGTTCAATCCTTACAGGTTCTGCATGGCGTGCCTACAAGGACGGATGTCGCGAGATTTGCGGTGTGAAACTCCCCGATGGTATGCGTGAGAACGAGCGTTTCCCAGAACCAATCGTAACTCCAACTACCAAGGCTGACGAAGGTCACGATATGAACATCTCTAAGGAAGAGATTATCGAACAGGGTATTGTATCAGCAGAAGACTATGCAATCATCGAAGACTGGACACGTAAACTCTTTGCACGTGGTCAGGAGATTGCTGCAAAGCAGGGCTTGATACTCGTTGATACAAAGTATGAGTTTGGTAAGCGTGATGGTCAGTGCTACCTCATTGATGAGATTCACACACCAGACTCAAGCCGCTATTTCTATGCAGAAGGTTATGAGGAGAAACTTGAGAAGGGCGAACCACAGAAGCAGCTTTCTAAGGAATTCCTTCGTCAGTGGCTTATCGAGCACAACTTTATGAATGAGCCAGGACAGACAATGCCTGAGATTACAGATGAATATGCTGAGACAGTTAGCGACCGTTATATCGAACTTTACGAGCATATCACAGGTGAGAAGTTTGACAAGGCTGTTGAAGATGGTGATATTGCTGCACGCATCGAGAAGAATGTAAAGCAGTATCTGGCTTCAAGAAAGTAAAATGATAAATACAAATTCATAATTCTGAGTTCTTAATTTTGATTAGGACTATTCGCTGACAAACAACATAACATCAAAGAATAGTAATCATAATTATGAATTTAGAATTATGAATTATGAATTAAAAGAATTATGTACGAGCAGGAAAAGATTAAGCCTTATGATGGAGAGGGCGAGAAAGGAAAACTAATAGAAGAGATGTTTGATAACATCGCACCAACTTATGACACCCTAAATCATCGTCTTTCTGGAAATATTGATAAGGGGTGGCGTAAGAAAGCTATTCGTCAGTTGCAGCCTTTCCGTCCAAAGCAGATGCTTGACATTGCTACAGGTACTGGCGACTTTGCCATTCTTGCAGCCAAAGAGCTGAAGCCAGAACATCTTATCGGTGCAGATATTTCTGAAGGTATGATGGCTATCGGTCGTGAGAAGGTAAAAGCTGCAGGACTGAGTGATGTCATTTCTTTCCAGAAGGAAGACTGTCTTAACCTTTCTTTTCCTGACAATACGTTTAATGCTGTGACAGCTGCATTCGGTATTCGTAACTTCCAAAACCTCGACAAAGGACTTGCTGAGATTTGCCGTGTGTTAAAAAAAGGCGGACATCTGAGCATTGTAGAACTGACAACACCTGTCAAATTCCCTATGAAGCAGCTTTTCCGCATCTATTCTAACACATTCTTGCTGAACTATGCTAAGTTTATCTCAAAAGATAAAAGTGCATACGAATACCTTAACAAGACTGTTGAGGCTTTCCCACAAGGTGAAAAGATGATGGAGATATTCCAAAAAGCAGGCTTTGCGAAAAGCTCTTTCCGCCGATTGACATTCGGTATCTGTACAATGTATTTTGCAGAGAAATAAGATTCTTCTGAGATATTGACTTACAAAACCTAATAAGATAGGGAGACATTATTAAACATACTATCATAATAGTTTTGATTTCGTTTTCCTGTCACATTTAACACTTTGCATTAAACTACTGTAATACAGATTATTAAGCAACTAATCTGAATGACAGAAGTGACAGGAAAGTTCGTTTGTAAGTGAAATATCGTTCGACACAAGGGATGAATTAAATAATTTATAGAACAAGGTTAAGATATGGACAAGTACGGACTAATTGGCTACCCATTAGGGCACTCTTTCTCTATTGGCTATTTCAATGAGAAATTCGAGAACGAACACATCAATGCCCAATATATCAACTTTGAAATTCCATCAATAGAGGATTTCAAAGAGGTTGTTGATGCTAATCCTCAATTACGTGGACTGAATGTGACCATTCCTTATAAGGAGCAGGTAATTCCTTATCTTGATAGTCTTAGCCCAGAAGCTAAAGCTATTGGTGCTGTAAATGTTATTCGTGTCACCCACAAAGGTAATAAAACTATACTTAAAGGCTTCAATAGTGATGTGATTGGCTTCACACGTAGTATTGAACCTTTACTTGAACGCCACCATAAGAAGGCACTTATCCTCGGAACTGGGGGTGCATCAAAGGCTATCAACTATGGGCTAAAGTCGCTCGGACTGGAAACGAAGTTCGTATCACGTACGAAAAGAGCTGATGTCTTCACCTACGAAGAAATAACTCCTGAGATTATTCGTGAGTATAATGTGATTGTTAATTGTACTCCACTCGGCATGTACCCCAATACGGAGGTATGCCCATCACTTCCATACGAGGCTATGGACAGCCACACACTACTCTACGACCTACTTTATAACCCTGATGAAACATTATTTATGACAAAAGGGCTT
>ERZ773009.2054-NODE-2054-length-13211-cov-41.362952_pt1 | contig 13211 bp, 16 predicted proteins | sample MGYA00580663_ERZ773009 | MGnify/ENA primary metagenome ERZ773009 (study PRJEB29015, sample SAMEA2737969) | human oral metagenome | biome: human oral; feature: human-associated habitat; material: dental | place: China | collected 2026 ... | reverse complement strand
TCGCACGCGAGGGGCTCGGCAAGCTCGTCGATATGCACTATCCTACGGACGAGCTTCTAGGCCCCGTGCCGGGCACCGACTACAGCTTCACAAAAGACAGATCCAGAGGATTTCACCTCACCCACAATTCCGACAGCTCGCTGATCGCAAAATGCGCATATTTTACATACGCCCGCGCAATCGCCGAGGCCTCGACCCCCTCCCCGGATTCACTACGGCCGTAGAATCGAGGCAGTCGACACCACACGCCGAGGAGGACTGACCGTCGTATGAACAAGGAACTCGCCGCATACATCACTCGCCTGTGCGAACTATCCGGACACACAACCCAGATCGACGATGATTTGATCCTGGTCGAACCGGGTGAAGATTTTATCTACGACGCATTCACCAGGCGGAAGGGGTACTACGCCTACGGCCACGTCGATAGATACTTATACGGCGGGCCACGCTTCGGCTCCGCTTCCTTCGAGATCTTCAAGAAGTTCGCGGTCATGCACTTCGCCGCCGACATTCGTGCAGCGCACCAGCTCCCACCCCTCAACCTCCCACCAGTGACCGACGCTCACCCCGGTTTTTCCATCGAATTCCACGAACCCACCTCGTACCTGCTGACAAGCAAAGCCTCCCCCATTCCCACGACATACACAATCTTCTCGCCCAATGCCTTGGTCTCTCTGTCGTACCTGATGGGCACGTCAAGCGAGGACCTGCTCTCCCTTGTCCTCGAACCGTCCAGGGATGGATACGTTGCTCTCTTTCAGCGGTAACCCACATACTGTCTCACCGTTGCCAAACGTTTATGCCCGAAGAATGGATCTCCCAATGCTAGAACAGTTGCAATCCCTGACGCAGAGGATCTCGCACGCAGACTTGAGCGTACAAAACATCGGAAATTGTGATTACGTACTTGACGCGCCTTACGCGCGGTACTACCGCTTCCGATTCGCTGATGGATTCTACGAAGTAGGTTCATATGAGCGACACGCTCCCGATAGCTTCAGTTTTCAGACGCGCAATGAAACTATTGCCCTCTATCAATTCACACGAATCATTGGAGGATTGTACCGAAGCGCCCAGAGTGACAAACAACTGGCCACACCGTCCGGCTGGGCTGCCCTTCAGCTGGGGTGGGCTGTTGAGCGGCCAGACAAAGCATTTAGGTATTTCGACGTTACAGAAGATAATGATCCGTCAATGCACTTTTCTACCTCTGAACCAGAATCCCACATTATTTTGACGTATTTCATGTCTTTTCCTCTCGATCCAATGATCGATATTTTCCTCGATCCATCTGGCGGCGAGCTGGGCACCGATCATAGACATATCCACGCTCTCTCGTTCTAGTGGCCACCTATCACAGACGAGTATTAGCTCAACCATCAGGGAACCGACTCCAACGACCACACGACGAAAGAACAAAGCATGAACCCCGCGACGATCATTACAACACTAACGAATTCTGCAGCACTCCGTGCTGATATTACTTCAGACACCTACCACATCACCTGCGAGACCGACACAACTACGTCCATTCATATTGATCTGCACTCACAGAGCATCACGAGTACTTACGACGATAAACAAACCACCGTGAGCACACCAAATGTCACTGTCTTTTGTTTCGCTCTCGTCTTCCGCTTAGCACCCCTGTGGCGCCAGGCAGAAGGACTGAAGACAATCCGCGGAATGCACACCTTCAGCAATCTTGAAACTGAATGGACATTGCGCCGAGAAACACTGGAAGACCCCCGCTTCCTCTTCCGGAACGCCAACGATCCATCGCTCAGTTTTTCGACCACAAATCCAGATATGGACGCTGCCATTACTAAAGCGAGCTCACTAGATCTCAACGTCCTCCTCACCGCCTACACACAGCCCGAACCATCGCACGTCTACGCACTGATGTGAGGACACCGCCGAGCACATAGACTCACCGACAAAGTACCTCACAACGACCAGGAAGGACCACCACCATGCTGGAACGGCACACTGAGCTCATCGAACGCCTTTTGCACGACTCATTGACCAGAACAAGTGAATTCAACCAGGGTTGGTCTTTCACGAATGACGGCACCCTCTATTTCTCCGTCTGGGACGAGGACGGGAGCACCTTCTTTGCATGGTCGGAGAGACAACCGGACACCGCTGCTTCCGTGTACACAGATAGCGACACCGTCACGGCTACTTGTTGACAACGCAGCTGGGAGCGAAGCGTGCCATGGCATTGCATTTCGACGTACCGAGATTCCCCACAAAGATCGATCAACTCCCACCATTATGGGCAGCCGATAAGACCCAGCAGCCACCGACCTTGCACTACCACCGCACCGACGATGCACGCCTGCACTTCTACTGCTCCTCGGAATTTTACGGTGTGCCCCTCACTCACGCGATGCAATACGACCTCCAAGACCTCCTCAAGAAATACAAGGCTTAGGCCAACGACTACACTGACGAGGCCATCAGCTTCGCGACACGCAACTTCGAACTCACTTCCGACTAGCCGAGACACGACGAGGTACTCCCCGCTATGACGACATCAATTGCCCGAGACACATTCATCCAGTCTCTCGTGACTTCGCTGAAGCGAGAGCTGTATATAGAAACCGAGGACCACGTCCGCTTCCCGAGCTATGACCCTCCCATCATGCTTCACGTGTGGCGTGAGGGCGAGGAGTACATAACCGGGTTCAGCGAACGACTCAGTGGCCCTAGCACCGAAATCTGGGCGAACTCTCTAACACCGATTAAGCAGTGGCTCGTCATGGACAACGTTGATCTGTTGCGCTGGCACCTGGACCTTGAACGATTCGGAATCCGATTCCGAAATCTGCTTGTCGCGCCGCATTGGTCTCACCGTCCCGGCACGACCGAATATTCCGTCGAGCTGTGCCACAACGACGAGCCTACCGGCATCTACGCGGGCAAGAAATCGCCCGAAGCTACTACACTCACATGGTTCCTCAACCACTCGCCTGAACGACTCCTCGAGATCGCCCACATCGAAAGCACCAAGGAAGCCTGCCAGGCACTGTTCGGCATGCCACGCGTCCCCTTCGCCTAAGCCCACGGACACACGGCAGTAACACATGCCGTGGGAAGAAGTGGCGGCACAGGCCATACCCCGGCCTCGTCCCCACATACAGCGAGGCGGCGGGAGCTACACGCTCCCACCGCCTCACCGCAGACACGACCCGTGGCCGCACCTTTTGGGGTTATCAGCCCTCGCGGAACATGATGCCGAAGCTACCGCGCGGGTAGTGCCACTTGAGCACACCCTTCGGTGCCACGGCCAGGCAGGTGCCGCACTCGAGGCACGCCGCGTACTCAACGCCGACGGTGCCGTCGGCCTCGACCGAGTACACCTTTGCCGGGCAGACGCGCTCGAGCAGAGCGCCAGCGCCAGTGGCGCGAGCGAGTTCCTGATTGACCTCGATGTGGGATTCTTCCTCATCCAGGTAGTAGGTGTTCCCAGCCAGGCGGGCGGGGACACTCTCGATGACGAATTGAGCCATTGCTCGTCCTCCTTTCAGAAATCTCGTCACAGGGCGCGGATGCCCGCGAGGACATCGCCCATGATCTGCGTCAGCTTCAGGCCCGACGCCTTGAGGGCGTCGAGTCCGACCTTGCGGATGTGGCGCCTCGGCGTCAGGTCATGGTTGAAGATGCCATAGAACACCTCGGCGGCGAGCTTGCCGTAGTCCTTGTACATGCGCGGGCGCTCCAGGAAGGCCGGGGCCTTCGCGTAGGTCGCCATGTCCTTGCCGACAAAGCTGCTGTCGAGCAGGGCGCGGTACTGGTCCATCGACTGCTGTCCGAAGTCCATGGTCTGGAAGGCCTTCTCGATGGCTTCGGCAGCCGCCAGCGCGGACCCAGCCGCCAGGTCCATGCCACGGATGGTCAGGCCCGTGTTGAGGGTGAAGCCCGCGGCATCCCCGATGATCATGAGACCCGGGCGGGTCAGATCGTGGGCGACCATGGCGGGACCGTCCTCAATCGTGAGGTGGCATCCGTACTCGAGGAGGGTTCCGTCCTCCAGGAGAGGGGCAATGGCCGGGTGGTTGAGCATGTGATCGTGGACGTCAGACGAGGCGAGCCCCGACTTCTCCAGATCGTCCAGACGCATGACGACGCCGATGGAGATGGACTCCTCGTTGGTGTAGAGGAAACCGCCGCCGGCGACGCCCTGCGTGCAATCGCCGACCATCGCGTAGGCGACACCCTCGTTGCCGCGGACGTTGAAGCGATCCTCCAGGATCTTGCGCGGCAGTCCGATGACGGACTTGACGCCGACCGCGAGGTGCTTCTTCGGTTCCTTGGCTCGGATGCCAGCCTGCTGAGCGATGAAGGAGTTGACGCCGTCAGCGGCGACGACCACGTGTGCACGCAGTTCGTCCTCGCCGGCGGTGACGCCGACGATCTGCTGACCCTCGACGATCAGGGAATCGACCTTCACGCCAGGCATGACGGTCACTCCGGCTTCCTCGCACTCTTCCAGCAGCCACGCATCGAGCTTCGCGCGCAGAACAGTCACTGCGTTGGCGGGCTCGCTCAGACGCTTGTCCCAGTAGTCAATGTTGACAAAGGAACTCTCGTTGATGAGGCTCACGCAGTTGCGGGTGATGCGACGCTCAACGGGCGCGACGTTCACGAAGTCAGGGAACACCTGCTCCATGACGCGGCAGTAGAAGACTCCACCGGACAGGTTCTTCGAACCCGGCTCGGCGGCGCGATCGATCAGCAGGACTTCCCGGCCCTTGTTGGCGAGGGTGTACGCGCACACCGCACCCGCCACGCCGCCGCCAATGACGATGACGTCAAAGTCAACTTCCTCGGACATGTTCCTCTTCTCGTTTCAGGAAAGCGCTGCGGTCAGCGCGGGAACAACCTCGTAGATGTCGCCCACGATGCCGTAGTCGGAGATCTGGAAGATCGGCGCGTTCTCGTCGTTGTTGACGGCCACGACGATCTTGGAGTCGGCCATACCGGAGGTGTGCTGCACCTGTCCGGAGATGCCCAGCGCAACGTAGATGTCCGGCGAGACGTGCATGCCGGAGACACCCACGTAGCGGTCCTTGCTCAGCCAGGCGGTACCCTCGGCGAGCGGGCGCGAACAGGCAATCTCGGCACCCAGGGCATCGGCGAGGGCGTTGGCCATCGCGAGGTCCTCTTCAGCCTTGAAACCACGGCCGCACGACACGATACGGCGGGCCGCAGCGAGGTTGGCGGGGCCGGAGCCGGCAGCCTGGACGTTGGTGACGGTCGCGCCCATGGCACCACCCTCAGCGGTCTGGGCGGCGGGGCCGCCCTCGACACCAGCGCCGCCCTCGAGGACGAGCACGGCACCCTGGAAGGCGACGGTCTCGTTGGTCAGACCACCGTAGCGGGTGACCTCAGCACCGGAGCCAGACACAGAGGTGGCACCAACGATGACGGGCAGCGCCAGGGCGGCGGCTGCAGCGCCGGCGAAGGAACGCTCGGCGGGACGGTTCGCGGCGAGGACGACGTCGCCCTTCGCGTCAGCCAGCAGGCCGGCGACAACACCGGCGTAGGCCTCAGCGGGCACATTCTCTGCAGTAGGCACGTGGATGAGCTTGTCGACGTTGCCGACGGCGGGTGCCGTGGGGGCGACGGCGATGACGGTGGTGGTGGTGCCGATCGAAGCGGCAGCCTCAACGAGGTTCGCGATGCGCTCGTCGGTCGTGAGAATCCAGGTGTTCGTCATTGTTCTGCAGTCCTTTCTCAGAGTGCGCCAGCGTTGCGCAGGGCAGCGACGAGCTGGGCGGCAGCGTCGTCACCGGTGAACGTCTCGTTGCGGCGCGCCTTTGCGATGGGCTTGGCGCGGCCGGTGACCTCGAGGGAAACCTCAACGGGGGAAACCTCGGCGACGGCCACCTCGTCGAGGGGCTTCTTGCCGGCGGCGAGGATGTCCTTCATGCCGGGGACCTTGACGGCGGCGGCATCGGTGGCCACGGCGGCGACGACGGGGCCGTCGACCGTGATGGTACGGGTGCCACCGGCGGTGGACTGGGTCAGCGTCCAGCCGTTGCCCGAGGCCTCGACCGCGACAACTTCCTGGAAGCAGGGCCAGCCGAGGAAGCCGGCGATCAGGGTGGAGACCATCTTGGCGGACTCGTCGATGGAGGAGTCGCCAGTCAGGACGATGTTGGCACCCTCAACCTTGCCCACGAGGCCCGCGAGGGCGGAGGCAACGGTGGTGGCGTTCCAGGTGGAGGTGGCGTCATCGGCGACGACGAGGGCGCGGTCCATACCGCGGGACAGGGCACCCTTCTTGGCCATCGACGAGGCCACGGCCTTGCCACCCACGGAGATGCCCACGACATCGGTGCCGAGGGAATCAGCGAGGGTGCGGCCCACCTGGACGGCAACCGGATCGTATTCGGAGATCGCGGCCTTGGCGCGCGACCAGTCGACGACACCGGAGGCGTCGACGGTGGTGTCTTGCGGGTTTGCTGCGTACTTGTACGCGACGATGATGCTCATCATCTGCCCTTTCTGCACGTGCGTGCTGTTGGTGGTTACGGGTGGAACAGGCTCTGCGGGATTCGAAGCGGTTCGCTTAGAATGGCTCCATGTGATCTCTCTCTCGGAAGGAGTGCGCGCAGTGACGCGTCTTGCCGGTCAGAATCCCGTGAAAGCGGGCAGGCCTCGTGATCCTCAGCTGGAGGAACGCGTTTTTCGCGCCGCCCTTGATCTGTATGGGGAAGCCGGCTGGACAGGCTTCAATCTGACGAAGATTGCCGCCGAAGCCGGGGTCGGTAAGTCCAGCCTGTACTCGCGCTGGAACGACCGCGACACGCTGCTGCATGCCGCCTTCACCGCTCTCATTACGTGCCCCGGCCCCCGGGGAGATTCCCCGCGGGAGATCCTCGTCAACGAGGCGGACTTCCGCCTGCGTGAGTACCTGGGCCCGAACCGATCCGCCGTGCGCCGCCTCTTTGTCGAGGCCGGCAACGCCGAAGATCCCGTCATCCGTCAGGTCTACGAGGACCTGTTCGTGACCCCGCTCCTGGCCATCCATGAGCGGCTCTGGGATTTCAAGCGCAACGGGGAGCTGCCTCGCAACACGTCGGTTGTTCGTCTGCTCGATGCCGTCGAAGGCAGCGTGCTCATGCGCACGTTCTGCCTGCCAGACGATTTCATCGACTGTTTCCTGATGAAGGTTCCCGCGTACGTCGCGGACCTTGTTGACGATCAGCTTCACCACCACGAGCCCTCCCGCCAGCTCGGGTTGTGAGACGCGGCGCGCGTTGCGCGCTGGACGATGAAGGCGAGCATCGGCAGCTCAGCCCGCATAGTCGTCGGTCCCCCGTGACCCGGGTAGACGCGCAGCGCGGGGTCCAGCTCGGTCAGGCGCGCGCAGGAGCGCACCATGTCCGCGTCGTTGCCCAGCGCGAAGGCCGTCGAGCCAATCGCGCCCTGGAAGAGCATGTCGCCGCTGAAGAGGACCTTCTGTTCGTCGGAGAGCAGGCAGATGCTGCCGGGGGTGTGTCCGGGGGTATGCAGGACCGTCAGGGAGTCCCCGCCCCAGGAGACGAGGTCGCCCTCGGCGAGCGCTCGGTCCACGTGGTCGACGGTGTAGTCGATGCCCTCCTCATCGAAACCGGAGCGGTGCACGTCGGCCACGCCGTCGACATCGAGGGCGCCGCAGGCAACCCAGCACCCGTAGACCTCGACAAGCTCGTTGACGGCGCCGATGTGGTCGGAATTACAGTGCGTGAGGACGATGCCGACGACGTTCTTCTCACCCAGCCAGCGCAGGATCCGCTTGGGCTCCGCGCCCGGGTCGAGGACGATGGTGCCGGCCTCGTTCGTGAGCGCATAGCACTCGGCCTTCCACGCTCCGACGGTCATCTGTTCGATCGTGAACATCTCAACGCCCCTTGAAATCGACGGAACCGGTTTCGGCGAGCGTGTACCCGCGCGTCTCGGGTGCCCAGATGATGGAGACCACCGTTCCCAGGACGGAGATCGCTGCACCGGCGAGCATCGTCATGCCGAACCCGTGGGTCTCCATGAACGAGGGCAGGATGTACAGCGAGACGACGGTGCCGATGCGGCTCAGCGACATCGCGAAGCCCATGGCGGTGGCGCGCACCTCCGTCGGGAAGAGCTCGTTGGGGTAGAGCCACTCGAGGTTGCCCGGGCCACCCGCAAGGAGCGCATAGGCGATGAGGCAGCCCATGATGAGGCCGATGCCCGCACCCGGGAAGAAGCCCACGATAGCCAGGGCAATCGTCATACCGCCAAAGCATCCGATGATGAGGGGGCGGCGGCCGATCCGCTCGCACAGGTACATGGCGGGGAAGGTCCCGAGCATGAAGAACGTGCCAACGAGGAGCTCGACGAGGAGGGCGTCGCGCCCGTGCTCGAGGCCGATGGCGCTGCCGATGATCTGCTCGCCGTAGGTGTAGAACGCGAACATGGGGATCGCCTGGCACAGCCAGATCACCCCGATGAAGATGATGCGCTGCAGGTAGACGCCGCGCAGGACCTTCGACACCGAGGTCTTGGCGGCTTCTTCGGCCTTGGGAAGGCGAACGTTGGCTCCCAGGGTCTTGTGGACGATCGCCTGCGCCTCCGCGGCGCGACCCTTGGAGACGAGCCAGCGCGGGGATTCGGGGATGTCCCAGCGGCCGATGAGGATCAGGATGCAGGGGATCGCGGAGGAGGCCAGCATGTAGCGCCAGCCGTGCGCCGTGTTGTACAGGCAGAAGCCGACCAGGGCCGCGACGTTAGCACCCAGGTACCATGCTGCGGCAATGATACCCATGGCTCCCGCGCGGTACTTGCGCGGCGAGAATTCGGCGATCATCGAAGTCGCGATCGGGTAGTCCGCGCCCACGGCCACGCCCACGAGGAAACGCAGGATGAGCAGCGAGATCGGGTTCTGAACAACGGCGCACAGGATCGATAGGACCGCGATGATGACCAGGTCGATGACGAACATCTTGCGTCGGCCGATCAGATCGGTGAGCCATCCGCCGACGGATGCGCCGAGGAACAGGCCGACGAGGGAGGCGACGCCGAGGAGTCCGCGCCAGTGCGCATCCAGGACGAGGTCGTTGCCCATTGCTTGCATCGCCACGCCGATGATGGCCAGGACGTAGCCCTCCAGGAAGGGGCCGCCCGAGGAGAAGACGATGACGCGCTTGAGCAGCGGTGTCATCTCGAGGTCTTCGAGGTCGATCACGGTGTCGTTGTGAGCCACAATGTTCTCCTTTCCGGTGTAAGCGTGTGTGCAGTCGTGTGGTGGGTGTGGCGCGGGAGAGATGCTAGGGGCCTCTCCCGCGCCCCGGGCGCGGGGTGCCTTTACCCCGCGAGGTGCATCAGCGGTATTCGATGATGCCCCAGTTCAGGTGCGGCTTGGCGCCGGTCTCGTCGGCGTCCGCGTCGACGAGCATGAAACGCAGCTCGCCTTCGCCGACCTTCCACAGCTTGGTCTTGAGCGTGGAGCCGGGGTGGACCGGCGAGGTAATGCGGGTCTTGAAGCGGGTGATGCGCTCCGGCTCGCCGGGCACGAACGAGTTGATCGCGTGACGCATCACGACGCCCGCGTAGGAAATCGCGTGCAGGATCGGGCGGGGTTCGCCGTTCTCGGCGGCGTATTCCCAGTCGATGTGCTGCGGGTGGTAGTCGCCCGACAGGCGGTAGATGAGAGCCTGGTTCTCGGGGATCGTCTCGGCAACCTCAACGTCGGCGTCACGCTCGGGCATCTCGACGATATCCTTCGGAGGCTTGGGGCCGCCCCAGCCGCCATCGTAGATCAGGCAGTCCCACGACTCGTTGGTGAGGAGAAGGTTGCCATCCGAGTCGTAGGTGTCGCCGATGTGCTGGGCGAGCAGGCCACGGCCCTCACCGCGGTCGTAGAGGCCCTCGAGGCGAACCTTGGTCTCGAGGTGGTCGGCCATCTTGGTGATGGGCTGGTGGAAGCGAATGTCGAAGCCCCAGTGCAGCGATCCGGCGTAGTTGTAGCCGTAGTCGATCGTGCGGGTGACCTCGGAGTCGACGATCAGCATGGCGCCGAACATGGGCAGCACCTTGAGCTGGGGGTCGCGCTCGTCGCGCTCATTCAGGTATTCGAGGCCGTCCTTGCCGTCGATACCCGCGCCACAACCGAGGGCGAAGAGCTCCAGGTCGCGGAAGGTGTAGTCACGGACGAAGGGACCGAAGGTCTGGCCGACCATCTCGGTATTGATTGCCATTGTTCATTATCCTTTCAATGGGATGGATTCAAGAGGTTGCGAGGAGTTGCTTATTGACTTTTCCGTAGCTTCCCCGCGGGAGTTCCTCGACGAACTCCACGTAACTGGGCACTTTGAAGGACGCCAGGCGTTCCTCGCAGTGGTCGATGACGGCCTGGGGGTCGAGGCCCGCGCCGGGTTCCGCGACGACGAAGGCCTTGACGGCCTGGCCGCGCACTCCGTCGGGCACGCCGATGACGGCGACCTCCTGCACGCCGTCGAGGCTCTCGATCGTGCATTCAACCTCGGCAGAGGACACCGATTCGCCCGAGCGCTTGATGAGGTCGATGCGCCGATCCATGAAGTAGACCCAGCCGTCCTCGACGTAGGCGAAGTCGTGGGTGCGGTACCATCCGTCTTCGGAGAGAACCTCGGCGGTCGCCTCGGGGTTGTTCCAGTAGCCGGCCATGAGGCTGACTCCGGGGACGCCGTGGAGGACGAGCTCGCCGACCTCACCCTCGGGCAGCTCGGTACCCTGGCAGTCAACGACGCGGACCTCGTAGCCGGGCCCCGCCTGGCCGATCGAGGGCCAGCGACGCTCGCCGTGAGGCGGGTCCGTGACCGCACCGATGAGGCACTCGGTGGATCCATAGTTGTTGAGCAGCGTCACGCCGAAACGCTCCTCGAATGCTTCCTTTTCCTTGGCGCTCAGGGGCAGGAAGTAGTGCATCTCGCGGACCTGGTGGTTGCGTTCCTCCGGGTCGACGGGCTGACGCAAGAGGGTCGCAACGATCATCGCCATGCCCTGCACGAGGGTCGCGCGGTGTTCGGGCGCCTCACGCCAGAAGCGCGTCGCGGAGTATCGCGACAGCATGATGAGCGTCGCGCCCATCGTCAGGACGGGTGCCAGCGCCGACAGCTGGAAGTTCACGCGGGCCGCAACCATGGAGGTCATGTAGCGGTCCTCGGGATTCATACCCAGTTCCCAGTTGACGAAGACGCCCGAAAAGACGAAGTTCGCCTGCGTGATGACGACGCCCTTGGGGGCCGAGGTCGTACCCGAGGTGAAGAGAATCGCCAACGTGTCCATGGGGTCCACGTGAGGATTCGACTCGAAGGAGTCGGAGGCGTCCGCCCGCAGGTCGGCCAGGAGCGGGACGTCCACCCCGGCCTCGTCCCCGGGGATGCCCTCCCCCACCGCCACGATGTCCGTCACGGAATCGGGCAGGTGGGAGAGGACCTCTCCGAGGTTGTTCACGCAGGTGATCAGCATCTGAGCCTCGCACAGGCCTATGATGCGCCCCAGCTCGCAGGGTGCCGACGTGGCATCGACGGGGACCGCGATAGCCCCCATCTTCGCCAGGGCCAGGGTGCACTCCACTAATTCGACGCAATTGTGGAGGTAGAGGGCAACGCGGCTTCCGGCCTCAACGCCCCTCGCAACGAGGGCGTTGGCACACGTGTTGACGCGCGCGTCGAACTCACGGTAGGTGAAGCGGGACACCTCGGAGGCGTCCACGTCCTCGTACACGAGGAACTCGCGGTCTTCGCGCTCCATCACCTGCCGCTGCCACAGCTGAGCAACTGTGGTGTTCTCTGGCACCCACGTCGAGCTGGTCATTCGATCAGTCCTCGTCGGCTGCCTTGACGGTGCCGGACGCGATCAGGGCCTCGATGGCATCGTCGGCGTAACCAGCGCGCTTGAGGATGTCGCGTGTGTCCCCACCCAGGGCGGGCATCGGACGCCAGAAGGCACCCGGGTTGCGGCGGAACTTCGGGAAGGTGTTGAGACCCTTGATGGTCTTGCCTTCCGCGTTCTCCCACTCAATAAAGCACTCGCGGGCCTGCACGTGCTCGGCCTCAAGGATGTCACCGAACTCGTTGACGACCTGGGCAGCGATGCGGTGCGCAACGAAGTCACGCTGCACGTCGTACTTGGACTGGGTCTTCAGGTAGGCCTCCAGGGTCTCCTGGATGACGTCCGCCTTGGGGCTGTCGAGCCACAGGGCCGAGGTGCCCTCGGGGTACTCGTCGGAGCCCCACAGCTCGCCCAGGCCGATGGTCTCCAGCAGGTACCTGTTCTGCGGTACGCCGTAGAGACACAGGCCGATGAAGCCGTCCTTGCACTCGTAGATGCCGATGCCGCACAGGTTCTGATGGCGCGCACCCGGACGCGGGTAGGAGATGCCCGCGTTCATGTAGTCCATCATGTAGTACGTGCCCACCCGCAGGAGAGTCTCGTACATGGCCATGTCGATGCTCTCGCCTTCGCCCGTGACGCCCACACGGTGCAACGCGGCCAGGGACGAAGAGATGATCATCAGCGAGTTGATGTAGTCGCCCAGGTAGGGAGAGATGTTCATCGGCTGATCGACGGAGCCGTTCTGCGCGACGATGCCCGCGTATGCGGCGACCGTCAAGTCGTAAGCGGCGGAGTTGATCTGCGCCTCGTCACCGTACTGGCCGAAGCCGGAGACGTGCACGATGACGAGCTCGGGGTTGATCTCCCACAGGAACTCGTCTGTGATGCCCTTGCGAGCGTACATCGGGCCCTTGCCGGACTCGATGAAGATGTCCGCGTCCTTGACGATGGCGCGCAGAGCTTCCTTGCCTTCGTCGGTGAAGGGGTTCATGGAGATCGAGCGCATGTTGCGGCGCTCCATTTCCTTGACCCACGCGGTGTCGCGCATCGAGTCGCCGGTCCAAACGTTCTCGATCCACGTGACGTCGGCGCCCCACTCGCCCATGATGGCCGCAGCCGTGGGGGCTGCGATCTCAACGGCGGAGTAGACGACCTTGACGCCATCGAGGACGCCGAATGACGGCTTATCCGTTGGCAGTGCCATGGGTATTCGTCCTTTCGTTCTCAGATGTTCGGGTCAGCGGTAGGGGTAGAGGGCGGAACGGCCGGTGGTGAGGATCATCATTTCGTCGGTGCCACCGGAGACGCGGTCCACGCGCAGGTCGCGGTAGAAGCGCTGGATGCGGTGGTCGCCGGTGATG
>ERZ773009.2046-NODE-2046-length-13249-cov-4.437244_pt1 | contig 13249 bp, 18 predicted proteins | sample MGYA00580663_ERZ773009 | MGnify/ENA primary metagenome ERZ773009 (study PRJEB29015, sample SAMEA2737969) | human oral metagenome | biome: human oral; feature: human-associated habitat; material: dental | place: China | collected 2026 ... | reverse complement strand
TGGTGTATTTTGACACCCAGCTCGTTCCGGCGTGACTGGAACTCGGACGCTTTATAGAATCATATAAGCAGAATGAAGACAGATAGTCAAGTGATTACCTATTAGTATAAATTAGATCGGTGACTTGCTGAGCGACAGGTGGTATAATAAATCTATGTCCAAAGTATTTAATCACCCAGCACTAGAGGCCCAAAAAGATAAGCCTCTAGTATATACCGCCATGTCAAAACATCTATTTTACTTTAGGATGTTTATATCGGTTTTTGTGCTAAAGAATGGCGGCGTACCGCTCAACCCGTTTATGGTTTTTGATTACTTCATGCTAGATGCAGTTGACCGTGATTTAGTGAGGGAGGGCAATAACAATCTCGTAAAACGATGTGATGAGATATGGGTATTCGGTGCAGTTAGCAACGGAGTGTTGGCAGAGATACAGATCGCTAAAGAGCAGGGCAAAAAGGTACGATATTTTGCTATCGAGAAGCCACATAAAATTATCGAAACAGATAAAAATAGTGTAGAGCTAGAAGAAGATATAAAAGACTTGTATCACTTGATCTAGGTGGAGAATCATTTTTTAAGACTATGCCAAAAATTGACCCAGAGGTCATCAATAAGATATACCCAAGTCCCAGGACAGCCGACGAGGCTCGCGCTGAACGGTCGGAGCGGTAGCACCTCCTTGACTCGCGTAGATCAGCTCACCCTAGGTTGCGGATAACATTTATTGTGCCTGAGGAGGTCTTATCAGATTATGAACACGGTGAAACAAATTCAAGAAAATCCCAATTATATTAACCGACACATTCTGACTTACGATGAAATGGCGAGTGCAAAGCAGGGCGCTAGCCAAGAGCCACTGGTTGATGTGCGAAAGTATGATCCATCAATAGTATCAGAACACGAGCAATCGGACATGCAAGTCTATACTGGCGAGGCTATTTTGGTGCGCGATACAGTAGCTAAGAATCTCGCTGAGGTAAACAAGCAGTTGCGAAACGCTAACAACCTACGGCTACGTATTGTTTATGGATTTCGCCATCCAAAGGTGCAGGAAAAGTACTTTCGTGAACGCAAAGAGGTTCTGCGAAAAGAGAACCCTAGTATGTCAGAGTATGATTTAATGCGCCTAGTCCACGATTTTGTCGCAGTACCTGATGTAGCCGGGCATCCAATGGGCGCAGCAGTTGATTTGACGCTCGTCGATGATAGCAATAATCCTGTCGACATGGGCAACGCTATATCCGACTATTCTGATCCAGACATAATTAAAACTTTTGCAGAAGTGACCTCAGAGCAAGCTTCATATAGAAAAATATTGCACGATGCGATGATAGCGCAAGGCTTTGCGCCGTTCTACGGTGAGTGGTGGCACTTCTCATACGGCGACCGTGAGTGGGCGACATTCTATGGTAAAAAGAAGGCAATTTACGGCCCGATAAATACATATTAAGCTACGAAACCGTCTCAATTGATACCGCAGAAGAAGCGTTACTTAATCACAGTATCTCAATCAGAATAAATAACTTCCACATCGCTCTTAAGAGAAACCAAGTCGTCATTAATTTCAGCCCGGATGATTTTCCCTGTCGGCTGAACAATATCTGAAACCCCAGTAACAGCACATGCTGCGATGGCCCCAGAGCCGCACGACGATTCATAGAAAAATGTATCAACACTCCTTACCCAAACTACAGGGTGAATCTCAACAGAATTGCCCTTACGTTCAACCCAGACTACTCCAACAGCATCTCGTTCACGAAGATTCAGCTCTTCCGTCAGGCGATGATGTATCTCCTGATAAGTATCCTGCTGAGCCGGAAATTTATCTTCTATAACAACATGGACAATACCACCGAGATCAACAACATCTACTGTCCGCCCACAGCCCTTTGTGGGGCGAATATCGACAGACATACCCGGGAACCTGCAGTACACGGAATATTTGCCATCCGCCCGTTTATCTACGGTCGCGTGAACAACACCCTTGAAGCCAGATACTGTGAAGCTTACGTCTCTGGCGTTTCGCAATTCAGAAAATAAAACAGCAGCCGCCCTCGACGCATTGCCACAGAACTCTCCGCCGGCCATTTCAAAATGACCTTGTGACAACACGATAAAACCGGCCTGTTCGGCACCGAGCTTCTCTGCGTTCTCCCCTAGGAGTCGCCCTCGACTAGAGTATTCCATACGAGTAAGCGGGTCGTCGATAATTTCTATCGCCGTCCCGTTGCCGCCTGCCGCGGTTATAACAACCATTGAACTCATTATCGCCACCTCCTGGCGTGAGAATTAAACTTATAAATATACTAATCTCGCTATTGTCGATGCTCCAACCGCTTAGCTCAGCATAACCCAACCACTACGCTTCAATTATACCACCCACTCCATAACCAACCTTACTTTCTTAACCACATAAAATGCTCCGCCCTTAAGCCGTCTAATGCATCACGCCTCACTAATGCACGTAGATCTAACGCTAAAATTATCAACCTCCAAAATTAACGACCACATAAAAAATGAAAAGCCGCCACATCAGGCGACAGTTCCGAAATAATTTCTTTTATGGTGAGATTTTACGCCCAAGTTCGAACCTATTTTGAGAGCAAGCCTAGACTCTAGTAAATACATCAGGGCAAAGCCCTGTTCGGCGGGTCGCCCGCGCCCCGACCCGCCGAAACCGCCAGCGATAGCTAGTTTGTCTGGTTGGGCTATTTTTATCTCCAGATGTCGTCATGGATATTGTCATAATTTCGACAAGCTATAGTCGAATTCTGATCCTGTACCACCGAAGGAAACTCTTCAGATATACCATTAGCTATATTTTGCAGTAATTTAACACCCATATTTTCCGAAAACCTACCGCGTAGTGCTTTTTCATACCATCGCTCTAGGTCTTGTTCGGTTACTATACTTTGTATTTTTGACTTCCAGCCAATTTGGTTTAGTAGACTGACGATAACACGCTGTTCAGCAGACTTGCAGACAATTATCACCCTGTCGCTGTTGACAGAATTAACTACCGATTCTGCTAACGCTTCGTCAAGAGTAAGATGCTTAATTTGAATAGCAGACCTCCAATTCGCATACATATCAAGGCCTCTGTCGGCGGCGTTTGTAATGCCTACACGATACACCTTGGCCGATTCGGTATTGACTAAATTATCTACAGATAATTGCATAATGTTTTTGTGAAGTCCTCAAACTCGCGCAGAATATCAATCTTATTGTCCGCTACAGATAATTGCATTTCTAACTCTAGCTCATTGGTTAATGTTGAAAACAATGCAAAAACAATAATTTCATATATTTTATCAAGACTTCTTTTTAAGCCCGGCTCCGCATAGAAAGAGTTGATAAAATGTATGACATTAAAAGTCTGAGGCGATGAATTAACTGCATAACTGAGGGCATTTGCTAGCTGTGATTTTTTGTTTGCAAACATACTGTATATGTAAGCCTCCACGGCTCCACCTGTCCTTATATTCTCCTGACTCAAGATATTTAAAAGACTTGGCGGAATCGCATTGTTATTAAACAAGTCGTCTTGGAACTTTGCAGAACTCGTACTCTTTCGACCTAATAATTCCATGGTTATGTCGTCGCGCCACTTCTTGCTTTTTGTTCTATATGTCTCTAGGTCTAGAATATCTACACTATTTGGGTCTATGCGCTTTCTATACAATATCTCGGCAATTTGAACTGGTTTATACCAATGAACGCGTTGCTTTGCAAGAAATACATCGAGTAGTTGTTTTGCTGTAGCAGGACTCAATTCTTAATCTCCTTGAATAGCCTCAGGGACTTTAGAACCTCTCGGGCAACACTCTCGATGGCTGGAGCCGCTATAGCATTTCCAGTTTGCTTTTTTATTCCAGAATACGAAACAACTATCTTAAACCAGTCAGGAAATCCCTGTATTCGCAATAATTCACGCTCCGTTGGCCGTCGCTCATTATTGATCAAGATATAATTAGCACTTGCGCCCGCACGAAGTGCGCACGAGTAGTTATGTGGAGTAATACTCCCCGATTACATTTTCATGAGTGATATATGGACGACTCGGCTCCGTAATTGTCTTGAGTAGCATTTTAGCATGCCTTCTGTCGCGTATTTCAGGCTTTACAAAATATTTGTCCTCAATATTTCCAGTTTCTAAGATATCTTTTACGGTAGCTCTTTTTTCGACTGGTAGAGGGGCTGGAAAACTAAAAGGAACATTCTCCTTAAATCCTACAATAATAATTCGCTCACGCTTTTGCGGAACCCCATAGTCAAGGGCATTTATGACTTTGTGGTGAACAAAGTATCCCAGTTTTTCCAGATGTTCAATAATGGTCTTAAAGGTCTTTCCTTTATCATGTGCGGTCAAATTACGAACATTTTCTAGAACGAAAGCCTTCGGCTGCTTTTCCTTTAGAATTCGCTCGATATCAAAGAATAGTGTCCCTTGTGTCTCATGCTCAAAGCCTGCCTTTGCGCCAATTATACTAAATGGCTGGCAAGGAAATCCGCCTGTTAATATATCAAAGTCGGGTATTTTACTGGCATCAACTTTAGTAATATCACCAGCGAAACGCGTTTCTCCGTTAGCGTTTTTCTTGAATAATTCGGGCGATATTTTTGCAAAATTGGCTTCATAGGTCTTTCGCGCGTCTTTATCCCATTCTGATGCAAAAACACACTCTGCACCGAGATTATGAAATGCGAGATGAAAACCGCCAATTCCTGCAAACAAATCTATAAAATTGTACTTGCCCTCGCCGGGGATTCTACTTGGCATAACAATTCTCCTATTCCTTCTTTATTTCTCTTGCTCAAAAGCAAGCCAACTACTCTCAAGCGGTTTGTAGTCAGCATTGTATTTGGCACAAAACTCTTTTATTTGTCGCATGGTAGACATATTGGGTTTGCTTTTTCCTGTCTCCCAACGGCTCACAGTTGTTAAATTCACACTAAGCTCTTTTGCGAATGCCTCTTGTGAGAAGAATAGGCGTTGTCTCGTCTGCTTTATATTTTCTGCAAATGTCATATTCATCATCTCCTTGGCTCTGAATGTATATAACTACTGCATTATTTTAGCGCAAATTAGGCGCTTGGTCAACGAGAGTCAAGGTTGTTGAAAGGGGAATTACAGCGTATTTTCTTTCTTTGGCAATCAATGCCTTTGTATATACAAAGGCTCAAAAACAAAAGGAACCCGCTTGCGCGGATTCCCATGTTTTCTGCTTGTTGAGGCAAAGCCCCAAACCCCATCGAACGAAGATTGCATCTTCGGCGGCGCACTGTTCCAGCGCTTGTTTTTCTTCATGCTGACGCTCCTTCTGCTGTTCTGCTCTCACATTTTCTATGCTAAACAGACCGGCAAGATTTGCCTGATAAGTCAGCAGATCCCGATATTCCGATTTAGCTTTGTAGTATTCCGGGTATGCTGCCTTTTTCTCACATAGCAGTTTAGCGTATTCCGCCCGAAGCTCTTTCAAAGACGGCAATTTCTTTTTGTGTGTGCCAGCTGTTTTGCCGGAATCGTCCGATGGCAGAAGCTCGTCAAATGCTTTTTTCGATTTCTTACAGAGTTCAATATCATCGGCGTGTTCCGCATAATACTTCTAAGAATAGCCTGACTTGCGATAGTCGGCATACACTTCCTTGGTCTTGAGATAATTCGTGACATGCGTCTGAAGAATGGCAATTTCCTTCATGCGATGTTCGGCACTGACAATCTTTGTCTGCAAGCTGTCTCTCCTTAATTTCGCTTCTTCCACAGATTCACAAAACGAAGAAAAGTCATCGACCGTGCTAAAACCATGCTGTTGATAATACAGAAGTACTTTTGCCTGCTGTTTTGTAATTTGATTCTGAATAGACAGATCATAGTAACGACCACGACCTTGATTCTTCTTCTCTTCCAGATTAGTGACCAACTGCGTTCTCTGCGCTGCCAAAGGATTACGCCGTTTCCTTGGATTCTGGATTCGTTTACCAAGCAGAACAGCTCGGATTGCATCCTCCCGATATTCCTCTGGTAGATAGCGCATACGAAAATTCTTTTCTGCCTGGAGTGATGAAAAGTGATATTCTTCCCAACAGTGATTGTGTATCCAGCCTGTTCCATAAGGGAAAGGAATCCCTCAAAAACATGCGGTTTTTTCGACAGTGCTTCACACATATCGAAGCAGAGCCGGTCACGATTGGACAGCTTTTCTGCATCGCCCTGCCAGGGATTATAGTTCAATCCGTGAGGCTAACGAAACAATTATAAGTAATATAGGTAGATACTTTTCCTCATCATTATTTACCGAACTTACAAATTTCAATATAACACTCCTTCATATTGCTAACTCATTGCAAAATTGATAATATCTTTTCAATCCTCTTTACAATATTTTTTCCTTTTATTCTATACTCCTTTATAGTCTAACCTCGCATTGATTAGTATTCCCATACAATTCTAAGCAGAGACTAAGGTTCTATCATATAGATTTAATATGCTATTTCAAATTTTACACACCACCTTTTTTAAATGTAATATACTTAATCATATTTTCACTGATTGTTACATATCAAAACTGGCTTGACATAGCCAACGAAACGTCCACGTTCGGCTTCATCTAAGGCGTCTCCACGAAACTTACCCTCTAGATCAACCAACTTGATATAGAGCTCATTGTAATAGCCCCCATATTCATCCTGCTGCCTATGCACCACCTGTTTATACAACACATGATATATCCTTTCAACCAATCGCCCTTAATATAAAATCGCGTTTCACTCCTATACCATAAAATCACCCTCTTGTCAAATACGAATTTTATGGTATAATAGAATAATGTTCACAAATACTACCTTGAAAGGATGTTGCTTTTTGTTAACTGCTCTACTTTCGTCTCCACTTCGCTACAACGTAATGTTAGCGTTAGTTTTTGCTAGTATTGGTATGTTTTTTGGGTATGTTCTGCATGTGTTTCCGTTCTGGTTTAAGATGATACGGAGACGTCGAGATAGAATATTAGTGAGTTTTATCCTAGCATTTCTACTATTTGCTATAGCTGTCATATACGCAGCTTCAATCACTCGACCAATAAACGAGGATTTAGCTATCTATGCTTTAATAACCGAAAAGATCAATAGGTTCTGGGTACTTGCCCTCATTTCAGGCTTTATCACCTATAAGATGAGCACTGTTTCAAGGCTTGCAGCTGAGGAAGAAAAGGAAGCTTTATTCCAAAAGGCATTAGAAGAATACGAAGAATACTACAATTCTGAAATTGAAAGTTCAGAGGCTTAATTGTTCTCTCCAAATATCTCTAGCCCAACGCGAAGTTGAAAAAAATAATTTGATACCCCGACTTGCCTTTCAAAGCATGTCAGATTCTTCACCCCAGCTATCCATTCTTGGATAGCTGTTTTTTTATAATTAATCCCTCATATAAACCTTGGCCATCACCTTCAACCAGTCGCCCCGCTTCTCCTGAGACTGATAGCGACCATAGATTTCCTTCCCCGCATCCATTAGTCTAGCTAGTATCTGGTTTTGCTTCTTAGGGATATAGCCGACTGGCTCACCATCAAGAGTATAGAACTTGATAGCCCACTCATCATGGCTATTATCAGGCTCTCGGCGACATATGAGTCGATCGCCTACTTGTATGTGCCTTAGGGTCAACTCAATATAATCAATGTGGTTAGTCCCCGCTATCTGGACCTCTAAGAGGAAGATTTCTTGCTCAAAGGGTACAGGAAGGTTATCGCCCGACTTGCCTCGCTGATTGAGTAAGTTAACTAAGCCACGGTCAGGTAGCGGTTGTAAGCTATTCAAGGATAACACCTCCTTAACGGGCCGTCTTATAGAGCGCGTCCAGACGTTGCCGATAGCTAACAATATTAGCCTCGTATTGCTGAATCAGTTCTTCATATTCCTCTTGGCGCTCACGTAATCGTTCATCATCTTCCAGAATTTCTAAATAAAGATAAGGATAGCTTTGTCGAATCGTCGCCATACGCTCCCGATAGTTTGCTATCAAGTCCTCAGTCTCCTTAAGTTTTGTCTGCCAGTATGACAGCGAGTCAGTCTCTTCGCGATTGACTTCTGGGTCCTGTCCACCCTGAATGACAGCCAAAATTCTCATGGTGACTAAGTCACCGTTCCGATAGGCTTGAACCGCACGCTCGAAGAGTTGGGCATATTCCGGGCCTAAATTAGGATTCATATCGGGATGCCAAGCCTTGACCAGCTGTCGATAAAGTTGTTTTAATTCCTTGACTTCGTCTTCAGATAGGCAGTCTGCCTGGGTCCTACCTAGAGCACGATCCAGTTGATTAAGTTGATTGGTTAACTTAGCTTGAAAAGACGCAAATTCTGAATCTAAGCGTTCTTGGATGACAGTAGGTTGGACAGGTTCCCCACGATTAATGCAGGCCTGAATCATATTAATCTCTCGTCGCATCCGACTAAAGGTAAGCTGCAATTCGAAGGCCTTGACTTCAAGATAACCCATCTTAAGCATGTAGTCATTTTCAATATTAAGGCAAATAACATAGCGTAAATGATCATGCTCTCCCACTAGGTCTAACAATTCTTGTTGTAGGCTGGCAACCTTATCCTGGAGGCTAGCGAGGGCTTCCAAGTCTCTTGACTCTTGCTTATCTGCTATCGGAATGTCAGGTGAGTCCGACTTGTTTTGGGAGACTGGTCGGAGTCCCTTGATAGAAGCTCTAAAAGAGGGAGTGGCTTGGAGATTCTCTTCCCTTTTCTTGGCCATGCTAGTTGCTCCTTTCCTAGTTAGATGCATTGCTTTCAGTATATATTACTAGCTCCAGCCTGTCATTGCACAATCTTGCTGAAAAGTTGCATTTTTTTGCGATAATAGTGTGCCTTTACATGAAGTATAAGAAGCAGCTAGCTTAAGCGGCTAACAGCTTGTAGGATTAGCAAAGGAGCCAGTGGTCCACTCGACCGAGTAGACCACTAGCTCAGAAAATAATGTCCCCTTAAAAATGCGCAAAAAAAGCCAGGTAATCTCTGGCGCAATGTAGTTGTCCGACAACATTGAAAGAGGAGATTACCATGACTTAACTTAATTTTAACCTAAATCTGGGATAATTAACAGAGAGGATTTTAAGTAGTAACCAAAAAGCTCTCAGGAAAGTAGCAAAGCCCTATTTCCCGAGAAAGAGATTTGACTTCTTCCAGACCTGTACAGTATAATAAACATAGAAGGAGTCGAGGGCTAACTCGACTCCCATGCAGAGCCGTATAAGACGGTGATGCGAAGATGACAAAAAATAGCCGTCCCGCGTGTCAAAGTGGGGACGGCTATTTTTTGTCGTGTTTATTGAAGAGTTTGTGGCAGAGCCCAATCAAGGCAATGACAAAAGTGCCAAATTCCAAGATAAGCCTTACCACAGCATCAGCTGACAAATTCAGTGTCCTCCTTCCCTCTAGATTTTGATGGATGCACATAGGGCACCACCTCCTCCTGAGTGGGAGTCACCACCGTCTTCACTTCTCTACAATGTCTATTATACGCCTATAGGGAGGATTATGGAATAGCGAATAAGAACTTATGTTCGCTAAATTCAAAACCGCCCGTGTCAACGGGCGGTTGGCTATTCTATTTATTTTTCAAAAAAGAAGTCATCTAAATCATAGGTTATTCTTGTCGTCACATAGACCTCATACTGAGCAACTAAGTCACATATTTTTTCCCCATCAATCAAAGTAATCACCCTTGTCCCTTCACGCGCCGCTCTTACTGCCTCCTGGGTGAAACGACTAGTAGTGACAAAGATACCGTAATCTGCTCGGAATTTATCCATGGCCCCGCGGAACTTATCAATTTCAGGCGCACCTACGCTTCCTTGCCAACGCTTGGCCTGTATAGCCACTCGAGTAGTGCGCAAGTCCTTTGATACTGCATAACCGTAACCATCAATACCACCATCTCCCACATAGGACATTCCTTTTATTTCATCAATAATAATCCCAGTATGGCGAACAAGCTGGCGAGTAAACACTTCAAATTTTGCTGGCGCCATAACATGTAACGCTTGGAGAAGTCGTTTGCGCCAAGCATCAACCTCTATTTCTTCTTCAGTATTAATTTCGACTTCTGTATCACTTCCACCATGACCATTGTCTTCTCGAGCTTGCTGCTCCAGAGGATCTGTAATGGCACGAACTTGTTCTACACTATCGAAGGTCGATAAATCGGCGTTCAGCCCTTTAGCAGTTAAAACGGCATCTTTTCTCAATTCATATTCCAAGAACCCCGAAGTAGCTAAGTGTTTCACAGCAAAATTGAAATTATACATAAATGGTCGATATTCTCTTCCACTCTTGGCAGAGGTCTTCACATAGCTGATATACTCTGCTAATTCCTCAGATGATTCAGCCAAACGTTCAATGATTTCACGCTTGTTTGCCTTACCACCTAGCTGGCGCAAAGCCTTTAATATAAGTGGCATTAGCTGATTCTCTCTATCAAGGTTCTTATATCGCATATACACGGGTTTATTCATTTGGTATTTTCCCTTCATAATTGTAAAAACTATAGATAAACTTAACGCCATCCTCACTCAACACTCTAACTCAAGCCCGCCAATAAGCGCATGACTAAATCTACATCTTGATTCTCAAGCTCTTGAATAATGTGCAAATAGGTCTTCTGTGTCGTTGTCATACTCGAATGTCCTAGACGACGGGCCACACTAGCAATCGAAACCCCTGCAAATAAAAGCAAGGAAGCATGCGTATGCCGCAAGCCATGTATCGAAATCACCGGAATCCCTAAGACCTGGCAATGCCGCGCCAAAACATGGTTAACAGTGGAGTTAAAGACCTTCCCACGTACGAAAAGCGGCTGAGTATCCTCAATTCCTTTCACCAATTCCGAGAATTGTACTACCGTCTGCCAATCAATCTTGATCTTCCGAACAGATGAAGGGTTCTTGGTTGGCGAAAAGCCACCTTGACCTTTGTAGTCCCATGTTTTATTAATGCTTAGTATCTGATGGCTAAAGTCAAAATCCTTAGGCGTGATAGCTAAGGCCTCCGAGAAGCGCATCCCCGTCTTAGCTATCAGTAGAATCAGCCAATCCCAGTTTAAGCCCTCTCCTAGATTCAAATGAGTTAGTAGCTGATGCAACTCAAACTGATTCAGATACTTAGGTTTCTTAGGTCTCCCTACTCGACCTTTGATGATGGCCTTACGAGTAGGATCTCGCTCTATCAAGCCCTCATCCACAGCATCCAAGATAGACGCCTTCAATTGGTGATGGAAATCCATGGTGGACTGCTTCTCATGACAGGCTGCATAGTCATTCAATAATTGTTGATAGGCCATGCGATCCAGATCCTTGACCTGCAAGGTTGGTAGCAGTCGGCGTAGCCACGATTGGGTCATCCGATACTTCTGCATCGTCACCTCACGAATGGCTCCCTCCTTATACATGCCAATCCAACGCTCATAATAGTGATGAAACAACTCTGTCTTATCATATTGAACTAACATACTCACATCTCCTTATCCAGTTCAACACGAGGATGGCGTACGCTGATGAAGAGAGATGAGGTTATTAAGAGTGTTGAAGAATCCCCCAAGTATCACTTGCTCTTGAATACTAGGAATCTCAATTGGAAGTTTCATCATAACATCAGCATTCAATTTTGCCCTCCCACCTCCAACGAGATATGGTTCCATATTAATTGATTTAAGAGATACTAATAAGAATAGGTTATCTGCTGTTCCCTCTTTAGCTTGTAGTACATGAGCATGGTTATTAACCCAAATCTTACCATTTACATAATGAACTGGATAATCATAAATATTATTCGCTCCATCTTCTGCTAGAAGAATAAACTCACCATCATGAGTAAAGCCATCTACATAGTCTTGAATGCCATTCGCCCCGTAATACGGAGTTGGGCCTGAAGCACGAAGTTGGGCGGCAATCGGAATTCTTAAATTGTCAAACTTATCGGTCACTTCCCCCAACTTCCGCTGTTCCCAAGCGGGAGCCGAGACCACATCACCAAATAAGACGAGAATTTACATAAGATCTTCGGAATTATAGGTTGTATAACCTTCGTAGTGATAGCTCGCATCCAAGCCTTTCATGAAGACTTCTCGGCTATTAACCTGATCCGTAAGCGACTGCTTCAGAAGATGTTTAATTTCGATGTCTCTGATTGGACTTCGTTCCATTGCTAGCAGATAGTCCCCCTTATCAACACGGTTCCAGTCCACTACTTTACCCAAGCTGTGCTTAAACATGTGATCTAGCCAAATCCGAGCACTGCGTCCATTCCCTTCACGGAATGGATGAGCTGCATTCATTTCAACATACTTCTCTACAATCTCGTCAAAAGTACTATGAGGCATTTGTCCGATATGCTCCAAGGAACTTTTCAGGTACATAACTGGCGCAAATCTAAAGTTGCCTTTGGCTATGTTCTCCTTACGAATCTTTCCAGCAAATTCATAAATATCGCTAAAGAGATGATGATGGATAAAGGCCAAGGTCTCAAAGGTACCAATAGTTTTCCCCTGAAGAAGGTCATCAGTAAATAATTCGATTGCCTTAGTTTTACTAATACGTTCCTCTTCTCGAGCTAGCTTAGCCGACTCAGTAATGCCCAATTTATTTTCTAGCACCATAAAGGCTCCTCCTTTCTAAAATAGATAAGATATTTTTATAAAATTAGATTGTCGCTGATGAAGAGAGATGAGGGAGTCGAGATTTCTAAAAAACGTTCCAATAACTGCCTGTTCCTTTGTTTCAGGCATCGAGAAACTCATCTCAGAGAACATTCTCCCTGTTATTTGATTAATTGTTGCTCCAAGATTTTTTGCTACTTCTGCTTCAAATCTAGAGGTGTCTAGCATAGCGTTCATGAATTCTGGTTTTTTCGTTCGGATTCCTGTCATAAACGCACCAATCACAGTATCTTCCATCTGTTTCTTAACCTGAGCATGCTTTCCAATTAAGTCCCTAGAACCATTTCTTACTACAACAATAATATCTCCAACCTGTACATTATCAGAATTAACTACATTATGATTTACGTATACATTATCAGCATCCACTATTTCGCCATTCTTCACATTAGACGAACGTAAAACTAACGTACCCGAGCTCTGAACATTATCTGGGGAATAAGTTAACCCGGCAAAAAAAGTAACCACTTCCCCTAGCTTCCGCTGTTCCCAATCATCAGCATCTAATTCAATTTATCACTACACTTTCC
>ERZ773009.2040-NODE-2040-length-13263-cov-6.821623_pt1 | contig 13263 bp, 7 predicted proteins | sample MGYA00580663_ERZ773009 | MGnify/ENA primary metagenome ERZ773009 (study PRJEB29015, sample SAMEA2737969) | human oral metagenome | biome: human oral; feature: human-associated habitat; material: dental | place: China | collected 2026 ... | reverse complement strand
CTGGGATTTTAGAAGTCCAGTCTGGGCGAATTGTCCTTGATGGCGAGGAAAATCCTAAGGGGCGCGTGAGTTATATGTTGCAAAAGGATTTGCTTTTGGAGCACAAGACGGTGCTTGGCAATATCATCCTGCCTCTCTTGATTCAAAAGGTAGATAAGGCAGAGGCTATTGCCCGAGCGCATGACATCCTTGCGACCTTCCAGTTGACAGCTGTACGGGACAAGTATCCTCACGAACTCAGTGGAGGGATGCGTCAGCGTGTGGCCTTGCTGCGGACCTATCTTTTTGGCCACAAGCTCTTTCTTCTTGACGAGGCTTTTAGCGCCCTGGACGAGATGACAAAGATGGAACTCCACGCTTGGTACCTTGAGATTCACAAACAGCTACAGCTGACGACCTTGATCATCACGCATAGTATCGAGGAGGCCCTCAATCTCAGTGACCGCATCTACATCCTAAAAAATCGACCTGGACAGATTGTCTCTGAAGTCAAACTAGATTGGTCCCAGAACGAAGACAAGGAAGTCCAAAAAATTGCCTACAAACGACAAATATTAGCAGAATTGGGATTAAATACTTAGATCCTTAGAACAATATTATATATTAAATCCAAGTAAGAATCTTGCTTGGATTTAATTGTGTCAAAGCTTATGCGGAAACGGAATTGGCTGATTTATCCATCTACCTGATAAGTTAATATAAAAACCGAATCATTTTAATTGACATTCTGTCAAGGTTCTGTATAATATAATTGAACCATTTTAAACAAATAAGGAGGACAATGTGGTGACGAAGAGAAATAAAAAACTCTTTCATGGCTTGATGGCCTTGCTACTGGTTGTGTCGGTCTTTTTGCCTGCACTAAGACTTAATGGAGTAGTTAGTGCTGCCGAAAAAACTGAATCAGAGTACACTTTGACTACAGAGCCGACGATTAATACGAACCGATTAGTCGATCATGCCAAATATGGTGAAGGTAAGTTCTATCTTAAAACAACTTACGCATTCCCAGACAATGTAACTCTGAAAAACGGTGATTTCATGGTTTATCACGTTCCAAATGAGTTTAAAATCGAAGTAGATTCTACTACAGATTTGAAAGCTCCGAACGGTGAAACGATTGCAACACTGACAACAGAGAAGGCAACGAATACTGCTAAGATTACAGTAACAAACGAAGAGTACTTTAAGAAGTTTAATGAGAACAAGCAAATTGTTGCATCATTTACTGTAGTGTGGGCGGACCATGTTGAAAAGAATAAGGAATATGAAATCAACATTCCTGGTGCAGGAGTTTATCATTTGACTCGTATCGTTCCAGACGTTGATCCAACTGGATTTACTAAATGGGGAGTTCAAGATTCAGACGACCCTAACTATGTAAACTGGCGTATCCGTGTTAACCGTTATGCAAAATCATACACTGGTGTAAATATCCAAGATACTATTCCTGATGGGCAAGTTCTTGCGAGTGATATTACTGGTTACTACTTCCCAGATTGGGAAAATGGTTACGGACGATCATCACTTGATAAGGCTCATGTTCAAGTAACAGATAAGAACCATTTCTCAATTACACCTAATGGTAATGGAACCTTAGATCATAAAGGGCTTTATATCATGTATCGTACTCGTTTGACTAAACCAGTCAATCCAGTTACTAAACGTGTATTGAACAATGTAACTGTCACTACAAACGAGGAAGCCCAACCAATAGAATTTGAAGGTTTTGCACCAATTACAACTACTGACGGTATTGGTGTAGGTGCCAAATCGGATGAGGTTGCTCTAGAAGTGACTAAGAAACTTAATGGTAAAACTCTTGAAAAAGATGCATTTAGTTTCCAACTTCTAGATGATCAGGGTAATGTTTTACAAACTGTCAAAAATGATGAGAATGGTAAAGTGAAGTTCGAGGCAATCAAATACAAAGAAGCAGGAACTTTTAAATATACCATTAAAGAAGTTAATGATAACAAACCTGGATACACTTATGATGCGAACGTCCTTAAAGCGACTGTAACAGTAAAAGATGTTTTGGGTGAAAAATTAGCGAGCGTCAAATTTGAAGATTCTAAGAAAGAATTTACAAACTCATACGCTGCTAAAGAAGCAAAACTTCAACTTGAAGCTAAGAAAGTCTTAAAGGGTAAAGCTCTTGAGGCTGGCAAATTTGAATTTGAGTTGAAAGAAAACGGAAAAGTTCTCCACACTGTTTCAAACGATGCAAACGGTAAGATTCAATTCCCAGAACTTACGCTCACAGAAGAAAAAACTTATACATACACTATCTCTGAAAAAGCAGGTGATGTAGCCGGAGTTGAATACGATCCAAATGCTTATGAAGTAAATGTAGTCGTTAAAGATAACGGCCAAGGTCAACTTGTTGCAACACCAGATGCAGAGAACATTACTTTCACGAACGTTTATAAAGCTAAACCAGATAAAAAAACTATCACAGCTACTAAAGTTTTGAACGGTAAAGAGCTTGAAGCTGATAAATACGAATTCGAACTTAAAAAAGGTGAAGAAGTCGTTGCGACAGCTAAAAACGCTGCAGACGGCACCGTTACCTTCAAAGAAATTGAGTTCAATGAAGCAGGTGACTACACTTACACTATCTCTGAAAAAGAAGGTAGTGAAAAAGGTGTGACATACGACACTGCTAAACACGAAGTTAAGGTAAAAGTTACAGATAACGGCCAAGGTCAACTTGTTGCTACTGTAACTGACAACAACCCAACCTTCACCAACACTTATAAAGCCGCTGAAACAAAAGCTACTATCACGGCTACTAAAGTCTTGGATGGTAAAGCTCTAGAAGCTGACAAATACGAGTTTGAACTTAAAGAAGGTGACAAAGTCGTTGCGACAGCTAAAAACGCAGCAGACGGAACTGTTACTTTCGAAGCTATCGAATATGCAGTAGCAGGTGACCACACTTACACTATCTCTGAAAAAGCAGGTAGCGAAGGTGGTGTAACATACGACACTGCTACACATAAAGTGACAGTTGCAGTTGTTGATAACGGTGCAGGCCAACTTGTTGCGACTGTAACTGACAACAACCCAACCTTCACCAACACATATAAAGCCGCTGAAACAAAAGCTACTATCAAGGCTACTAAAGTCTTGAATGGTAAAGTCCTAGAAGCTGACAAATATGAGTTTGAACTTAAAGAAGGTGACAAAGTCATTGCGACAGCTAAAAATGCTGCAGACGGTACTGTGACTTTCGAAGATATCAAGTACGCAGCAGCAGGCGACCACACTTACACTATCACTGAAAAAGAAGGTAGCGAAGCAGGTGTGACTTACGATACTGCTAAACACGAAGTTAAGGTAAAAGTTACAGATAACGGTCAAGGTCAACTTGTTGCAGATGTAAAAGACAACAATCCAACCTTCACCAACACATATAAAGCAACTTCAACAACAGCTACTATCACGGCTAAGAAAGTCTTGAACGGTAAAGAGCTTGAAGCTGGTAAATACGAATTCGAACTTAAAGAAGGTGACAAAGTCGTTGCGACAGCTACAAACGCTGCAGACGGTACGGTTACTTTCACAGCAATTGAGTACAAAGAAGCAGGTGAGCACACTTACACTATTACTGAAGTAAAAGGTAACGATGAGAATATCAAATATGATGAAAATTCTTACGAAGTGACAGTAAAAGTGACAGATAATGGTGCAGGTCAACTTGTAACAGAAGTTACAGGTAACAACCCAACAATCACTAACACGTATACTGAACCGAAAAAAGAAGAACCTAAGGAAGGTCCTAAGGGTGAACAGCCTAAGGGAGATTTGCCAAACACTGGTGGAGCAGACTTTACAGCATTCTCTACTATTCTTGGTCTAGTTCTTGCAGCTTTGGCAGGACTTGTATACCGTGCTAAAAAAGTTGACTAATCTTAACTTTGAATAACTAAAAAAGATGGCGACTGTTTTACAGTCCCATCTTTTTGTTTTGGATAGTTTATAATAATCTTCGCAACTCGTTCCCTTTTCCTTTAAAAAAATCAAAAATTTCGGTATAATAGTCAAAGATAGTCAAGGTTCAAAGAAGGAGTTTGATTTACTATGAGATTTAAAAATACATCAGATCATATCGAAGCCTATATCAAGGCAATTTTAGACCAATCTGGTATCGTGGAATTGCAGCGGAGTCAGTTGGCGGATACCTTTCAGGTTGTGCCGAGTCAGATCAACTATGTAATCAAGACCCGCTTTACGGAAAGCAGAGGTTACTTGGTTGAGAGCAAGCGAGGTGGTGGAGGCTACATTCGCATTGGGCGGATTGAGTTTTCCAGTCATCATGAGATGCTCCGAGATTTGCTTTACTCGATTGGTGAGCGAGTTAGTCAGGAGATTTATGAGGATATTCTCCAGCTTTTGGTGGAGCAGGACTTGATGACCAAGCAAGAGATGACCTTGCTGACTTCTGTAGCAACAGATCGTGTCCTAGGGGAAGAATCCTCAGTTGTCCGTGCCAATATGCTCCGACAGCTATTACAAGAGGTAGATAGAAAAGAGAAGTAAGATGAACTATTCAAAAGCATTGAATGAATGTATCGAAAGTGCCTACATGGTGGCTGGCCATTTTGGAGCTCGTTATCTAGAGTCTTGGCATTTATTGATTGCCATGTCCAATCACAGTTACAGTGTGGCAGGTGCGACTCTAAATGATTACCCATACGAGATGGACCGTTTAGAAGAGGTTGCGTTGGAACTGACTGAAACCGACTATAGCCAAGATGAAACCTTTACGGAATTGCCCTTTTCCCATCGTTTGGAGGTTCTCTTTGCAGAAGCAGAGTATGTAGCCTCAGTGGTCCATGCAAAGGTGTTAGGGACAGAGCATGTATTATATGCAATCTTGCATGATGGCAATGCCTTGGCAACTCGCATCTTGGAGAGAGCAGGATTTTCTTATGAAGACCAGAAAGATCAGGTCAGAATTGCTGCTCTTCGTCGCAATTTAGAGGAACGTGCAGGTTGGACAAGAGAAGACCTTAAGGCTTTGCGTCAACGCCATCGCACAGTAACTGACAAGCAAAATTCTATGGCCAATATGATGGGCATGCCTCAAGCTCAAAGTGGTGGTCTAGAGGACTACACGCATGACCTGACGGAGCAAGCGCGCTCTGGCAAGTTAGAACCAGTTATTGGTCGTGACAAGGAAATCTCACGTATGATTCAGATTTTGAGTCGGAAGACCAAGAATAATCCTGTCTTGGTTGGTGATGCGGGTGTCGGGAAAACGGCTCTGGCACTTGGACTTGCTCAGCGTATTGCTAGTGGGGATGTACCTGTGGAAATGGCTAAGATGCGCGTTTTGGAGCTTGATTTGATGAATGTTGTTGCGGGGACACGTTTCCGTGGAGATTTTGAAGAGCGTATGAACAATATCATCAAGGATATCGAGGAAGATGGCAAAGTGATCCTCTTTATCGATGAACTCCACACCATCATGGGTTCTGGTAGCGGTATTGATTCGACTCTAGATGCGGCCAATATCTTGAAGCCAGCCTTGGCTCGTGGAACTTTGAGAACGGTTGGGGCCACCACTCAGGAAGAATACCAAAAACACATCGAAAAAGATGCTGCCCTTTCTCGTCGTTTTGCCAAAGTGACGATTGAAGAGCCAAGTCTAGCTGACAGCATGACTATTTTGCAAGGTTTGAAGGCTACCTATGAGAAACACCACCGTGTGCAAATCACAGATGAAGCTGTCGAAACAGCAGTTAAGATGGCGCATCGTTACCTGACCAGTCGTCACTTGCCCGACTCTGCTATCGACCTCTTGGATGAGGCGGCAGCAACTGTGCAAAACAAATCCAAGCATGTGAGAATGGACGAATCCGACTTGAGTCCAGCTGACAAGGCCTTGATGGATGGTAAGTGGAAACAAGCAGGCCAGCTAATCGCAAAAGAACAAGAATTGCCTGTCTATAAAGACTTGGTGACAGAATCTGATATTTTGACCACCTTGAGCCGCTTGTCAGGTATCCCAGTCCAAAAGCTGACGCAAACAGATGCTAAGAAATACCTTAACCTCGAAGCAGAACTACACAAACGTGTCATCGGCCAAGATCAAGCTGTTTCAAGTATTAGCCGTGCTATTCGTCGTAACCAGTCAGGTATTCGCAGTCACAAACGTCCGATTGGTTCCTTTATGTTCCTGGGACCAACGGGTGTCGGAAAGACTGAATTGGCCAAGGCATTGGCAGAAGTTCTTTTTGATGACGAATCAGCCCTTATCCGCTTTGATATGAGTGAGTATATGGAGAAATTTGCGGCTAGCCGTCTCAACGGTGCCCCTCCAGGCTATGTGGGGTATGAAGAAGGTGGGGAGTTGACCGAGAAGGTTCGCAATAAACCATATTCAGTCTTGCTCTTTGACGAGGTAGAAAAGGCTCATCCAGATATCTTTAATGTGCTCTTGCAAGTCTTGGATGATGGTGTCTTGACAGATAGTAAAGGTCGCAAGGTTGACTTCTCAAACACCATTATCATCATGACGTCAAACCTTGGTGCGACAGCTCTTCGTGATGACAAGACGGTCGGCTTTGGGGCCAAGGACATTCGTTTTAATCAAGAAAATATGGAAAAACGAATCTTTGAAGAGTTGAAAAAAGCTTATCGACCAGAGTTTATCAACCGTATTGATGAAAAGGTGGTCTTCCATAGCTTGGATAGCGAACACATGCAGGAAATCGTTAAGATTATGGTGAAACCATTGATTGCTAGCCTAGCAGAGAAAGGCATCGACTTGAAACTGCAAGCTTCAGCGTTGAAGTTACTAGCAAGTCAAGGATATAATCCAGAAATGGGAGCTCGCCCACTTCGCAGAACACTGCAAACAGAGGTGGAAGACAAGCTAGCTGAGCTCCTCCTCAAGGGAGAACTGGTAGCAGGCAAGACCCTCAAAATCGGTGTAAAAGCTGGTCAATTAAAATTTGATATTGCTTAAAAATGGAGAATCAGGAGCGATCCTGATTCTTTTTGTATTTATTTTTATAAAACCAAAGGAAATAAGTTGACAATATGTAAATATTGGTTATAATAAGAATAAATAGATATTAAGATTTGTATAGAATGAAAAAGAGCAGAGTTTCCTGAAATTTCCACCATTTCAATAGAGCCCTGTTTCTTTTTTTGCGTATGAAATGAAAATAATGTAAACCTAGCAAAAGAGTGAATTTTAGATAGGTTAAGAAGGAAAATAGATGAATATTTTAGTTGTAGATGATGAGGATATGATTAGAGAGGGAGTAGCTGCTTTTTTGAGAGAAGAAGGCTATCATGTTATTCTAGCAAAGGATGGACAGGAAGCTTTGGAGAAATTTCATGAGTTCCCTATTCATCTGATGGTCTTGGACCTGATGTTACCGAAGCAGAGTGGATTTGAGGTGTTAAAAGAAATTAATGGAAATCATGATATTCCTGTAATCGTCTTAAGTGCGCTCGGAGATGAGGAAACTCAGATGCAGGTATTTGACCTTTATGCTGATGATCATGTGACGAAACCATTTTCACTGGTGCTCCTAGTCAAACGGATTCAAGCCTTGCTTAGGCGTTACTATGTTGTGGAGGATATTTGGCATTATCAAGATGTGACAGTGGATTTTACATCCTACCAAGCTCGAGTCAAGAACGAGGAGGTTGCAATTAAGCCGAAAGAATTGTTGGTTTTAAAATGTTTAATCCAACATAAGAACCAGGTCTTGAGTAGAGAGCAGATACTCGAGTCTATCTCAAATGATTTTGCAGATTTGCCTCTTGATAGAGTAGTTGATGTTTACATTCGAAATCTTCGTAAGAAGTTGGATCTGGATTGTATTGTAACAGTGAAAAATGCCGGATATAAAATTAGCTTATGATAAAAAACCCTAAATTATTAACCAAATCATTTTTAAGAAGTTTTTCGCTTTTAGGTGCAATCGCTTTGGTCATCCACATTGCCATCTATCTGACCTTTCCTTTTTATTACATTCAGCAAGAGGGTGAGAAGTTTAATGAGAGTGCTACTATTATGAGCAAGTACTTAGAAGGCAAAAATTTTCATGAACTGCCTAGTTTGCTGGAGTCCTATTCGAAATCTCTTCGCATCTCTGCCCATTTGAAAGATGATGTACTGGATAAGAGAATTTCCCTTGTGCACGACTTGGAAATAAAGGAAGGCAGTCCCACTAACTATATCGTAACGATTGACCGTCAGATTACGACAGCTGATGGTAAAAAGGTAACCATTCAATTTATTCAAGGTGTGGATATTTATAAAGAGGCAACACGGATTATGCTTCTCTATCTCCCGTATACCTTTTTAGCAACGCTTGTATTTGCCTTTCTCTTTTCCTACTTCTATACGAAACGTTTATTGGAGCCTCTCTTTTATATCTCAAAAGTGACAGGTAAGATGCAGGAGTTGGATCATGATATTCGCTTTGATGAAACGCGAAAGGATGAAGTTGGGGAAGTTGGAAAGCAAATCAATGATGTGTATGAAAACTTGCTGGCAGTCATTGATGAATCTGAGAGAAGAAATGAACGGATTGTCAGGTTGCAAAAGCAGAAAGTTTCTTTTGTTCGTGGAGCGTCACATGAGTTGAAAACCCCTTTAGCCAGTCTTCGAATTATTCTAGAGAATATGCAGTACAATATTGGGGATTATAAAGACCACCCTAAGTATATAGCAAAGAGTATCGATCAAATTGATCAAATGGGCCACTTGCTCGAAGAAGTTTTGGAATCCTCTAAGTTCCAAGAGTGGACAGAGTGTAGCGGGACCTTGATAGTCCAGACTATTTTGACGGATGTTTTATCTCGCTATCAGGAATTAGCATGCTCAAGAGGAATAGAAATTGAAAATCAATTGACAGATGCTACTAGGGTCGTCATGAGTCTCAAGGCATTGGATAAGGTTTTGACAAACCTGATTAGTAATGCAATTAAATATTCAGATAAAAATGGGCGCGTAATCATATCCGAGCAAGATGGCTATCTTTCTATCAAAAATACCTGCCAACCTCTTAATCAAGAAGAGTTGAATCATTTGTTTGATATTTTTTACCACTCTCAAGTTGTCACAGACAAGTCTGAAGGGTCTGGTTTAGGACTCTATATCGTGAATAACATCCTAGAAAGTTATCAAATGTCCTATAGTTTTCTCCCTTATGAACAAGGAATGGAATTTAAAATTTGCTTGCAAGCAGATTAGTTGTATAAAGCAAAAGAACGGAAATCTCTCCGTTCTTTTTTGTTAAAGTTCACATAGGTTTAACATGAGAACATTATTTTAAATATAGAAAAAAGAAAGGATACTGGTATGGTATTAGCGATTATTTTAGTAACCTTCCTCGTTCGATTGATTTTTTTAAAACGTTCGATGGAGAATGAAAAACGAATCCTTAGCAAGGGCGGGAAAGAATTTGGAGTTGAGAATACAAAACGATTAACGATGGCTCATATTGTTTTCTATCTCTCCTGCTTTGTTGAAGCAATGGTGCACAAGACAAATTTTGATGGCATAAGCATGGTTGGTTTAGTCTTGCTTATTTTTTCTATGCTGATGTTGATGTTGGTGATTCACTTGTTAGGAGATATTTGGACAGTAAAGCTTATGCTTGTCAATAATCACAAATATGTAGATCATCCTCTCTTTCGAATTGTGAAACATCCCAATTACTTTTTAAATATTCTTCCTGAGCTAGTTGGTTTAGCTTTGGTGAGTCATGCTTACGTAACTTTTATCTTTATTTTTCCTGTCTATGCGGTTATTCTTTATCAAAGAATAGCAGAAGAAGAGAAATTACTGCAAGAAGTTATCATTCCTAATGGAAGAATGAAAGGATAGCGAAAATAATATAGCAAATTTCACATACAATTCATATTAGCAGGATATACTGTAGTTAATTAAAATCATGGAGGATATAGATATGTTTAAATCAAATCATGAACGAAGAATGCGTTATTCCATTCGTAAATTTAGTGTAGGAGTAGCTAGTGTACTAGTAGCTAGCTTCTTTATGGGGAGTGTTGCTCATGCTGGTGAGATGAGCTCTAGTGCATCCACAAATAGTGCCAAGGTCACTGAGCAAACTTCATCTAAGAGTAAGGCAGGAGAAAACAAAGAAACTTCTTCTGAAAATAATAAAAAAACAGAACCAGCTAGAGAAACTTTGAAAGATGCAAAAGAAAAATTAATAAAAGAGCTAGCGGAAAGTGACCTTCCTACAGATAAAAAAGCAGCATATCAGCAGAAAATCGAACAGGCGAATGATACAGGAAGCTTGCTTTCGATAGATAATGATTTTCACCTAGACTTACTAGAACACCATGAAAAGCAGCATATGGAACAAGAAAGGAAGGAAAAAGAAAATCAATCGAAAGATGAAAACAAGGTAGTTCCTCCGACTAAGGAGAGCTCGGAACAGTCTCACGATACTTCTACAAAAGAGAACACAGGTGCGGTCGCTGAAATTCAAAAACGTTTAAAAGAAGAAATCAGAAAAGGTACCCTACCAACTGAGCGGAAAGATTCCTTGATAAAAGAGATTGAGGGAGAAGATGACCGCGATAACCTAGAAACTTTGGAGAATAGTTATAGAGAGCTGGAAGATACTTTCAAAAAAATCAATGAAGAACTCGACCATCAAAAGAAATTGATTAACGATATGGCAACTACAAAAGGTATCACCGAAGAAGATAAAAGTTCTTTAGTAGGCGAAATCAATAAAATCAAAGAGCGAGTTGTAAATGATTTTAAGAACGAGTCGGATAAATCACTCCAAACGATTAAACAAGAAGTTATTGCTGATCTAGGTAAGTTATTCAAATCTTACAAAGCCTACGTTGAAAAAGAAATTCAAAACTACGTCAATCAACAAGTGGACGAAAACATAAAGGAGAAAAAACTAAACAAAGAAGAAGCAAACGAGGATGCCACAATCAAACAGTTACGCGAGTCGGAAAAAAAGGCGCTTCAGCAACTCGATCAGGCCGCGAAAAATGAAGAGGTGCTGAAGGCTAAACACAGTCTTCTTGATGAGATTGCAAAACTCAAGTCATCTAATGGCAATAAAGAGACAACGAAACCGAGAGACAAACGAAGTGCTAAGGAGACTGATCAGCAAGATTTAGCTAAACAAATTTCAGAAGCTAATCTATCGCTTTCTAATCACATGAGTGAGCTGTTGGATAGAACTAAAAAAGATCTGAAATCTGAGGATGAGTCTAAATTTGATGAATTAATTAAAAATGCCTTAGGAATTGTAAATAAATATAGATCAGAGCTTTCTAAAGCTCAAACAAAAGAGGAACTAAATCGGATTCTAGAAACAGCGAAGTCAGAGCTAAATGCTACTGTGGAGGAATTCAAAAAAGGGTTAACGAAACCAACTGAGCCTCAAAGAAAGCCTGATATGGAAGGTCATATTCCTCCAACTAAAGATGGGAAATCTCAGACACCGACTGAAGAAACGAAAGAGATAGAATCTTTGAAGAATAAGGCTAAGGAAGAGCTAAAAAAACTAGAGCAAGCTTTGGCTGAAGTGAATAACTATCCAGAGTTACCAGAAAATAACAGTGATTATAAGGTGCAGAAAAAAGATATTTGGGATGATTCTAAAAAGATTGCTCCTGATAAAATAAAAGCATTTAGAGAACAGTTAGAAAAAGGTTCATACACTGCCAAAACTCTCCAAACGTTTATAGATGACTTTATCTATTATCAAATCCATGCACAAATCGAAAAGATGACAAGACAAGTCGCTTTGTATCGAGAAAAATACGCGAAAATTCCTAGTCTAGAAAAAGAATTTGAATCAGGCATTAAGCAAACGTGGAATAAGAATTATGCTACCTTAGAAGGGAAATATCTAGCGGATTACTTTAAGAATGAATTTCTTCCATCCTTTAATAAGATTCAGCAGATTGTGGAACTTCAGAAGGCTATCAGCCAGCTTGAAGAAGAAATGAAGACAGTCCCAGATGGAGCTAAGTTAACAGGAGAAGCTGGTTCTGCTTATGAAAAGGTCAGAAATCGCGCAAGCGAAATCATTAAACAAGGGAAAGAGCTTCTAGAACAAGTAAATATTACAGAAAAGCAGCTAGATACTCAGATAGGAGAGCTTCAGAAGAGCTTATCTGAATTGAAGGTAGCGAAGGCCAACTTAGTGCCAAAGAAAGAAGATAAGAAAGAAATTCCAAAACCAGGTATGCAACCAAGTCCTCAACCAGAAGGCAAGAAACCACACACGCCGGCACAACCCGGTACTGAGGATAAAAAGCCATCTGCTCCAAAACCGGGTATGCAACCAAGCCCTCAACCAGAGGGTAAGAAACCACACACACCGGCACTACCAAAGACACATAAAATCTTTACAGCAGCAGATGGCAAGACGAAAGTTTCAGTAATATTTGATAAACCTACAGATGCTGATAAGTTACATCTCAAGGAAGTAACGACGAAAGAGTTGGCTGATAAAATTGCTCGTAAAACAGGAGGAGGAACAGTTCGTGTGTTTGACTTATCTCTTTCTAAAGGAGGCAAGGAAACTCATGTCAATGGAGAACGAACTGTTCGGCTCGCGCTTGGGCAGACTGGCTCAGATGTTCATGTCTATCACGTAAAGGAAAATGGCGACCTTGAGCGTATTCCTTCTAAAGTTGAAAATGGGCAAGTTGTTTTTAAAACGAACCACTTCAGTTTGTTTGCGATTAAGACACTTTCTAAGAATCAAAATGTCACTACACCTAAGCAGACTAAACCGTCTATCCAAGATAGTCAAACACAGATAGGAGAGAGACAAACTGGAAAATTCCAGAATAAAGAAGTTAATCATAAATCACTGGCTGCTGGAAATGAAACAGTGGCAAAAGGGAATCCTACATCAGCAACTGAGAAGAAATTGCCATCTACAGGAGTGGCGTCTAATCTAGTTCTTGAGATCATTGGTCTCCTTGGTTTGATTGGAACTTCATTCATCGCGATGAAAAGAAGAAAATAATGATTCAGTTTTTTAAAAATATCCACTTTCGATATTTAGCATTTGATTGGTTAACCATTGAAGATCCCAAAGATTTTACTTATAATTGGTATCTAATAATGATAAGTCATTTCATATAGAGATGAAACTAAGATATAAAAAGAGAAGGCTAGTGAACCACAAAAGTTAGAGTTTTTATATCCAACTTTTGAGGGGCAGTATAAAGATGGCCTTCTCTTTTTTGCCACCTTTTTATAAAAAATAATAA
>ERZ773009.2038-NODE-2038-length-13269-cov-22.710988_pt1 | contig 13269 bp, 10 predicted proteins | sample MGYA00580663_ERZ773009 | MGnify/ENA primary metagenome ERZ773009 (study PRJEB29015, sample SAMEA2737969) | human oral metagenome | biome: human oral; feature: human-associated habitat; material: dental | place: China | collected 2026 ... | reverse complement strand
CACCCTGCCCTGTGGAGCCCGGACGTTCCTCGAGCGTTTCCGCGCGCGGCCGCCCGGCCGGCAGATCCGCATCGATCATAGCGCGCGTGGTACCACCCCCGCGATAGGGTGGTCACCATGCTGATCTGGTTGCCCCCGTCAGAGGGAAAGAACGCGCCTTCGCAGGGTCCGTCTTTGGACCTCAACGCACTGTCCCGCGCAAGCCTTGCGACAAGCCGTCGCACCGTATGCGACGCGCTCGCGGCTCTCGGAGACGGCCCCGAAGCAGCAGCCGTCCTGAAGGTCGGCGCCAGGATCAACCTGTCCGTTAACACCGCGCTCGATTCCGCCCCCTGTGCCCCAGCCTCGTCGCTATTCACCGGAGTGCTGTACGAGGCGATCGAGGAGTGCGCGCCAAGCGCGTGGTCGGGTGCAGGTGCGGCGCACGTGTCGATCTTCTCCGGGCTCTTTGGCGTCCTCTCCCCCAGCGACGTCATTCCGGACCACCGCCTTGCGATGGGCGTGTCCCTGCCCGACCTCGGCGTCCTGTCGACCTGGTGGGCACCGCGACTCGATGAGTCCCTGTCCCCCGAGGCATCGGAGCGTATCATCGTCGACGGCCGATCCGGACCCTATCGCGCCGCGTGCAAAGCACCGTGGGCGCGCGTCTGGGAGCTGCGCGTCGAGCGCGAGACGGACGGCAAGCGCTCGGTCATCTCACACGATGCGAAGCGCTGGCGCGGCGCCATCACCGGCCTGCTGCTGGCCTCTGACGGCTATCTGGCCGAAGAAACCTCGGCAGCGGAGAAGGCCCTGGAGGAGGCCGCGTACTCGCTGTCACTCGGTGACGCGAAAGGACACGAACACCGCGTGACTGACGTGGAATATGGCGCCGAAAAGCAGACGAAAAATGGCGGATCAACACGCACAGTAACGTTGGTCACGCACTGATAGGTAGGCTATCCTTTATCCGGAACCTGCAGGGTGCAGGACCGGCCGAGGCATCGACCATCAAGCGGAAACCATAGGCATGATCAACGAGGACTACCTGGCCAATATTCGGCCCACCCACCGTCAGCTTCAGTGGCAGAGGATGGAGATGTACGCGTTCATCCACTTCGGCATGAACACGATGACGGACCGCGAGTGGGGCGAGGGCCACGAGGATCCCGCCCTGTTCAATCCGGGCAACGTCGATGTCGATCAGTGGATGCGCGCCCTCGTCAGCGCCGGCATGACCGGCGTGATCCTCACGTGCAAGCACCACGACGGATTCTGCCTGTGGCCGTCGGCCTACACGAAGCACTCCGTGGAATCGTCGCCGTGGAAGGACGGGCGCGGCGACCTCGTGCGCGAGGTGTCCGAGGCGGCCGCCCGTCACGGCCTCAAGTTCGGCGTTTACCTGTCCCCCTGGGACATGACAGAGCCGACCTACGGCCAGGGCGAGGCCTACAACGACTTCTACATCAACCAGCTTATCGAGCTGCTCACCCACTACGGCCCGGTCTTCTCCGTGTGGCTGGACGGCGCGTGCGGCGAGGGGCCCAACGGCAAGGTGCAGGTCTACGACTGGCAGCGCATCTACGACACGGTCCGCGCGCTGGCACCCGAGGCCGTCATCTCCGTGTGCGGTCCGGATGTGCGTTGGTGCGGCAACGAGGCTGGGTCCGTTCGAGCTAACGAGTGGTCGGTCGTTCCGGCTTCTCTGCGCGAGGCCGAGCGCACCGCAGAGAAGTCTCAGAAGGCCGACGACGGCGAGTTTTCCCGTCAGGTGGCGTCCGGAGATGAGGATCTGGGCTCGCGCGAGGCGCTGGCGGACTATCCCGGCCCTCTTGCCTGGTATCCAGCCGAGGTCAACACATCGACCCGCAAGGGCTGGTTCCACCACGACGTTGAGGACTCCCAGGTGCGCACCGTCGACGAGCTGTTCTCGATCTGGAAGGGCTCGGTCGGCGGTAATGCCACCTTCCTCCTGAACGTGCCCCCGAACCGCGACGGCGTCCTCGCAGACGCCGACGTCGACGTCCTGGCACGCCTCGGCGAGAAGATCACGGACTTCAGTTCGCGTCGCATCGAGGCGTCCCGCGAGGACGACGGCGACGTCGTGACCCTGAGCTTTAACGCACCGCACGCGCTTGGCGCGATCGTCCTCGAGGAGGACATCTCCCAGGGACAGCGCATCGACGAGGCCGTGGTGACCGCGTGTGTCGACGGCGACGGTGAGCAGGAGATCGCTCGCGTGCACTGCGTGGGCTACCGCCGCATCGTCACCCTGGAAAAGCCCGTGACCGCCACCCGGGTGCGGGTGACGGTCACGAAGACCAGGCAGGGCTTCTACCTGGCGGACGCCTACGTTATCGAGGCCTGAGCCTCAGCGCGGCGTGTTCGCCGCCGTGCGCACGACGATCTGTGCCGTATCCTCGGTCAGGTAGAGCTCGTCGGCGGGCGTCAGGCGAATGCGCTCAAGTTCCATCGGGGTCAGGTCGGCGGCGACGCCGATGCCATTACCATCGCGGACCTCGATAACGGCGAGAGCGCCGTTGCGGCGGCGCGCGTCCTCGTACTCCTCGAGAAGGTCCGCGGGCAGACGATCGGCGAGTTCACGACGTGCAGCGATGACGCGACGCAGTTCCTCATCGGAATCGGCGACGTCGGCCTCGAACTGGGCCTTGAGCGCCTCGATGTCGGCGGCGATGGCCTGAGCCTCGGCCTTCATCTTATCCTGGGCCGCACGGGCAGCCTCGACGCGCTCCTCGGCCTCCACCTGATCGTCCTCGAGCTTGGCCAGGCGGCGGTCCATCTGAGCGATCTCGTGTTCCATGGCCGAGATATCGCGCAGGGGCACCTGGTTGTTGTCGATACGGCTCTGCTGGCGCTTCCGACGCTCAGTGACCTTCGCGATCTCATCCTCAATGCGAGTCACCTCGCGCATCGTATCCGCGATAACGGCACTCTGGCTGATCGCGGCGCGCTGCAGGTCAGCAACACGGCCGGCGAACTCGCGAACTGTCGCGTGCGCGGGGTGAGAATCGCGCTTGTGGCGCAGCGCCGACTCCTTCTGGTCGAGCTTCTGGAGCTCGAGAAGCTCGAGCTGGTCGGTGTGCGATGCTTTCACGCTAGTTCTCCCTGGGTGACTCGGTGGCTGGTCCATGGCTCGGTGACAATCGTAGAGACTTCCACGCGAAGTTCCACATCGGCCGCGCGTGCAGCCTCGCGCAGCTTTCGTGCGAGCACCGGGAGCCACGGGGACTCCGTCGCCCAGTGGGATCCGCACAGCAGCGCGGGAGCGCCGCCCTCGAGGTGCTCGGAGGCGGGGTGATGGCGCAGGTCCGCCGTGAGATACGCATCAACTCCCGCGGCGCGCGCCACCTCAAGCGCGCTATCCCCCGCGCCGCCCAGAACGGCTACGCGCTGCACGGTGGCGTTCTCGTCGCCGCCCACAAAGAGACCGGAGGGGCCCGCAGGCAGCACGGATGCGACGTGGTTAGCGAAGGAGCCGAGCGTGGTCTCGTCGACGGTGCCGACGCGCCCCAGGCCGATCTCGTGTCCCTCGGCGTCGGTGCCACACGGCTCCAGCGGCGTGGTATCGCGCAGACCGATCAGATCGGCGAGCGCCGTCGCGACGCCGTCACAGGCGACATCCGCGTTGGTGTGCGCATTGAACAGGGCGATACCGGAGCGGATCAGAGTCGTGACGACGCCGCCCTTCGGGTCGGTCACGGGCAGGAAGGACGCGCCGCGCAGGAGCAGCGGATGGTGGGTGATCACCATGTCGAAAGACTGCCCGTCACCGGAGGGACCTGCAACGGCCTGGTCCGCGATGGCCGCCGTAGGATCAAGCGCGAGAAGGATCGACCGTACGGGTGCGGCAGGGTCGCCGACAATGAGGCCAACCCGGTCCCAGGACTGCGCCGTAGCCGCCGGGTACCAGGACTCCATGAGTGCCATGACGTCACCGACAGTCCAATTCGATGTGGACGTATCGGCCGTGGTTGCGTGGCCGTTGGGGTGAGACGAAGACTGCATGCGCCAAGCATACCGGACCCCCATTGAGCAAGGGACCCTGCCCGCGACTATGATCACAACGTGCAGTTTTTGAACCTACTCGACCAGGGGTTGGTCGATTACACGCAGGTTGACGCGCTTCAGCGCTCCCTGCACGAGGAGGTCCTCGCCGGCGGCGAGGACACTCTCATCGTTTCTCAATTTACGCCCACGTGGACGGCGGGCCGCCACACGAAGCCTGAGGACGTTCCTTCCACGACTGTTCCCGTGATTCGCACCGACCGCGCTGGTTCCGCGACGTGGCACGGCCCCGGACAGGTCGTCGTCTACCCCGTCGTTCGCCTGCGCGAACCCGTCGACCTCGTGCAGTGGATCCGCGCCGTCGAGGCCTCGGTGATCGACACCGTGCGGGAGGTCTGGGACCTGCCCGTCCACCGCGTCGAGGGCCGCGCGGGCGTGTGGCTCACCGAAGAGGGGCGCCGCGACCGAAAGATCTGTGCGATCGGCCTGAAGGTAGCGCGCGGAGCGACCCTGCACGGCATCGCCCTGAACGTCGATATCGACCCGGCCCACGCTTTCGAGGGCATCATCCCCTGCGGGCTCACGGACGCCGATGTGACCTCCCTGTCGTGGGAAGGCATCCACACAACTGTCTCCGACGCCGCATCCGAACTTCTCCCACGCATGGTGGAGCACATCTCCCCGTGCCTGGCGAACACTCCTACTTCCGTTTCCTATACGACGAGGTCAACGCTATGAGTACCCTGCCCGATCCTGAAGGACGCAAGCTCCTGCGCATCGAGGTGCGTAACTCGCAAACTCCGATCGAAAAGAAACCCGAGTGGATCCGCACGACCGCCAAGGCCGGCGAGAACTACCAGGACATGCGCTCGCTTTCGCATGCCAAGGGCCTGCACACGGTGTGTGCCGAGGCCGGCTGCCCCAACATCTACGAGTGCTGGCAGGACCGAGAGGCAACCTTCCTGCTCGGCGGCGCACTGTGCACGCGCCGCTGCGACTTCTGCGATATCGCGACGGGGCGCCCCACCGAGTACGACAAGGACGAGCCGCGTCGCATCGCTGAGTCCGTGCGCGACCTCGACCTGCGCTACGTGACGATCACGGGCGTGACCCGAGACGATCTGCCCGACGGCGCAGCGTGGCTCTACGCCGAAACGTGCCGTCTCATCCACGAGCTCAACCCGGGCACCGGCGTCGAGCTCCTCGTCGATGACTTCCGCGGCCAGGACGCCTCGATCGACATGGTGATCGACGCCGGCCCGCAGGTGTTCGCGCACAACCTCGAGACGGTGCCGCGCATCTTCAAGAAGATTCGCCCCGCCTTCAACTACGATCGCTCACTCGCGATGATCAAGCGCGCCCACGACGGCGGCATGGTCACCAAGTCGAACCTCATCCTGGGCATGGGCGAGACGCGCGAAGAGATCAGCGCCGCCATGCGCGACCTGCACGAGTCGGGCTGCGACCTGCTGACTCTCACGCAGTACCTGCGTCCCTCTCCCCTGCACCACCCGATCGACCGCTGGGTCCACCCCGAGGAGTTCGTCGAGCTGGCAGCGGAGGCCGAGGAGCTGGGCTTCGCCGGCGTCATGGCAGGTCCCCTCGTGCGTTCCTCGTACCGCGCGGGCCTGCTGTGGGCTAAGGGCATGCGTGCCCGTGGCTTCGAGATCCCCGAGCAGCTGCGCCACATCGCCAATTCCGGTTCGACGCTGCAGGAGGCCGGCTCCGTCCTGGCGCGCCTGAAGGAGCGCTCGGAGCGTCATGCGGTGATGGCCGCGAAGGCCGCCTCGGCCTCGTGATCCCCGATTATTCGCCCGCGCGTGCACTGCTCGCGGCGGCGTGCCGCCACCCGAAGCGGCTGTCCCTGGTGGACGCGGCAACCGGCGAGGAGTGGACCGTACGCGAGGCGGCAAACACCGTCGCCCGCCTCGCCGCAGCTTTCGACACTGCTGGTATCGGCGAGGGAACGCGCATCGCGGTCATCGGGGCAAACTCGCCGTGGCACTACATCGTCCACGTGGCAGCCTCGTGGCTACGCGCGGTGACGGTTCCCCTGTCTCCGCGTATGCCCTCAGGCGCGCTCGCCTCGATGTGCGAGCAGGTGGGCGTCTCGTGGGTGTTTCTCGACGAGGCCTGCGCGCCCCACTCTCCCGCGCTGACCGATGTGGGCGCACAGGTCGCGTCGTCTGCGGATCTGGCTGCGTGGGCGGATCACGCCGCGCCCATCGAGAAGGCTCCCGCGCGCTGCGGGACCGAGCTCGCCGCCATCTTGTTCACGTCCGGTTCCACGGGCACCCCGCGCCCCGTCGAGCTCACCCACGAGGTCATGTGGTGGGGATCGACGAACTTCCGCGAGGGCTTCGACTACGCACCGACGTCCTCGGTCGTGGGCGTGTGTGCGCCCGCGAGCCACATCGGAGGCTTCAACGGGACGTCGATGGACGTGTGGACCCACGGCGGAACCCTGGTCACTCTCGGTTTCCCTGGTTCCTTCGACGCGCGCGGCGTCATCGACGCGATCGAACGCTACGGGATCACGATGATGTTCGCCGTGCCCGCGATCGTGCGGGCTGTGCTGGATGAGCACGAGCGCGGCGGTGGAGATCTCTCGTCGTGGGTTCGCCCCCTCATCGGCGGCGACGCGATGACGGCGGACCTGGCAGAGGCGATGCGCGCAGTCGGCCTGTCCCCCATACACGTGTGGGGCATGACCGAGACCTCCGGGGCGGGAACGGTCGCCACACCCGATTCCTCGGCGCCAGCAAGATCGCTGGGGGTTCCTTTCCCCTACGTGGACCTGCGCGTCATGGCCAGCGACGAGCGCGAAGCCGACGTTGATGAGATGGGCGAGATCTGGGTACGAGGTCCGGGCGTCGTGAGCGGCGAGGAGTGGCTGCGTACAGGCGACCTGGCGACGAGAGACGCGGGCGGCTGGCTGCACATGGTGGGACGCGCCCACCGCATGATCAACACAGCCGGAGAGCTCGTCGCTCCCCCGACGGTCGAACGCGCCCTGCGCACCCTCGACGAGGTATCGGATGCGCTCGTCGTGGGACTGCCGGATGAGCGCTGGGGGCAGATCGTCGCCGCGCTGATCGTCCCTTCTGCGCAGGGCCGGGCCCAGGCCTCGTCGATGAGCGCAGAGGCGCTGTCCGCGGCCCTCAGCGATGCCCTCGCACCCTGGGAGAAGGTGCGTCGCGTCCTGGTCGTCGACGAGCTCCCGACCACGACGACGGGCAAGCCCGATCCGGTCGCCGCAGCACGCCTCTTCGACGCGTGACGACATTGGGCCCAGGTGCGCAAGACCTCACAAAGTGCGAGCACCATATTTAGGTAAGATTAGCCTTGCTTAATTGAAGGAGAGTCTTATGTCCCGCCACCGCATTGTCATCATCGGTTCCGGCTTCGCAGGCCTGACGGCAGCTCGTCGACTGAAGAACGCCAACGCCGACATCACCATCCTGGCCCGCACCTCGCACCACCTCTTCCAGCCCCTGCTGTACCAGGTGGCCACGGGCATCCTCTCCGAGGGCGACATCGCCCCCACCACACGCGAAATCCTGCGCAGCCAGAAGAACGTAACCGTCCTGCAGGCCCTCGTCGAGGAGATTGACGTCGAGGCACGCGTCGTCAAGTGGCGCAACCACAACAAGCACGAGCAGACCGAATACGACACGCTGATCGTCGCGGCGGGCGCGGGCCAGTCCTACTTCGGCAACGACCACTTCGCGGTGTTTGCGCCCGGCATGAAGACCATCGACGATGCGCTTGAGCTGCGCGCGCGTATTTTCGGCGCCTTCGAGCTGGCCGAGATCGAGACCAACCCGACTGCGGTCGACAAGCTCCTGACCTTCGTCGTCGTGGGCGCGGGTCCCACCGGCGTCGAGATGGCCGGACAGATCCGCGAGCTCGCCTCGCACACGCTCAAGGGCGAGTTCCGCAATATCGACCCGACCAAGGCCCGTGTCATCCTCGTGGACGGCGCAGAGCACCCGCTCCCTCCGTTCGGCGAGGAGCTCGGCATCAAGACCGAAGAGGCCCTGGCTAAGCTCGGCGTCGAGATGAAGATGAACGCCTTCGTCACCGGCGTGGACTCCGAGGGCGTCACCCTCAAGTACAAGTCCGGCGAGGAAGAGCGGATTGAGTCCGTGTGCAAGGTATGGGCCGCCGGCGTCGCCGCGAGCCCGCTGGGCCGCGCGCTGGGCGAGGCCACAGGCGCCGAGGTGGACCGTGCGGGGCGGGTCACCGTCAACAAGGACCTCACCCTGCCGGGCCACCCCGAGATCTTCGTGCTCGGCGACATGATGGCCTTCCCGGGCGTCCCCGGCGTCGCGCAGGGTGCCATCCAGTCTGCGCGCTTCGCTGCCGACACGATTGCCGCTCGCCTGGCGGGCCGCGCCCCCAAGGCCACGGAGTTCGTCTACAACGACAAGGGCTCGATGGCGACGATCGCGCGTTTCAAGGCGGTCGTGAAGATGGGCAACACGAAGCTGACCGGCTTCGTCGCGTGGGCGGCCTGGTGCTTCCTACACCTGCTGTACATCGTCGGCTTCAAGTCCCAGGTGGGCACGCTGGTCAGCTGGTTCTTCAGCTTCCTGTCCGGCGCACGCCCCCAGCGCACGACCACCAACCAGCAGCTGGTGGGCCGCCTCGCCCTGGAGCAGCTCGGCGCTGGCGCCTCCGGCAAACTCGTCGTCGGTGAAGACGTCGTCGAGGAGCACGAGCAGGAGGACTGACGCGCGTCGCGCCCTGACGGTGCACTCATGCGCGCCATCGAGCGCTTTGTCAAGGCACTCTAACAGACAGGCAAAAAACACAGTGTGGGGCCGGAAGCAAGAGCTTCCGGCCCCACGATATGGACACGTTCCACGCAAACGCTACAGCACTTGCAACGTCTAAGGAAACCGTTCATGTAAAGTATCGTGTATGGCTGATCCTGGAGTTGTCGCGGTAGCTAGTGTTGGCGTAGCACTGACAAGGATGTTGCTCCGAGCATGCGATAACTCTTTTGGCGCTGATCTTGTTGGAGACGGTCAGGAGTTTGTCGGCATTCTGTCGCGGGTGTTGCGCCGCACTGATGAATCGAAGGCGCAGATTGAACGTCGTATCAGTCAGGCCTTGGCGACACGCACTAAGGCGATGCGAGAACTTTGTATCAACCAAGGCGTCGATCCCAATCTGCTCTCGGGGGCTTGTACCGAGGTCGAAATCATCCTCGAAGAGATCGCCGATGATGGCGCGCTTCTCCTCAGTGCAGTCCGCAGCCCCGAGAGCTTTCCAGAGACGCTACGGGAGCATGCTGCTCGACGCCGCGCGAACATCGAAGCTGCAGCTGAGCCATATTTCGACGAACTCACGAATGCCGTTGCCGCACAATACGGTGCTCTCGCCCCATGGTCCCCCAGGTTTCAGGTTGAGGCGTTCAAGAGCATTTTGTCTGGAATCGACGAGATCCAAGATAATTCTCGGCGTTCTCTTGACGCCCACGCCATTACACACAACAAGCTCGATACACTCTCATCTAAGCTCTCAGAGGTGGCACGTCAAGAGAACAAACCGCGCCGCGTTTTTTTCGGGAGTCGTCCGGACGCAGTCACAGGTCCTCGTTACATCGAGCGTGATGAGAAGGAACACCTGAATGCGCTGATCGTCGATCCAACAAAACACCGCACGGTTTTGGTGGGTATGCGCGGCTGCGGAAAGACACAGCTTGCCGCAGCCCTTGCGCAAGAATGCGAAGACGCAGACTGGAGCCTCGTCGCATGGGTGCATGCAGGTTCACCAGAGTCCATCAAAAGCGGGCTGGTCGAGCTTGCTAAGGAACTGAGGATCGACACGAGCGACCAACCGACTCAGGAGCAGATCGTCGGCCGCTGCCTGAACTACCTGCAGTCGAGCGAACCGTCGGACAGACTCATCATCTTCGACAACGTCGAGGACATCAACGACCTTCGAGGACTTGTACCGACGGGTGACGGCTTACGCGTCGTTGTGACTACGACGAATGACAAGGGTTGGAACTACCACGGCTGGGACGCCATAAGGATTGAGGTGTTCGAACGCGAGAAGTCGATCGACTACCTTCTCACTGTGACTGAGTCTGCCGATCGTCCGGCCGCAGATACATTGGCTGATCGCCTCGGCGACTTGCCTCTGGCTCTCGCACAGGCCGCTGCCACTGCACGCAACGGCGACCTATCGCTCGCCCGCTACCTGGACCGACTGGACTCATACGGCAGCGAATGTGTCATCCGCCCAGTCCCCGGAGACTACTACACGTACGACGTCACCACGGCACTGTGGATGGCACTCGAAGACGCCATCGACGGTCTGGATGGCGGCACGAAGGAGACGGCTCGATGCCAGTTGGGCGCGCTTGCTCTACTCGCCGAGTCTGGCGTGCCCACGCGGTGGCTTGACCCCACCATCGAGCAGCTCTATGACGACGAATCTCCTGGCACTCAGCACGACAGGGATCAAGATGCACATGACGCACTCACAGACCTCATTCACAGGTCCATCGTTCAGCAGTCCGTAGACGGATCGACAACCATGCTGCACCGACTCCAAGCACAGGTGTTGCGTGAGTCCTGGAGCGAGGACGAGCATCGAGCGGCGTACGCGTCAGCGGTGCACCTCCTCGGAAGCGTAGACGCCGACCGATTCGGCCGGAACGACACGGAAGCGCGCCGACAAGAGACTCGCAATGTTATTGAGCAACTCCGTGCCATCAGCGCGCAAGCTTACTCCCGCTGTCTGTTTGACGATGAACTGGTCCGCAGTTGCCTATCTCGGGCGCTTGTGCACGCAATCAATCTTGGGCTTCCGCAGGATGCTATCACTCTGAGCGACGCTGTATCTTTCGTTGAATCGATCGCGGGGCCCAGCCACGCCGACGCCCTTGTCGCTCGTAACAACCTCGCGGGAGCATACGAGTCAGCGGGTCGCACAGACGACGCCCTCGCCATGAACGAGCAGGTCCTCGTCGACCGCTCCCGCGTCCTGGGCGAGGACCACCCCGACACCCTTACCTCGCTCAACAACCTCGCAGGCACGTACGAGTCGAGGGGCCGCCTGACTGAGGCCATCACGCTGTACGAGCAGGTCCTCGTCGACCGCTCCCGCGTCCTGGGCGAGGACCACCCCGACACCCTCGCCTCGGGCAACAACCTTGCGTGCGCATACCGGTCGGCTGGCCGCCTGACCGATGCCATCGCCCTGAACAAACAGGTCCTCGCCGACCGCACCCGTATCCTGGGTGACGACCACCCCGACACACTTGCCTCGGGCAACAACCTTGCGTGCGCATACCGGTCGGCTGGCCGCCTGACCGATGCCATCGCCCTGAACGAGCAGCTCGTTATCGAGCACACCCGTGTCCTGGGTAAAGACCACCCCCACACCCTGACCTCGCGCAACAACCTCGCGCGCACCTACCTCGCAGCTGGCCGCACAGAAGAGGCCATCGCCCTGTTCGAGCGCGTTTTCGCCGACCGCACCCGCATCCTGGGTGACGACCACCCCGACACACTTGCCTCGCGCAACAACCTCGCAGGAGCATACTGGTCGGCTGGCCTCACAGACAAGGCCATCGCCCTGTTCGAGCGGGTGCTCGCAGACCGCACCCGCATCCTGGGCAAAGACCACCCCCAAACCCTCGCCTCGGGCAACAACCTCGCATATGCATACCTCTTGGTGGGTCGCACAGACGACGCTGTCTACCACTTTGAGCAAACACTCATCGAGAGCACCCATGCCCTTGGTGAAAATCACCCAAGCACCGTTGGCGCCCGGAAGAACCTTGAGGTGGCCCTGCACGTGCTGGAGCACCAAGAAGACGATGTACCTGCCGAGTAGCACGTGAATACGCGTCGGGGCCGGAAGCTGTCGCTTCCGGCCCCTGAGCGTTTTGTGGGCCCTACCGGGCTCGAACCGATGACCTTCTGGGTGTAAACCAGACGCTCTAGCCAACTGAGCTAAAGGCCCCACGCACGCGCCAATCTACCAGAAGCGACGCGTACGGTCACGTTCGAGGCCGAGCGTCACAGCACAGAACTGCACTGGCCCGCCCTGGCCTCGTGAATGAAACTAGCGGCGCGAACGCGGACGCGCGGTCAGGCGCACGCCCGCCCAGTTATCCCCCAGCGCCGTCGACGTCGTCGCGTGCAGGCCCGCGATCTCCGCAGCCTCCTCCACGTCGCCAACCCGCACAGAATTCGGCCGACCCGGCTTAGGGATCAGCACCCAAATCAGGCCGCCGTCATCCAGGTTCGACATCGCGTCCACGAGCACGTCCGCGAGGTCCTCTTCCTCGGCGTCGTCCGCGCGCCACCAGACGATCGCGCCGTCCACGACGTCCGCGTAATCGACGTCAACGAGCGGATGCCCCGTCTCCTCTTCAATCGCATCGCGCACGGCCTGATCGACATCATCATCGACGTAGAACTCCTGCACGATCGCATCGGACGCAAAACCCAGGCTCACTGCCATCACGCAGCACCGCCCATCAACGAGCTGGCGCTCAGTGTCATATCAACGTTCACACCTTCATCCTAGGGCATTGGAGCTACTGGAATGCAAGGGATGGACCACAATAAAAGACCCCCGCGAGCACTCCCCCGCCAAAGCTGGGCAATGACCCGACAGTAGGCGACCGCAGTCCGGTGATACGCACGTCATAGTACTTATCCAAGGCAAACACTCGCAAAGCCACCCCAAAAGTGGGACAATGGTCCCGATATGTGCGGTGTCGCCAGAGGACACTGCTCACGTAGGCTGCGCAAGCAGCACCGAGTCAAGCGAGAAGGTACACCGTGAGCCAACTCCACGAGTCCCACCCCGTCGTCGTCAACGGCCTGATTCCTCAGGTTCCCGACAACGATCCCCAGGAGACCGCCGAATGGGTTGAGTCCCTGTCCGGGCTCATCAACGAAAAGGGCGGCCCCCGCGCACGCTACATCCTGCTGCACATGCTGGACGAAGCGCGCCGCAACGGCGTTCAGCTCCCCCAGGAGTACACGACCCCCTACGTCAACACCATCCCCGTTGACCAGGAGCCGTACTTCCCCGGCGACGAAGCCATGGAGCGCGAATACCGCCGCTGGATCCGCTGGAACGCCGCCGTCCAGGTGACGCGCGCTCAACGCCCCGGCGTCAAGGTGGGCGGACACATCTCTTCCTACGCCTCGGTTGCCACCCTCTACGAGGTCGGCCTCAACCACTTCTTCCGCGGCAAGGACCACCCCGGCGGCGGCGACCACGTGT
>ERZ773009.2037-NODE-2037-length-13270-cov-7.165267_pt1 | contig 13270 bp, 10 predicted proteins | sample MGYA00580663_ERZ773009 | MGnify/ENA primary metagenome ERZ773009 (study PRJEB29015, sample SAMEA2737969) | human oral metagenome | biome: human oral; feature: human-associated habitat; material: dental | place: China | collected 2026 ... | reverse complement strand
GTCGTTGGCGCTGCGGGCGGCGCGGGCGGCATTGGCGCCGCGGGCGGGGACGTGGGTGACGCCCTGGAGGCCCTCGCCTCGGAGATGGCCGCCTCCTGGAAGGGACCCCGCCCCGCCCCGGTGCGGGTCCTGCCCGACGTCATCGACCCCACGAGCCTGTCCGGCCCCCTTGCCCAGCCCGACCGCCTTCCCCTGGGCTTGTTCCAGGACACCCTGGAGGAGGTGCTCCTGGACCTGGGCCACCGCGACCCCCACCTGCTGGTGCTCGGGGACGCCGGGTGCGGGAAGTCCACGGTGCTGCGGGGCGTGGTCAGGGGGCTGGTGGAGCGCCGTCGGCCCGACGAGCTCGTCATCGCCCTCTATGACGTAAGCCATAGCGTAGTGTCCGCCTGCCCGGAGGAGTACCTGGGGGGGCACGCCACCTCCGAGACGACGGCGGTCGCGCTGTCCTCCTCGATCGCCTCCGAGCTGGAGCGGCGGGCTGGCGCCCTGGGGCAGGGGCGGCCGGTCGCCGGGCCGCAGATCGTGCTCGTGGTCGATGACTACGACGCCGTCGCCTCCGGGGGGCGCGGGCCCCTGGGACCGTTGGCAACCTACCTGCCCTCCTCGCGCGAGCTGCGGCTCAGCGTGGTGGTGAGCCGCCCGGCGGCGGGGACGCAGGCCGTCTACGACCAGGTCCTCCAGGCCCTGCGCGACGGCGGCGCCACCAGCTTCCTCATGGACGGGGAGCGCGGGGAGGGCAGCCTACCGGGGGTGCGCCCCGAGCGCCTGCGCCCCGGCCGGGGCTGGTGGGTGCAGCGAGGGAGCCGGCCCCGCCTGGCGCAGGCCGCCGCCTTCCCGCCTGCCGCCGGGAACGTACCGTAAGCCACGGGGGCGTACGCACCGCGCCGGCTGCTCCCCGCGCCTCGGACGTACCTTAGTCATAGGAGACGTGCCCTAGTGACGGAAGACGTACCTTTACAGTACGTCTCCCGTAACGAAGGTACGTCGCCGACGGCGCACCCCCCGCTACCGGCATCCCCGCACCTGTGACGCGCGCCCTGTGCCCGACACCCGCCGCGTCCCGTCCCGAAAGTGTTTCAGACCGTAGGCCAAGACACTACTGTGGGGGTGTGAGCACCCCCGTGGACCCTCGAGTTGCCTACCGCCGTCGTATGCAGCGCCGCCAGACCATTGTCATCGGATCCCTCCTGGCTGGCATGGCCCTGGTGGCGGTCCTGGCCATGGGCATGTGGTCCGGCGTCGTCCCGGTCCTCTACGAGCCGGGCTTCTCCAGCGCCACGCCCAAGGACCCCGCGACGCCCCCGGTCTGCCCGCCCAGCGGCGCGGTGAGCGTGGAGCTCTCCAGCATTACCGCCAACGTCTACAACGGCAGCGAGACCGCCGGCCTGGCCGGTGACGTCGCCAAGACGCTCTCGTCCGCCGGGGTGACCGTGGCCAATACCACGAACTGGCCGCAGGGCTCCTACGACGGCGACATCCTCATTACCGCCTCCAACGCCGGGCTGGTCAACGCCTACACCATGGCCCGCGCCTTCACCGGCAATGTCACCGTCCAGATCGACGCGACGGCTGACCCCACTGACACGACGATCTCGGTGGTCCTGGGCAGTGAGTACAACTCGTCGATCCTGAGCGACGACGCCATGCGGGTCCTGGCGGCAGGCGAGTCCCTCATCGCCCCCAACGGCTGCGTGGCTTCCACCAAGTCCCCGTCCTAAACGGCCCGTTGTGGGCAGTTGGTCACCTCCCAGAAGACTTAAAAGGCGGCTGCGGGGGGTGCCTGGGCTCTGGGGGTGTCTTGGGCGGCCCTGGAGCACGGCTTCCGGGATTGTCCGGAGTGGGGTGGGTGCTCGACGGAATGATCTCCGTCACCGCCCCCTACTCCGGGGTTGTCCGGGGTGGGGTGAGTGGCCTGGGTGTGGCTTCCGGGGTTGTCAGGTGACGTGCTCGGCAGTCCGCGCTGTGCGGACCACCGGACACACCCCGCACAGAAACCCGACAACCACACCAGACCACCCACCCCGCCGCCTGGGGCTGCTGGCCGCCGCTGTAAAACGCCGCCTTAGGCAGGTGAACGCCGTCTTGGGCGGATGAACGCTACTTTGGATGGGTGAACGCCATTTCAGGGAGGTGAACGCGCACCTAGACGGCGTTCATATTCCTGCGATGGCGTTCATCTCTCTGAAACGGCGTCCACGTCCCCGAGATAGCGCTTACCTCCTCAAAACGGCGTTCACCTGCTTAAGGTAGTGTTCATCGACGACCCGGCGACGGGTCCCCCGCGACCACCGGCGGGGCGGCCCGCTCCGCGGAACCGGTGGGCAGGACCACAGGTCCCCCGCGACCATCAGCAGGGTCTAGTGTGCACGTTAAGGTACGTTTAAAGTGCCGGGTCCTCGCGACCACCGGCGGGGTGGCGGGCGAAGAGACCTACCGTGCGGTATGGGCCGCCTGGGACGTCGGCGGCCCACACCGGGAACAGCGCCTCGCGACACCCTCACAACGGTGCGGCGAGGGACGTCGCGCCCCACGCCAGGAGCAGCGCCTTGGGCGTCCTTACCCCGTGGGCGCCCTTACCCCTTCAGGCCGGCCGCGGCAGCCTTGAACTCGTCGGCGGACACAGGGGCGGCCTGGCCGCCGTCACGGACCCTGGTGGTCCACATGAGGGCGGTCATGGTGCTGCCCTCGGTGGCGATCGCTATGCGTGCGCACACCGACTCCTTGTCCTTCGTCCCGCACGTGGTGAAGACATCGGCCTTGTGCCCGCCCAGGTCAACGGTGCCGTCGGCGGTGACGGCAGCGGGCGTTCCGCTCGAGTCGGAGACGTTGCTGGCGGTGGCCTGCTTGGCAATGTCCTCGGCCGTGGCGCCGCCGGGGGCCGTCGAGAAGCCGACCACAATGCGCTGGTTCCCGTCCGCGCTCAGGAACTCCAGGGAGTCCGAGTACTGGTTGTCGAGCGTGAACCCGGACGGGGCCGTGAACGTCAGCTTGCCCTCCAGCGTCCCGCTCGCGCTCCCCCCGGCGGAGGTGGGATCTGAGCTGGTGGCAGCCGATGCCCCGGTAGAGGCGGACGCATCGGCCGACGTCGTGGCATCCGCCTCGGCTGAGGCGGACGGGTCCGCAGTCGTGGACGCCGAGGAGCCGCTGGCTTCGGCGTCGGTGCCCTGGGAGCCACCGGAGCAGGCGGTCAGGGAGGCCACCAGCAGGACGGCGACGGGCAGGGCGGACAGGGAGGTAATACGCATGGGAGTCCTTTGGGCTGTAGGTCCTAGCCCGCTCACGGTAGCCTGGCCCGAACCGGTCGGCAAACGCTCACCGCGCGCAGGACCGTCGGTCGCGTCACCTCCATCACCACCCGCCGTGGCGCAAACGCTCACCGCGCGGGGCCGTCAGGTACCCGGACGCTCCGGTTGACACCCGCAGGTACTCGCCGTACGCGGGGCAGCCCCGTACTCGGTCCTACGCCGGGCGGTCCCGCGTACGGTGCTGGTCGACGCCCACTGCGCACGCCCTCACGCCGCAGCCGTCAGCCTCACCGCACGCACTGCCTCACTGGCCGAGCCAGCCCGTCAGTGGGTGAGATCGCCTCCTCAGTGCACAAGATGACGTCCTCACTCTATATAACAGGCTCCTCACTCTACACAGTGAGGCCGTCACTGTATAAAGTGAGAGCCTCACTGTGTAGAGTGAGGCTGTCACGACATCCGCCTGTCGTCCTACGAGGTGTACGCGCTCATGAGCCGCCGGGTCGAGGACACCACGGACCGCGCCCCCGTCACAGGCGCCTCTCTTGAGGATCTTGACCCCCGGGGCGTGGACCGTCTCCTGGCCGAGCTGCGCACCAGCAGGTCGGACGTCCTCGACGGTATTGACGAGGGCAACCAGGTCGCAGCCCTTCAACGGCTCAATATCCTCACGCGCGACGGCGTCCCCACCTTCGCCGGGTACGTGACCCTGGCAGCCTACCCGCAGCAGGAGTTCCCCCGTCTCGTCGTGGACGTGTGCGTGCACCCCGGCACCGCCAAGTCCCAGGAGGACAGCGTGCGCTTTATCGACCGCCAGGCCTGTGACGGACCCGTGCCGCTCATGGTGGACGACGCCGTCGCCGCGGTGGCCCGCAACCTGCGTCGGCGCCGAGTCGTCCGGGGGACACTGGCCGAGGACGTGCTGGAGGTACCTGAGGACGTCCTGCGGGAGGCTATTACCAATGCGGTCATGCACCGGGACTACTCCGCGCAGGCCGAGGGGCAGACGGTATCGGTGGACGTCTACCAGGACCGGGTCGAGGTAGGGAACCCGGGCGGGCTCTACGGGGGCAGGACCGTGGGCAACCTGGATGAGGGGGTTCCCGTCTCCCGCAACAAGGTCCTGGCGAACCTCCTGCGCAGCATCCCGCGTCCTCACGGCACGGGCATGGTCGCCGAGGCCGCCGGCACGGGTGTCCCGCGCATGATCAGCGCCATGCGCCAGCAGGGTCTTCCCGCACCTGACTACGAGGCGACGACGATTGACCGGGTGGTGGTCAGGCTGTCCCGCTTCGGCCTGCTTGACCCCCAGGTGCGAGCGTGGCTCGACTCCCTCCCCGGCGCGCCACGGGACGCACGGGCGGAGTCCGTCCTGGCGCTCGCCCGCCGTGACGGCAGGGTGCGGGTGGTAGACGTACGCCGCAACCTCGGCATGGACTCCGACGATATCCGCGACCTCCTGGGGAGGATCGTCGAGGAAGGCCTGCTGGTGGGCATGAACGACGGGCCCTACGTGCTGGCCAACCTGAAGCACCGCATTGCGAGCACCGGGGCCATGTGGGAGGTCCTGTCCGTCCTCGACTCCCGTGAGGCCGTCAGTATCAAGGTCATTGCCGAGCGGACCGGCAGGTCCCTCAGTGCCCTGCGGCCGCTCCTGCGTGAGCTGGTCGGTCAGGGCCTGGTCGTCGCCACGGCACCGCCCACCAGCCGCAACCGCGCCTACCTGCTGGCCGAGTGAGCGCCCGGGCGCCCGGCTGGCCCGGGGAGGGCCTGCTGGCCACCGCCCCCGGGGTGCTGCCGGGACCGGCTCACAGCATGCAGCTCACGCAGCCCTGGACCTCGGTGCCGGTCAGGGCGGCCTGACGCAGGCGGATGTAGTACAGGGTCTTGATCCCCTTGCGCCAGGCGTAGATCTGGGCCCGGTTGACGTCGCGCGTGGTGGCGGTGTCCGGGAAGAAGAGCGTCAGGCTCAGCCCCTGGTCCACGTGCTGGGTGGCCGCGGCGTAGGTGTCGATAATCTTCTCGGGCCCGATCTCGTAGGCGTCCTGGTAGTACTCCAGGTTGTCGTTCGTCATGAAAGGCGCCGGGTAGTAGACGCGCCCGATCTTCCCCTCCTTGCGGATCTCGATCTTGGCCACGATCGGGTGGATGGAGGACGTCGAGTTATTGATGTAGGAGATGGAGCCGGTGGGTGGCACCGCCTGGAGGTTGCGGTTGTACAGACCGCCCCGCCTGACCCGCTCGGCCAGTGCGGCCCAGTCCTCGCGGGTGGCCACGTGGACGGAGGAGCGCTCAAAGAGCTCCTTGACCTTCTGCGTGACCGGCACGAAGTCCTGGGTCACGTACTTCTCAAAGAACTCGCCGCTGGCGTAGGCGGAGTCCTCAAATCCCACGAAGCTCTCCCCGCGCTCCGTAGCCAGCTCGTTGGAGGCGCTCAGTGCCGCGTACAGCACGGAGGCGAAGTAGACGTTGGTAAAGTCCAGGCCCTCGGCGCTGCCGTAGTGGATGCGCTCACGCGCCAGGAAGCCGTGCAGGTTCATCTGCCCCAGGCCGATCGCGTGGGACTCGCGGTTGCCGCGGTCAATGGAGGGGACGCTGGGCAGGTGCGTCTGGTCGCTCACCGCCGTCAGGCCGCGCACCGCGGTGCGCACCGTGCGGGCGAAGTCCGGGGAGTCGAATGCCTTGGCAATATTGAGGCTCCCCAGGTTGCAGGCGATGTCCTTGCCCACGTGCTCAAAGGACAGGTCCTCTCTCAGCACGCTGGGCTCGGATACCTGCAGGATCTCCGAGCACAGGTTGGACATGACCACCTTGCCCGCGATCGGGTTGGCGCGGTTGACCGTGTCCTCGAACATGACGTAGGGGTAGCCCGACTCGAACTGGATCTCGGCCAGGGTCTGGAAGAAGAGCCGGGCGTTGACCTTCTTCTTCTTGATCCGCCCGTCGTCGACCATCTCACGGTACTTCTCCGTGACGTTGACGTCGGCGAACGGGAGCCCGTAGACGCGCTCGACGTCGTAGGGGCTGAACAGGTACATGTCCTCGTTGTTGCGGGCCAGCTCGAAGGTGATGTCGGGGATGACCACGCCCAGGGAGAGCGTCTTAATGCGGATCTTCTCGTCGGCGTTCTCGCGCTTGGTGTCCAGGAACCGCATAATGTCGGGGTGGTGGGCGTGGAGGTACACGGCCCCCGCGCCCTGCCTGGCCCCCAGCTGGTTGGCGTAGGAGAAGGAGTCCTCCAGCAGCTTCATGACCGGGACGACGCCACTGGACTGGTTCTCGATGCGCTTAATGGGGGCGCCCATCTCACGCAGGTTGCTCAGCAGCAGGGCCACGCCGCCGCCGCGCTTGGACAGCTGGAGGGCGGAGTTGATGCCGCGGGCGATCGACTCCATATTGTCCTCGATACGCACCAGGAAGCAGGAGACGGGCTCGCCGCGCTGGGCCTTGCCCTCGTTGAGGAAGGTGGGCGTGGCTGGCTGGAATCGCCCGGTCATCATCTCCTCGACCAGGTCGAGTGCCAGCTGCTCGTCGCCGTCGGCCAGGGTGAGGGCCACCATGGCGACGCGGTCCTCGAACCGTTCCAGGTAGCGTTTGCCGTCAAATGTCTTGAGCGTGTAGGAGGTGTAGTACTTGAAGGCCCCCAGGAATGTCTCGAACCGGAACCTGTGGGCGTACGCCGCCTTGAACAGCCTCTTGACGAACTCCGGGTTGTACCGGTCCAGGACACGGGCCTCGTAGTACCCCTCCTCCACCAGGTACTCCAGCTTCTCCTCCAGGTCGTGGAAGAAGACGGTGTTCTGGTTGACGTGCTGGAGGAAGTACTGGCGGGCGGCCTCGTGGTCGGCGTCGAACTGGATGAGCCCGTTGGCGTCGTAGAGGTTCAGCCTGGCGTTGAGGGCGTGGTAGTCCAGCTCGGGGGAGGGCACCGGCTCCAGGCCGGTGTCCGTCAGAGTGTCTGCCAAAACTTGTCCAATCCTTGCTTGACGCGCTCGACGTCGGAGGGCGTCCCCAGCAGCTCGTAGCGGTACAGGAAAGGCACCCCCACCTTACTGGCGATAATGTCACCGGCAATACCGTAGGCCTTGCCGAAGTTGGTGTTTCCCGAGGCGATGACGCCCCGGCACAGCGACCGGTTGTGAGGATCGTTGAGGAAGGTGATGACCTGCTTTGGCACAGCCCCCTTGACGGCGCCGCCACCGTAGGTGGGGACCACGAGCACGTACTCGCGGTCCACCCGCAGCGGCGCCTCGGTACGCCGCAGGGGGATGCGCGCCGTGGGGTAGCCGAGCCTGCCCACGAACCGGTGCGTGTTCTCCGAGGTGGAGGAGAAGTAGACCAGGAGCGGCTGGCTGACCGAGTCGTCCACCGCCACCCCTCAGACGGCGACGGCCAGCTCCTGGGCGGCCAGGACGAGACCCTTGATCTTGTCGGGGCGGTAACCGGACCAGTGCTCACCACCGGCCATGACCACCGGCGCCTGGACGTAGCCCAGGGCCTTGACCTGCTCCAGGGCCTCGACGTCGAGGGAGATGTCCACGGTCTGGTAGGACAGGCCAGCCTTGTCCAGAGCCCGGTAGGTAGCGTTGCACTGAACGCAGTTGGGCTTGGAGTAGACAGTGATCGCCATGCTGGACCCTTCCTGGGAGTCGTCGGTGCCGTCCGGCCCGTGCCCCGCCAGGGGGCCCACCGGGGGGTGCGGTACGGATGTGGTCGGCGGGAGGGCGGGCCTCCCGTACTGGACTAAACACTACCCCTAGTGGTGCGAGGCCGCCACCACCCCTAGATGATGTGTTAGGCCAAGCCCTGTGTACAGTAGCCCCCCTTCCTGTGGACACACTTGGAGAACCTGTGGAGAACCGGTGGACAACGCACCCGCCCGGCCTGCCGTCGGCCGGGCAGGCGTCTGGTGCGGATGATGAGGCTCCCGCGGAACGGCGCTCCCCCAGAGGGTCGGCACGAGCCGTCCACCGTTAGCCACAGGCTCTGACCCCGCCGTCGCCCCCGTGAATCCACACCCTGGGGACACAGGTCGCAAAACCGGTCTCCGCGGCCGCCTCTCCCCGGCGTGTCGCCACCCGTGCTACGGTCGGCACCCAGCCCGCGGCGCGAGGGGATCCGCACGCCCCTCCGGCGCACGGCTGGCACCACCGCCCCGGTCCGCCCGCGAGGAGACGCCCAGGAGACAGTATGGACGCACCCACCCGCCGCCACCGCATTGTGGAACGCCTGAGCGGGACCACGACGCCGGTGTCCGCCACCACCCTGGGCGAGGAGCTGGGCGTCTCCCGCCAGGTCATTGTGGGCGACGTCGCCCTCCTGCGCTCCTCCGGCACCCCCGTCCTGGCCACCAGCCGCGGCTACCTCCTGGCCCGCCCGGCCACGCTGCCGCGTCGCACCGTGTTCGTCCAGCACACCCGCGCCCAGATCGAGGCGGAAGTTACCGCCGTCATCGGCGCCGGGGCCTGGCTGCTGGACACCTCCATCGAGCACCGCCTCTACGGGCAGATCACCGTGGACCTCCACCTGCGCACCCCTGAGGACGTCCGGGCCTTCCTGGAGCGCCTGCCCGTCTCCTCCACCCTGGCCGAGCTCACCAACGGCTGGCACACGCACACCCTGGAGGCCCCCAGCGAGGCGATCCTGGACGACGCCGTCGCCCGCCTGGAGGCCCTGGGCCTCACCCGGGAGCCGGAGTAGGCCCGGGCCCGGAGGCCGGTAGGCCGGGGCGGCGCATGTGCGGCGTGGCCGGTGGGGCCGGGCCCAGGGTCGGTAGGCCGGGTCCAGGCCGGGATGGTCGGTCGTGGCGGGGGCGGTCTGGTAGGGCCGGAACCTGGGGGCCGGTAGGGCCCCGCACCTAAGACCCGCCCGCCAGCACTCCCCCGACAGGAGCGCGAACACGCACAAGGTCGGCAGCACACGCCCACCCAACCTCTCCAGCCAGAAGTATGAACACACTCACACCGGGGTGAGGACCAGAAGGTCGTAGACTCCTACTGTCTTGACAGTTGTCATGACAGTAGAAGAGCAGGAGCTGCTATGAGCACCCCTTCAGTACCCCTACCCACCACCGCCGACCCGGTCCCGGCCAAGACCCAGACGGGTTCCGGCCACCCTGGCGCCGCCGACCCGCCCCAGGGGCCCACCCGTCCAACCCCACCGCAGGGTGCCGCCCACCCTGCTGTCACCTACCTGCGCTCCTGGGCGCACCGCCTCTTTATCGAGGGCCTGACCGGCATGGCCCACGGCCTGTTCGGGACCCTCATTATCGGCACTATCCTCACGCAGGTCGGCGGTCTCCTGCCCGGGGCCGCGGGTACCGGCCTGACCCTCCTGGGGCGGGTGGCGACCTCGGTGACCGGTGCGGGCATCGGCCTGGGCACGGCCCGGCGCCTGGGGGCGGACACCTTTGTCGTCGTCTCCGCGGCCGTGGCCGGGCAGGTCGGGGCCCTGGCCTCCGGCCTCCTGGCCGGGACCACGCTCGTGACCGACGGCGTCGGCACCGCCCTGGTCCTACGCGGCCCCGGTGAGCCGCTGGGGGCCTTCCTGGCCGCCTACGCGGCGGTGGAGGTCGGACGTGTGGTCTCCGGACGCACCCCGGTGGACATCCTGGTCACGCCCCTGGCCTGCGTCGCCGTCGGCGGGGCGGTGGGCCTGCTGGTGGGGCCGCCCATTAGTGAGGGCATGATGGCGCTGGGCGACCTGGTCAACTGGGGCACCGAACGCCAGCCCCTGCTCATGGGGGTCATTGTCGCCGTTATCATGGGGATGGTCCTGACCCTGCCGATCTCCTCGGCCGCCCTGGGGGTGATCCTGGGCCTGTCCGGCGTGGCCGCAGGGGCGTCCACAATCGGCTGCACCACCCAGATGGTGGGTTTTGCGGTGGCCTCCTTCCGGGAGAACCGGTGGGGCGGACTACTGGCCCAGGGGCTGGGCACGTCCATGCTGCAGGTACCCAATATCGTGCGCCACCCGCTGATCTGGGTTCCACCGACCCTGGCCTCAGCGATCCTGGGTCCCGTGGCCACGGTGGTGCTGCACCTGGAGAGCAACGCAATCGGCTCCGGTATGGGCTCAGCGGGCCTGGTGGGCCAGATTATGACCTGGCAGACCATGTCGTCGACGACATCACCCGGCAGCCTTCTAGGGCTCCTCCTGGTGTTCCACTTCCTGGCCCCGGCACTACTGACCCTGGCTATCAGCGAGTTCATGCGGGCCCAGGGCTGGATCCGTCCCGGCGACATGGCCCTGGCCAAGGCCTGAGGACACGTGCTCGGCACTGGCTCGGGCCTTGTCCTGGGCTCCCGGTGACGTAAGCCAGGGCCTGGCCGCGGAGAATCGTGTGCCTGCGGTGTCTCCTGGCGCAGATCCGGGCATTTACCCGGTTTCCCGAGGGGTTTACCGCTCGTCTGCGGGCCCGGATCCTTACGCGTGTCGCAATCTGAGGATCAGAACGGTGGGCACTCCTGACCGCGCCGAGGCTCAGGCCCATGACCTGCGCAGACATTGGGTGCACAAAGTCGGGAGCGAGGTGGGGTCGGCTCTGATCCTCAGATTGCGACAAAACCGGGCGCGGGGCCGCGCACACCCCCGATCCCGGCCCCAGGATGAGGGCGTCTACCGGGAGTACGCCAGCTCAGAAGCTGGAGGAGGAGCCTGAGCCGGAGAAGCTCGACCCCGAGCTGAAGGAGCTTGAGCTGCCCGAGCCGTCAAAGGAGCTACCGGAGCTGGAGGCGGGGGTGTAGTCCGCGGCGTTGGAGTAGCCCACAATAAGATCTGACAGGGGTGCTGTGCTAAAGACCGATCCCAGGCTGGCCGAGTCAACCGCCTGCTGTCCCGGCGAGGACGGGTTGAGACGGATAGTGGAACACGGGTCGTAGGATCCCTGGATCCCGGCCAGGGACCAGTTGCCGTTGTAGGGCCTCTGCCTCACGAAGGACCGGCGGTCCTGGTACCGCCTGCGACGGGCCTCGGCGTACCGGGAGGTGTCCGCGTCCAGGGCGTCCTTCACGAGCCGCTCCGCGGTGGCCCGGATGCGGTCGGACATCCGGTCGAGCTCCTTAAGGGCCTGGGAGGGGGACATGGTCCGCTCCCTCAGGTCAATGGTTATCTGGGCGAGCCACCGGGACTGCTCACGCACCCAGGCCCGCACCGGTGTGACATCGAGGGCACCGGCCTCGGCGACCTTGTCGGTCAGAATCAGCAGGGACGCCAGGTCCTCCCGGACCGGGCCGGTCTCGGTTCGCCAGGCCTCCTCCCACCTCGAGGACATGGTCAGGAGCGCGGAGGCGTTGGCTATGACGTCGTCGAGGGTGTTCAGGACGGCCGAGCGCCTGGCCAGTTTGGCGGTCAGGCGACCGACCCTGTCGCTGTACCACTGGGCGCCCCGGGGCTCCCCGAGCTCGGTGAAATCACGTGTCACCTTCTCGTACTCCCTGAGGAACCAGTTGTAGCGAGCCAGGACCTGGGCGCTATGAGGCTCCTCGGGGGGTAGCGTGCGGGCCATGAGCTCGGTGGCGTCGTAGTCGTGGGTGACCTCGCTGTAGGAGCGGCGGGCACGGGCGTCGAGCTTTCGGTTCCGACGGCCGCGGTGCAGGAGGAAGCCCAGCCACACGAGTCCCAGGACACTCATTACAGCCGCCCCCATGGCGTAGCCGATCTGACGGCCGTGCCCCAGACGCTGCGCGGACTCCCGGGTCATGAGCATAATACCCTTGTCCCAATCCTGGGAACGCAGCGCGTTCTTGGCGACGTTCTGGATCTCCGCCTGCTCCTGCAGACTGACCTTGACGTCCTCCCCGAAGTAGCATCCCACAAACCGCGCCTATGGGGCGACGGCCAGTATGACCAGGCCGTTTGCCCAGTAGCGCGGGTTCTTTGGTGAGATCCACGGGACGTCAGTGCTGTTGCTGGCGCGGGCGTACTCGAGGACCTCGTCGTTGAGGTTCTTCACGTCCTTTCCGGGCAACGTGAGCACAGCGACGTGCACGTCCTTGGAGAAGGTGAGGCGCTCAATGCTCCGGGACAGGGAGTCCACCTGGAGCACATGTGCCTCGTCGTGGATCTCCACCGTGGGATGGGCTGCGATCATGGCCTCCACCATGAGGGTGACGGGCAGCATTAGGATAAATCCCAGAATAATGAGGAGTTCCACGGCGAGGGCAGATACAGCCCGGATACCGCCGAGCCTCACAATAAGTGGCTGATCCATGAGGACTCCTGAATAAGAGATGGGACGGGGCATTACGTCTGCAACGGGATGCGGCTGCTCCAACACTGCTGCCGACGACGGGTCCGGGATCCGGGCGGGAGGGCGGTAGGCCCACGGTGCTGCGCACGGTCAGGACCGACCGCCCCTGGGGGTCCACCGCCCTCAGCGGCGCACGGCCACTGCCTCGATCTCCACCCTGGCCCCCAGCGGTAGGGCGGCGACGCCGAAGGCGGCGCGGGCGGGCAGGATCTCACCGGTGAAGAAACGCGCGTAGACCTCGTTGACAGGAGCGAAGTCGTTAATATCAGCCAGAAGAACAGTGGTCTTGACGACGTCGGCCCATCCCAGGCCGGCGGCGGCGAGGATGGCGCCGACATTGGTCAGGGCCCGCTCGGCCTGGACCTCGATGCCGCCGTCGACGAGGGCCCCGGTGGCCGGGTCGAGCGGGATCTGCCCGGAGATGTAGACGAGGGCGCCGCTGTGCCGCCCGGTGGACACGGCCTGGGAGTAGGGGCCGACGGCGGCCGGGGCGTCGGGCGTGGAGACGGCGGTGGAGGATGCGGTCGGGCGGGCGGCGGGCAATGGGGACTCCTCACGGTGTGCGCGGTGCGTCGAAGCGGATAGGGTCGGTTCCATCCAGCCTATCGCCGGCCCCGCATCGCCGGCCCGTTGACCGAACGGAGACGACGATCATGGATGAGCGAGCACGTCAGGGCGCCGAGCGCCTCCGTCGCGCGGCGGCCCGCACCGGCGGAGCGCTCTCCCAGGCCGCCGGTCGGGCGGCGGAGCAGGCGGGCGCCTGGGGCCGGGC
>ERZ773009.2035-NODE-2035-length-13281-cov-3.586799_pt1 | contig 13281 bp, 9 predicted proteins | sample MGYA00580663_ERZ773009 | MGnify/ENA primary metagenome ERZ773009 (study PRJEB29015, sample SAMEA2737969) | human oral metagenome | biome: human oral; feature: human-associated habitat; material: dental | place: China | collected 2026 ... | reverse complement strand
TCCTCCTCACACGCAATACCGATTAAAGATATGGCATTACACTCCGATCTATAAACGGTATTCTCAAAACATCTGCCCTATTATAGAAGGAAATCATATTTTCTTCAATCTTATTTATTAGAGGGCATCTCTAAAAAAATTTATAACCATTGATGTAAACCTTGACTTATCCTTTTGATTTATATATAGTGGTGCCTCTAAAATTAAAATCGTAGACGGTAAATACTATGAAATACTGTAAAAAATGTATGATAGCAGCAATGGTATGCTGTAGTGTTCTTTTATCCGCGCAAGAAACTGAACCCCCCCCGGTTATCGTCGTTACCGGAAACAAAATTGAACAGGTAGCCGAAGAATCGGTCGAAAAAGTAACGGTTGTTTCCGAAGAAAAAATCGCTGAAATGGGTGCAAAAAATGCAGCGGAAGTGCTGCAAAATATTCCCGGTGTTACCGTAACGGAACATCCGATGGAAGGGGTATCCATGCAGGGTTTCAGCGGAGCCTACGTCAAAGTGCTGATCGACGGTGTGGCTGTCGGCGGAGATGTCGGCGGCGCCTCCCCCATCGCGCTTATTCCGGCTTCGGACATCGATCATATCGAAATTGTAAAAGGCGCTTCGTCCGCACTCTACGGTTCGGATGCGATGGGCGGCGTTATCAATATCATCACAAAAAAGAATCGGACAAATTGGTCGGTTACTACCAAACAAGAAATAGATATCCACAAACACTATTACGGTATGGCGGGCTTCTCGTTTAAACATAAGGCGTTCGGTTTACAGGGAATAGGATCATTCGACAATATGCCCGGCATGATAACTCGCAATGCCGATCCGCTCGGACGGCAAATAGATACCTTTATTTTCCCGAAAACACGCATGGGATTCGGGAGACTTACAGCCGACATTTATACCACGTACGGGCCGGTAAAGCTGTACGGCGTATATACAAATCATAACCGTTACATGAATCAGTCGGAAGATATTGCAAACCGATTTATCAGCGAAAAGGGAGAAGCCGGTATAAAAAGCTCGCTGACATTCGGAGAAATGGCACAGGTCAATATTTTTTCAAGCTACAAATACTTCAAACATATCTTTGATGAAATATATACGGCATCGGGAACTCCAAACCGACGGAATTCAGTATTCCATGAACTTGAAAACGAGATTAACGCTAACTTTGATTTTTCCATTGCACATTCATTACTCGCAGGTATAAACGCAAAATGGGCGATGATGCAAGGCAGAGAGTTTCCGAAGCCCAAACATTCAGTGTTGTTAGGGCTGTTCACCCAATACACATGGAATATGCAGGGAGAAGACGTACTGCGGCTTATTAGCGGATTACGTTTTGATATTGCCCCACCTTTACAAAAAGGAGAAGGCACATTAGCCCAGTTTACCCCTAAATTCACCTTACGATACGACCCGCTGGATTCCCTCACGATTCGCTTTTCTTATGGAATGGGCTTTAAAGTTCCGACCTTGCAGCAAAAATATTGGCTGTTTTTCCATTCCGCACCGGCAAACTTTGTGTTATTAGGCAATCCGGCGCTCAAACCGGAATACTCTCACGGTTTTAATGCATCCATCGAATATAAACCGGTGAAAGGCCTGACATTCGGTATAAGCGGTTACTTTAACTATGTAAATAACCTGATATTCGCAGTTGAAACCGATAAACGGACAGGCACATTCCCCGATGCGAACGGCGTTCTCCATAGGGTTACCGGTATCCGCCAATATCGGAATATCGACCGTGTAATGACAACCGGCGGCGATTTTTCCGTACAATATCAATGGAAATGGATAGAGACCACGCTGACATACACTATTGCCGGTATGTACAATTATGATCCCCAAAATAAGCGGTATTACAACGGAGCCTATTTTGTACCGCATCAGATCAAGCTTAATATCACCGGTATTATACCGGTTTCGCTGACACGAATCACATTAGGTATTAACTGGGATGCACCGCAGAACATCCGCAGCGGGTACGACATTCGCGCCGCAGATAAACTGAAATTGACTGATGAAAACTATATTGCGAGCCCTGATAAGCTGCTGCTCAACCTGCACATCAGCCAAAAGTTCTGGAGCGACCGTATCGAAGTATACGCCGGTATAAAAAATGTACTGAACAACATCAGCTTTATGAAGGGCACCGACGGGCGCTCAATGAAAGACTTCTACGGTTTGCAGGAAGGAATTGTAGGATACTTCGGTGTCGGAATTAAATACGATGCCGCTCCTTCTAAAAAAGGACAGGCGCCTGTACAAGAAACGGAAACTCCTACCGTAAATATGCTGATGCCGTCCGAAGGAACGATGCCGATGATGCCCGGCGTACAGCAATAAGCGAGGAATGATGATGAAACGACATATATTGATAACACTGCCGATGCTGTTGTTATTCGGCTTAATAAGCGGATGCACGCCGGTAGTGGTAAAAACTCAAGATAATGCGATAAAGAAAGATACCTATACCTTTACATCCGTAAAGCTTCCGGCTGAGCCGAAACGGCCGTTCCCGACGGTAAATGTCGATTACGATAATCACAACCGGATGATTTTTTTCGATTGTATCACCGGTAATATGCAAATGGTCGATAGCACTGCATGGGATATCGCCATTGTTGTAGGCGATACACCCGATAACATCCCAACCGGTTCAACGGCTTCGGCACCCAAAGCAATATATGCGGTAACAAATTCCGGGGATTACGGTGAACATGCCCGTTTGCTTCCCTTTAAAGCAGGCAAAACATCTGCCGATTATGCGGGGCAGCTCTTGAATAAAATTCAGCAGGCATCGTTTAAGTACGGAGAGCAGGAACTTTCTCCCTTCCAAAACGACCCCGATACGGATGCACCGGTTGCAAATCCGTTTTATACGGCGCTAGAAACCGGAAAACATTATTTATTAAGAACCGGTAAAACCGACGATACGGCAAAAGTATATGAAATTTGGTTTGACGGTATAACGCCGGCTGTCGGAGCTTCCTTCACGCTGCACGTTAAACCGGCGGAACTTTCACAAGCAGAGTCTTCGGAAACAAAGCCTAAAACCGTAACCGGCTTTAGAGCGGAGTATACGCTAACCGGAAACATAAACGGCGATTACAGCTTTAACTACATTAAGCTTGGTACCGATTCGGCACGGATACTTGATAAAGACCATGACGGCATCCCCCAAAAAAACGAATGGCAGCTCCTCTTTATACGAACCAATGTATACGCCAAAGAAATGGGGGAACTATTGGGAACGGACGGTATTGTCAGTACGTCGTCCATTCTTACCAACTCACCTGCCGGTGTAGAAACAGCGGCTCTTTACGGATGGGACTTCCCCGAAGTAACGGCAATTCCCGATTCGACGTATTTTGCCAAGCAAATCGACGGAGTCGGCAAGGGATTTGCCAATTCTCTAAACGATAATCCCGAAAAGCGCCGGAAAGCGTGGTACTACGGCTTAAGCATGCCGCCGACTTTTTATTTATCGCGCATAACATACATTTTTAAATGGGAGACGGCTTCCCAAACCCATTACGCTAAATTCCGGCCGGGAACCTTTTACGGCTCAAACGGTGAAAAATTTTGCGTAACCTTCCGCTATGCGGTAACCCCGTAATAGGGCGCCTATAAAAGAACCTAGTATCAACTATTAAAAGTATCGCCGTAACCGTATAGCCGAAAAAAATAATATTCCATAAACGATATTACATATTTTCAAAATATATATGGAGAAATTATGAGAAAATTACACTGTTATTCTTTGTTTAAGAGCGCGGCAGCATTATGCTGTATCGGTGCACTTGTCTGTCTGTTTGCGGCTTGCCCTAACGGACAAACACGCAAAAATCAAGCCACTGTTATCGTTAACGTACTGGATTCGGTAGGAGGGGTTCCCATTACGGAACCGGCCGCGCTTACCGTATATAAGGTCGGTACGGAGCGTTCATTGTATAGCCAAGTGCAGGTTATCAATGGGACAGCCCAGCTCTCCCTTCAAAAAAATGAACGGTATGATTTCAGTTTGAGCGGAACGGAAAACGGGCGTGCAGCTTCCGCCATTGAAAACTATTGGATTAGAAGTGCGGATATACAAACCGTTACGATGATTCAGCGCATGATTCAAAAAGGCGCACGCCCCGAAGCACCGTCAATCCAATCCGTTACACTAAACGGCAAGTCGTTCGAGGACGGCGGCGTCTGGGCGGGGGCAGCCGGTCAAACAATGAAGCTGCAAATCGTATTCAAAGCACCTTCGCGGGCGATTCAAGCGAGGTCGACCGACACAAACTTCGGCTGTGCCATCGGAGTCGGAACGGCGCCTTCCTTCTACAACAACATTGCCACCGCTTCACCGGACTGCGAGCGCAACGCGGACGGAAGCTGGAAATGCACTGCAAACTTTGCACTCCAAAAGATTTCTTTTCCCGATGAATTTAACAATTTTATTATTACCGCGTATGATGTTGCCGGTAACCGTGTAGAACGGCATATCAATTCAATTCAGTTTAAAGAACGCCGACCGGCTTTAAAAACAATAGAAGGGGCTTCGATTCAAGAGTTTAGAGTTGAAATGCGCCGCTACCCTCACTCGTTAAAGATTTTTAATACGCAACAGCAATCGGAACTGCGGCCGCGCAGTATTTCTCCCCACAACGGAGAAAGCACTTCATACGAAGTGCTGCTGTGGTTTCAAATTAAAGATCTCGCATCGCAGGATTTACCTATTAGAGGCTTTGATATATACCGGCGCGTACAGGGACAATCCGCATGGACGCTCGTAGGCCGCAAGCAATACGCAGCCGATTACACAGGCGAACAGGACTCCCGGTATTCCACATACATGGGATTTCACAACGGCTACGATACCGACCCGTCGCTTGAGGAAGGAGTAACCTACGAATATAAAGTAGAGCCTTTTACCGACGGAACTCATCGTCTCGCTTCTCCTACTGCAACTGCACGGCTGCTACCGGCCTCTACCATAGAGTTAATAAACCCTGCGGATAACGGCGTTGTAAAAAAGTCGGAACTGGATAAGCTCAGCTTTTCCTTTAGAATAACCAATCCTGCTATCTGGGATAACCGGTTGGCTGATTCATTTATGTTCGGATTGCTTGTTACCGACAAAACTTCAAGCGAAAATGTAATATTTGCCGGAAAAATAAGCGTGTACCTAAAACGATCGGCCGGAAGGAGATTAGGACTGCAATATGCCGTATCGGGGAATCCGAAAGAATACTCCTTTGCAGAATTACAAGAACGAGGCTATATCCCGGCAGATGCTACAGAAGATGATTTTATTTCGTACAGCAACGGCATCGTAACGATTAAGCCCCGATACCTCACAACAGCCGGATTCAATCATCCGTTATTCAGAGATGCAGCGTTTAAAACAGGCTATACCTATAGCTGGGACATTCTCGATTGGGGGAAAGATGCAAAAGAGATTCTTGATAACGAACCGGCAGAATTTACAGCAGTGTGGCAGAGTAAAGATATAGAAGGCCATGAAATCCCCTATCCTACCGAACCGCTCAGTTCAAGCGAAAGCTTTGTAAGCCATCTTAGATATCCGGGCAGTTTAAACGGACAGTGTTATTTTAAAGTAATAGACGAATAAAGAGGGATGAGATTTATGATCAAACAAAAAAAATTCCGTTTTACGCTATTTTTTATAACGTCAGCACTTGCCGCAGTGTTTGCAGGCTGTGCTATGGGCTTTGTCAATAACAGTGCAAAATCAGACGGAACAGGTAGTGTGCATGGCACAGCGGATTCCAACACAGTGTTCAATTCCGAATGGATTATCAGCCAACAGGAGCGGCACGATAAAGGTACTGTTGTTCGGGAAGGATACTCGATCGTCAAGACCGTGAACTCCTTTAATCCGGATAGTTTTACGGCCTTAAACGGCAGCGTTGCCGCAGCCCAAGACTTACACGACGGATACCTGTACTTCTTAATAAAAACCGAATCCGACGCCGCACAGTTCCGTACGGCAGTGCGTACGCTTGAAGGAGTACTCTATGCACAGCCCGACTATCACTATGACGCGCCTGCGGCAATGGTTGATAACACTGCCCGCCCGCCGGTTAGGAACCGCGGAGCAGCCGGCAAAGGGACTTTGGGTACAGCTGACGGCAATCTTGATAACGACCCCAAAGCAGCCCTTGCCGATTGGGGTTTAACCGCAACCGGCGCCCTTGAAGCGTTTAAACGCTATGATGCGAAATATCCGGTACTTGCAGCCATTATCGACACCGGCGTAAACAGCTTACACGAAGATTTTTATGATAAAAACAACAAATCCATTATTCTTTATGCAAAATCTTCGCTGCATAGAGGAGACGTCACACAATATACTAACCCCATACCCATATCGCTCGATGAAAACTGGGATAACCACGGCCACGGAACCCACTGTTCGGGAACCATCGCAGCCGTCGGAAATAACGGTATAGGAATTTGCGGCGTTTCCCACGCGAACACCAAACTTATCACATACCGCGGCTTGGATGCATCGGGAGGAGATACCTATGCAACCTATTCGTGCCTCGGAGACCTCGCCGAAATAATTACCGAGCTGCGTAAAGAGCCCGGCTCGCGCAATTCCGCAGTTTTTGCGGGGTTACCGCCGGATGTCATCAATTATCCTCAGCTGAGACAAAAAACGGTTCCCGTTAATTTATCGCTTGGAGGTCCTGCAGGACACCCATACGAAGTGGAGATGATGAATAAAGCATTGGCAGCGGGGGTATTACCGGTTATCGCCATGGGTAACGACGGAAAAACGCTCGCCGAATATCCGGCAGCACTGCAGGGAATTCTAGCCGTAGGAGCCACTACGATGGATGACACGCGCGCTGCATTCAGTAACGGCGGAACTTGGATGAGCGTGTGCGCCCCCGGAGAAAGCATTTACAGCTGCGGCAACGGCGGGCAGAACTGGGCGAATTCTCATTCACCCGATATAAAATCAAGCTACAGATGGATGAGCGGAACATCGATGGCAACCCCGTTTGTAACGGGCGTAGTTACCTATCTTTTATCGATTAATCCCGATCTCAGTCCATACCAGACTAAGGCGCTTCTTGAAAATACCGCCGATAAGATAGATCGGGGCTCACCCTACGGACAATATGATTCGCGCGGTTTTTCAAAATGGTACGGCTATGGGCGGGTAAATGTACTAAAGGCGGCGGAAGCATTAGTTACCGGAAGCAACATCCCTGCCGAAGGAAGCGTATACAGTGAAAAGGCGGTAATAATAACGCTGAAGAAAGCAGGTGCTGCTCAAACAAAGACTCCGGTATGGCTGTACGAAAAGGCAACGGGTATTTGTGCAGCGGTCGGCCTTACCGACGAAACTAACGGAATTGTCCGTTTTTACGGCTTGCGCACCGGTCTTGAGTATGAAATAGGCGTTAACGATGCCGGCACATACAAAACATACATCGTTACCGCTACAAACGATTCCGATATCGACTATACATTTTTATTGTAAAAAACTTTAAAATCAGTTTAATTAAAAATTATAAACTGTTCCGGCAAAAAGCCTCTGAAAGTTATATAAGGGAACGGGGATGTCCTGAAAGTAACCAACTTTTGGGACATCCCCGTTTTCATCTATTGATAACACGTGTCATACGTATTATATAGATATGAAAGACAAAGACCTTTTAAAATTATTATTAAAGGACGGTTGGGAATTAATATCGGTGAAAGACAGCCACCACAAAATTACAAAAGGCGGAAAAACTGAAATTATCCCAGTACACACGATAAGGACATCAAAAGAGGGCTTTTGTCTGCCATATTGTGCAAAAAATTAGATCTGGCACTGTAGTGCGGCTTGCAACAAGTGTTTGCCCTCATCATCCTCTACCTACAAAACAAAAGCCCGCTGCTATGCAGCGGGCTTTTGTTTTGTGTTTTATTTATTTTTAATCAATCGGCTTACTGTGCAGCTTTTAAATTAATTGTGCAATTATTTCCAAATGCTGCCGTTTCAAAATCAGTTACCGTATCGTAATACAGAAGAGTATCCTTACCGAATATTTTCTCATGTATGTATACGTCTATTCTGCACTTACGTCCTACCGGTATGCCGCACAGCGGTATATCCGTCGGGAAGCTTATTCCGCTCACCGGAAGTTCATTGCTTACAAAGACTACATCCTCTTGTTTAGCCCACCACGCGTCATCAACTGCAACAATACTCATCGTTGCGTTCGCAGGAATGGTAAATTCCGACTTAATTGTTACCTTAACGGTCGCAGTAGGTACCGCATTTCCCGTTATGGTAACCGGTACACGTGTTACGCCGACAGCAAGCCCTTGAATATTGAAGGCTCCGGCCTTTATGTCTCTAAGTCCGTTCGGAAGCTCTTTTAATGCATCTAAAGGTAAAACGGCTTTAAATGTAGTCGATCCGGTTAACTCTGCCTGTACCCATTTTCCTCCTTTTTCCATTTGAATAGGTAAGCCGGAAGAACCTACCCATATATCAGAAACGTAGCCGGAAGGATTGGTAAATGAACCGGTTACCGTTAACCCTTCTGACGGTAAATTGCTCAGATCGATCGTTTGTCCTTCCACAATATTCTCGATTTTTATCGTTGTTGCGGGCAGCGATGTAGGTTTAATAGTATATTCTTTTCTATCACCATTTTGCGCAATAACCGGAATTTTTATTTCTTTATCAAACGGTGCAAAAAAAGCGTTTGTCAGACTTCCCTGCCAACCGTCAATGTACGCTTTTTGACTTTCCGGTGTCGCCGTTACTCTAATTTCCGTAACACCGAAGGGCAACGTTACCGTATAATCCGTTTTTGTAGATACAAATGTTTCGTTCAATTTAATTTCATAAAATTTATAGCCGTTTCCGTAATACTGAACTTTAAGATCGGTAAGCGAATTTTTCGCTTCGGCGTTCGTATCTACTTTTTTTATCCACAACGTATAGACATTCGGAGAGTATTTGTCAACTACCAATACATCTGACAGAAGGATTATCTGCACGAAGACATACCCCGGTGACGTCGGCATCTCCTTTGTTAAATCGATTGTTTCCGAGCCGTTAAAGTCCTTTGCGGCATCTTGATTGATTTTAATTTTCATCTTGGTAGTGCCGGGAACTTCCGGTACTGCGGTTATCGTTGTGCTGGGAAGATCTTTAGACACCGTCGCGTCAAAGTTTTTGGTTCCAAACACTCCGGATTTTTTATACTCGTTAAACGGAGCCGTATAAAAGTCACTTAAGCCAGTACCCGTAAATGTTTTCAGTACAAAACTGCCTGCTGGTCTATTCGCTTTAACGGTATAGGTTTTCGTGGTAAGTGCGTTTGCCGCAGTAACGGTAATAACAAAAGTGTTCTCGCCGGCTTTTAACGGTGTAAACTTTGTGCTTTTACCGGACTCTAAAAGAAGAGAAGCACCGCCATTTGCAGAAACAGTCATGGCAGCATTTGCTTCACCGGGTGTTGCAGTAATATAAAACTCATTGCAATACGCATTCATTGTGCACGTATAGGTATCCGTTGCCGGATTGAATGCAGCGGCTGCATCGATGAACGTTTGCGGAATTCCTCCAAATTTACTTTCCAATGTCAATGAACCGAGTGTAGCGTCGGAAGAAGCGTTGGCTGGCGCTTTTTTTACGGTTAGCGTATATTCATAGGTATTGGTAGAATTATCCGCTTGCACTGTCGTTACTTTTATTACATTATTGCCTTCCTGCAGCGCATGTATTTCCCCGCCCACAATTGTCGGATTAATACCGGTATCTGCCGAAGCCTCTACTTTTATTCTATTGACGGTTGCCGGAACCGCAATCGTATAGGAAGAGTTGTATTTCTGAAAGCGCGGTGAAAGCGCAAACACTTGGCTTTCATCATCCGCATTTTTTACCGTAATGCCGGTAAGTACGGGATCTTTCGGGGTAAGTGCAGGATCGAGGTAATGAATAGTTATCTTCTCCTGTTCTTCAACACCGTTATGTACAACTTGCACCGTTAGTGTTTTTTCTGTTTCCTTATCGCCGAAGTCTACATCTACCGTTTTTGTTTCAGCACCGTCGATTTTTACGGTGTCTGCAGTATCAAATGTTTCCACCTGCACTTTTGCTTTTTTCGTTCCCACACTTGCAACATAGCCGGCATTGCCCGAATAACTTACCCGAGCTTCGTTACCATTATTGTCGGTAACGGTGATTTTATTCAGTGCACCTTTATAATACCGGAGCGTTAGGGAATGGGTTTGTTTAGCATCGTTATAGCTAATAACGACAGTAACCGTTTTGCTTTCTCCATGCGTGGAAAATGTCAATTCTTTTTGTTTTGTGTTTTCACCGTCTATCAACACCTCCGCATTAAACGGTTGAACGGTTACAGTAAGTGTCGCCTTATCGGTCTTTACCGTTGCGCTGTGTGCGGTGCCGTCATCGGTAAGGCTGCATGCATTACCTTCCGCATCCGTCACGGCAAATCCTGCGGTTATGGTTGCCGATCCGTTGCCGGAAGTACCGACATTGGGATTACAACCGGCGATAATAATAATAGTTAAAAAAAGAAAAATAGTACAAAAATATTTTTGTAAACTTTTCATATAAACTCCTTGTTCCATTCCGTTGTCCGGAAACGGAACGATTAAAAGATTAATTCCGCCATAAGGCGGTATACGAATACGCAGGGCATCCTTTCGGTATGCTTCCGCTATTGTTTTACTCCTGCATTCATTGCCGACGACATCGAATTATGCGAGCCTTCAGGTATTGTAGGAAATGTCTTCCGTGTTGCTGCCGTATCGTATTCAACATGGAAATGGATATATACTTTCCCGTCTTTTTTATAGATAAAACCTTTAATGGAGGTCTGTGAAGGCACAGTACGAGGCTCATCGCTGCGTTTAGGATAAAACGATAGGGAACCGTTTTTACCCTCAAACGAAAAAGACTTTCCATCCGATGCAGGCGTAAGAGTAAACTCAGTATCGGACAAGGCTGTTTTTTCAAATTCATAGCCGATATCTACCGGCATATTTTCATATGCCGTTTTTTCGGCTCTAAAAAATAAATTATTACCGACAGATGTTCTGCCGAGTCTAATTTTTTCCGTATACGGTCCATATTGCTTCCCGTCCATTTGTACATACGTAGAACCTTGGTATCTTCCAAGGACATCGGCTTCGGAAATCTCTTCCAGCTCCGCAGCAGGCGGCAGCTTTCCTTCATCCGGCTCAAACTGGTCGGTACGATTAGGGGTATTTCCCATGCCGCATGCCGAAAGCCCAACAACAAGCGCTAAGAGAGCGAGTACAGCAAGGATTCCTCCTGCATAGGCCTTAGCCTGAAAGCGCTTAAAAAACCGGAATTTTTGTTTCATAATTCCACTCCTTCATTTTTCTTTTTCCTTATCCTTCAAGCCGGTACTCCAGCGTAACCGTCAGCTCAATTTGTTCCGGCGCGGAATCTCCCAACGGAAACGGAGCTGCGGCGCGGACGCTTGCAAGTGCCGCCTCATTTAAGAACTTATAGGGACAGGGGCTGATAATATCCGCTCTGACAAGCTGCCCCGAACCGAGCACAAGAACACTCAGGGTAACGGTACCCTCCTGATTATGTTTGCGTGCGGCCTTGGGGTATATCTTTTTTGCCGCTATCCGCTGCAGAATAATAGCCCTTGCATCAGCAACAGAAAGACCGCCTTGACCGGCTGTACCGGCAGCAAATTCTTCCTGCGCAGTCTCCGATGCGGCCGCAGCCGAATCGAGCTCGGCGGCTTCCGTTTCCGCAGCCGGTTCAGGTTGTTCTTCTTGAATTTCCTGCGGGGTTGCTATTTTTTCCGGCGCCGGCGTCTGTTTTTTTTCCGCAGGTTTCCGTACCTGCTGCTTTTGCGGTGCGCGGGGGGCTGCCGGTGCAGGCAGCGGGGGACTCTGCATTACAAATTGAGTTTGTCCCGGCGCCGGCATATCAAACGAAAAGTGTAAAAATGCGGCGGATATAACGATAAAATGCAAAACAGCAGCCGCCGCAAAAACTGCAACGGAGGCAATACCGTTAGTTTTGCGGATAATCATGTTTTACCGCCGCATTCCGTATGCCGCTCTTGTTCAACACATCCATAACCGCAACAAATTGTTTAAACGCTAAATCTTTATCACAGGATAGAAATGCCCCCGCATTGGGATTTTCCGCCGTTCGTTTTTTTAGAAATGTTTCCAATTCGGTTAAATCATAGCGCTGCATACCGATATATACTTCCCCATCTTTATTTACGATAATCTCTATATTTTTTTCGCGGACCGGAGCACCGGATTCGGCTTCCGGCAGGGCGACTTTCATTACCGGTTTTTCAAAAGTAGAGCCGATCATAAAAAAGATGAGCAGAATAAAAACGACATCAATCAATGACGTAATATTAATTTCAGCCTTCCGGCGCTCCGGTTTAAACCGTTTCATTACAGTTCTCCGCGCCCCCGGACGGCAGATTGGAACTCACGTGCGCCGCATGAAATTCGTTCAATACGGAAATCAGCTGTTCCATATCGCGAACTCTCCGCGTACTTACCCAATCGAACAATTCATATACGGCAAAAGAAAAAATCGCGGTTACCAATCCGGTTGCGGTTGTAATCATTGCTTCCCAAATACCGCCCGATAGCACTGCAATATCCACACTGCCGCCTAAAGCCGCAATTTTTTGGAATGCAGCCATCAAGCCGGTAACGGTTCCCAGCAATCCAAGCAGCGGGGCAACGGCTGCAATACGCGAAAGCAAAATAAACCCGCGTTCCTGCACGGCTATCAACCCCTGTACGGTACGCTCAAAGGCTTCCTCAAGCATTCCCGCTTGGGCAAATCGATACTCAAAAAAGACCTCACCGACACTTCCAATGCATGAGTTATGCAATTCTTTCCTTTTAAAGATATCTGCCGGAAGTTCTTTTTTATTTAAAAAAGCGGTTTCGCATTCTTTTAGAACAGCATAAAAAATTTTCCGTTTATACCGTGTCGTTATATAATATACAAGCCGCTCTGCCGCTGCAGCAAGCGCGATAATATAGAGCAGTAAAATAACATAATTTACTGTTTTGCCTTTTTGCATTAAATCGATAAAATAAAATAGTCCGTCCACGATTGATCCCGCCCCTTAATGTAACCAGGGGATTACTTATTTTCAATGGGCGCAATATTACTGAAAAATATTTCATTTGTCAAGAAAATTTCCTTCAAAAAAACGGAAAATCGGCAGCCCTTGACCTA
>ERZ773009.2031-NODE-2031-length-13295-cov-4.844940_pt1 | contig 13295 bp, 14 predicted proteins | sample MGYA00580663_ERZ773009 | MGnify/ENA primary metagenome ERZ773009 (study PRJEB29015, sample SAMEA2737969) | human oral metagenome | biome: human oral; feature: human-associated habitat; material: dental | place: China | collected 2026 ... | reverse complement strand
AGCGGGTTACAACTTCGTAAACTGCCCGAAGACATCGAAACAATCTGCCGAGATGGGGCTAAAATTCGGACACAACGAGGTGTGCTATCCCGCGACTCTCGTTCTCGGCGACCTCATAGCAGAGATACAAACCGGACGTTACAACATCGAAGACCTTGCGGTAGCTATTACCCAGACGGGCGGGCAATGCCGAGCTACGAACTATCTGTCGTTCATCAAAACTGGGCTTAAAAATGCAGGATACGGACAAATCCCCGTAATATCGGTATCGGTCGGCGGCGTACATCAGAACGAGCAACCGGGATTTAAACTACCGATATTCAGAATTTTACCGCTGGTCATAAATGCTTTTTTGTTTGGCGATTCGTTGAATCAGATATTTGCGTCGGCGGTTGCAAGAGAGCGTATCAAGGGACAATCGGAACGTCTATTCGACAAATATATGCAGCTTGCCGTCTCTCTGATAGAGAAGAGGGAACACAAAAAATTGCTACCGTTGCTACAAAGCGCTGTAGCAGAATTCGATACCATCGATATCGTAGAAGACAGGAAAATAGAGAAGATAGGACTTATAGGCGAAATTTTCGTCAAATACAACAACTACGGACAGGCAAACATAACGCGCTGGCTTCGCGAACAGGGGTTCGAGGTAATAGCTCCTCCGATGATACACTTCTTCACACAGACATTTGTAAATCAAGAGATAAATATAAAAAACGGACTAAGCAAATTCAACTTTTTACAAAAAGTACTACTGCTGTTTTTTCAGCGATTGTTCGATAAAAAAATGGCGAATATTCGAGCAATACTTACAAAATCGAAGTTTTATACTCCTCACAAATCGGTTTTCGAGATAGCCAAATATGCCAAAGATATCATAGACTTATCGAATCAGTTCGGCGAGGGGTGGCTCATAGCGGGCGATATAGCCAATTTTTCGCGCGAAGGCATAAACCGAGTCGTCTGTGTACAACCGTTTGGATGTATAGCCAATCATATAGTAGCCAAAGGTATAGAGCGACGCATCAAAGAGTTTTATCCCGATATGAATCTGCTTTTTCTCGATATAGATGGCGGTATGGCGGAAGTAAATCTGCAAAACAGGCTCAAATTCCTGATAAACTGACTGCTAAATATTTACCTTATTGCCCATATCGAGCTTGATAAAGATAAATAGCAGTATCGTAAAGGCAAGCAACGACGAACCGCCGTATGAGAAAAACGGCAAAGGTATCCCGATGACAGGCACTATTCCCACGACCATACCTATATTGATGATAACGTGGAAGATAAATATCCCCGCCACCGAATAGCCGTAAACACGTGCAAAGATATTGGACTGTCGCTCACTCAGAAACAAGATGCGATAAATAAAGATAAAAAACATCGATACCACTACGATACTGCCGACAAAGCCCCACTCCTCGGCAATGGTACAGAATATGAAGTCGGTATCTTGCTCGGGCACAAACTTTAGCTTTGTCTGTGTCCCTTTCAGAAATCCTTTGCCCCAAAGTCCGCCCGACGAAATGGCTATCTTCGACTGATTGGTATTCCACTCGGCACCTTTAGGGTCTTCTTTGAGCCCCAATAGTGTCTCGATACGTATCTTCTGATGAGGCTCTAAAACTTTCTCGAATATAAATTCGGTTGAAAATGAGTATACTATAAATGATATTATAAAAACTGCTATAAGCAGATAAATTTTTCTGCCCGAATCGATAAATACCTTTACAAGCAGCCCCAACATCAAAAGAGCGGCTAATAGAGCTACATACAGTAAATCTATTTTTATCAAAAAGATATTCAGCACTATAGCTATAGCATATAGTCCCAAGACAATACCCAATATATGTATTATCCTTATTTTCGTGTTGTGTAGGGCATATAGTTCGTAGATAATCGCTGCTATCAACAGTATTATATTGGTAGAAATGAGTTTACCCAGATGCTCAGTATAGAATATTTCGGTATCGCTTGCAAAACGTATGGTAATAATAAAAACGACAACCGACAGAAAGCCAACCAATATCACCATAGGCGAAAGTCCTTCGCGGTAGAGCATCAGCATAAAAGCCAAGAATACCAATGCAGACCCCGCCTCTTTCTGTAACAGTATGATAACCATAGGCAAGGCTATTATAAGTATGGTTACCAATATTTTTCGTCTGACCGAAATAGTATAAAGATTCTGTAAACTATAGAAATATGCTATCGCTAAGGCAGTGGCAAACTTGGCAAATTCTGCGGGTTGTATCGAAAACCCTCCCACCACGAGCCACGAATGAGAACCCTTGATGTTTGGAGCGACGAAGAGCGTAACTATAAGCAACACTACTACAGCTGCATATATAATATACGACCAAGTATAGAAAAACAGAGATCTGGTATTGAGTATTACGATAGCAGCCACGACACTGATACAAATCCATATAAACTGCATACCCGAGCGGTAATCTATATCGAATATGGAGGTCTGGCTTTTTACATAACTTGCCTCATATACGCATACCCAACCCAATATCAGGAATATGGCATACAATATTAACAAAGGTTTGTCGATACGCCTGAAAAAAGAGTTTTGCATACAGATATACAGCTGGAAATGAGAAGGCTACTTTCTGTTTCTAAAAAACGATAATGCTATTTTGGCTACCGATATAAATATGGGAGTCCACGAAATACACCTCGACAAAGGCTTAAATATCATCGATATGACACCTATCGGATGCGAAAACTTCTCTATTCTGCTAAGTACTGCAGACTTGTATATGTCTCGTGTTATTATCAGATTGCGGCGTTGACGTTGCAGGTCTTCGAGCGATTCTATCGGTTGGTTCAGACTCATTGTTGTGAGGTATTGTTGTTATGCTTTTTTTCGTTATCCGCAGTCTTATCTATAAGATTATCATTGGATTGGAAAAGCAGTTTATATACTTTTTTGATAAAGAAATTCAAAAACAGTCGTTCGCTAAAAGCGATTATCATAATAGACAATGCGATGAACAGCACTATCATTATTATAGTAGCCCAGAATACCGAGTCGGTAATCTGATTGAACAGATTGAAAAGCATCACCGAAAAATAGGCGATAGCGACGGTGGCCATTATCGCCGCCAAGACGATGCCTATAACGAAAGTCATCAACTTGGAGATTTTCTCTAATAGATTTATTTTCAGTATATCAACCTCTACTTTGATATAATCTTTCACCTCTTCGATAAATGGTTTGTTGTCTTCGGCCATGGTTATATTTTTTCAGTTGTTGTTTTTTACAAAAACGATAAACTGCTACCTCAGTGGCAGCAATTTATCATTCGATTCACTAAGCCTCTTGGTGCGAGATTTTATTTACAACGCTTGCCTTAAGGTCTTGCAACTTCTCTTGCAGGTCGTTGTACTGATCTTCGCCCAAGCCCGATTTGATACCGCTTTTTATCTTATCTGCGATATATTCACGAGTCTCTTCTCCGCTTCTGGGAGCCAGTAGCAATGCTGCTACACCACCGGCGATTACTCCGCCTAAAAATGCCAATAAAGTGTTTTTATTCATATCATTATATTATTAAAATGTTTATACCGATAGCAAAGATATACAAATATCAAGCGACAAACAACTTTTCGAACGTTTTTAACACAATATCTACCGCTCCCTCCACACCTAATAGCGATGTATTTAGGCATATATCGTACGACGAGGCTTGTCCCCATATTTTATTGGTATAGAAGTTGTAGTACGCAGAGCGTTTCTTATCGGTATTCTCTACTTTTTTCATAGCGCTATCGTGCGAAATATTAAGCGTTTGCGAGATATTGGCAATCCTATCGTCCAATTCGGCACAGACAAAGATACGAAGAGTTTTCGGGTGCTGTCGCAATATGTAGTCGGCACACCGCCCCACGAATATACAACTCTCTCTCTTCGATATGTCTCGTATCGTATCGCTTTGAATTTGAAAAAGATTCTCGTTGTGGATGAAATTGTCGTTGTTGCTCCAGACAGACCTAAGTGCCTTCTGTAGAAAGCTATAACTTTCCTTCTCGTCGGCGTGCTCGAAGACGTCGCTACAAAGTCCGCTCTGACGAGCCGCTATGGAGAGTAAATTCTTGTCGTACAGAGGTATATGCAACTTCTCCGATAGCCTTTTGCCTATAGTAAGCCCATTACTGCCTATCTCTCTGCCTATGGTGATGATTGGATATTCCATCGAGTCGTTGATTTTTTCTGCAAAATTAATACTTTACGACAATAATAACACTCCGAGATAAGCTGATATTAGCATTAGTCGAACAATAACTTCTCGAATGCTTTTCGTGGATTCCCACGATAATACACCTCCCCGCAATAGACATAGCCGAGTTTTTCGAATATATGCAACATAGCCGTATTGTCGTAGTTTGTGTCTACTCTTATACTGTATATACTATTGGCAAGGCTAATCTCTTCGACTTTCAGAAGCATAGTATAACCCAATCCCTTACCTTTTGCCTGTGAGCTCACTGCCATTCTGTGTACAGTAGTATATGGTCTATTGCTAAGCCAACAGCCCTCTATATCGTCATATGCAGGCTCTCCGTCTAGTACAACAGCCATATATCCGCATACTTCGTCGTTACATAAGAGCAAATATCCTTTTCTGTCTACAATATCCAATCTTATGGTATCAATATCAGGGTAACCATCTTGCCACTGACTGCTACCTTCTCTACGGCGTACTTCTTTGGCAAATGTGATAATCTCCCAAATAGTAGATAAATCCGACTCATTTGCCGTTCGAAAAACAATATTATTATGAGTATTCATCTGCATGTGTTACAATGAATTGATACAAAAACCTTGTGTATATATCAGTTACATCGTATAAAAAGTATGCTATAATACAGCAACAGTACCTCTCTTGCAAAAGTACTAATACTTTTGAACATATATATATTATAAAAGTATTATCTTTGGCAAATGTTATTATCTGCCTTTTCAAAAGCAATGGGAATATTATACCTCATACCGAATACTCTCGGACAAAGCAATATCGACAACGTACTACCTTCGTATAATATAAGCGTAGCAAAAAATCTACGGCATTTCATCGTGGAAAACGTACGCTCGGCACGCCGATTTCTGAAAATGTTAGACAGAGATATCGTCATCGGCGACCTCAGTTTCTGTGAACTCAACCGACATACTCCCCCCGACCGTATCGCCGAACTGCTACTACCTATATACGAAGGACATTCAATGGGTATAATCTCCGAGGCAGGCTGCCCTGCAATAGCCGACCCGGGAGCTGACGTCGTAGCCATAGCCCAACGAAAGAATATACGTGTAGTCCCCCTCGTAGGAGCCTCTTCAATAATACTATCTCTGATGGCAAGCGGTTTCAACGGACAGTCGTTCGCTTTCGTCGGCTATCTGCCGATAGATAAGAAAGCACGCATACAACGTCTCAAACAACTCGAATCTCGTGCCTCGTCTGAACGGCAGACTCAGATATTTATCGAGACACCATATCGCAACAACCAACTCGTACAAGATATGGTGGCTACCCTCAAACCCGATACATTACTTTGTATCGCCTCCGAACTTACGACAGACACCGAGTCTGTGAAGACACTTCCTATCGCCGAATGGGCAAAGCAACAAATAGATATAAACAAACGAAATACCATATTTCTCATCTATCGATGACTACTCTCCACGGAGAATAAGAAAAGGCTGAGAGCAATCGATGCCTTCAGCCTTTCTCGTGTTTTTTATACCTTAAACCTATAAGGTTGCTTATATAGTCGGGTATTACTTCTCTAATTCCTTGATAAGCTTTGCTATACGCGATACTTCTGCTTGATTGTCTTCTTTGTTGGCTATACGGCGCAGGAGTTTCAGAGCTTCAACGTCTTTAGAGTTTATCTCCAATGCTTTATTGAGAGTCTGCTTTGCATTCTCAAGATATTGTTTTGCTTGTGATTTGGTCTTTGCAGCCTCTGCCTTGTTGGCCATATTAGATGCGACACTCTCGATATTTGTGGCCTGAGAGATAAGGAATTCGCTCTTGTTTATATAGAAAATCGATTTTGTCGGGTCCATCTGTATTGCCTTATCGTAGTCGCGTAGAGCGGCTTCGCCATTACCCAACGAGCGATTTACCTGTCCTCTGATAGTGTAATATTCGGCATTCGACGGATTGCGTTCGATAGCTTTGCTGAGCAGATTGAGGGCTTCTTTCTGCTTATTCTGTTCGAGGTAGATATTGATAGTCAGTCCGAGAAATACTACTTGCGACGGGAAACGGTCGATACCCTCATTGAGTATTCTGAGCATATTGGCACTATCTTTTCTTTCCAGATACAGATTGTAGAGGTACTGATATATTTCACTCTCTTTATGTCCATTGTTTTTGATAGATTCAAATAGAGCTATAGCCTCATCGTTTTTACCTGCAAGCGAGGTATATATACCCAAGTAATATTTTATCTTGTAGTATGTAGTATCTTTTGTCGGTTTCGGGGCTTCGGCTGTTCCTTTGTAGTCTTTCATAAAAGGCAGGTCTACTATATCAAGGTGCTTTTTGAATGCCACTATCGCTTGATTGTAGTCTTCGTACTCAGCCTGTTTTAGTCCGTAGTTGAATATCAAAAATGTTTTGTAATACCAAGCAAGTGTTTCCGATAGCTTTTTTGTATACTTATTTGATATCTTTCCCTTAGCGTTAGGCTTTGTTTCGAGCTCCGCACACTTTACAAAGTAATCGTAGGCTTTGAAAGCAGCTTCTTGTTTCACCTCTTCGTCCGAAGACTGTGCCATAGCAAGTTTTTCGTTTTCCCACGCTATCTTTCTATCTTGAATATGACCCGCAACCCACCAAGTATAAGGGTCTTCGGCTGTAGTGGGGTCTGTAAGAGCAGGTTCGATTTGTTCTTCGGCTGCATAGAAATCGGGATTTTCGTAAGCCTCCGAGAGTCGATACGCTTTTTTCACATTTTTCACTTGAGCAGATGCCACTGTGGCAAGTATTACGCTCATTAGCAACATTACAAAGATTTTTTTCATTGATAATTATGTGTTTAGTTGTTGATATTGTCTTTTATACCAATCTCATTATTGGTTGTTTTTTTATTTATTCGAATATTTCATTCATTAGAGTTATCGACTTCGGTGCTGTCGTCTACAGTATTATCTATATCTACAGCCTCCTCTTCGGTATCTGCATCTACCTTACATACGGCAGCTATCTCGTCGTTACGTTTTTCGAGGTTGATAAGGCGAACACCTTGTGTAGCTCTACCCATGACACGAATATCGGAAACGTGCATACGGATAGTCATACCGCTCTTGTTGATAATCATTATATCGTTGCTATCGTCAACAAGTTTTATCGACACAAGTTTGCCTGTCTTTTCGGTGATATTCATAGTCTTTACGCCCTTACCACCACGTTTTGTAACACGATATATGGCTATCGGCTTGCCCTCTTCGTCAAGTTTGACCTCTCCGTTTTCGTCGAGTTCGTCGAGTTGCGAACGTTTTCCATAGCCCTTTTCCGATACCACGAGTATCGTCTCTTTTTTATCTGCAACAGCTACCATACCTACGACTTCGTCTCCACTATCGGGTTCGAGCGCCATAGCAATTACACCTGTGGCGTTACGCCCCATATTACGCACGTCGGATTCGTGGAAGCGAATAGCCCGTCCTTCGCGGTTGGCAATGACTATCTGGCTGTTACCATCTGTCAGACGTACCTGTATCACTTGGTCGTCTTCTCTTATGGTGATGGCATTTACCCCATTTTGTCGAGGACGCGAATACGCCTCCAAGCAGGTCTTTTTGATAATACCATTCTTGGTACAGAATACCAAATAGTGTTTGCTATTGTATTCGGGGTCTTGCAGATTTTTTACACGTATAAACGCATTTATCTTATCGTCGGGCTCTATATTCAACATATTCTGTATCGCCCTGCCCTTGCTTATCTTGCTTCCTTCGGGTATATCGTAGACTCTCATCCAATAGCATTTGCCTTTTTGGGTGAAAAACAACATATAGTTGTGCATTGAGGCGGGATAAATATCTTCGATGAAGTCTTTGTCTTTTGTAGCGCCTCCTTTGGAGCCTACGCCGCCTCGATTCTGAGCCTTAAACTCGGCAAGCGGAGTACGTTTGATATATCCCTCGTGCGAAATGGTGATAATCATCTGGTCGTCGGCATAGAAGTCTTCGGGGTTCATCTCTTCGCCCGAATATACTATCTCGGTACGACGCGAGTCGCCAAATTTGTTTTTAAGCTCCAACATTTCGTCGATAATAATCTGCATTCGTCTTTCGACTTTTGCCAAAATATCGCGCAAATCTTCTATACGTTTCAAAAGTTCTTCGTACTCCAAACGAAGCTTATCTTGCTCCATAGCAGTGAGTTGGCGAAGTCGGAGCTCTACGACGTAAGCAGCTTGCCGCTCGGTAAGCGAGAAGCGCTCCATAAGGCGTTCCTGTGCCTCCGACGGTGTTTTCGAGTCGCGTATTATACGTATGGCTTCGTCGAGATTATCGAGGATAATCATCAGACCTTCGAGCAATTCGGCTCGCTCGAGTGCCTTTTCCAAATCGTATTCGGTACGACGCACTATCACCTCGTGCCTGTGTTCGACAAAGTTACGTATAAGGTCGATGATATTAAGCAGTTGCGGACGTCCCTTTACAAGAGCTACATTATTTACCGAAAAAGAGCTCTGTAGCTGTGAATACTTATATAACTTATTGAGTATTACATTCGAATTTGCATCGCGTTTTACATCGATTACGATACGCATACCCTGTCTGTCGGACTCGTCGTTGATGTTCGATATGCCTTCTATGCGTTTTTCTTCGGCAAGCGCCGCTATCGACTTGATAAGTTCAGCACGATTTACCATATACGGTATTTCGGTAACAATTATCTTATCGTGTCCGCTTGCGGTAGTCTCTATTTCACATTTAGAGCGTATTACTATCTTTCCTCTGCCTGTCTCAAATGCTTCGCGTACACCGGCATAGCCGTAGATGATACCGCCGGTAGGGAAGTCGGGAGCTTTTATATATTTTGTTATCTCATCGATAGTAATCTGTGGATCATGAATATAGGCAATAATGGCATCTACCGTCTCCGAAAGATTGTGCGGAGCCATATTGGTAGCCATACCTACGGCTATCCCCGACGAACCATTTACCAGCAGATTGGGTAAGCGAGCCGGCAAAACGATTGGTTCTTTGAGTGTTTCGTCGAAATTGGCTTTGAAGTCGACTGTGTTTTTTTCTATATCGTCGAGCATCTCTTCGGCTATCTTCATCAGACGTGCCTCGGTATAACGCATTGCGGCAGGTTCGTCGCCGTCTATGGAGCCGAAATTACCTTGCCCGTCTACAAGCGGGTAACGCATAGCCCAAGGCTGAGCCATACGAACCAATGTACCGTAGATAGAAGAGTCGCCGTGTGGATGGTACTTACCCATAACCTCACCAACGATACGAGCCGATTTTTTATACGGTTTGTCATTGGTATTACCTAATTCGTTCATTCCGAACAACACACGTCGATGTACGGGTTTAAATCCGTCTCTGACATCGGGCAGAGCACGAGAAACTATTACCGACATCGAATAGTCGATATAAGCCGAACGCATCTGCTCCTCAATATCTACTCTTATAAGCCTTTCTTGTCCTGTCATTTATTCTATAGTTCTTTCTTTTGCTAAAATTTACATGTTAGAGACCACGTGTAGCGTCTCTAAAAAAGAGTGTAAAATTAGCATTTTTTTTTCGATTGACCATAAGATAAATGTAAAATTTTCTTAGTCGGACCATCTCTTTGAATAATATCGAGAGATACAAGCGGCTAAGAAACAAGCTTTATACGTGTTTTTAGGCTATTGCAAGACCGAGACTTCTCGGCTGCCATCTTCTTTGGCTACAATGTTAACGGCGATAGTATCTGTCGGTAAAATATCTTTTATCTTTTCAGCTAAAGAATTGACAGAAATAAATAATTCATTTCCTGTATTTTCATTAAGTTCTTTTTTTTCTAAAATTTCAATATTATTTTTTTTAAGATTTTCTAATATCAAATTTTTTCCAATATCAAAAGCTTTTTTTATTTCATTATTTGTTTTAATTGGACCTGGAATATTCATAGTGAAAGATATAACAGGTTTATTATATTTTTTTATCATTTCATTTTGAATAGCTACTCTCTTTTCACGACAGTTCAAAATTTCATCAATTCCAACTTCTATACCTTGCATAAGAAATCTCCTTTTATTTAATAATGAATTACATTATCTTGTGAACGAATTTTATCTATAACAATCTTTGCTTCATTACTTAAAAAATAATTATAAGTAGTTTCTGGTACAAGATTTTTTAAATCTTCTAAATTTCCATTTTTTATTATTTGTCTAACTGTTGAAGCACTTATGACATTATTAGAATATTTTTTTCTAGGAACTACTACACATTCTATATTATTTTCAGGTAATTTTTTTAACATAGTTTGATTATAGATATTTGTTACCAAGCTATTAGGTTCTTCACCAACATAACGCCTATTAATGTTTAAAACCTTAGCAATTTTAGTAAAAATTTCAATATCTAAATTTGCTTGACTTTCTATTACTGCAACTTCATCTTTTTGAAAATAGCTTGGGAATGTTGCACTACTTATTATATAATCTCCTGTTTCATGATAACAAATATTTTTTAAATGTTTTGTTCCTTCAATAACAAGTTTCTTTCTAACTTCAAAAGGAACTAGACTACTATCATCACTTACTATAAATAGATGCAACACATCATTTTCACTTGAAGCTTTTTCAACTAAATATTGATGTCCTAAGGTAAAAGGGTTGGCATTCATAATAAGAGAAGCTATATTTTTACCGTCTTTAAAATCCTTTTTTAAATTATCTAAATAATCAGAAAAACCTGTTCTTTTATTTTCCATAAATACAATTTGATTTTCTATGTTTACAATTTCAAAAAAACCTAAATCTTTAAAAAATTTCATAGATTTATTTTTAGTATATAGAAATAAATGAGTTAATCCTCTTGAAAATTCATAATCTACAAGATGAGTAACTATTTGATTTAGAAGCCCTTCTCCTTGATGAGAATTATCAACTGCAAGACATCTTAAAGTATTTTTAAAACAACTTCCAGTTGCAACAATATTCATATCATCATCAAACATAGCACAAGTATAATCTAAATTACTATCTTTTCTAATTTGTTCTTTTGATAGTAACTCATCTATTAATTTAAGACTTCTTTTATCATTTGGATATATTTTTGAAATAGTCATTGTTCTTCCTCATTTTCTATTTTGAATAATTTTTATAAACTCTCTAACTTGTGGCAACTTTGACACAGAATTTGAATATAAAAGATAAGTTGAACGAGTAAAAGCTTCTCCATTTTTAAATACCAAAGGTTTAATTTGCCCTTTAAAATTTTTTAAACATATCTCTGGAACTATTGCCCAACCTAGTCCTTGATTTACCATTTCTACACAAGTATTTATATTATCTACATATATTCCCTCTTTTTGTATTTTTAAATTATTTTCTCTTAACCATTGGGTCATTTCTCTTTCAAAGGTTATATCTGTTTTTCTCCCAATATATTGAAATTTCGATAAATCTTTTCCTATGTCTTGGTTATTATAGATAAGACAGATATTTTCTTCTTCAAGTAAAATTTTATTTTCATTCCAAGGAAATTCACCTCTTACAACTGCAATATCAACCTCTCCATTTGCAATTTTTAGAAATATATTTCTACTATGTTCTGTTGTGATATATGTTGTAACATTAGGAAATTTTTTCTTATACTCACTTAAAATTTGAGGTAAATTGTATTGTGAATAATTAATTGAAATACCAGCTTTTAATGTCCCTGAAATAACTGTACTTCCTTCTTTCAAATCTATTTTCATAAGTTCTAATTGTTTTTTTGCCTCTTGGGTATAAAGTAAAACTTTTTCTCCCTCTGATGTAAAATGTATTCCTTGCCTTGAACGAATCATAAGAGTTACTCCAAGTTCTTCTTCAATAGCTATTATTCTTTTTGATAGAGCAGATTGGTTTATATAGAGTAAATCTGCTGCATAAGTTATATTTTTAGTTTTATTTAAAACTTCTAAAATTTCAAAATCTCTTTCAGTCATATCTCACCAACCTATTATTTTTTAATCATAGTTTTAAAAATAAGATTCTACTTTAACTCCATTGTCATACATTTTATTTACTCTATCTATAAGCAAATCAAAATTGCAAACATTATCTCGAATGCAATTACTTTTTTTTATATATTCAATCATTTCAGTTAATTTTTTCCCTTTACCTCCATTTTTTACAGCTGTATTTATTCTTTTTATTTTTGAATCATAAGGATCATTCTCTTTATATTTTACAATTTCATCTCTAAATTCAAACAAAGGTGTATTAGGTTGTGCATCCCATATTGTTATCAACCACATTATTGCATTATAGAGTTGCTTAGCAGTTTTATTCCATTTTTCTACTTTTATTTCCTGAGAGTTACTTTTTTGGTTATCATCCTCTTTAATTGTGCTATCAGTTTTCAAAGGATTAAAAAGTGGTAATCCGGGATGATTAAGTAACTTTAAGAAATCTCTTGCAGCTCCCATTCCACACTGGATAATTTCTTATTTACCATCTCTTTTTCCAACAGCAGTAAAAATATAATATTCATCTTCAATAATTGCTTTAGCATCACTATTTTTTCTTTGATTAGCTAATAGCTTAAGATGAGCTTTTGGTTCAACAATATATTCTGTAATAATTCTTTTTCCAGTTTCATTTCCTCTACAATTCATTTTTAATTCTCCTTTCCATACTTTGCTTAAAACTATATTTTATTTCTTTCTATGAAGTATAATATCTTCACTTTATTTTTATTCCATTTTCCAAATAAATTTTTAATAGTCATTAATAAGATTATATCATTCGATTTTAAAATTTAAAAATAATTTATTCATTCTTTTTTGGAATGAATATTTAAGAGAATATTGCTTTTTACTTTTATTTCAATATTATTTATAATGAGTTAAAAATAAAAGTAATTTTAAAAAAAGGAGTTGTGTATATGGAAATTAAAAAAATTACTCTTGCTGAAACTTTAGAATCTAGTGATGTAAAAGTTACTGTTGAGCCTTCTAATAAAGGTGTATTAGATTGGACTATAAAAGCCAGAGTTGAATGTGCTGTACTTAGAGCTTGTGAAGCTTCTGATAAGAATATTGCTTGGGGAG
>ERZ773009.2026-NODE-2026-length-13311-cov-8.037191_pt1 | contig 13311 bp, 13 predicted proteins | sample MGYA00580663_ERZ773009 | MGnify/ENA primary metagenome ERZ773009 (study PRJEB29015, sample SAMEA2737969) | human oral metagenome | biome: human oral; feature: human-associated habitat; material: dental | place: China | collected 2026 ... | reverse complement strand
TGGTGCCTCCGGCCAACTTCCCCGCCCCCGGTTGGGGGCTTGACTTTCTTTTACCTCCTTTTCTTGTGTCAAGACAAGAAAAGGAGGTCTCAAGGGAAGAAAAGGAGATGTAGAAGCCATCAATCTCATCCCCGCAAGACCGTAATCAATCAGCAATGGCCTCGCGGGGATTTTTTTCATGTCTTCGTGCACGCACATGCATATAAACAGCATCGATTTACCTTCTTCATGCATGCAGGCTAATAGCTTCCATATCTATCATAGATTTTTTCATCCATACATTTATTCGTAGATAATGAGCAGATATAATTCATGTATGCACTAGAATATAGAGGGATTATTATACACAATCACCAGCACGCATATTTTCGCGAAAATCATATATTCTAATCTAATCGCAAGCAGGTATATATAAAAACGAGTATGTACATTATCCCCTCCAAGCAGATTTATATAAAACAGATTCCTCCATCTTATACTGCATACATATACACAGGAAAACAGATCAAACCAATCTTCCTGCTATCATATAAATACATAAACACATCTACACCACTCTTTGTGCACACACAAAAGCCAGAACAACACCCCCGTGAACGATTCGCAGGAAAAAGTAGCGTCTCCACAAACGAAACGGAGCCTTCGAGGGCCGCCGCAAGCGTCTCCGAAAGCTCCGTTGCCCCTTTGCGACCGCGAAACAGGCCTACGCCATGCACCGCGAAGGGTTCGCTGTATGATTTTGATACCGCCGTGTGCCGGTTCAGACCTTCGCCAGCACGCAAACCATCGCCACGATGGCGGGCAAGGCCTGCGCGAAGAAGATCTTCTTCGACGCCGTTAGCGCGCCATACGTCCCGGCCACAGCCACGCAACCGAGGAAAAACAGGCGGACGTTCGCGCTCCACGTCGGGTCTCCGATGAAAAAGCTCCACGCCAGTCCCGCCGCAAGGAAGCCGTTGTACAGCCCCTGATTGGCAGCCATCGAGCGGGTGGGCGCAAACAAGTCTTCAGGCAGCGAGCGGAAGAAGCGTTTGCCGCGGGTCTCCCAAGCGAACATCTCCATGTACATCATGTAGAGGTGCTCCAGGGCGACAATGAGGGTAAGAATCGTTGCAATCATCGTGTGTGAAATGGGGATAAAAAAAGAACCGCAACCGATCTTCATCAACTGAAAGACCGATTGCGGAGTTCTTTGCTTGAGCCTCTTGTCGGATTCGAACCAACGACCCCGAGATTACAAATCACGTGCTCTGGCCAACTGAGCTAAAGAGGCAAAGTGGGAAAGCTGAACTGCATCGCACCGCTACAACCAAGTACCCTTGCTGCGGTCAAGCCCTGGGGGAATTCCGAGGGAGCTGGTCGTGCAGGACTTTCCCGCCGCAAATATACGCCAATCCCGAAATTCCCAAACTGCCGGGGTTTATTTCCATAGAGATGGTTTTTCGCGTACTTTTGCGTTATAGATAGTAAAAAACGAAGCACAGATACATGACGATCACCGACCGATTTCTCCGTTACGCCGCGTCCGACACGCAGTCGGACGAACACGCACGGTCCATGCCCTCTACCCCCGGACAGATGCGCTTCGCAGAATCCCTTAAAGAAGAGTTGAAAGCCCTCGGGCTGCACGACGTCTCGCTCGACGAGAACGGCTACGTCATGGCTACACTGCCGGCCAACACAAGCCGCACGGATGTGCCCGTCATCGGCTTTATCGCGCATATGGACACCAGTCCGGATATGTCTGGACGGGACGTGAAGCCGCGTATCGTCGCCTACGCTGGGGGCGATATTGTGCTCAATGAGTCGTTGGGCGTTGTGCTCTCGCCGGACGTGTTCCCTGAGCTGAACCATTACGTGGGGCAGGAGCTGATCGTCACCGATGGGACGACACTGCTCGGCGCCGACGATAAGGCGGGCGTGGCGGCGATTGTCTCGGCGATGGAGTATCTTCTGGCACACCCCGAGGTGGAGCATGGCACGGTGCGCATCGCCTTCACGCCGGACGAGGAGATCGGGCGTGGTGCCGACCGTTTCGATGTGGCGCGCTTCGGTTGCTTCGGAGCGTACACCGTGGACGGGGGCGAGATCGGCGAGCTGGAGTATGAGAATTTCAATGCCGCACAAGCCGTTGTCACCCTGCGGGGGCGCAACATCCACCCGGGCAGTGCGAAGGGGCGCATGATCAACGCGTCGCTCGTGGCTATGCAGCTCAATGAGATGCTGCCGCCCGCTGAACGACCGGAAACGACCGAGGGGCGTGAGGGGTTCTTCCATCTGACGGAGATGACGGGATCGGTAGAAGAGGCGCAACTGACGTACATCATTCGCGACCATGACCGCGCCTTGTTTGAGAAGAAAAAAGAGACGCTGCGCGAGGCCGTGCGACGCATCAATGAGACGTATCCCGAATGCTGCACGCTGGACATGCGTGACCAATACTACAACATGCGCGAGGTCATCGACCGACGCCCCGAACTGATCCAGTGGGCAAGACAGGCAATGAAGGCGGCCGGCGTGACGCCTATCGAACGACCTATCCGCGGGGGTACGGACGGCGCCCGACTGTCGTTCATGGGGCTGCCCTGCCCGAACCTCTTCGCCGGCGGCATGAACTTCCACGGCCGCTACGAATACCTGCCCGTCCCGTCGCTCCAGAAGAGCATGGAGACGATCATCCATTTATGTCACATCATCACCAAATAATAGAACAAGAGATGAAAACAACACCGTTTACCGACGTGCACATCGCCCTGGGCGCCAAGATGCACGAGTTTGCCGGCTATAACATGCCGATCGAGTATGAAGGAATTATTGAGGAGCACCTGACCGTATGCAACGGCGTGGGTGTTTTCGACGTGTCGCACATGGGCGAGATCTGGATCAAGGGTCCGAAGGCGCTCGAACTGGTGCAGAAAATCACCTCCAACGACGCCTCCGCCATCGGCGTGGGTAAGGCCCAATACAGCTGCTTCCCGAACGAGACAGGCGGCATCGTGGACGACATCATCGTCTATCACTACGAGGACGACAAGTACCTCTTAGTGGTCAACGCCGCCAATTTGGACAAGGACTGGGCCTGGTGCCAGAAGCACAACGAGGGCATCGGCGCCGAACTGGAGAACGCATCGGACAACATGGCCCAGCTGGCTGTGCAGGGCCCGAAGGCGAAGGAGGTGCTGCAACGCCTGACGAAGGTCAACCTCGACGCCATCCCCTACTACTGCTTCGAGACGGGCGAGTTCGCAGGCTGCCCCGACGTGATCATTTCCAACACGGGCTACACCGGAGCCGGCGGCTTCGAGCTGTATTTCTACCCGCAGTATGGACTCAAGATCTGGGAGGCGCTCTTCGAGGCTGGCAAGCCCGAGGGCATCAAGCCGATCGGCCTCGGCGCACGCGACACGCTGCGTCTGGAGATGGGATTCTGCCTCTACGGCAACGACATCGACGAGACGACGTCGCCCATCGAAGCCGGCCTGGGCTGGATCACAAAGTTTGTCGACGGCAAGAACTTCATCAACCGCGCCGCCCTGGAGAAGCAGAAGAAAGAGGGTGTGGAGCGCAAACTCTGCGCCTTCGAGTTGCAGGATAAGGGAATCCCCCGCCACGGCTACGACATTGTTTGCTCGAAGGGCGAGGTGATCGGCCACGTGACCTCCGGCACCATGTCGCCCACGCGCAAGATCGGCGTCGGCTTGGGCTACATCCGCACGGATCACTCCAAGATCGGCACCGAGATCGGCATCCGCGTCCGCAACCGCGACCTGAAGGCGACGATCGTCAAGCCGCCGTTCCGCAAATGATATAGTTGCTTGATTTTGTCAGTGAATCCCCGTCGGAAGATCGTTCGCGATCTCTCTGGCGGGGATTCTTTTTGGCGGAAACGGGCCCTCAATCCCGAAAAACGCCGCGTTTCTTCTGAAGAAACAGGCCTCAACTCCGAAATCTGGGGTATCTCTTCTGAAGAAACGGCCCTAAATCCAGAATTACGGCGAATTTCTTCCGAGGAACACGCCCAAATCGAGAATTCTGCCGAGTTTCTTCCGAGCAACACGCCCAAATCGGGAATTCTGCCGAGTTTCTTCCGAGAAACACGCCTAAATCGAGAATTCCGGCCTGTTTCTTCTGAGCAACACGCCTAAATCGAGAAATCCAGCGTGTTTCTTCCAAGCAACACGCCTAAATCGAGAATTCTGCCGCGTTTCTTTTTAGCAACGGGCCTAAATCGAGAATTCCACCCAAGTTTCTTCTGAGCAACACGCTGTAATCCGAAAAAACGGGGCATTTCTTTGGGGGAAACAGACTCAAATCGGGAAAAAAAGGCCTGCCGCGTCACCGCAACAGGCCGTTTTTCGTGGAGCGAGGTCGTTAGACGAATAGAAACAGCGCCTTCCCCCACCCCGTTACGTGCATTCGCCGCTTCACCTTCACGTCTTAGCCCCTCCCGCCATCCTTTTCGCGGATCTCGACGCGGCGGATTTTGCCGCTGATGGTCTTGGGCAAGGCGTCGACGAACTCCACGATGCGGGGGTATTTGTAGGGCGCCGTGACGCGCTTGACGTGATCCTGAATCTCGTGGACGAGGTCGTCGCCGGCGCGGTCGCGATACTCGCGGGCGAGGACGATGGTGGCCTTCACCACCTGCCCGCGGATCTCGTCCGGGACGCCCGTGATGGCGCATTCCACCACCGCGGGGTGCGTCATCAGCGCGCTCTCCACCTCGAAGGGGCCGATGCGATAACCGGAGCTCTTGATCACGTCGTCGGCGCGGCCCACGTACCAGTAGTAGCCGTCCTCGTCGCGCCAAGCAATGTCGCCCGTGTAATAGACGCCGTCGTGCCAGGCCTCACGCGTGCGCTCCGGGTCGCGGTAATACTCCTGAAAGAGTCCGATCGGGCGACGCTTGTCGGTACGGACGACGATCTGCCCCTGCTCACCGTCCTCGGCCGGCGTGCCGTCGGGGAGCAGCAGATCGATGTCGTACTGCGGGTTGGCCAGGCCCATCGATCCCGGCTTGGGCGTCGTCCAGGGGAAGGTGCAGATGGTGAGCGTCGTCTCCGTCTGCCCGTAGCCCTCCATGAGGCGGATGCCGGTGAGGCGGAGGAAGGTGTCGTAGACCGCCGGGTTCAGCGCCTCGCCAGCGATGGTGCAATACTGGAGCGAGGAGAGGTCGTAGCGCGTGAGGTCTTCGCGGATCAGGAATCGGAAGATGGTGGGCGGGGCGCAGAGTGAGGTGATGCGATAATCGTGGATCATGCGCAGGATGTCTGCGGGCGCGAACTTCTCGTGGTCGTAGACGAAGACGGTAGCGCCGGCGATCCACTGCCCGTAGAGCTTGCCCCAGACGGCTTTCCCCCAGCCCGTGTCGGCGATCGTGAGGTGCAGGCTGTCCGGGTGCAGGTTGTGCCAGAAGGAGGCCGTGGTGATGTGGCCGAGAGGGTAGAGGAAATCGTGGATCACCATCTTCGGTTCACCCGACGTGCCGGAGGTGAAGTACATGAGCGATGTGTCGTCGTTCGTGTTCACGCATGCGGGGCGGACAAAGGGCGCGGCGTGCTCAATGCCCTGCTGGAAGTCGTCGAACCCGGGCGCCATCTCTGGCCCTACGCTGACCAGCGTCTGGAGCGTGGGGGCGTCGGGCAGCGCATCCGTGATGTGGCGGAGGATCTCCAGCTCACCGGCGCAGACGACGGCCTTAATGTCGGCCGCATTGGCGCGATAGACGATGTCTTTCTTCGTCAGCAGGTGAGTGGCCGGGATAGCCACCGCGCCGAGCTTATGCAGCGCAATGATGGAGAACCAGAACTCGTAGCGTCGCTTGAGGATGAGCATCACTTTGTCGCCGCGACCAATGCCGAGCGATTGGAAATAGGAGGCGGTGCGATCCGTTCGCTCCTTGATTTGTGCAAAGGTGAAGTCGATGTGCTCGCCCTGATCGTTTGTCCAGCAGAGGGCGCGCCGCGTAGGCTCCTCTTCGGCCCAAGCATCGACGATGTCGTATCCGTAGTTAAAGTTCTCGGGTACGCGGATATGGAAATTGTGTTTGAAATCTTCTTGCGACGCGAACGTGGTCTGCGTCAAAAAACGTTCTACCATCTCTTGTAAGTGAAAAGCTAAAGTGAAAAGCCCAAATGCAGCCTTGTAGGATCTATTTCTCAGCCGGCAGGTGTAGGGGCGTATCGAATACGCCCCAGCACGTACCCGGTTGTCGAATCGTTCGCCCCTGCGGGGCGTTTGGAGGGCGTATTCGATACGCCCCTACGCCTGCCGGCAGGAGATGTGATCTTTCCTAACGAGCGATTTGGGATAAAACGCCTTGCGGCGCCCCTTTTTCGGAGAGCGCCGCAAGGTCTGTATGAGAAAATGCGATATCAATCGGGGAATGATCATGGAATGATGATGGCCAGGAAACGCACCTCTTCGCCGTCGAGTGCCTTCATACCGTGAGGCAGATCGGAGTTGAAGTAGATGCTGTCTCCCGCTTCGAGGATCAGGTCCTTGCCATTGATCTGAAGCAGCATCCGACCGCTGACCACGTAGTTGTACTCCTGCCCGGTATGCCGGTTGAGGAAGATCGGCGTACCCTCTGGCTTGGGGTGCACGGTGACCATGAACGGATCGGCCCGACGGCTGAGGAAGCCAGCCGCGAGCGACTGGTATTTGTAGGCCTTCGTACGCTCCACGGAGGCACCGCGGCCGCTACGGGTGACGAAGTAGGTGCTCATCTTCGGCTCGTCGCCAAACATGAGCGTGATCGGCTCCACGCCATACTTCCGCGCAATGGTATGGAGCATGTCGATCGAGATATCTGCCGTCCCACTCTCCAAACGCAAGTATTCCTCGGGCGTAAGACGGCAAACCTCGGCCATCTCCTCGACCGAGATCTCCAGCACGTCACGCAAGCCGCGTAGCCGTTCGGCTATTTGTTGGATTGCTTCGCTCATCTCTCGTGGCTGGGTGATTACTTCTGGCGCATGCGTTGGGTGGACTTTCCGACGGGCGTCTTGGCTGCGGCGGACGACGTCTTAGGGGTCGTATTCTTCACTACCGGGGGCGGCGTAGCGTGGATTTCTTTCGCAGTGGCCTCGGGCGACTCAACGTCTGCCTCCTCGGCCGACTCTTGCGGATCGAAGTCTGTGATGCCGGCGCCGATCAGCAGGTTATACCAGCTCAGCAGACGCTTGATGTCGGTCGGGTAGACGCGCTCGCGATCGAAGTTGGGGAGCACCTCGGCCATGTAGGCTCGTAGCTCGTCGGGCGTAGCACGTGACGCGTCGATGGAGCTAACAGCCTTGCCTTCTTCTTTCGCCTTTACACTGTTGAGCACCTCGTAAAGGGGTACCTCGTCACCGTCGGTATAGATCGCAATGTCGCCCAGCGATATAATCTTCTCGCGAGCATAGACCGGAAGCCGCCGCCCGTCGGTCAGCGTTTCAACGATCAACATGCTTTTACCCTGAGATACCAGTTTGTATAAGCCGGGCTTACCCGACACGGACAGAATTTTTTTCAGCATAACTCTTTATCTACTTAGTGAATATGATGGGGAATAAAATTCGGGGGGCAAAAGTAACCCAACCATTGAATCTGCTTCAGGGCGGACACAACGCATGCAAGGCGGTGCGCAGGATTGACTACGAGCATACCGATAGAGAGCATGTCACGGCTGTTGGATCGCAAAAGCATGCCTCCCACTGATGTACTCGGGGCGAGATGCGTGAGGGAAAGTCCCTTCTATAACCATCGATTCAGGAAGGCCTCCACCTGTGGGATGAGCGCCGATAGACCGTCGTTAGTGATCACCGCATCACTGAGGGCTGCCTTACGCTCATCTGTCCACTGGCTTTGCATGCGCCGACGCACATCGGCTTCCGCAGCACCGTCGCGGGCCATGACACGCTGCAGACGGATGGCCTCGGGCGCATAGACCGTCAGCCGAACATTGGTTCTCCGGTCGAAACCTGATTCGAAGAGGATGGCGGACTCCATGGCGCAAAGTGGGACAGTGAGTCGTTCGCGCCAAGCATCGAAGTCGTCGCCCACGGCGGGGTGGATGATGGCATTGACGCGTGCCAAGAGGTCGGCGTCAGCGAAGATGAGCGCAGCCATACGGGCACGGTCGAGCGTGCCGTCCGGGCGATAAATGTCGGGGCCAAGGAGAGAGATCAGCCCACGACGGATGGTGGGCGAGGTGACAAGGAGGCGTTTGCTCTCGTGATCGGCGTCATAGACAGGCACGCCATAGACCCTGAGCAGGGCGGAGACCATCGACTTGCCACTACCTATGCCGCCAGTGATACCAATCGTCGTCATGTACAATCCTTCTATCAATGATAACGCCCATCATGACAAGGCCAGAGGTTACTGCTCCTCGAGGATGAACTCGATAGCGTCCGGATTCAGATCGTAATCCGTGAGCCAATCGGGCTTTTTGGTCAGGCGGAGCGTGATCTTTCCCTCCTCACGGTGGGCCTCAAACTCGCGGAAGGGGATGAGGATGTCCAGACGATCTTCGCATAACTCCTTGAAGTGCGAGAGGGGCACGTTGCAGACGGCCTCGGCGGTGTTGGGGAACATGCGCAGGGCATAGCCCGCGGGGACACTGTCGCAACGGATATGAAGCGTGAGGCGCTTCTCCGTAAACTCCTCCACGGGGACGGTCACCTTGACCGACTGTGGTTCGAAGCGTACGCCAGCGATCTCGGCCAGGCGTGCCGTCAGCGTCTTGGTGCGGCTCAAGCCTGTCAGGCGGATGGGGACGGTGCGTACAGCCCGAAGGCTATCCAGCTTCGCGCGGTCGGCATAGACACGCACTTTGGCCGGTGTGATCGTAACCCGATCCGAGAGCTGGAAACCGACTTCGGTCTCGACCGTGAGGTCGGCCTCGACAGCGATCTCCCGGTTGCCAAGCTCGGTGTAAGTGACGCGGATGGTGCTCGGCTCGAAGCTGAGCAGGCGGGTGGACGAGGCCAGATGCTTCAGAATGCCCGCCTCAAGGATGCGCCGCGTAACGGTCAGCTCTTCGCTGCTCGCTTCGCGGGGCAACGTACGGACGTCTATCTCGAGCGGCGAGAAGGAGCCCGTCCAGAGGTAGTTGAGCAGCACCGTCCCTTTGTCCCTCACCTTAGCCACAACCTCCGTCGGACTGTCAGCAGCGGGCACCATGTTGGCCGGGATGTTCTTGTATCTCACCGGCAGAGCGATGTTGATCTCATAATCATCCTGCAAGGCTTGCAGAAACCAGAGGCAGAGCGAAGCCAGGACGAAGCACATAAAGACAAGCACATCGCGCCATCCTATGCGCCGGAAGAAGGCTTTGACCCGCGAGGCTTTGGTCGGTAGCGGAGAGGCGTTCCCGTGTTCTGACATAAGGGAAAGGGGGAAAGGGGGCGGGGGTAGACTATTTCTGCTGTTGTGGCACGTCTTCGGAGTTGGCGAAGATGGCGTTCTTGTCTATGCGAATACGGACACCGTCGGCCACTTCGATGAGCATCGTTTGCTCACCGAGCTCCTTGATCTTGCCGTGTATACCGCCCGAGGTGACGACCTTATCGCCCACCTTCATGGCCTCGCGAGCCTTGCGGATGGCTTTCTGTCGCTGCTGCTGGGGGCGCAACATCATAAAGTAGAAGATGGCCACGAGGGCGACCATGAAAAGGATGTTCATGTAACCGGCACCGCCGCTTGCGGGTGCTCCGGACGTCTGGAGAAATACGCTGAGTAGGTTCATTGGGATAGGGAGTTTGATAAAGTAGTTACGGCCTTGTGGCCGGATAGTTATGTGCGCCTTCGGGGGCGGTAGTTATCGCTTAGTCAGGGGGCGAGGCGGGGGGACACGCTATTCGTCGTCATCGTCGTCGTCAGTGTCCTTACGCGCACCCTTGGCCAGGGGCACCTTGACGAGCTTGTTCTCCTCCTTCAGATCCTGAACGACGGCGTCGAGGATGCCATTGATGAAGGTGCTGCTCTTGGGCGTGCTGTAATACTTGGCCGCGTCGATGTATTCGTTGAGGGTCACATTGACGGGGATGGTGGGGAAGTTGATCAGCTCAGCCACGGCCATCTGCATGATGAGGCGGTCCATGCTGGCCACACGATCCGACTCCCAATTCTTGAGATGGCGGTCGATGCGGGCGAGATATTCCTGGCCGCGCAGCATGGTGAGGTGAAGCAGACGGATGGCATAGTCGCGGTCCTCGGCGTCCTTGAACATCGGCAGCAGGGGTCGGTCTGGGCCATCGGCGGCGGTGGAGTATTTGATGGTTTTGATGACGAACGTCTCGATGATCTCGATGTCGTCGTTCCAGTAGATACTGATGTCCTCCAGGGCGTCCTCGAGCGACTCGTTGCCGCAGATGAGGCGGCGGAAGACGGCACGCCAGAAGTCGCGATCCACCTCGTAAGAGTCCGTCTTGGCCCCCAGATACTGGGCGTAGATCTCGGAGCCGAGGATGAGGTCGAGGACACTCTTGACGAAGTCCGTCTCGTTGGCCCACGAGATGCCATGCTCCTTGACGTAAGCCTGCAGCGCCAGGTTGGCCTCGATCTGACGGGCGAAGCGATTGTCGACCAGACGCGTGTTGGGGCGCAGATCTTCCTCGGCGGGGCGATAGCGGTTGCGACGCATATCGAGCCGTCGCTCTTGGAGGTGCGTGACCTCAACGATGAGGAGTAGGAAGTAGTAGTATAAGTCGTACGACCGGCGCAGACTCAGCAGCAGTTCGTTTTCTGCCAGCTTCAGGTCGTTGCTCCCGTTCTGCTGATAAGCGAACAAGATCTGGAGCACTTTGATGCGGATTAGGACCCTGTTAATCATTGTATGTAAGATCTATGAGTGCGATACTTATTTGTTCTCTTTTTTTCCGAGCGGCAAAGGTAACATGCCGTATGGATTAGAAAAGCTGAGGCAAACCGCGCCGACAAAGCCAGGAGCAGGCTGGGCGTTACGGAGATTTTCCATGAGAATACCTCTACGAATCGGTATATATAGCCGTTGCACAACGGTAAACGCGTGCTCTTCGGTGTGATTCCTCTATCGGCAAAGTATTTGGCCCTACCCCCGAAATGAATGGCCCGATCCCACGTATCATCGGCAGGACCCACCATTTTTAGGAATTATCGAGTCACTTTTTATTCGTGTAAATATTTCTCGCCTATTAAAAAGCCACTTTCTATTCGTGAGAATCTTTCTCGGCTATTAAAAGGTCACTTTTTATTCGTGAGAGTTTTTCTCAGCTATTAAAAAGTCACTTTTTCATTTCTGACAAACTTATCTCAGTGATAATAAGCGGGCATTTATATCCTAATAATTTTTTGCACATACAAATTGTCACTTTCTATTTAGTGAAATATTTTATCTGTATAAAAAGGTGACTAGACAATTACTAATCATAGTTGTTCACCATAAAAAAGTGACCGGATAATTACTGATCAGGGTATCCTAGTGACTTCGATTCTTACGTGGGGCTTTACATGGCTGAGGCAGCGAGATAATGCCCCATATCGGGGGCTCGCACAACGCGCTACACTGTTTGCAGTTAACTTTTTCCCCCGACGACAATCCGCAGGTCTTTTCCTCTTTGCTTTCTGGGGGAAACAAAAAAGGGCGCTGCCGAAATCTCTTTCGACAGCGCCCTTTCGGACTGCTTTGTAAAGTGTACGACCAGCGTCCCTGCCTCGGAAGAGGCCCTACTTCTGGAAGAAGGCCTTGACGCGATCGGCGATATGGGTCACTTCTTCGTCTTTCATCTCGGCGTGGATGGGCAGCGAGAGGACGTCGTGGGCGAGGCGGACGGATTCGGCCATGCTGCCGCAGGTCCGGGCGACCCACTTGTAGGCTTCTTGCTCGTGGATGGCTTTGGGGTAGTAGACCATCGAGGGGATGCCCTGCGAACGCAAGGCTTCGCGGAGGGCGTCGCGGCGGCCGTCGGAGACGCGGAAGGTGTACTGGTGAAAGACGTGCGTGGAGAACTTCGACCGGGCGGGGAGCCTGAGCCAAGGCAACGCGCGGAGACCCTCGTCGTAACGGTCGGCCACGGCGCGGCGGCGGCTGATGTCGTCGTCCATGTGGCGCAGATTGACGCGCAGGATGGCGGCTTGCAGGGCGTCGAGGCGGGAGTTGCGACCGATGGCGCGGTGGTCATACTTGGCCGCCTGACCGTGGTTGGCCAGACAGCGGATGCGCTCAGCCAGCTGGCTGTCGGCGGTGAAGACAGCGCCTCCGTCGCCATAGCAGGCCAGCGGCTTGGTGGGGAAGAAGGACGTCGTGCCGATGTGGGCGATGGTGCCTGCCTTGCGCGTGCGGCCGTCGGACGAGATATAGTCGGCACCGAGCGACTGGGCGTTGTCCTCGATGACGCCCAGCTTGTACTTCTTGGCCACGCGCAGGATCGGGTCCATGTCGCACGTCTGGCCAAAGAGATGGACCACGACGATGGCCTTCGTCTGTCGTGACACGGCCTGCTCGACGAGTGCCGGGTCGATGTTGTACGTGTCCGGACGCACATCGATGAGCACGGGCGTGGCGCCAAGCAGGGCGACCATCTCGGCAGCGGCGATGTAAGTAAAGGCGGGCATGATGACCTCGTCGCCCGGCTGCACGCCGAGGGCACGGAGAGCCAGCTCGAGGGCGTCGGTGCCATTGGCGCAGGGGATGATGTGCGGGGCGTTGAGATACTGCCCCAATTCGCGGGTGAAAGTGTCCACCTCCGGGCCACCGATGAAGCTGCCCGCAGCCATGACGTCGGTCGTGGCCTTATCGATTTCGGACTTCAGGCGGGCGTAACGCCGCTTGAGGTCTACCATTTGAATCGTTTCCATAAGAAGAAGCTGTTTGGTGTTATTGATTGGTCGTCACGAGGCAGTATCTCACTTGACTGCGCTACCGGGTTCGACCTCTTTTTCGGGTGAAATGACCGCGAGGCGTCCGTCGGCGCCCTCGGCCGAAAGGATCATGCCCTCGGACGTGATGCCTTTGATGCGCCGCGGCTCCAGATTGGCCACAAAGCAGACCTGTCGCCCGACAAGCTCCTCGGGAGCGTAATGCTTGGCGATGCCGGAGACGATGGTGCGCCCACCCAGTCCGTCGTCGATCTTAAACTGTAGCAGCTTATCGGCCTTGGGCACCTTGGTGCACTCCGTGACGCGGCCCACACGGATGTCGAGGCGCGTAAAGTCGTCGAAGGCGACGGCCTCGCGGATCGGCGCCGCGTGATGTTCGGCCACCTCGTTGGCATGCTTCGCGTCGAGGAGCTTCTGCACCTGTCGCTCGATCACCTCGTCGTCGATCTTCTCGAAGAGCAGCTCCGC
>ERZ773009.2025-NODE-2025-length-13311-cov-16.832378_pt1 | contig 13311 bp, 14 predicted proteins | sample MGYA00580663_ERZ773009 | MGnify/ENA primary metagenome ERZ773009 (study PRJEB29015, sample SAMEA2737969) | human oral metagenome | biome: human oral; feature: human-associated habitat; material: dental | place: China | collected 2026 ... | reverse complement strand
TGCGGGCAAAAAAGATGCGTCAAGATGGCGGTGCTGAATTTATCAGTGCTTCCCTTACTTTTCGCCGCGTGCTTCGCGCGCCTTGCGTTCCTTTGCGTAGGCATCCAGTCGTGCGTCGTCGAGGGATGCCTCCAGACGATCACAGAGCGTCCGTCCGTCTGCATCCGTTCCGCCGGCATCGTTCAGGAAGAGCTTCTTCCAATAGTCACGCATGAACGGGATGCCGTGTGCCTCCACGGCGCGTGCGATATCTGCAGCAAGCCGCCGGACGCGCTCGTCCTTCGCCCGCAGTCGCAGCGTCCCACCATACCACCAGTGGTAGGAGATCACGGAGCCGCCGTACCGCTCGAGGTCGAGCAGCACGTCCACGAGATTCCATTGCCAGCGCACAATGGCATCCGCCCAGACGTCGGCGATCAGCCCCATGTCCGTCTCCTCATACGGGAGCGGCTTGAGCCACAGCTTCGTCAGATCGAAGCATCTTTGCAGCTCCTTCTCATAGAGTTCACGCGCTGCCGCGTGCCCGTCCTCGTCTCTCGCGTGTACGGTCTGCTGTCGCTCGAGAATCCGCGCGAGCAGTGCATCCGCCTGTGCCCGCTCCGCCTCCGTTCCTGCGATCAAATCCTGCGCCGCGTCCCCCTCTGCGGGCGAAAAGAATTCAGCCGCCTTTTCGCTATATAGGAAGAACGGCATCCAGACCGTCTTTTTCCCCCGCCGCCCCACAGTGAGGCGTCTGCCGAAGATGGTCGGCTTGCAGTATGCAGGCTCCTCCGCCCCATCCCGAAACGCGGTCATAACGCATTTGGCGTAGCGCAGCTCGGAGAAGACGATGCTCTGAATCGACTCCGTATTGGCGTGGAGAACGTTTTCGCCATGCTCCATCACCTCTTTCAGATCCAGCGCCTCGATCTGGCGTTTGAGTGTGTCCACGGAGATCCCCTCGATGTCCGGCAGGATGCCGCCGATCTGCCCGCCGAGCTCCTGCCCCGCGCGAAGATCGTCCTCTCGGATGAGCTCCTCCACCTTGAGCAGCCGCAGGGTGAGCGCGTCCATCTGCAGCCGCTGCACAACGCGCACACAGGTCACCTTTTCCCCGCGCTGCAGCGACTCCCTGCCCAGCGCCGTGAGCCTGCCGTTCTCGATATGCCCGTAGCTGTCCAGCACATCCAGCAGCTTCCTGACGTAGACGCTGCTCAGCCCCGTCGTCGCCTCAAGCAGCGCGGGATCCGCGCCGATATCGGCAACGAATTGGAGGAGGTGCCGCTCGATCCCCTCGTAGTTCTCAAAGACGCGCTCCTCCATCGTAATGTCGACGAGCGCAATCGGATAGTAGACGGCAGCCGCAAAGTCGATATGCCGCGCCTCGAGCTTCGGATACGTCCGCATGAGCTCGCGCAGGGCGTTGCAGAGGAAAAAATACGCCTTCGGGTCGCGCTGTGTGTGCGCGCCCGTCTGCTGCGGTGCGGGGCTCTGTGCGCCGTGATTCGTCTTATCTGCCATGTTCGACCGCCTCCATCCGCCGACGGAACTCCGCGTAGGTCATACATTCCCCGGGCGGCGATTCCGTGCGCACACCGTCCATGAGGGCGCGGATGAACGCAGCGAACTTCGCCTCCGAACGCCCCGGCACCTCCTGCCCCTCCTCATCCCGATGCACATATTCGCACGTCTGCAGGAAGTCCATGTCGCCGATGAGGATGAGCATCTTTTTGCAGCGCGTCACTGCGACGTTGAGGCGGCGCAGCTCGCTCATAAAGCCGATGCGCGGGGCACCGGGCGGCTTGCGCGCACTGCGCGTAAAGCTGTATAGGATGATATCGCGCTCCTGCCCCTGGAAGCTGTCGAGGGTCGCAACGGAGTCCTCCCGCTCCTTTGGTGTGAGCACGCCGTCCAGCAGCGCACGGATTGCCACCACCTGCGCCTTGTACGCTGAAATGACGCCAATGTGCTCGGCGGTGCAGTCGGTATACCGGAGGAGGCCGCGCAGGATGCGCGCTGTGATCTGTGCCTCGAGGTCGTTGCGCGTGCCCGCATTCCCCATATTCTGCTCGAAGCGTTCCCGTGCATCGGAGGTGGAGATGACAACGAGCCGCGCCGCAGAGAGTGCGGGAAAGAGGCTTGTCACGTCCGACTTGAAATTCGGGAGCGAGATATAGTTCCCGCCGTAGAACGCCCGCGAGATGATCGCCGCAATCTCGGGCGGCATACGGAACTGTGTGTCGAGCATCATCTTATTCGCAGCGGGCAGTTCCTTGTCCTCGTACATCTTCTCAAAGAGGCTCTTGCCGAGCAGCTCGGTATCCACGTCATTGGCCCTGCACAGCTCCACCAGCTCCTCGCTCGCAATGGGGGGAATCTGCTGATGATCCCCGACCATGATGAGCTTGTTCGAGACACTCATCGGCACGAGGGCGTTGTGAATCTGGATCTGCCCCGCCTCATCGATGATCGTCACATCGAATCTCAGGTCGGCAAAGCGCCGCTGCGAGTTGACGCCGATGCAGGTCGCGCCGACGAGGTCGACCGAGGAGAGGATCATATTCCCGAGCGAGTAGTCCTGATCCGTCGCATTCTTCCTGCGCCACTCCTCGAGATGCGCGAGCAGCGTGGAAAGGCGGTGCAGCTCCCCTGTGACGAACACCGCATAGGACTCCACGCCCTCCCGCGTCATTTCCTGCGGATAGTCCATTACAAAGAACGTCCACGGGATATCGCTTCCGGGGCGCGCCTCCTCCACCTCTGCACGCAGACCGTCAAAGATCGGCTGACAGTACCGCTTGCGCAGGACGAGGTCGATGAACTCGTTCTCGTACACCTGCCGATACTGCTGCTCGTAGCTGCGGCGCGCCGCATTGTACGCGCTGCACGAGGCGAGCTCCTCTGCGCGCGCCAGATCGTAGGCGCGCACCGCACGCCGCATCGGGTATTGGTCGATCATACGGCGCAGCCGTCCCCACAGCCCTGCCAGCCCCTCTGTGGCATAGCCCGTAATCCGTTCATAGCGGCGGCGCACGTCCGCGCGCTTCTCTGCGGCATCCGCTGCCGCCGCGCGATGCGCTGCATAGGCGTTCGCCATCTGTTCCCCGCTTGCCCGCAGGGGAGGAAGCAGCTCCCGCCACACCTTCTGCAGGAGCACATCCATGGATTTGACATCCACAGAGAGCGCGTCGAGCCGCCCCTGTAGCTCCCTCCATTGCTCCTCAATCGGGCGCAGGCGTGCAATGTTCTCTGCCGACTGCTCCTCAATCCTGCGGCGGGTTTCCTCGACCTTGTGCTCAAAGAGATAGGGATGCACCGCCTGCTCGACCTTTTCCTCTGAGCCGATGCGGATCATGTTGATGTCCTGTTCCTTTTTGAGCTTGACGAGGACATTGTCGACCGCCTTGTTGTTCTGCGAGGAGATGAGCACGCATTTTTTCGCGCGGACGAAATGCTTCACCCACTCGGTGATGACCGTTGTCTTCCCCGTGCCGGGCGGACCCATCACGAGATAGATATCCCGCGAGCGGATGCCGTCCATGACCGCCTGAATCTGGGCGGGTCTGAGCCCCCGGCTCTGCAGCTCCGCCTCGAGTGCGCGGAGATCGGGCGCATCGAAGCCGAGCAGCTGATGCGTGCCGAACACAGCGTCCATGTACCGCGCGGGGCAGTCCGCCCCTCCGCTGCGCAGCTTGCGGACGGCGTCCTGCTGCACATCGCGCACGACCGTGGAGCTGCAGAGACGGATATTCCCGCCCGTGGGGCTGAAGTCGTCGATGCCGACCTGCCCCTTGAAGAGGAGATCGATGCGGTTCTCCTCCCCCCCTTTTACCAGTGTGATGACCTCCGCCGTATGGGAGGGCTGCTCCGCGACATTGTCATCGTAGACCTCGACCTGCTGACGGCTCGCGAAGCTGCGCTCCTCGAAGTCCTGCCGCGCGGGGAAGAAAAAGGAGTACGCCGTCCGATCCCGCCGATCGTACGCCAGCGGCTCGATGCGCGTATAGTCCAGCATGTTCTCCGGCTTCTGCCACGCGCGCTCGGCAATCTCATGCTCGTAGTAGGAATAGCGCTCCGCCAGACTGAGCATCTTTTCAAGGGACTGATGAGGGGTGTAGGACTCCTCGGTGTCTTCGTCCCCCTCGGTTTCGGAAGCCATACTCATCCGCTCATGCAGTTCTTTCAGGAGCTCCGCCGTATGACTTACCGCATCTCTGATCCAATAATTTTCAAAGCGAATGGCAGTGCCGTCGGACGCTTTCTCCGGCCACTCAATATGTCGCTGATCCGTGTAGAGTCCGTTGCGGCTGCCTCCATTCTTCAACCGCACATTGACAACAGTCTCTTCGACTTCGATCTGAATGCCGTGCCGCAGAAGCGCGCTGTGGGTACGGAAATCCAGCGGATTGACCGCAATCACGGTCAGCGTCTTCTCGTGCCCGTCACTGATCGTGCATACCAACTCTTTTTCTTTGGCGCAGAGAATGATGCGCTCGCCTTTTGCCGAATCTCTCAGATAGCCCAGATATTTTTTCTGATGGCGGAGCCAATCGTACTCCTCACTCTCGACAGGTTTTTTGGTAAGCCCAAGATACAGAAATCCGTCCACCCGAATCGGTTCAAAAAACGAAATTGATCCCTCAGCCATGCCGCTCCCTCCATGCCTCGATATCGGGCAGCGTCTCCTCGGACGGCGTCACGGCATGCGGGAGCGCCTGCCACGCGGGATCGATGCCGTACGTTTCCAGCATCTTGTCATATCCCGCACGCACGGTCGGCGACTGCAGCTGCTCCTGCACCATGTCACTGTACTCTGCCATGTCCCCTGCCTCCATTCCTCGCGCGCCGGAGGAGCGCATCCAGCGCCCGCTCCAAATCCTTTGCATCGCCGCGCTCCTTGGGGTTCAGCCGCATGCACTTCACGATGAGCGCATTCACAGCCGCAGGCAGCCGGGGCTGCAGCGCAGCGGGCTCTTTGAACCACTCCCATGCCGAGCCGTCGCGGTTCGCCATGTACTCCCTATTCCGCCCCATCGCAGGGCGCACCTGTGTGTAGTATTCGTAGAGGATGACGCCCATCGAGAAGATGTCCGCCCCCGAGCGGCTCTCCATCGCCAGACGCCGCGTCATCTCGGGTGCGCGGTAGCCGGGTGTGCCCTCCTGATCCTTGAGCGTGTAGCTGACGGACGAGCCGAAGTCGACCAGATATCCATCGCCGTACTTCCCGACAATGATGTTGTCCGGCTTGAGATCGCGATGATAGTAATGCGGGCCTTTCGGATTGTGCATCCGCACGAGGACAGAGGCGATGTCCTTCATCACGCGGAGGAACGCCCCCTCGTCAAGCTCCGTCATCCTCTCTCCGAGCGTCTTCCCCGGGATGTTCTGCATGACGATGTAGAACACCTTCTGTGCCTCATCATGAAAGTACTCATAGACGGTGGGCACGCGATGCGTCTCCGCGCCAACCTGGATCATCGCCTGTGCCTCACGCACTGCGTCCTCCAGCACCGCCCGTCGTTCCCGGCACTCCTGCGGGACATCAATCGCCTTGATGAACACCTTTCGCTTCGTATCCTCGTCCTTGGCGAGATAGGTTCTGCTGCAGTTCGTCTCCGTGAGCGGATTCCGGATGACGTATGTGTGCGGCTTCCCTACGATTGTCTGCTCCATCTCATCACCCCTCACGCAGCACGGCAAATGCCTCATCTGCCCCCGCAGCACCGCGCATCAGATCATCGACCATCTGCGCCGTTGCAGCGCTGCATCCCGCCGCCTCGAGATCTGCCGGCTCCGCCTCGCGGCTGCGGATCTCCCCGCACAGAATATCGCCGAAGAGAACGCCGAGTGCATAGCAGTCGGCATACGCCCAGTCCTGCTGCTCCCACGCATCCGTGCAGATGTACTTCTCGACCTCCTTCTCACGCACACTCCGCTTGGCGCGCATGGCATCCCCGATCACCGTGAGGCTCCCGTCGTCCGTCGTGATCTTGGCAAAGTCAAATTTGATGTACGGCCTCCACTTGTGCGCCCCCTCCTTCCCAAGATCGCAGACATAGACACTCTCGTGGGTCAGCAGACGATGATAGAACGGCTCGGCACCGCCGTGCAGCTCCCGGAAGCACGCCGCAATCTCGCGGCAGATGAGGCGGCGTTCCTCCGGTGTGAGCAGGGGGAGGGCATCGCGCAGACGCACGGGCTTGCGCGGGAACTCGTAGACCACAATGGAGAATTCACTCGCATCCGCGTCCAGCAAGCGCACATCACGGATCAGCCCGCGCGGCGCTTCGTCCGGATCGCTCTCTGTCACTGCATCACGAAAATCCATATTGCGCGTGAGAAGCTCCTCCGACACGTCCCCGCGCCGATACTGGCGCAGAATCGCGCAGCGCACAGCACCGCGTGTCCCCGTCTGACGCTCTCCCAGATACTCGTGGATGCAGCGCGTGCGCTTCCCATCGGGCGGCTCGCCCAGACTCTCCGTAATACTGTAGTCCGCAATATCCATCAGATCCGCATCGAATCGGGCTGTCTGATTCTCATGAAAGAACCATATTAAAAAGTTATGCAGACTTGCAAGGCAAAGCCTGAGATTATCAAAGCTCAGCTGCGCCTCGTCCTGCCTGGTCTTCCCATCGTGCGAACCTGCATTGCCGAAGTCGCGCAGAGCCGTGTACGTATTGACCGATTTATACTGCCCGCTTTGATAGAGGAGCCGCGTATTGTTAAGAGGCGGCAGCGGGGGATTCTTCAGCCCGAGACTCCGTTTTATCTTTTCAGAGGTCAACGCCTCGATCATATCATACAGATCCCATTTGTACTTTCTCTTCGGCTCGGCAATGTCATGGTACGCCTCCCGCAGCGCGCTCTCATCCACCCCGGCGCGCGTTATGGCGAGCTTCGCAATGCGTTCCAGTGCGCAGCGCAGCGTCGTCGAGCAGTTGTTGACACGCAGACGCGCATTCTTCTCCACCTCGATCATATATTGATACAGCCGCTCATCATGCTTCTCGACAAATGCAAACTGCGCGCACATATACCTTCCTCCTTGACCTTCCTGCCACACGCGAAAAGAACTCTCATTTCACTAGGGAATCGCTGATAAAATGAAGTCCGTCAGATTGGCGCAGATTTTTTCGTCCGAACTAGGAGGCAAACCGGACGCATAGCAAAAGCTATGTGGAGGATTTGCCGACGAAGTGCGGGCAAAAAAGATGCTTCAAGATGGCGGTGCTGAATTTATCAGTGCTTCCCTAAAGTCCATTATATTCTTTTAAGAAAATAATTTCAAACAAAAATCACCGACAGAGCTGCCGGTGATTCTGCTGATTTACTGTTCGCCCTCCTCCGCCCTCTGCATCTCCCTGCGGTCGCGGTAGATGTCCGTGATGACGATCTTCACGATGACAATGATCGGGACGGCGAGGAACATGCCCGCCGCGCCGAGGAGCTCCCCGCCGAGGACAACGCCGAGGATGACGGCAACGGGATGCAGGTGGAGAGATTTGCCGACGAGGGCGGGATAGACGATGTTGTGATTGACCTGCGTGAGCGCGACGTAGAAGAGCGCCGTCTGCGCGATCAGCTCCCGTGCCGATGCCGCCGTCATCAGGACGCCGAGGGTCGAGGCAACGGTGGGCCCGAGCACGGGGATGAACTCGCCGACGCCCGAGAGCAGGGCAAAGACGGAGGCGTACGGGAGCCCCATGAGTTTGAAGTATGCGAGGACGACAACGCCCGTAATGGCGCACAGGACGAGCTGGCTGCAAATATAGGCGCGCAGCGCGGTGAGGAGGGTGTCAAAGAGCCGCAGAACGCGCCCGCGCGATTTGTGAGGAAAGAGATCCGCGAGCCAGCGTTTGATCTCTGCCCCATCCTTCAGCAGATAGAAGGAAACAAAGATGATGATGACGAAATCAATAACCTTGCCGAATGCAGTCAGGAGAAAGGAGAGCGACGTGCGCACGAGTTCGCCGCCGACGCTGCGCAGACGCTCGAGGATGTGACTCACGATATCCATATCCGCAAAGATCGGCATCTGCTGGATGCTCGCGCCGATCGTCGGCAGCTCTGCGATAAAGCGCTGAAACGACGGAATGAAGGAGCGCGAGATGACGCTCGCCAGCGCGATGAGGACGAGGATAAATGCGCAGATCGCAAGCGCTGCCGCGAGCGCACGCGGCACCCTCCGCCGCTCCATATAGTCCACGGCGGGCTCCAGCAGGAGCTGCAGGAGCAGCGAGAGGAAGATGATGAATGCAAAGTCCTGATAGAACCAGAACGTTGAGAGCAGGAGCGTAAACGTGACGGCGAGAATGATGGATGTGCGGTAGTTGGCAAGACTCATAGGTGCCTCCTTTCTGTATATAATATTGAATTACAACTTGTCCCGATAATTTTCACGCATATGAAAGAATCCGACGATGTAGACGATGCGCTCCTCAATACGATAAATGAGAAGATAGTTATGATGCGGGAGGGCTATCTTCCGATATTCCTTTGCCCGGAGGCAGGTATCACGACATAGCGGAAAGGCTTCCGGCAGATGTTCCAATCGCTCATAGACGACTGCAACATCATCCAAGACGCTGCGTGCTGCATCGGGATTGCATAGTGTCTGTGCGATGTACGCAATGCACGTATCGATCTGCTCATTCACATACGCCGGAACAATAAGTCTATAGCGCATATTTCAGTCTCGTGCGGGCAAGTGCTTCGCGTGCGTCATACGTCCGCCCCGCCTCAATATCCTCCTCGGCACGAGCAATCTCGCGATAGATATGTCCCCGCTCCTGCATATTTTCGTACGTCTCCATACTCATAAAGACCATGTCACCGTAGCCGTTCTTCGTGACGTAGATCGGCTCGTCACTCGCGTGGCACATCTCCGAGATGCGCGCGGTATCCTTGAGATCCTTGATGGGAATAATCTGTGGCATGATGCACCGCCTTTCTGGAATGGGATAATTATACCATAGTTTATTTGATAATTCGACAAATGAATCGATAACTTTTTACGCACTCTATTGACCGATGCGGGGAGACCGCTTATACTTTTATTATACGATATGCCTGTTCGTCCATATGAAGAAGGTGTTTTCCATGCCGATTATCTGTATGTTTGACGGAATCAAAATATATATTTATGTGGAGCGAAACGAACGTCACAGTGTCCCTCATCTCCATGCGTATTACGCCGAGCACAGCATTGTCGTCGATTTCGAGGGAAACGTGCTTGAGGGCAGTCTCCCACGTAAGAAACAAGCGATGCTCATCGCATGGACGATGATGCATGAAGACGAGCTGCGCGCGAACTACGATCTGATGCTCGAGGGGCAGCTCCCGTTCCGCATCGATCCACTTCGCTGATCGGAGGTACATCATGCGAATTCATCCCATTGCCGTGAAACCCTTGAGTGATTATATCCTGAGCGTGACTTTTTCCAACGGAGAGCACCGACACTTCGATGTAAAGCCCTATTTGGACATCCCCTTTTTTGCCCCACTCAAAAACATGGAAGAGTTCAAACAAGTCTTTGTCAACGACTTTACTGTCGAATGGAAAAATGGCAGAGACATCGCCCCACATGAGCTCTATGACAGCTCCGTTTCTGCTCCGACGCCTGTATAACAAAACCGCCCTTGTATGACAGAAGGAGTCGATGGAAAATGCTCTGCAAAAATTGCGGAAATCCTGTTGAGGACGGCGCAAAGTATTGTCAGGCGTGCGGCTCAGCGATTGCCACATCTGATGTGCACACACAAATGAGCGGCACTCCGCGTAAACCGGACGAGGGCATTATAGAGAATTTTTTCAAGCTTCATGGGCGTTTGAATCGAAAGAGATTTATCAAGAGATCATTTGCGTTAGCGGGTCTGGCGTTCCCTTGCTTTTTCTTGCTTTTTGCCGTGCTCGATGACACGAAGCCATTTGAAGTCCTGTCAATGGTAACCGCATTTGTTTTCCAGATCGCGAATTATTGTATCGCTGCCCGCCGTTTGGAAGACATGGGGCATGGTCCGGGTGCGGCACGCCTCATTTTAATTATTGGTATTGTGTCTCTCCCGATTGATGATGAGCATGTCCTTCGGATTTTGTCGTATGTACAGTCCAGTTTTTGGTTCTACTGTGCGGTAAAGAAAGGTACTGTGGGAAAAAATCAATACGGCGAAGATCCCCTGCAGCAAGGAGCAAGCTCATAGTTTTTGAGCATCAGAACATGGATGAAATTGCAATCATTCGACAGCAACGTACAAAAACGCCCCAACCAATGCGGTTGGGGCGTTTCCATTGCAAATCTTACGCTCCGGGGTTCGGAGCTTTTGCCGTCTGCAGGCGCGCCATAGCGCGCTTCAAGGCGAGGGAGGCACGCTGTTCGTCGATGATGCCGCCCTGTGTATCGGGGCTCTCGTGCAGGAGGCGCAGGCGCTCCTGTGCGCGCTCATAGGCGCGCTGTGCGCGGTTGATGTCGATGTCGATCGGCTCCTCCGCAGCAGTTGCGAGAACGGTGATCTTCTCGGGTGTGACCTCCATGAAGCCGCCCGCCACAGCGATGAGCTGTTCCTTGGCGTCGACATGAATCTTCATGGCATGCGGCTGAAGTCCCGTGACGAGGGGGATGTGCTTCGGCAGGATGCCGATCTCGCCGCCCGTGGAGCGGGCGATGAGCATGTCGATATCGGCGGCGTAGACCATGCGGTCGGGAGATACAATCTCCAGCTTGATGGTCGCCATCCGTTACTCCTCCTCTTTGAGCTTCTTCGCCTTTTCGATCGCCTCTTCGATGCCGCCGACCATGTAGAAGGCAGCCTCGGGGAGTTCGTCGTACTTGCCGTCGAGGATTTCGCGGAAGCCGCGGATCGTGTCCTTGAGTGCAACGTACTTGCCGGGCGAGCCGGTGAAGACCTCTGCGACCGCGAACGGCTGCGAGAGGAAGCGCTGGATCTTACGCGCACGCGAGACGGTGAGCTTATCCTCGTCGGAGAGTTCCTCCATGCCGAGGATGGCGATGATGTCCTGCAGCTCCTTGTACTTCTGGAGCACCGCCTGCACGCCGCGCGCGACCTCGTAGTGCTCCTGCCCGATGACGTGCGGGTCGAGGATACGCGAGGTGGAGTCGAGCGGGTCGACGGCGGGGTAGATGCCGAGCTCGGCGATCTGACGCGAGAGAACGGTGGTCGCATCCAGATGCGTAAAGGTCGCAGCCGGCGCGGGGTCGGTCAGGTCGTCCGCAGGGACATAGACCGCCTGCACGGACGTGATCGAGCCCTTCTTCGTGGTGGTGATACGCTCCTGCAGTGCGCCGACGTCGGTCGTCAGCGTCGGCTGGTAGCCAACGGCGGACGGCATACGTCCGAGCAGAGCCGAGACCTCGGAACCTGCCTGGATGAAACGGAAGATGTTGTCGATGAAGAGCAGCACGTCCTGACCCTGCACGTCGCGGAAGTACTCCGCCATCGTCAGACCCGTCAGTGCCACGCGCATACGCGCTCCGGGCGGCTCGTTCATCTGACCGTAGACGAGCGCGGTCTTGTCGATAACGCCCGACTCGGTCATCTCCGACCAGAGGTCGTTGCCCTCACGCGTACGCTCGCCGACGCCCGCAAAGACGGAGTAGCCGCCGTGCTCGGTCGCGATGTTGTGGATGAGCTCCATGATGAGAACGGTCTTGCCGACACCTGCGCCGCCAAAGAGACCGATTTTTCCGCCGCGCGAGTACGGAGCAATCAGGTCAACGACCTTGATGCCTGTCTCGAGGATCTGCGTCGATGTCTCCTGATCGTCGAACTTCGGCGCGGGACGGTGGATCGGCCAGCTCTCCTTGTTGCCGACGGGCTCGGGGTTGTGGTCAACCGGCTCGCCGAGGACGTTGAAGACGCGTCCGAGGGTCGCCTCGCCGACGGGCACCTTGATCGGTGCGCCCGTATCGTCGGCATCCATACCGCGCATCAGGCCGTCGGTGGAGCTCATCGCGATGCAGCGCGTGACGCTGTCACCGAGATGCTGCATGACCTCGACCGTGAGATTGATCTCCTGGTCGGCCGCCTTGCCCGTGACCTTGATGGCGTTCAGAATCTCCGGCAGTTCGCCCGCCGGAAACTCAATATCTACGACAGGTCCGATGACCTGTACGACTTTACCTTTTGCCAATGGAAAACCTCCTTACCTCCATGTACCCATTGTGCATGGATGTCACTTGAGTGCCTCGGCGCCGCCGACAATCTCGTTGATCTCGTTCGTGATGCCCGCCTGACGTACCTTGTTGTAGTAGAGGTCGAGCTTCCCGATGAGTTCGCCTGCGTTGTCGGTCGCGTTGCTCATTGCGTTCATGCGTGAACTCAGTTCGCTCGCCGCCGACTGGAGGAGCGCCGCATAGATGGTGGTGAACAGGTACTGCGGCAGCAGTGCCCCGAGCACCTCCTCGGCATTCGGCTCATAGATGTACTGTGCCTGCGCGTGCGCCGCGTTTTCGCTCTCCGCCTCAAAGGGCAGGAGTTTCACGATCTCGGGGACGCAGGTGATCGCCGAGACAAAGCGCGTGTAGACCATGTAGACTTCCTTCACGCCGCCCGCCTCGAACGCGCCGATGAGCTCCGCCGCGAGCTTCTGTGCGTGGCGTGCCTTCGGACGCTCGCTGATGCCGACGCGCTGGTGCACGATGTCAAAGCCGCGATTCTTGAAGAAATCACGCGCCTTGCGCCCGACCGCGACAATCTGCGTGTTCGCCTTGTCCTCGACGAGCGTCATTGCCGTCTTGAGCGCGTTGCTCGAGTAGGCACCCGCGAGGCCTTTGTCCGCCGCCATCACGAGGATGAGGCGTTTGCCCTCACTGTGCTGCTCAAGCAGCGGATGCGAGACACCGCTTGCCGCCGCCGCGACGCTCCGAATGACCGCAGCGGTCTTTTCGGCGTAGGGACGGTTGTTGTTCGCGGCCTCCTTGGCACGGCGCAGACGCGAGGTCGCGACCATGTCCATGGCGTTTGTAATCTGCTGGATGCTCTTGACGCTGCGGATGCGGCGACGGATGTCCTGTAAATTTGCCATATACAGTCACCTCTCCCCTTACGCTTCTTTGTAGGAGATGGTGTCCTTGAACTCCGCAATCGCCGCCGTGATGTTCGCCTCAAGCGCATCGTCGAGCTTCTGCTGCGACGTAATCGCCGACGCGATCTCGGGATGCGAGGAACGCATGAACTTGAGGAAGTCCGTGTGGAACGTGACAACCTTGCCCACGGGGATGTCCGTGAGGTGTCCGCGCACCGCCGTGAAGATGACAAGCACCTGCTCGGCAACGGAGAGCGGGCTGTACTGCGCCTGCTTCAGCGTCTCGA